>OBIU01000153.1_pt1 | contig 40922 bp, 46 predicted proteins | sample 1519871 | NCBI WGS metagenome assembly OBIU01 (sample SAMN04209229, study PRJEB22552) | human gut metagenome | biome: gut; material: feces | host: Homo sapiens | place: USA: Oklahoma
CAACTCGAATCATACCGAGGCGGGCCGTGCCCTCCCTTCTATCTGGACGCTATTCCGCTGTCAAAGTGCGCAAGATATTGTACGTTACCCCCTCGGCGGCATATCTTTAAATCAGGTGGGCATTGTTGCGAAGGAACTGCTCCAGAAAATCGATTTCGGCAGACGAGTACGCTCCTTCCCAGGGCGTCCAGGTGTACGAGGGCAGTTCGCAGCGAATGGAATCAAAGCCGGTTTCCGTCGGCCTCTCAAAATGTACGAGCACTTTCTTAGCGCCACCGTCTTCGATGATGTCCGAGTGCATGACCTCAGTGCCGTCATCAAACGTGAGATACGGATACATCATGGTTCGTTCCTCCCAACTGTCACATCGAGCGAGCAGTACATCTCTTGAAACCCAGTATACCTATGGTCGCGAATGCATACGATATCGCAGCTCTCAGGCCTGTTTCTCCCCGCAATTCGCCATTCTATAGGTTCTGTCCCTGCTGCTCGCCGGGGCCGTTGCTAGCACCTCGCCAGCGTTGATGAGCCTGCGGATGCGGCTGCGCACCTGGTTGACGTTCATGCCGGTGAGCTCCTGCAGCTGCCTGGTGCTCAGCTCGCCATGTTCGGCCAGGCATTCCTTGATGTAACGCTCGCCCGTCTCGGTGCTGAGCCGCTTGGCGCGGGAATCCGCGCCGTCGCTTTTCCCGCTCGGCGCCGCGTCGTCGCCTGCCTCGTGCGTCGTCGCGTCGTCACTCGGTCTATGCAGGATCACCTTGAACTGGTCGATGCCCGGGCAGAAGGTCGGCTCCTCGAGCCCGCGCTTCTTGCATGCCTGGATCATCATGGGGATGCCCGAGCCGTTTCCCTCGGCGGGAGATCCCGCCTCGAGCGGCAGCGGGACAAGCGACATGAGGCGCATGAGTGCTGCGTTTCGGCAGCTCGAGATACCGCTTGCGAGCGTTTGCTTCCGCACGCTCCCGTAGAGCCCGCCGGGGTTTGTGACCTCGATGCGGTCGTCGAAGATATCGACGTTGACCGCCTGTCCGTCAAAGCGCGGGTTGTATTCGCGATGTATGAGCGCGTTCGCCACGGCCTCGCGCAGGACCTCTTCGGGAATCTCGAGTTCATCCACCCGCCCGATGCCGATAACGACGGACTTGGTTTTGAGATTCCGCTTGATCGCGCGCACCGCGTCGCCAATCATCTCCCCGATGGTTCCCTCACAAAAGGCTCGGTCAACGAATCGCAGCGTGCCTGCGCCTCCCTTGGTTGTTCCAGGGTGCACGGCTACATCGATCATGAGGCGCGGGAGAAACTGCTGCGGATATGTTCCAGCAGCAAGGAGCCCGGCACGGGTCACCGCCCCCTCGGCATCGATGAAATTGAGGCGCTCGAGTTTTGCCCGCAAGGTGTCCGCTCCTATGAGCGCGCGGGGCGTTTGCGTGAGTGCGCGCTCGAACGTTGCCGATACGAGGGCATCATTGAGGTTGGGGATGCCTGCTTCTGGCACAGGCGTTCTGTCGTAATTTTCATAGAGCGCCGCGGTGGAAAGCGAGAGCGTCTCGCTCGTGCTGAGAGCGAGATCCTGATCGTCTTCGCGCTTATAGCTGCCCGCCTGCATACCCTTGCTTTTGATGTAGCACGGCTTCGCGTGGGCGGGAAGCTCGTCGATGGCGATGACGAGGAGGTAGGATTCTTCGAACGCCATGCGCATTATGTCGTAGCGGGGAGGGTTTGCGACTTTGCCTTCTCCGTTTCGGTCGGTCATGCCCGCGATGAACTGGTCGCAAACGCGCTCGATGGCAAAGCCCTCAACCGGGGTGAACCCGTTGCGTTCGCTCAAGCCCAAGATGATGACGCCGCCGTGCGTATTCGCAAACGCGCTCACGGTTTCCCAGATGTCCTTGGATAGGGACGACCGGGATTCCTTGACTTCGACTTCGGCATCGTCGGTGCCCTGTTTGCGGAGGCGTTCGATGATCTCAGTAAGCTGTTCTTCAGTAATCATAATGTAATCCTCACTTACAATATGACTCATATTAAGTTATTATAACTGAGAAAAGCTCTAATGTAGCTGAGTTATTCCGCAACTTAGCGATGGCGAGAGGGTCGTATTTAAAATGACCGCAGAGGTCGGGAAAGTCAATACTGCCATGTTGTTCGGGCGCGCAGGCATTCCGAAAAAGGAGTGCCTCGCGTCTCTTGCATAGGCTTTCCCAACGCGATGTGCTGCCATGGATTACTCGCACGACTGCAACTGCGTCGATTCTTCCGTGTTCCCGGTTCTGTTTCCCTGGATGGCTGTGTAAACCGTTTTCGAGCATCCCAGTTGCGGAGCGCATGACCCTTAGCAAGGGCACCGCGGGTAGTCACATTCAGTTCGCGTTGTCTTTGCGCCGTGGACACATCGACGGCTCATTGACAAAACGAGCGAGGAAGACGCTTTTGCCTAGCTGCCCGACGACCGCATAAGCGAGCTGTATCACCCAAATGCCCGATATACCCCATCCCTTGAGCCTAAAGACTTTCTTGCAATGCCTATTGTGCGCGCATTGCTCGCTGTTAAGCTGACCGTTTCTCGGCCGCGGTGTTTCTGTGTGCGGCCGTTAGGGCTCTAAAGCGACCGGTGCTTGGGGTCTATTCATGCTAGTGGTGAGGCCCTATGGATTCTAAGTGGGGCGGGGACTGGAAAAGGTCATCGTCTCTGGACAGTGACCTTTCTCCTCTTCGCTGGCGATGAGCTGGGTGCCTTGGTTTTGTCTGCACGGTCTCCGGCTTGCTGGCGCAAGGTGCCTGGGCGGCGCGTCCTTGATTATTTCCGATGCAAGGATATAGACATTGCCGAGGCAGGAGAATCCTGCAGCAGGGCTTGCTCTCTGGCACTAAATGCAAGTTTTGAGTCTTTTGGCCTTCGGGTTGAAGGTATGAATAAGCAAACAAATGATGTTTAATCATCACATAGTTCAGTAAAACACCCAATTCTGGAGCGTTTCGGCGTTCGCGCAGCGGTTCGGGTGCGTTGGGGCCCGATCCATTTTCCGTCAGATGCCCTGAAAGGGTCTTCGTGATCGCCCAGCGACCTCCTCATGCGCAATCAACGTGCTGCAAAAGACTCAAAACTGACATTTAGTGCCACCGAGGTGCTGTCTGAAGGCCGGTTGAGCGAATCTGCGAAATACTAGATACACAGATACGAATATAGTTGCAAATCAATGCATTATTAGGCTCACATAGACGCGCCAAGCCTCTGGGGCGCTTTACCCATAGAGATGCAAGGCGAAATTCGCCTCTCTGCCCCCCATCGCTACCGGCATCGCTGCCCCTGTCCCTATCCCCATCGCTACCGGCATCGCTATTCCCATCAGCATTCCCATCCTACTGCCGTTGCCGCACCCAAAACAGCTGCTGCTAACATGTTTGGACTTGCCGGCGGGATGTCGGCAGGATGGACTTGTCCGCGGGATGTCGGCGGGATTCTGCTATCCGGATCGCCCGGCATGCGCCCTACCTCCTGTAGAACAGCTCGCGCGCACGCTCCTTCAGCTTCGTGGCGCGGATGACGCCCTCGTACGATTTCAGCTTGATCTCCGGGAACGCGTTGAAGAAGCGAAGCTCACGGCGGGTCATCATGGTCTTGAGCTTCTCGGGCGCAGCCTTATCGGCGCGCTGGGCCATGCTTCGCGCGCGCCGGGCGACCAGGCGCAGGCTGCGCTCTCCCTCGGCGATGAATGCGGGCATCTCGACCTTGCTGCGCATCGACTCGAGCGCGCTGTCGGATAGGGAGGACAACCACGTGTTGATCGCGCGGCTTTGGGTCTTCAGTTCGACGGCCGAGTCCAGCACGCTTTCGGGAACCTTGTCGAGCATGGATTCGGAGGCCTCCTTCAAAGAATCGTTGATCTTGTCTGCCATCTCGATGCGCATCAGTTCGAGTTTCTGCGACAGCTGACGCCAGCTCGCCAGGGTGAACGCGGTGTCGAGCGCGAGCAGCACCGCGCATGCGACGGCGACCGTTGCCAGAATGCCCCTCGGCACCAGGGAGAGCGCCGCGAGCAGCGCGGGTTCGGCTGCGCGGCAGATGATCACCGCTCCGACTCCGAAGAGCATCGCTCCGTACAGGCAGACCCTCTCGTTGATGTTGAAGGGGAACTTGGAGTAGTCCCAGAACCGCGCGCCGGTGAGCCGTTCGAGCAAGGCGCCCACGCTGTATTCGATCGCGCTGCACACCAGGGCGGCGGCTAGGAACTGCACGCCGACGCTGGGGATGCCGCGCAGCAGGATCCAGCATGCGAGCGCGCCCGCTCCGTAGATGGGACAGCAGGGGCCGAGGAGAAAGCCGCTGTTCGCGAAATGTCCATAGTTGGCGAGCGCGCAGATGGTCGATTCATAGAGCCAGCCGATGAAAGCGAAGGCGAGAAACGACAGGAACACCGCCGAGAGCGGGGCGCCGGTCGCCGCGAGATCGGTTGCGATGTCCTGAAGGTACGTCATGCTCGCGATTCCTTTCCGCTGTGATTCCTCAGGGGCATTCGCGCCTCGATCGTCTCGCCGAGCGCGCATGCCTTGTCTGCCATGCATACGATCCACGCTTCGCGGCAGGTCGGGGGTATGGGCACCAAGGGGAACATATGTCGAGCGATGATGTTTCGCTCGCGCTCGGTGAGCTCGAAATCCTCCGATGCGCGTTCGAGCGCCGTCGAGGGATGCGTGAAGCCGTGCAGTCGATGCGAGGGGTCCGGGTCGTGCCAATCGTAGAGGAAGTAGTCATGAAGCAACGCGCCGCGAATGAGCGAGGCGCGATCGATGCGGACACCCATGCGTTGGAGGAGGGAGGCGAAGGCGGCGCTCGCGCGTGCGACCGAGCGGACATGCTCGTAGACGCTTACGTTTCCGTGTTGGATGAAGCTGCGCGTGAGGCCGAATCTGCCCGCCTCCTCGAGTGTTCGGGCGACGAGTTCGACCTCGTCAGCCGCCGTCTGCTCCGTCATCGGTGCGCTATCCTGTGCGCGCATCCAGGCCCTCCGTTCCTCAAAGCCCGTTGTCTTTCTATCGATCGGTTCGGTGCGGTCGAATCGAACCGACCGCGTCGAGCGCGCTCCGTCGGGCGCGCCCTCATGACGGTACCCAATGAGGGGCGACTATACGTAATGAACAACGGGATGAATAAGGTTTTTACAGAGAACCTCGACGCGCGGTTATGGTACGGGTCGCGGCTGGATTCGAAAGGGCGGTGAAGGTTGCGGGTTCGCGTCCGCCGCTTGGGTCGCGTGCGCATCGTACCCTGCGCCTGCGCCGTTCCGTCATTGCGTGACGAACTCCACGCGGTCGAGCCCCTCGACATCAAGGCGGATGAGCTCTTCTGCCATGGCACGCTGCTCCTGCGTCAACTCGGCGTCCGTCACGACGCGGGCGACGAGCTCCTCACCCATGTTCGCGCCGTCGGACGCGGCCCGCGCCTGCATGCCTACGGTGTATTCCTCGAAGCCGGGGCAGACCACAGCCAGCTCGCTCGCCGTCGCGGCCGCTCCGTAGGAGTCGGGTGTGGTATCCGTGGCGGCTTTCACCATGTTCGACGTGAGGATGAGGCAGGGGATGGCGAAGATCGCCGTGCCCGCCAGGATGCGCCAGCGAATGAGATGCGACCGCACGCGGACCGCCTCGTCCTCCGCTTCGGTGACGACGCCGTCGTCATCGAGGTCGCGCTTGAGCGGAACGCGCAGGAGCAGCAGCACCACCATGGCCGAGAGCGCGATGAACACCACGTTGATGCCGAACTCGTAGAGCGCGGAGAGCGAGAGGCCCAGGTTGGTCGCCGCGATGCCGTAGCCCGCCGCGCAGAGCGGCGGCATGAGGGCGGTCGCCACCGCGACGCCCGAGATGAGGGTCGCGGGCTCCTGGTCGCGCGAGTTGCCCAGGCCGCCCGCGAAGCCGCCCACCAGGGCGAGTAGCAGATCCCATACCGTCGCGCTGGAATTGTCCGCCAGCGATTGGGTCATGCCCGCGACGGGGGAGAGGTAGAAGTAGAGCGTCGACGTGATGAGGCAGAAGACCATTTGGATGACCAGGCCGGCCACGGCGTCGCGGGTGAGGGAGCGGTCAAGGGTGGCGGCGCCGTATGCGATGGCGAGCACCGATCCCATGATGGGGCAGATGAGCATGGCGCCCACGATGGCGATATCGGAATTGGTGTCCAGACCGATGCAGGCGATGATCATCGCGATGATCAGGATGCAGATATGGTTGCCGTTGAGACGGGCGCCGTTGACGAAGCGCTTGCGGATGACATGATAGGGAGCCCTGCCCTCCCGGATGTTGAACGTATGCTGGAAGAACCGCTGGACGCTGCGGACGATGCGCTGCAATGCCGGGCGCTCTCCGTGCCGGCGCCTATGCCGGTCGATATATTTCTTGAGGTCGATGTTCTCATCTGCCACGAATGGTCACCTTGCCTGATGTGCGCTCGAGCGCAGCGGAGCCGATTTGCCGCCGGCTGCGGGCGCATGGGTTCGAATGGGTGCGGCGTTCGTCCCGGCGTCGGCGCCGCGCGAAACGCGCGCGTGGTATAGTGTACGCTCATACGGGTACAACCCGTGAGACAACATGAGCGTTGCGTGCGCCGGCTTCGGTGCTCGCTTGTGGAAAGGACTGCCCCATGGCAGTAGACGAGAAACTCCTCCTCGAGGTACTCGAGCAGATTCGCCCCAACCTGCAGGCGGATGGCGGAGATATGGCGTACGTCGGCGTCGATGACGAGGGCGTGGTATCGCTCGAGCTGCAGGGCGCCTGCGCGGGCTGCCCCATGAGCCAGCTCACGCTGTCCATGGGCGTCGAGCGCATCCTGAAGGAGCACGTGCCGGGCGTCACGCGCGTCGTCGCGGTGAACGACGGTCCCGCTGCCGATCTGTATGACGAGTACGCTCCGTTTTAGACGAGTGCGTTGATACGTTGAAGAACGAAGGCATGATACATGCGGGCGCCGATGAGGCGCCCGTTGTGGTTGAAGCGCCCGTCCCGGCGGGTTGCCGCGACGTCGCGGTGGATGACCCGCGCGGCACGGACGGTGTCGCGCACTGCTGGGAGCTGCGTGGATGCGCGGGTATCTTCGGCTTCTCCGATTTCATGGAGAGCGAATGCCCGCATAACGTCCCCGACCGTTATTCGCCCTGCCCCGCAACGTGCGCGTTCACGCGGTGCCAGCGCCCGTGGCATCGCGAGGCGACATCCCTCGACGACCTGCTCGACCCTCGCGTCGACCGCATGCAGACCATGAAGGAGCAGTGTCGCCACTGCCTGCACTTCATCGCGCACGGTCCGCGCGCGATGGCATCTGGCGCGCTGGCGGTCGATTCGCGGGCCGAGGCCGCGGCGGCGGGGCGTCCGCCTGCGGCTTCGCACGGGCTCGGCGCGGCCGCTGTGGACGCATCGGCTGCGACCGGGTCGCCGACCTCGGTTTCCAAGGAGGTTTACCCATGCTGAACGAGCTGTACCATGCGCTCGACCCGGTGGCGTTTTCCGCCGGACCCGTCACGATCTACTGGTACGGCATCGCGTACGTGGTCGGTTCCATTCTGGCCGGAGTGGTCGCATACCGCGTCCAGCGGCGCTGGAACATGGGGCTTACCGTGGACGACATCTGGATGCTCGTCACCGGGGCGGTGTTCGGCCTCATCATCGGCGGACGCCTGTTCTACGTCATCTTCTACGGGGATGGTTACTATCTCACCCATCCCCTGGAGATTCTCGCCACCAACCAGGGCGGCATGAGCTTCCACGGCGGCCTACTCGGCGGCCTGCTCGGCGGCTACATCGTCTGCCGCATCTTGAAGCTCTCCCCGTGGACGGTCGCTGATCTCGCGATCGTGGGCGTGCCGCTCGCGCTCGCGCTGGGCCGTTGCGCCAACTTCGTGAACGGCGAGCTGTGGGGCAAGCCCACGGACCTGCCCTGGGGCGTTGTCTTCGGCGGTTCCGCTGGCGATATGCCGCGTCATCCCTCCCAGCTTTACGAGGCGTTTCTCGAGGGGATCGTGCTGTTCGTCGTCTTGTACCTCATGAGCCGCAAACGTCCGGTACCCCCGCAGGGTTCGTTTATCGGTACGTTTGTGCTGGGTTACGGCATCGTTCGATTCCTCATAGAATTCGTGCGCGTGCCCGACGCGCAGCTCGGGTATCTGTTCGGCGGCGTGATCACGATGGGCCAGCTGCTGAGCATCCCGCTCATCATCGTCGGTGCCGGGCTGCTGCTGTACGCCTATCGGGCGAAGCGGCCGCAGCGGGCCAAGCTGGTCGACGACGCGCCGGCGCGGCCGTAGGGGCCTGGCCTCAACCGTGGCGCCGGCTTTGCCCGATGGCGCCTGGGCGGAGGCGCCGCGTCAGCTTCGTCTGGCGGCGTCTGGACGGAGGCACCGTGCCGACAGGGGTTCGCGAGCACCGGCGCGAGAAGATGGAATGGGTGCGCGCCCGTTCGGCATGTTGTCGGACGGGCGCCTTCATGAAGGGAGCAATCATGGAAGGCGGACGTGTGCGCGACGCCGCTTGGAAGGTGATCGCGTATGCTGCCTCGACAGTGGCGCTGCTTGGGCTTTGGCATCTAGCATCGCTCGTCCTCGCGTCTCCCGCCCTGCCCGCGCCGATTGAAACCGTCCGCGTGCTCTACGCCTATCTTCCCGAATTGCTGCCCGCTTTCCTCATAAGCCTGTATCGCGTGCTGACGGCGTTGGGCGCGGCATCGCTTGTCGCGGTGCCGCTGGGCCTCGCATTGGGCAGGTCGCCCCGCCTTGACGCCCTCGTCTCTCCCGTCCTGCACATTCTCTATCCCATTCCCAAGGTCGTGCTTCTGCCCATCTTCTTGGTGATGCTCGGCTTGGGGGATGCGTCGAAGATCGCGCTCATGGCGGTCACGGTGTTCTTCCAGATTCTGGTGAGCGTTCGCGATGCCGCTTCCTGCGTTCCGCGTGAGTCGATCATGGCCGCCCGCAGCCTGGGGGCGGGCCGTATCTGCACATGCTGCCATGTGGTGGTGCCCGCCGTGCTGCCAGAATTGTTCACGGCGCTGCGCGTTGGATCCGGGACGGCGATCGCCGTGCTCTTTTTGTCCGAGGCCATCGCCGGGTCGACGGGTTTGGGTTACTTCATCGTCGACTCCTGGTCGATGATCGACTATCCGCGCATGTTCGCCGGGATGATCGGCATGGCGGTGCTGGGCGTGGGGATCTACGAGGTGCTTGCGGGGGTCGAGCGCGCTTTGACGCCATGGAGGAGGACGTAGTGTTGCCGTTCATGCGGGCCGTACGGCGCCGGGCCTTCGAAGCGGGGTGGGCTTGGAGGCCGAACTGCATATTTTCCGATTAGACTTGCATAGAAAAACGGCATTGTTCTTTCAGAGCATATGAACAACGTTCAGTCATCGTCGCCCTGGCACTAAATGCGCATTTTGAGTCTTTTGCATTGTTGGAGAAGGGCTTTGCGCGCCATTCCGATACGAGCTGTGCTCTCGTTTGCGGACGATGGTATAGAAAATGTCTCGCGCTGCAGGTCCGCGGTGTCGGAATACGCATCTTATTCCACGACTGAGGAAGTATTCACCTCGCCCGCGGGTACTCAAAGACTCAAAATCGACATTTAGTGCCATCGAGTATCGACGCGCCCCTGCATGAGATGGGAAAGAGCCCGAAAGGGGCGTGTGGTGCGGCCGTTCGGAGACATTTGTAAGAAAACCCCTGCCGCCTCGACGGGCGGCAGGGGTGCGGAAGAGTTTCATATCGGCTTGCGAGGCTAATGCACGGGATCGAATGAACCGGTCTCCTCATCGAAATAGAGCGCATCTTTGAGATAGCCGTGCGAGAGCATCCAGTCGAGTTGCGGCTGGATCATGTCGCAGGTGGGTTTGGCGCTGACGGGATAGGTCGAGATGGGGTAGGTCTTCTTCAGGGGCTCGGGAAGGTTTGCATTCTCAACCAGCAGGTCGCGATAGCTTTCCGGATCGCTGTTGATGGCGTCGGCAGCGAGATCCCAGCCGCGTGCCACGGCCTCGACGGCGGCCCTGCCGCCCTCGTCGTCCTCGAACGTCTCGCGGACGACGACGACCGACTGCGACAGGTTGCGCCCGTCGGCGTCGTGGGCGTCATCCATGATCGTGGTGCACCCGTTGATCTCCCCGAGCGCCAACAGGGTGGCGGGCAGGGCGGCGGCATCGATGTTGCCCGAGCTCATCATCTCGTAACGAACCGGCAGCTTCTTGATCTCCTGCTTGTTGAAACCGCCCTCGTCGATGCCCTCGATCGAGAGCAGCTGGTCCATGACGTACTCCGGGACGGTGTTCGATCCCACGCCGATGGAGGCGCCGCGCAGGTCCTCGGCGGTCTTTATCTGCGAGTCGGGTCCGACCATGATGCCGAAGCGACCCTGTTCCGGCGTGGCCCCCAGGGCGATCCACCGCAGCCGAACGGGGGTGCCTCCGGCGGTGAGAGTGGCAGATACCTGCGGGTCGGTCATCGCCATGTCGATGTCGCCCGAGGTGAGGGCGCTCGAGAGCTCCTGCGCGCTTTGGAACGTGGAGATCCTGACATCGACGGTGCCGGGGAACAACTCGTCTACCTGGGCGACCCAGCCGGGGAGAAAGTCCTCGGTCATCAGGGTGCCCATATGGACCGTGCGCACGGGATCGGCCGATGCGCCGGCGGAACCCGATGCCGCCGCGGATCCCGTCGCGGCTGCGGAGCCGAGCGGTGATTTGTCCGTCGCGGTGCAGCCGACGAGTGCCAAAGCGCCCAGCGCGCCTGCTCCGGCAAGGAAACCGCGCCGTGTGGTGCAGAGCATGTTGTCGTGATGTGCGTTCAAAACGATATCCTCCTCTTCGGATCGGCGGCGCGAGGCGCGCGTCCGTCCTGCCGAGCGAGCGGGTCGGTTGCTCGCGACGCATCTGATGATGCGGCTCGCGAGTATACACGGTTGCACCGGGGGCGTGTGAACATCTGGTAGGTGAATGCGCCTGCGCGCGGAGCGCAGCTATATGCCTCGCGTGGCGTGGGCATTGCGTGTGAGCGCGCAGTCCCGCAAATTTCGTACTATCGCGGCGGGGGTATTCGGTATATCATTTCCCACGTCTGTTTAATCAGGGTCACCGATCCGCTGCGACCGTGCGACCGATGCGCATATTCGATAGGAGTCTCGCATGTCCGGACACTCTAAATGGGCAACTACCAAGCATCGTAAGGGTGCGCAGGACGCCAAGCGTTCCGCCCTCTTCTCCAAGCTGAGCCGCAACATCACCGTTGCCGCTCGCCTGGGCAACGATCCCAACCCCGATAACAACGCCTCCCTGGCCGCCGCCGTCGCCAAGGCCAAGGCCCAGTCCATGCCCAAGGACAAGATCAAGGCAGCCATCGACAAGGCCTTCGGCTCGGGTGCCGATGCCGCCGTGTACGAAAACATCGTGTACGAGGGCTACGGTCCCGCCGGCGTCGCCGTGTACGTCGAGTGCCTGACCGACAACCGCAACCGTACCGCCGCCGACGTCCGCTCCGCGTTCTCGCATGCGGGCGGCAACCTGGGCACCACCGGTTCCGTTGCCTTCCAGTTCGAGCGCAAGGGCCAGGTCGTCGTCTCCAAGGAGATCCTGGATCCGAACGCCAAGAAGGAGACCATGATGGCCAACGGCGCCGCGGGCGACGAGGAAGAGTTCATGATGGCCATCGCCGAGGCAGGCGGAGACGATTACGAGGACGCCGGCGAGGATTGGGTCGTGTGGACCGCCGCCAACGAGCTCATGGCCGTCTCCAAGGGCATCGAGGAGCAGGGCATCGAGGTCAAGGGCGCCGAGCTCACCATGGTTCCCACCACCCCGACCGCGGTTTCCGCCACCGATGCCAAGAAGGTCCAGCGCCTCATCGACCGCCTCGAGGAGCTCGACGACGTCCAGGACGTCTACAGCACCATGGACATGACCGACGAGGTCATCGCCGCGCTCGAGGAGGAGTAGGCGAATCGCCCTTCGAACGAATCTCGCTTCGATCGCCCCGCCGTGCCCGAATCCCCTTCGCAGAGGGTCGGGCCCGGCGGGGCTTTTTTATGGAACGGAAAAGCGGGCCGCCGGCGCGCTCGCATGGAGCCGCCTCGTGCCGCCGGCTCGCTCGCGCGGAGCCGGGTGTCCTGCCGGGGCGCTGGCGCGAAGCTGCCTCGGGCCGCCGGCGTGCCGCGGACCCGAGGCGGCAAGCATTAAGATTCTTGGATGATGCTCGCTTCTCCGTCGATGCCGACGGTGCCGAACTATACTAAAGGCTATGCGCTCCCCGCAGACCCCGCCTTCTTCGGAGGGCGACGCGAGCATCGCGGGAGGCGCGTCGTCGCTTCGTCGTCGATACGTTGAGAGAAAGGGGGCGGCATGGGCAGGTTGAAGAAGGTCGCGGCATCGGTTTACCTGGTTGCCGGTGCGCTGGTCCTGTGCAGCTTCATCGGGTCGCTGGCGGGCCCGTTCGCTCCGCGCTTCGCCGAGCTTCTCGAGCTTCCGGCCTATCAAGTCCTCATGGTCGCATGCGCGGCGATCTGCGTGCTGCAGATGCTCTACGTGCTCGGCTGCATCCTGTTCGACCGGCCCGAGCCCCGTTGCGTGCATCCCTTGGGAACGCCCGACTTCGAGGTCACGATCCCCGCGCTGGAGTCCGTCGCCCGCACGGCGGCCCAGCAGGACGACGTGCTCGTAGACCGTGTCCAGGTGCGGATTCGCGGTCGCGAGGCGAATGCGGTGCATATCACCATCGAGGCCATCGCGCTGGAGGAGGGCCTCGACGCCATCGCGGAATCGATGCGCCACCGCGTCGAGCGGGCGCTGCGCGATACGCTGGGTGCCTCGTGCTCATCGGTGCGCATCCGCTTCCTTCCCACTCGCACCACCGTTGTAACCAAGGAGGTCCAGCCATGAGTGATATGAAACACGCCCCCAAGGCCCCGCGCCCCGTTATCGAGGGTGCACCCGTCGACGACGGCGGGCAGCGCCGCGGCGCGGAGGAGGCTTCGGCGGGCGGCGACCAGTCGTCTTCGTTCCAGGACGCGACCATCGGCTTTTTTGCGCGCGCGGGGCGCCGCGCCTGGGCCTATGCGGACGCGCATCCCCATACCGTTCTCTACGGGGGGATCGGCTTGCTTGCCGCCGTGCTCATCCTTTGGCTCGGCTTGTGGCATGCCATGGTGATCGCCATCTTCGTATGCGTCGGCGCGGCGATCGGTCAGGCGCGCGACGGCGAGGGCGGAATCTACCGGTTCTTCCAGCGTCTTTTTGGTGGAAGGCGCTAGCGTGCCGTTCGGTTGGCCGGTTTTTGGGAAACACACGTAACATTCGCTGCGCGCATGCGCTATGAGAGAAGGGTGCGATCATGACGAACGTTCAGGATACGGATTCGAAAACCAAAGACGATGCCGCCCTCGAGGAGACGGCGGCCGTCGAGCCCGTGCGCGATGGGGCCGAGCCTGCGGCGCCGGCGGCGCCGGCGAACGACGTGGCAGCCGACCTTACGGATATGGAGGACGACGACCTCGTATCCGAGGACTCCCTCACGTATTCGAACGGCGTCATCGAGAAGATCGTCGCGATGGCCACGCGCGAGGTTCCCCATGTGCTCGGCATGAAGGGCAACCTCATGCACTTCGTGCAGGAGCAGTTCGGCGCCGAGAACCTCACCAAGGGCGTGTCCGTCGAGGTGACCGACGACAACCGCGTGATCGTGAACATCTCCGTGATCATCGAATATGGAGCGTACGCCCCCGATATCTTCGAAGATGTGAAGGAGCGCGTGACCGAGCGCCTGGCGGCTATGACCGGTCTGGAGGTCGCTGGAATCAACCTGCGCATCGACGACGTGGTGACGCCGGAAGAATATGCGGAACGCCAGAAGCACTTCATCGACAGCCTCAAGGACGGCGAAGAGTAGGACGCGCGCCCCGGTACGGGGCGCGCTTTTGTTAACACATGGACCTTTTCTCGGCTTGGCGGTTGCATACGTTGCAAACCGCGTGCTATTCTCGTCCGCATGATTACTACGGTTGCACATATCACGATGATGATGGTCATGGAGATGCCCTCGCCCGGGCACTTTGTCATGTCGCGCGAACGCGTCGCACATGAGGAGACCGGGCGCCTCGATTAGGTCGCCTCTGGCAGGAGGCGGCCGGCCTTCTCGTTCACCAGTCATCGAGCGGAGAATCACTCGTGATAAGCATTCAACATCTCTATAAAAGCTACGGCGCGACGGCGCCGGCAAAGCGCGGCAAGCGCCGTGCCGACGGGGGAGCGGACCTCTCCTATGCCGCATCCGTGAGCGGGAATCCCGCGCTTGTGGCCGCCGCGGCGACTCAAGCGACCGCGCAGGCGGTCCGTGGGGCCGCGGAAGCGGCGGGTGGAACGGTCGGTGCCGTTTCCGGAGCCCCGGCGTTCGCCCTGGAGGATATCTGCTTGGATATCGCCGACGGCGACCGCTTCGGCATCATCGGCATGAGCGGTGCCGGCAAGTCCACGCTGGTTCGCACCATCAACCTATTGGAGCGCCCCACGTCGGGCAAGGTCGTCGTCGACGGCCGGGATGTCACCGAGCTTTCCGGCGCCGCGCTGCGCGCCTATCGCCGACGCGTGGCCATGATCTTCCAGAACTTCGGCCTGTTGGCGCAGAAGACGGTCTTGGACAACGTCTGCTTCCCCTATGTCGCCGCCAACGGAAAGGTCACCGCGGAGAATCGCGCCCATGCGCTGGAGCTGCTGGACCGCGTCGGCCTGGTCGAGAAGGCGTCCTCCTATCCGAGCCAGCTCTCCGGAGGCCAGCAGCAGCGCGTGGCGATCGCCCGCGCGCTCGCCTGCGAGCCGGAGGTCATCCTGTGCGATGAGGCTACCTCCGCGCTCGATCCCAAGAGCACCAACACCATCCTCAAGCTGCTGCGCGACATCAACGAGGAGACCGGTGTGACGTTGATCGTCATCACGCATTCGATGGACGTCGTCGAGAAGATCTGCAGGAACGTCGCCGTTCTCGAGAACGGGCGCGTCGTGGAGCAGGGCGCGGTGGCCGATGTCTTCTCCGCACCGCGTGCCGACGCGACGCGCGTGCTTCTGGGAAAGGTGGACTGGGATGCTTAGCGAGTTCTTTGCGGAGTACTCCGGCCTGTTGCTCCAGGGCACGCTGGATACGCTCGTCATGGTGTTCGCCTCGACGGCGATCGCCTACCTGTTCGGTACCGCGCTCGGTGTGGTGCTGCACCTGACGGCGCGCGACGGCCTGCGCCCCGCGCCCGCGCTCAACGCCGCGCTGGGCTGGGTCGTGAACATCGGCCGCTCGTTGCCGTTCATCATCCTGCTGATCGCGCTCATGCCCGCGACGGCGGCGCTCGTCGGCACGTCGACCGGCGTTCGCGGCGTGATTCCACCCCTGGTGGTCGCCACCGCGCCGTTCGTGGCGCGCATGGTCGAGCAGTCGCTCGCCGAGGTGTCGCGCGATGCCGTCGAGGCGGCGGAGGCGTGCGGAGCCTCGGTTCCGCGCATCGTGTTCTCCGCGCTGCTGCCCGAGGCCCTGCCGTCGATCGTGCGCGGCGTCGCCGTGACGCTCATCGCCGTGCTGGGCTATACCGCCATCGCGGGCGCCGTCGGCGCGGGCGGGCTCGGCGATATCGCCATCCGCTACGGCTATTACCGCTACGAAAACGAGGTCATGATCGCCACGGTCGTGCTGCTCGTGATTCTCGTCCAGGTCATCCAGACGGTATGCGGCGCCATCGCGCGCAAGGTCGACCACCGTTGATGCGGGCGCTCCCCGTACGTCCTGGACCCACGTTGTTCCCGGTGCGGCCCGCGTCGCCGCGGGCGACCCGCACCGGTCGTCACCGCATTCAGAAAGGAAAGCCATCATGAACGCTTTCACCTCCTTCTCCCGCCGCACCGTCCTGAAGGTCCTCGCCGCCGGCGCGGGCGCCGTCGCTTTGGGCGGCCTCGCTGCCTGCGGTTCGGCCCCCGCATCAGAGGACGCCTCCAAGCTCGTGGTCGCCGCCTCTCCGGCTCCCCACGCGCAGATCCTGAGCGATTTCGCCGCGCCCGCCCTTGCGAAGGAGGGCATCGAGCTCGAGGTCAAGGAGTATACCGACTACATCCTCCCCAATAAGGACACCACGACCGGCGACGTCGACGCGAACTACTTCCAGCACATCAACTACCTCGAGAACTACAACAAGGAGAACGGAACCGATCTGGTCTCCGCGGGCGCCATCCATTACGAGCCCATGGCGGTCTACGCCGGCAAGTCCGCCGACTTGGACGCGATCGCCGAGGGCGCCGTCATCGCGATTCCGAACGACCCCACCAACGAGGGCCGCGCCCTGCTGCTCCTGCAGGACCTGGGCCTCATCAAGCTCTCCGATCCCGAGGACCTCGAGGCCACGCCCAAGGATATCGCCGAGAACCCCCACGGCATCGTGTTCCAGGAGCTCGAGGCCGCGGCCGTCCCGCGCGCGCTCCAGTCCGTGGATTTCGCAGTGATCAACGGCAACTACGCCATCGAGGCCGGCTATCACGTCAAGGACGCCCTTGCCCACGAGGAGACGGGCTCGCGCGCTGTCGAGCAGTACGCCAACATCATCTGCGTGGCCGCTGACAAGAAGGACGATGAGAAGGTCTCCGCCCTCGTGAAGGTCCTGCAGTCCGATGACTTCAAGGCCTACCTGGAGGAGAACTACGGACAGGACGTCCTGCCCGCGTTCTAGGAAGCCCGCCTGAGCGCCCGGGCTTTCGGGGCGCCGGCGCTCGGTCCCGCTCCATCCCGTCTTGCGCGCATCGCAAAATTATGGAATTGCCTGCACAGATGAACTTTGTCTAGCGATTTGCGGGCAATCGGCGTATAGTAACGAATGTTTTGTCGGCTCCTGCCGTCAATTCGCCATGCCCGGGACAGCCATTGCGGGCATGGTGCACGTCAGGAGGCACGAGGATAGCCCCTCATGGTGAACCCCGTGCTTAAAACCCCAGTTAGGAGTGAACATGGCTGAAGAGAAGTACGTCCCGCGCCTGAAGACCAAGTACAACAACGAGGTCAAGCAGCTCATGCAGGAGAAGTTCGAGTACGGCAACGTCATGGAGATCCCGAAGTTCGAGAAGATCGTCGTCAACATGGGCGTCGGCGAGGCTGCTACGGACTCCAAGGCTATCGACGGCGCTGTGCGCGACCTGCGCGTCATCACCGGCCAGCAGCCCATGGTGACCCGTGCCCGCAAGTCCATCGCATCCTTCCGCCTGCGTGCCGGCATGCCCATCGGCGCCAAGGTCACCCTGCGCGGCGACCGCATGTGGGAGTTCTTCGATCGCCTGACCTCCATCGCGATCCCCCGTATCCGCGACTTCCGCGGCATCTCCGCCAAGTCCTTCGACGGCCGCGGCAACTTCTCCATGGGCGTGACCGAGCAGCTCATCTTCCCCGAGGTTGACTTCGACTCCGTCGACCACACCCGTGGTATGGACATCACCATCGTTACTACCGCGAAGACCGACGAAGAGGCCAAGGCCCTTCTCGACGCCTTCGGTTTCCCGTTCAAGAAATAGGTTCTAATGCCCCGGAGCCACGGGCGGTGCGCGAAGAGCACGTGCCGCCCGTCCGGAGCGAACATACTCAGATGTGAGGAGGAAATAAGTGGCTAAGACATCGATGATCGTCAAGTGCAATCGCAAGCAGAAGTTCTCGACGCGTGAGTACACCCGTTGCCAGCGTTGCGGCCGTCCGCATTCGGTCTACCGCAAGTTCGGCATCTGCCGTGTCTGCTTCCGCGAGCTGGCACTCAAGGGCGAGCTTCCCGGCATCAAGAAGGCCAGCTGGTAAGTCACTGCCAGCGCGCGCGGACGAACGGATCGTCCGTTCGCACGGAAGAACGTGCTGAATAGGCTCACCTGCTAAGGGCAGGGGAGGACCGCAGCACGAGTTCATCAAGAACGAAGGAGAATCTGCATGAACGTCACAGACCCGATCGCAGACATGCTTACGCGTATTCGCAACGCGAACTCTGCGAACAAGGCTGAGGTCTCGATGCCGAGCAGCAAGAAGCTCGTCGAGATCGCCCGTGTTATCTGTGAGGAGGGCTACGTCGAGAGCTACTACGTCGAGGACACCGCTCCCGCCAAGACCCTTCACATCACCCTGAAGTACGGCCCCAAGAAGAAGAAGGTCATCAACGGCATCAAGCGCATTTCCAAGCCCGGTCTGCGCAAGTACGCCGGCGCTAAGGACCTTCCCCGCGTTCGCGGCGGCCTTGGTACCGCTATCGTTTCTACGAGCAAGGGCGTTATGGCCGACCGCGATGCCCGCAAGCTGGGCGTCGGCGGCGAGGTCGTCGCTTTTGTTTGGTAATCGCCTCGGCGTGTAGAAGGAAAGGAGATCACCGTGTCTCGTATCGGTAAGAAGCCTGTCCAGATTCCCGCCGGAGTCGAAGTGACAGTCAATGGCAACACCTGCATCGTCAAGGGCCCCAAGGGCACCCTGGAGCAGGATTTCCACGAGGAGATCAGCGTCGAGGTCGTGGAGAACCAGGTCATCGTGACCCGCGCTAACGACGAGCGCACCGCTCGCGCCCAGCACGGTCTGACCCGCGCTCTCATCCAGAACATGGTCACCGGCGTTTCCGAGGGCTTCACCAAGTCCCTCGAGCTTGCCGGCGTTGGCTATCGTGTCCAGCTCAAGGGCACCGCGCTCGACTTCTCGCTCGGTTATTCCCACCCTGTCGTCATGGAGCAGCCGGAGGGCATCACCTTCGAGGTCCCCGACAACACCCACATCAACGTCAAGGGCATCGACAAGCAGCAGGTCGGCCAGGTCGCCGCTGAGATTCGCGCGAAGCGTCCGCCCGAGCCTTACAAGGGCAAGGGTATCCACTACGTTGGCGAGCACATCCGTCGTAAGCTCGGTAAGGCCGCTAAGTAGTAAGCGCTCTCTTGCATCCTAAGACCAGCACCCCGTTAGGTGTTGGCATGACTTCTTAAGGAGTTTCAGCATGAACAAGCAAAAGGCGAAGCAGGCAGGCCTTAAGCGCCGTCAGCGTCGCGTTCGCGGCAAGATTTTCGGTACCGTCGAGCGTCCGCGTCTGCGCGTCGTTCGTTCCAACGCGAACATCTACGCCATGATCGTCAACGACACCGAGGGCAAGACGCTCGTTTCCGCGTCCACGCTCGAGGCCGAGTTCAAGGGCACCAAGACCGGTAACAAGGAAGCCGCCGAGAAGGTCGGCAAGCTCGTCGCCGAGCGTGCTCTCGAGGCCGGCATCACCCAGGTCAAGTTCGACCGCGGTGGCCGCATCTATCATGGCCGTGTCAAGGCCCTGGCTGATGGCGCTCGCGCCGCCGGCCTGGTCTTCTAGGAGGTATTAAGCAATGGCTCGTAATATCAAGCAGCAGCGCGAGGCCTCCGAGTTCGAGGAGCGCGTCGTCTTCATCAACCGTGTCGCCAAGACCGTCAAGGGTGGCCGTCGCATGTCCCTCGTCGCTCTCGTCGTCGTCGGCGACGGCAAGGGCAACGTCGGTCTGGGCATGGGCAAGTCCGCCGAGGTACCCCTGGCTATCTCCAAGGCCACGCTCGACGCCAAGAAGCACATGTTCCATGTTCCCGTCACCGCTGAGGGCACCGTTCCGCATGAGGTCCTCGGTCGCTTCGGTGCCGCGAGCATCCTGATCAAGCCCGCTGTCGAGGGTACCGGCGTTATCGCCGGCGGCGCCGTGCGCCCCCTCTTCGAGCTCGCTGGCATCACCAACGTCCTCTCCAAGTCCCTTGGTTCCGACAACGGCCTCAACATCATCAAGGCCGCTGCCGAGGGCCTGAAGGAGCTTTCGAGCCCCGAGGACATCGCCGAGCTTCGCGGTCTGACCGTCTCCGAGATGTTCGTCGGTAAGAAGGAGCAGTAAGCATGGCTAACACCATCAAGATCAAGCAGGTCCGCAGCACCAATGGCTGCAAGGAGGATCAGCGCCGCACCGTTCGCGCCCTGGGCCTCAACAAGATCAACGCCACGCGCGAGATCGCTGACAATGAGAGCGTCCGCGGCATGATCTTCAAGGTTAAGCACCTTGTCGAGATTGTAGAGGAGTAACAATGCAGCTTCATGATCTTACTCCGGCTGAGGGTTCCAACAAGCGTCGCAAGCGCGTCGGTCGTGGTAACTCCTCCGGTAAGGGTACGTATTCGGGTCGCGGCCAGAACGGCCAGGGTTCCCGCTCCGGCGGCACCAAGGGTGCCGGCTTCGAGGGTGGCCAGACTCCGCTGGCCATGCGCCTTCCGAAGCTCCCCGGCTTCGTGAGCCCCCGTCGCATCGAGTACACCGCTATCAACGTCTCCACGCTCGAGGAGCGCTTCGAGGCTGACGCCGTCGTCGACGGTGCCGCCCTCAAGGCCGCCCGCCTCGTGAAGAGCGAGTACGAGCCCGTCAAGGTGCTCGGCAACGGCGAGATTACCAAGAAACTCACCGTCAAGGTCGACAAGGTCTCCGCTTCCGCGCAGGCCAAGATCGAGGCGGCTGGCGGAAAGGTCGAGCTCCCGTGCTAAATGGTTTGAAGAATATGTTCCGCATCAAAGAGTTGCGCGGAAAGATTCTCTTCACCATCGCGATGCTCGTGCTGTACCGTGTCGGTGCACACGTTCCTGTGCCCGGTATCCCCTTCCAGGGGATGCTGGGCCTTTTCCAGTCTGCAGGTGACTCTGTAGCGACGGGTGCGATGGCGCTGTTGAACCTTTTCTCCGGTGGCGCTCTTTCGTATGTTTCGGTGTTCTCCCTGGGCATCATGCCCTACATCACCAGCTCGATCATCATCCAGATGCTCCAGAGCGTGGTTCCGTCCCTGCATGAGCTCGCTCGCGAGGGCGAGGTCGGCCAGACGAAGATCACCCAGTACACGCGTTACCTGACGCTTGCGCTGGCCGTGCTCAACGCCATCGGCTACCTCTTCCTCTTCAAGGGCTTCGGCATCTCCTTCACCGGTGCCGGCGCGCCCGAGATCATCTTCGACATCATGATCGTCGGCACGCTCGTTGCGGGCGCCATGCTCATCATGTGGATCGGCGAGCTCATCACCCAGCGCGGTATCGGTAACGGCATGTCCCTTATCATCTTCGCGAACATCATGGCGGGTCTGCCCCAGGCAATCTTCCAGTCCCTCGAGGGTGGCAACATGGGCATCGTGATGACCCTCGTCATCCTGCTCATCATCCTCGCCGTGATTCCGCTGATCGTGTTCATCGAGCGCGGCCAGCGTCGTATCCCGGTCCAGTACGCCAAGCGCGTCGTTGGTCGTCGCATCATGGGCGGCCAGTCCACCTATCTTCCCATCAAGGTGAACACCGCCGGCGTCATCCCGATCATCTTCGCGAGCGCCCTGCTGTACTTCCCGGCCCAGATCGCCGTGTTCTTCCCGAACGTCGGTTGGATCCAGACGGTGGCAAACGCGCTTTCGACCGGTTGGATCAACTGGATCCTCAACGTCGTCCTCATCGTGTTCTTCGCGTACTTCTACACCTCCATGGTGTTCAACCCCGATGACACGGCGGACAACCTCAAGAAGCAGGGCGGCTTCATCCCGGGCGTTCGTCCCGGCAAGGCCACCGCGCGCTACATCAAGAACGCGCTGAACAAGATCACCCTGCCTTCCGCGATCTTCCTGGCGCTCATCGCCATCGTGCCCTCGATCGTGTTCTCCTTCACGGGTAACGCGCTCATCCAGGCATTCGGCGGCACCTCGGTGCTCATCATGGTCGGCGTCGTTCTCGACACCATCGCCAAGGTGGAGAGCCAGATGAAGATGTACGATTACGACGGGTTCTTTAAGTAAGCCAGGTTGAGAGGAGTAACCCATGAACATTGTTCTGTTGGGTGCACCGGGCGCAGGTAAGGGCACTCAGGCCCAGCGTCTCGTGCGTGATTTCGGCGTTGCCCATATTTCTACCGGTGATCTTCTCCGCGCTGCCGTCAAGGGCGGCACCGAGCTTGGAATCCAGGCTAAGAAGTACATGGATGCCGGCGAACTCGTACCCGATCAGCTCGTGATCGACCTGGTTAAGGAGCGCCTTGCCGAGGACGACGCCCAGCAGGGCTTCCTGCTCGACGGCTTCCCGCGCAACACGCTTCAGGCCGTGACGCTCGACTCCGAGCTTTCCGAGATGGGCCGCGAGCTCGATTGCGCGCTGCTGATCGACGTCGACCGCGACGTCATCATCAACCGTCTGTCCTCTCGTCGCACCTGCCGCGCTTGCGGCTACACCGGGACCGCCTCCGACGAGACGTGCCCGACCTGCGGCGGCGAGATGTACCAGCGCGATGACGACAAGGCCGAGACCATCGCCAACCGCATGGACGTCTATGAGAAGCAGACCAGCCCGCTCGTCGAGTACTATCGCGGTCAGGACATCCTGCACACTGTCGATGGCGATCGCGATGTCGACGTCGTCTACGCGGACGTGAAAGAAGTCCTCGGTCTATGATCAAGATCAAGTCTGCACACGAAATCGAGCAGATGAAGGTTGCCGGAGCGCTGTCTAAGATGGCGCTCCGGCGCGTTGGCGCCATGGTTCGTCCGGGCGTCTCAACCTTCGAACTCGATCAGCTTGCCGAGCAGATCATCCGCATGCATGGCGGTAAGCCCGCTTTCAAGGGCTATGGCGGATTCCCCGGATCCATCTGCGCCTCGTTGAACGACGCGGTGGTCCATGGGATTCCCAATCCCGATATCATCCTGCGCGATGGCGACATCATCTCCATCGACACCGGTGCGGTCGTGGACGACTGGGTGGGGGACAACGCGTGGACGTTCTACTGCGGCACGCCGTCGTCCGAGACCCAGGCGCTGTGCGAGGTCACGCTCGACTGCCTGCGCGCCGGTATCGAGCAGGCGGTCCCCGGTAACCATATCGGCGATATCGGCTTCGCGATCCAGTCGCTTGCCGAGAGCCATGGCTACGGGGTCCTTCGCGATTACGTGGGGCACGGGATCGGTCGCGCCATGCATGAGGACCCCAACGTTCCCAACTACGGTAAGAAGGGGAGGGGCGTTCGTCTTCAAGCCGGCATGGTGCTCGCCATCGAGCCCATGGTGACGATGGGTTCCCCGCGCGTTCGCGTGGGAGCCGACGGTTGGCTGGTTTCTACTCGCGACCAGCTTCCCGCCGCGCACTACGAGAACACCGTTGCGATCACCAACGATGGTCCCGTCGTTCTTACCGCCGACGCCCAGGGCGCATGGTGCAGCATGCAGGGCGGCATCCTCTAGAAATTGAACAATCTTGTTCTATATATGGAGTGATGTAGAATTTTGTGAATCAGCGAATGGTTGTTGTATCATTCGCTATTGCTGTCGTTTTCACTTTAGAGAAAGATGATTGCTTGTGAAGAAGGAAGATGCTATCGAACTCGAAGGTACGGTTACCGAGCCGCTGCCCAATGCCATGTTTCGTGTTGAGCTTGAGAACGGCGTATCTGTGCTGTGCTCGATTTCGGGCAAGATTCGCATGAATTACATCCGTATTCTCCCGGGCGATAAGGTCACGGTGCAGCTGTCCCCGTATGACCTCACGCGCGGTCGCATCACCTATCGCTACAAGTAACGATAGCGTCGAGAGACATTCAGATTCGATCGCTGGAGTGCTCAGCCCGCGATCGCATCTGCATGATTTACCAGCCTTCAGTTTTAACGCCTGCGGCTGGGCGAGTAGATAACATTCCGTTTGTAGCATGAGCACTACCGAAAGGAAGAACGATGAAGGTACGCCCTTCCGTCAAAAAGATGTGCGATAAGTGCAAGATCATTCGCCGCCATGGCAAGGTTCTCGTCATCTGCGAGAATCCTCGCCACAAGCAGCGTCAGGGCTAAGAGAGGAGAACCATAGTGGCCCGTATTAACGGTGTCGACCTTCCGCGCGAGAAGCGCGTCGAGATTGGTCTGACCTACATCTACGGCATCGGCCGCACTACCGCCACCAAGATTTGCGTCGAGTGCAACGTCAACGTCGATACGCGCGTTAAGGACCTCACTGAGGACGAGATCAACGCCATCCGTGAGTACATCGATAAGAATCACATCATGGTCGAGGGCGACCTCCGCCGTGAGCGTACTCAGAACGTCAAGCGCCTTATGGACATCGGCTGCAACCGTGGCCTGCGTCACCGCAAGGGCCTGCCGGTCCGCGGTCAGCGCACCCACACCAACGCTCGTACCCGCAAGGGTCCGAAGCGTCAGATCGGTGCTAAGAAGAAGAAATAGGGAGTTTGACGCATAATGGCTACTGCTAAGAACAAGCGCGGCGCCGCTACCCGCATCAAGCGCTCCGACCGCAAGAACATCTCCGTGGGCCAGGCTCACATCCGTTCCACGTTCAACAACACCATCGTTTCGATCACCGACGCCCAGGGCAACGTCATCGCCTGGAAGTCGGCCGGTACCGTGGGTTTCAAGGGCTCTCGTAAGTCCACTCCGTTCGCCGCTCAGATGGCTGCGGAGGCATGCGCCAAGATCGCTATGGATCACGGCATGCACAAGGTCTCCGTCTTCGTGAAGGGCCCCGGCTCTGGTCGCGAGACCGCCATCCGCTCCCTCCAGGCCGCCGGCCTCGAGGTTTCGAGCATCCAGGACAAGACCCCCATCCCGCACAACGGCTGCCGCCCCAAGAAGCGTCGCCGCGTGTAACTGAAAGGATCGAAATACTATGGCAATCGATAGGACTCCGGTTCTGAAGCGCTGCCGTCAGCTCGGGATCGATCCCGCTGAGCTCGGTTACAGCAGCAAGAAGGAATCTATCCGTCAGCCCAAGCGCCGTCGCAAGGAATCCGAGTACGGCATGCAGCTGCGCGAGAAGCAGAAGGTTAAGTTCATCTACGGCGTGCTGGAGAAGCAGTTCCACACCTACTTCAACCGCGCCCGCAAGATGAAGGGCATCACCGGCGAGAACCTGCTCATTCTTCTTGAGACCCGTCTCGACAACGTGGTGTTCCGTCTTGGCTTCGCCCGCACCCGCAAAGAGGCCCGTCAGACCGTCCGTCATGGTCACTTCACTGTGAACGGCCGTCGCGTCGACATCCCCTCTTATCAGGTCAAGCCCGGCGACGTCGTTGCTGTTGGCGAGAAGTTCCGCGACCTCCTTCCCATCAAGGAGGCCCTGATTTCCTCCGAGCGCTTCGAGGTCCCCGGCTGGCTCGAGGTTGATATCGAGAAGCTGTCCGGCAACGTGCTGGCTATGCCCGTGCGTGAGCAGATCAGCGGCGATATCAAAGAGCAGCTCATCGTCGAGCTCTACTCTAAGTAGTCCGTTTGGGCTGCTGAGGCTGGAGGTATTACATGTCAGAATTCATTAGGCCCCAGGTTCAGGTCGAAGAGATCAACGACACCTGCGCCCGCGTTTCCGTCGAGCCGCTCGAGCGCGGCTACGGCGACACGCTGGGCAACTCGATTCGTCGCGTGCTGCTGTCCTCTCTTGAGGGCGCTGCCGTCGAGGCGATTCAGATCGATGGCGCTCAGCACGAGTTCATGGCCATCGACAACATGGTCGAGGATGTCACCGATATCGTCCTGAACGTCAAGGGCCTGGTGTTCCGTTCGCTGGGTACCGCGAACGAGGCTACGGCGACCATCTCGGTCGACGGCCCGTGCGAGGTTACCGGCGCGGACTTCTTCATCCCGTCGGAGTTCGAGCTCGTGAACCCCGAGCAGCACATCGCTACCCTCACTGAGGGCGGACACCTTACCATGAGCATGCGCATCGGTTATGGCCGTGGTTACGTCTCCTATGAGGCCAACAAGCGTGATAACGATCCCATCGGTATCATCCACGTTGACTCGCTGTATTCCCCGGTTCGTCGTTGCGCCAAGCTCGTTGAGGCTTGTCGTGTCGGCCAGCACACGGACTACGACCGCCTTGTTCTCGAGATCGAGACCAATGGCGCCGTCGATCCCCGCGAGGCTGTCGTCCAGGCTGCCAATATCATCAACCAGCATATGGCCGCCTTTATGAACCTCGCCGACGCTCCCGAGGAAGAGGAGGAGATTTCCATCTTCGCTCCCGAGCAGGCCAACGACAATGCCGAGCTCGACAAGCAGATCGAGGATCTCGATCTTTCGGTGCGCTCCTACAACTGCCTGAAGCGCGCGAGCATTCACTCCGTGCGTCAGCTTGTGGAGTTCTCCGAGAACGATCTGCTGAACATCCGCAACTTTGGTGTGAAGTCGATCGAGGAAGTCAAGGACAAGCTTGAGTCCATGGGTCTGAGCCTCAAGGCTTAAAGATCCGTGTTTTAGAGGAGAACCAGACCATGCGTCACAACAAGAAGAAGGGCCTGAAGCTCGGCACCGATGCCAGCCACACCAAGGCCATGAAGAAGAGCCTTGCTAAGGCGCTCTTCGAGAACGACCGCATCAAGACCACCGATACCCGTGCCAAGGCGCTCCGCTCCTATGCAGAGCCCATCATCACGTGGGCCAAGAAGGGCGATATCCACTCTCGCCGTCTTGCTATCGCCAAGCTCGGCGATAAGAACCTCGTGGCCGAGATCTTCGATAAGGCCGCTCAGGGCATGTGGGCCGACCGCAACGGCGGTTACACCCGCATCATGAAGCTCGGCACCCGTAAGGGCGACAACGCCGAGATGGTCATCATCGAGCTCGTCACCGAGCCGGTTGTGAAGAAGGCCCCGAAGAAGGCCGCTGCTCCCAAGAAGGTCGAGGCCAAGGTCGAGGCTGCTGAGGAGACCGAGGCTGCCGAGGAGGCTGCCGAGTAGCGTGTGATCCCGAAGGGATTCGATGCGACTTATGAGAGGGGTGCTGCGCGCGCCCCTCTTTTTTATTTGATCGCGCTTTACGATCCTGCGCGTACCCCCGCTCGACCAAGGGGATGCGCGGGACGCTCTCGGAGCCGGGCGGACGGTAGCGCGATTGCCATCAAGTGATGTGAGGGGCGGTGTGCCGCATGATACGCATGGAGCGCGTGGGACGGTCGTTTCCATCTGGAGCGCGGGCGGTTCGAGACATATCCCTGACCGTCGAACGCGGGTCGATACTTGGATTGATCGGTTCGAACGGTTCGGGCAAATCAAGCTGTGCTCGCATCCTGTGCGCCATGGACCTCGCGGATGAGGGATCCGCCATCGTCGACGGAATCGATCCGGCGGCGGGGGAGCCCGATCGCCTCGCGGTTCGCGAGATGGTGGCCTACGTGCAGCAGGACCCGGTCGACCAACTCGTTTCCACGATCGTGTTCGACGAGGTCGCGTTCGGGCCCCGCAACCTCGGTCTCGATGAGGGGGAGGTCGAGCGGCGCGTGCGCGACGCCCTTGCCGCCGTCGACCTCGCAGACGCCGCGGACTGCGACGTCGCAGCCCTTTCCGGCGGCGAGCAGCAGCGGCTGGCGATCGCCGGCGCCCTGGCGATGAAGCCGCGCTACCTCGTTCTTGACGAGGTGACCGCGATGCTCGATAGCGCTGTCCGCCCTTCCTTCCGCGAGCTCATCGCTTCGCGCGCCGAAGCCGGCACGGGTGTCGTGCTCGTGACCCACGATGTGTCCGAGATGGCTCTGTGCGACCGGCTCGTCGCGCTCGAGGGCGGACAGGCCATCTGGCGGGGCGATATCGCCTCGCTCGCCTCGTCTCCGGATGGTCTGTGGGATCGCTGCGTTGTTCCCACCGGTTACTCTGAGGCCCTTAGAGCCGTCTTGAGGGCCGGTGTGCCTCGAGAGGCATGCGTTGGTCCCGAATCACTCGCTCGGGCCGTGCTGGGGATATCAGGGGGCTTAGAGGCGATCTTTCAGGGTGGCGGGCTTTGCGAAGACGCCCTTCCTCTCAACACCTCGGCGGCTCCGCAGGCCGGACGGGGACCGTCCCCGGACGATGGCATCGCGTTCGCCCGGGCGTCCTATTCGTATGCCGGCGCCGACGGCGATGCCCGGCTCGCCGTCTCGGATGCGAGCCTCTCCGTCCCGAGCGGCGAGGTCGTGCTGCTCGCGGGCCGTTCCGGGTCCGGGAAATCGACCATGGCGTCGCTTGCCTGCGGGCTCTTGACGCCCGATGCCGGGAGCGTCGCGGTCTTCGGGCGCGCCCCCGAGCCGGCATCCTGCGGCGTCTCGTTCCAGCGCCCTGAAAACCAGCTCTTCCTCGACTCCGTGTTCGACGAGCTCGCGTTCGCGCTCCGTAACCAGGGTGGTTCGGAACGAGATATCGAGCACAGGGTTCGATCGACCGCCGCGCGCCTTGGAATCGATGAGGAGCTGTTCGATCGGTCTCCCTTCGAGCTGTCGGGCGGTCAGGCGCGCCGCGTCGGACTGGGCTGCGTGCTCTCGCTCGATGCCCCGGCGTATGTGTTCGATGAGCCGACCGCCGGCCTCGACGCCCGGGGAAGGGTGCTCGTCCACCGGCTGATGCGCGGCTTGGCGGAGGAGGGGCGCGCCGTCTTGGTGATCAGCCACGATCTCGAGGAATGGATGGGGGCCGTCGATTCCGTCGCGCTGATGCGGGACGGCTCTATCTGCTGGCAGGGCGATGCGCGGCGGCTGTCGACAGCGCCCGCGATCTTTCGCGAGGCGGGCATCGAGCCGCCCGAGGGCGCGCTGCTGCGCGAGGCGCTCGCATACGAGGGAGGCGGGCATGTTGGTTAGTTCGAGGCAAGGTGCCGCATCGAGCTCTTCCTGGCTCGCGGGCCTCGACGCGCGCGTCAAGATCGCGTTGCTGCTCGCGAGCACCGTCGTGCTGTTCGCCGTGCCCTCGCCGCTCGTTCTGGTCGCGGCGTTTTTCGTGCTCATCGCCTGCCTGCGCCTTGCTCGGGTTCGGCCGGGGGCCGTCGTGTCGGCGGCGAAGCCCGTCTCCGTGATCCTGGCGTTCACGCTCGTCGCCAATCTCGTCGCGTGCGACGGCAGCGGGTCGATCGCGCTCGCGGGGCCGGTGGGCATCGACGTCGAGGGCGGGGCGCGCGGCCTTGCCGCTGTGGCGCGCATCATCCTGTTGCTCGGCTTCTCGCTGGTTGTCTCGATATCGACCACCCCTTCCGAGCTCGGAGACGCCGTCGTTCGCCTGCTGCGCCCGCTGGGTCGCTTCGGCGTGCCGGTCGCCCAGGTCGGGTCGACCCTTTCGATCGCGTTGCGCTTCATACCGATCGTCGCCGAGGAGTTCCGAAGGATTCAGCTCGCGCAGCGGGCGCGCGGCGTTCGCTTCGACGAGGGGCGCCTGGGCGAGCGCATCGCGCGCTGGGCCTCGGTGTTCACGCCCTTGATCGTGGCGCTCTTCAGGCGCGCCGACCGCCTGGCTGATTCCATGGCTGCGCGATGCTATGCTGATGGCGCGCGTCATCGCGTGCCGCCGCGCCCCCTGGACCGGCGGAACCGCGCCGTCTTGTGCGGCGGCCTGGCGCTCTGCGCCGTTTTGATCGTGTCGTTTTGCGTTGTCCCCGCCCTGGCGGGGATCTTCTAGATTCTGGAGTGTTACATGGCTGGTTTCGAACCCTTCGATGCACCCTTCGAGCCCGCGGGTACCTTGGTGTTCCGTCTAGGCTACGACGGGGCGGCATACAGCGGCTTTGCCGAGCAGCCCGGCCAGACGACGGTTGCGGGGGAGATTCGCAGGGCGCTCGAGACGTTCCTGCGCCGTCCGATCGAGCTGACCTGCGCCGGCAGGACCGACGCCGGCGTCCATGCGATCGCGCAGTATGTGAGCGTCCCCGCGCTTCCCGAAGAGCTCGAGATTCCCCGTGCGCGCTGGATGCGGGCCATGGCGGCGCTGCTTCCCGGCGATATCGCGCTCAGCGAGGTGTTTCATGCGGCGCCCGGATTCTCCGCGCGCTTCGACGCGAGGGCGCGCACGTACACGTACCGTATCGCGACCGGCGAGGCCCGTCCGCTGCTTACGCGCGATTACGCCTGGTGGCACCGCCTTCCGCTCGATGTCGACGCCATGGACCGCGCGGCCCGCTGCCTGCTGGGCGAGCATGATTTCAAGAGCTTTTGCAAGGTCGCGTCGGCGGTGGGGAAGCCCACGTGCCGCAACGTCCATGTGGTCTCGTTCGCCCGCGAGCGCCAGATGGGGGAGGACCTGATCGAGTTCACGATCTCGGGCAACGCCTTTCTGCATTCCATGGTGCGCACGATCGTGGGAAGCCTGGTGGAAGTGGGATCCGGTCGGCGCGACGAGACCTGGCTCGTCGACGCGCTCGCGGCATGCGACCGACGTGCCGCGGGGCCGACGGCACCCGCTCGCGGCCTGTGCTTCATGGACGTCTCCTACGATGCGGGCGCGTTGACCGTCTGCCCGAATATGTTGGAGCGGTGTTAAGGGTTTGTGCATGCCGTGCATCGAACTCGTTCCCCCCTTTCGCCTTGCGGCCTTGCGATACCATGCATGTGAATGAAACGGAATGAAAGGGTTGGTTCGGTGCGTCGTCGTGTCCCCAGGTGTCCGCGTGTCTCGGTGATCATCGCGGCCCATAACGCCGAAAACCACATCGTCCGCGCGATCGAGAGCGTGCTGAACCAGGGGTTCGAGGACCTGGAGCTGCTGGCCGTTGACTGCGCGTCTCGCGATAGGACCCGGTCCCTGTGCGAGCGGTTCGCCGAGCGCGACATCCGGGTCGAGGCGCTCTGCATCGAGGATGAATCCTGCGTCGCGGGCCGGCGTTCTGCCCTGGCTTCGGCAAGGGGGGAGTACGTGCTGTTCCTCGACCAGAACGACTGGCTCTCTCCCGGTTATCTCGACTGCGTCGTGAGCGCCATGGCCTCCCACGGCGCCTTGCTGGCGATTCCGGAGATCTCCATCGATGCCGAGCAGGCCGACGGCGCGCGCATATCGACCACCATCTCCCATGAAACGTGCTTCTGGGATCAGCCCGAGGCGTTTCGCCGCGGCGCATCCGCTTTGATCGAGAGCGGGGTGCTGGCGTTCATCGCCGGCAAGCTGTTCGTGCGGGAGCGGCTCCAGGAACTCGAGCGCCCCTCCCTCGAGGGCGATGTGGACCAAGCGGTCATGGTCTCCTATGCGCGCGATCTCGATCGCGCTGTCGCGGTCGAAGGGGCCCGCTACCACCTGACCGTCGCCCCGGCCCCCGCTCGCCCGGCTTACGATCCCACGCAGTTCGCGCGCTCCGCCCATGAGTTCGAGGTGCTCGTGCAGCTCTACGACGACTGGGGCCTGCTTGACGACGACGAGGCGATGCGGCCGATCTACCGCCGTCATCTGCGCGACGTGACGCGTTGCATCGTTAACGCTGCCCTCGGCACGGGGCGGGTCTCCTCCGCCGAGCGCAGGCAGCGCGTGCAGGACATGGTCGATGCTCCCGCGACGCGGCGCTGCGTGCAGTCCCTGGAGGCGTGCAGCCATGAGTTCGGCATCATGTACTCGCCCATCGCCCGGCGAAGCGCGATGGCATGCTGCATGGGCGCGCGCATCCAGGATATCGTCGACCGTGCGTTGACGCCCCTGGGCGCGGCGGCATCGGCCCGCGGCATCTAGCCGCCGTTTGCGCGTACGGCGTATCGAAATGGAGCCGGGCGCCGCGTCCGACAGCGCATCGCGCCGATGCCGGTGCGGGCGAAGCGGGGCAGCGGTCCGCGAGGGGATCGCGGGGACCTGGTTTCGTAAGGGTGCCTCTGGCTTGGTGATATTCAATATGCCGTCTGCAGCCTGATTGGTCGATATTTGAGTATTACGCCTGTCCTTATGCACATCCCATACCGTTCGCAGGCAAGTTTGCTCTCTTTGAGTCATAATTGTAAAATCAAGTCCGTGTCGACTGTGTATAGCTCGATGATAATTATCCTAGAAATCGGGACCTTCTATGCAATCGGGGTGAGCAGACCATGGCTAAGAAACGCAATGGACGACAGGATGCGATACGCGATATCGTGCGCAACAAGGACGTTCGCACGCAGCGCATGCTGGTCGATGAGCTGAAGGCATGCGGGTTCGACTGCACGCAGGCGACCGTGTCGCGCGATATCGCCGACATGGGGTTGCGCAAGCTTCCCGAAGGGGTTTACGTACTGGCTGAGGATCTGCACCTGCAGCGCATGGTGTCCGAGCTCGTGGTGGACGTGCAGCGCACGGAGAACCTCGTGCTCGTAAAGGCTCAGCCCGGCACCGCCTCCGGTATCGCCGCCGCAGTCGATGCGGCCGAGCTCCCCGATGTCCTGGGCTCGCTCGCGGGCAACGACACGATCCTGGTGATCGCTCAGACCGCCGAGGACGGCGCGCGGTTCGAGTCCCTTATCACGAAGCTGAGGAGCGTACACAAGTAATGACGGCTTTCTTGCACATCCTGATGATCTCGCTCGTCCTGTTGCTGCCTATCGCGCTGATCGCGTTGCTGGTCTGGTATTTCGTTCGCTGGCGCGCCTCGCGCTAGAGCGGCGCCCGAAGTCGATTCGCCCGTGCTCCATCGCGGGCTATGCTGGGTCCTTCCCCTTGTTCTCACGTTAGAGCCGTCCGTCGCTTACCTGCGACGGACGGCTTGTTCGTTAGGGGATAAGTTCGCTCGCGTTAAAGAAAAGCGCCGGCCCCTGTCGTCCAGGGAGCCGGCGCTTTGCGCTATGGCTTTGAGGATGGATGGCCCATATGGTGCGGGCGAGGCCGGCGTATGGGCCGCATGGCCCCGGCGTCTACGTTGTCGGCGTGGGCGTCGGCGTGGGCGTGGGCGTGGGTGTGGGTGTGGGTTCCGGATCGGGTTCGGGCTCGGGCTCCGGTTCGGGCTCCGGTTCGGGCTGGGGCGTCGGCTCGGGATCGGGAGTCGGGGTCGGGGTGCTCGGGTTCGTGGTCGTGCCCTCGTTCGGAGCGGTGTCCACGCCCTCGGTCGTCTCGGTGTTCTCCTCTTCCTCCTGCTCCTCGTCCTCGTCGTCCTCCTTATACGTGCCGCCGGAGAACTTCCAGCTGGAGTTCGGCTTGTACTGGGGCGTCTCTCCGGTGGGGAATTCCTCGCGCGCGACGTTGGCGAGGGCGTTGTTCATGAAGGCGCGGAAGATGGGGAGCGGAAGGTCCGCGGTTCCGTATCCGGAGAAGGAGGCGTTCGTGCCGGAGCGGCCGGTCCAGATAGAGCAGACGAGCTGCGGGGTGTAGCCGCAGAACCACAGGTCGGTGGTCTCGCTCGCGGTGCCCGCCGTACCGGTCTTGCCCGCGATGGGCTGATCGATCGAGGGGCGGCCGTAGACGCCCGTGCCCCCGCCGATCATGACGGTCTTCAGGACGTTGGTGATCGCTTCGGCTTGACCGGCGGTGAACACCTGGTCGTCTTCGAGTTCATGCTTGTAGAGGGTCTTGCCGTCGCGCGAGACGATCTCGGTGATCGCCACGGCTTCGCGGTGGTATCCGCCGTTGGCGAAGGCGGTGTACGCCTCGGCCATCTCGAGCGGCGTGATGCTCGCGGTGCCCAGGGTGAGCGCGGGGACATCTTGGAAGTTCGCCTGCTCGCTCTTGGTATCGATGCCCAGCTCGCTGCACACGTCGATGATGGCCTTGTTACCGATCGCCTCGGCCACCTGTACGAAGCCGGTGTTGGAGGAGACGGCGGTGGCCTGCGCAAGGGTGCGGGAGCCGTAGTTGTGATTGCCGTAGTTCTGGAACTCGCTGCCCCAGACCTTGAGGGGCGACGCGCAGTTGAGCACGACGTTGGGGTTCATGCCGGCTTTGATGGCGGCGGCGAGCGTGAAGGTCTTGAAGGACGAACCCGGAGAGCGGCGACCCAGGGCGTGGTTCACGTGGTTGTCGTCGGCGTAGTAGTCCTTGCCGCCCACCATGGCCTTGATATAGCCGGTCTTCGGGTCGAGGACCACCATGCCGACCTGCAGGTTATCCGCACCGGCGGCCTGCATGCGACCGACCGCCGCCTCCTCTGCCATGCTCTGGAGGGTCGGGTCGATGGTCGTCTTCACGGTGAGGCCGCCCTTGAAGATCATGTCCGTGGAGAACTCCTCCTGCAGGAGCGACTTCACGTAGTCGACGAAATAGGGGTAGGCGAGGATGCCGTTCACGGGGACGGCGGAGGCGAGGTTGAGCGTGATGGGCTCGGCCGCCGCCGCGTCGCGCTCCTCTTGCGTGATGTTGCCCGCCGAGAGCATGCGGTCGAGGACCAGGTTGCGGCGGGAGAGGGCGTAGTCGGGGTTGACCGTGGGGTCGTAGACCGAGGGGGCGTTGGGAAGGCCGACGAGCATGGCCGCCTCGGCGAGGGTGAGGTCGCTTGCGTTCTTGGAGAAGTAGGTCTTGGATGCCGCCTGGATGCCGTAGGCACCGTGCCCGTAATAGATGGTGTTGAGGTACATCATCAGGATATCTTCCTTCGAGTACACCTCTTCCATCTTGATGGCGATGAATGCCTCGCGCACCTTGCGCTCGATGGTGTTGTCGAACTGCTCCTCCGAGAGGATGGTGTTGCGGACGAGCTGCTGCGTGATGGTGGAGGCGCCCTCCGAGCCGCCGGTGAGCTGGACCACGACGGCGCGCATGATGCCGATGAGGTCGACGCCGTTGTGCTCGTAGAAGCGCACATCCTCCGTGTCGACGGTGCCGTCGAGCACGTAGGGGGAGACCTGGTCGTACGTGATGCTCTCGCGGTTCTGGACGTAGAGGCTCGCGATCTCGTTGCCGTTGGCGTCCAGGACGGTGGTGGGCTCGCTCACCAGGTACTGGTTCGCATCGGTGTAGTCGGGAAGATCGGAGAGCCACCGGTTGATGTTGCCCATCATGCCGATGCCGAACGCGATGCCGGCGATCAGAAGGAAGCCGAAAAGGGATCCTATTATGACGGGGATGACGTGTGTCTTGGACCGCTCGCGCATGGACCGCTCACGAGAACCCATAGATACCTCCTGCCGTTTCATGAGGCGCGGGTGCGCCATGAATCATGAGGGAACTTCAAATACTATAGGTTAGCGCAAGAGCCTGCGCCCATCCTTGTGTATCCTAGCCTGCGACAAAGTTTCGTAAACGCGCGCCTTGCGTTAGGCCGGGCGCCGGTGAAAGGGGCTGTTTGCCATGACGACGCGTTTGCCTGAACTGCTTGCACCAGCGGGCTCCCTCGAGGCCCTTGCGGCGGCGCTCGCCGCCGGCGCGGATGCCGTCTACACCGGCGCCGGCGCCTTCAACGCCCGGGCGGCGGCGACCGACCTCAACCTCGACGAGCTGGGGCGCGCCGCCGCGCTCTGCCGCGCGCACGGAGCGCGCCTGTACGTGACGCTGAACATTTTCGTGCACGATGGCGAGCTGGGCCCGGCCGTGGCGCTCGCCCGCGACATTCTTGAGGCGGGGGCGGATGCGCTCATCGTCGCCGATCCGGGGCTCATCGCGGCGATTCGGCGCGAGCTGGGGGATGTCGAGATCCATCTCTCCACGCAGGCGGGGGTGCACGCGCCGGCGGGCGCGGTCCTCGCCGCTCGCGAGCTGGGCGTGACGCGCGTGACGTGCGGTCGCGAGCTCTCGGTGGCGGAGATCGCCGCGATGGCGGCCACGGGCGTGGAGATCGAGGCGTTCTGCCATGGGGCGATCTGCATCTGCTACGCGGGCGCCTGCTCGTTCTCGTCGCTGCGCCGGGGCCGCTCGGCCAACCGGGGCGACTGCACGCAGCCGTGCCGGCTCCACTACGGGCTGGTGGACGAGGCGGGCGTCCGCCTCGATGCGCGCGAGGGGGACCTGCTGCTGTGCCCTCGGGACTACCTGTCCATTCGCCATATCCCGGAGCTGGTGCGCTCCGGCGTGGGCGCGCTCAAGATCGAGGGGCGCATGAAGAATCCCGATTACGTCTACAACGTGGTTCGCTGCTACCGCCGTGCGCTCGATGATGTCGCGGCGGGGCTGGCGGTCGATATCGACGGCCTCGAGGCGCAGCTCGCCCGTTCGTTCAACCGCGGCTTCAGCACGGAGTACCTGCAGGGTGCATCGGGGTCGGAGCTCATGAGCTGGGAGCGCTCGTGCAACCAGGGCCTGCGGGCGGGCGTGGTGGTCGAGCGTCGCTACGAGGAGGTCGTGGTCGAGCTCGAGCGGGCGGTGGACGAGGGCGATACGCTCGAGATCCGCTATATCCCCGGCGAGGAGGCGGCGCCCGACGTGCCGAAGCGCTGGCCCATGGTGCCCTGTCCGGTGTCCGCGTCGGCGGGCGAGCGCATCGCCGTGCACTGCAAGCGCAAGGTGTCGTGCGGCAGCGTCGTGCATGTCGTGAGGAGCGCCGGCGTGCTCGCGCAGGCCGCGGCCGCCGTCGACCGGGTCCTCTCGCAGCGCGTCGGCACCGAGGCGGTCGATGCTCGCATCGAGGTGGGAGGCGTCAGCACCGAGGCGGTCGATGCTCGCACCGAGGCGGGTGCTGCGGGTGCGGTGCCCGGTGCCGCTCCCGCGCCCGTCGCCTACGCGCCAGCGGTGGTTCGCACCGTCTCATCCCGACGCCTTCCGGCCGATTGCGTGCTCGCCGGGACGGTGGACGCCGCCCGCGCCGCCGTCGACGGCGGGGCCGAGGCGTACGTCCACGCGTTTCGCATCCTGGAGGACGGTATCGAGGCCTGGGGCGAGCTGCTGCCGTCCGTTACCGCCGTGCTCGACGAGGTGTCGCGCGCCGACGACGAGGCGTTCCAGCGAGAGCTGTGCCGCCGCGCCCGCTCGGTGGTCTGCCGCAACCTGACGCAGCTGGCGTTCGCCCGCGAGGCGGGGGCCCGCTTCGAGGTCGCCCCGCCCGTCACCGTGACGAACGCATCGACCCTGTCCGTCTTCGCGGGGCTGGGGGCGAGCCGGGTATGGCTCCCGTGCGACCTGGCGCTCGAGCGCGTCGAGGAGCTGGCGGCATCTGCCGGGGGCGCGGTCGAGGCGGGCGTCGTCATCCAAGGGTGCCCGGAGCTCATGGTGACCGAGCACTGCCTGCTCACCGCCGAGGGGCCCTGCTCGGGCCGATGCGTCGAATGCGGCCGCCGCGGCTCGGGGCGCTTCCTGGTGGAGCGCGACGGGACGCGGCTCCCGGTCTTCGTGGACGCGCGCGGCCGTACGCGGATCTTCGATGCCGGCCCGATCGACCTGATGGACGCGCGCGACGCGCTGGAGCGCGCCGGCGTCGCGGCCTTCCTCTGCGCGCCGCAGGGGGCGCCCGCCTGGTAGGCGAGCGGGCTTTCCGTTCACCCGCGTCGCCGGGTGCGACGACCCCGCCTGCGCGCTCGCGCATCCCGCCGCCCTCCACCTCGTCGTTTTGAGGCGGGTTATTTTAAATCCGCCGCTCAGTTTCATGGGAACTCGAGTAAACTGAAAGAATTGCATGTTCAAGCACCGCCGTGTACAACCGAGAAAGGCGAGGGTGCTATCCGATTCTGCAGGAGGGCAGAGCATTGTTGTCAGTCGACGAGCAGATGCGCATCATCACCTCCGGCACGGCGAAGATCGTGCCCGAGGCCGACCTCAGGAAGAAGCTTGAGAAGGGCACGCCGCTCAACATCAAGCTGGGCGTCGATCCCACGAGCCCCGATCTTCATCTGGGCCACGCCGTGCCGCTGCGCAAGATGCGCCAGTTCCAGGACCTGGGCCATCGCGTGACCCTCATCATCGGTAACGGCACCGCCACCATCGGCGACCCGTCCGGCAAGAACTCCACGCGTCCTCAGCTCTCCCAGGAGCAGGTCGAGGCCAACGCCGAGACCTACGTCTCCCAGGCGATGAAGATCCTGGATCCCGAGAAGACCACCATCGTCCATAACGGCGACTGGATGTTCCCCATGGGTCTGAAGGAGCTGCTGGCCGTCGCTTCCAAGTTCACCGTCGCCCGCATCCTCGAGCGCGACGACTTCACGAAGCGCTACCAGTCCCAGACCCCCATCGCGCTGCACGAGTTCCTCTACCCCGTGATGCAGGCCTACGATTCCGTGAAGATCGAGGCCGACGTCGAGATGGGCGGCACCGACCAGCTGTTCAACCTGCTGGCCGGCCGCGAGCTCATGGAGAAGATGGGCATGGAGCCGCAGATCGCGCTCACCATGCCGCTGCTCGAGGGCACCGATGGCGTTCGCAAGATGTCCAAGTCCTACGGCAACTACATCGGCCTCACGGATGCGCCCGCCGACATGTTTGGCAAGACCATGTCGATTCCCGATGAGATGATCGCCAAGTACTACCGCCTGGCGTCCTCCAAGTCCATCGACGAGGTCGAGGCTATCGAGGCGTCCCTGGCGGACGGCACGGGCGATCCCTACCAGCTCAAGCGCGCCCTGGCCCGCGACCTCATCACCACGTACCACTCCGCCGAGGACGCCGTGGCCGCCGAGGCCGAGTTCGACCGCGTCTTCAAGGAGAACCAGCTTCCCGAGGACATCGCCGAGGTTTCGCTCGACCTCGCCCCGGGCGAGGACGGTACGGTGTACCTGGCCGGCCTGCTGAAGGACGCTGGCTTGGCCCCCTCTGCCGGCGAGGCCCGTCGCCTCATCGACGGCGGCGGCGTGAAGATCGACGGCGAGGCCGTGGCGCCTAAGAGCTACAACATCGATGCCGCGCTGCTCAAGAGTGGTACCGTGCTCCAGGTCGGCAAGCGCAAGTTCGCCCGCCTAGCGTAGCGCGCATCCCAATCGAGTTCCAATCGGGCGCCGGTCCTTCGCGGATCGGCGCCTTTTTGCTTCGACCTTGATTCGGGGACCTCGAATGGGGGACCTCCGTTCCGGTCCGCCGGAGCGGTCCAACTTTTCGTCCGCAGTCCCTTTTCGTCCGCAGTCCCGACCTCGGACCTCGAATTGGGGACAGGCACTTTTTGAGACTTCTCTGTCCCTCTTGTTGGGCGGTGAGCTCGTTCGGGGCTCCCGTTCGAGTCAGGGGCCACCGGCGCCGATGCGGAACGCTCCGAATCGGGCCCGCCGCCGGCTTTTTCATTGGAGTCACCGAAGTTAATTTTTCTTCTCCTATTTCTACATCCACGGCTCCATTCCCTCTTTGGAGACATCTATGTCAATAAAATACGATTTGAATTGACGTTGATGGCTCCAAAGTCGCTTTGGAGCCCCAGGCGTCGGCAGCTCCTCGCCTCGGCGCGCTCACCTCAATTTAGTGCCTGTCCCTTTTCTGAGAGTGCTTTTCTGAGAGTGGTTCCTTTTCCGGGGGGCGTCTTCAGGTCAGGGTGCTGCATCGATGCGGGCTGCGTCATCTGTAAGGCCTTGCACAAGGGGATGCCGTGCGCGCGTGCGGAGATGGGCGAATGGGTACCATGAACACGCGGCGCATGGCGGGCTTCGCCGTGCCGCATTGCGAGGAACGGCATCGGAGGAGGCCCCATGATCAAATTGATTGCATCCGATATGGATGGAACGCTGCTGGATGAGCATGGCGAGGTGCCGCCCGAGACGTTCGAGCTCATCGTGGCCCTGCGAGAGCGGGGCATTCGCTTCGCCGCGTCTTCAGGTCGTCGCTACGACCGCCTGCGCCAGTTCTTCGCACCGATCAAAGACCAGATGGATTTCGTCGCGTCGAACGGCGCCCAGGTATTTGTCGACGGGAAGATGGTCGGTCGCGAGGTGTACTCGCATCTTTCGATCAAGCGCCTCGCCCGCACGGTCTCCCTGTTTTCCAACATGCACCTAGCCCTGTTCGACAGCGCTAAGTCGTATCTGCTCGATGACGAATCCAAGTTCGTCCGCGAGGTCGATAAGGATCTGCCGAACGTCGAGCGCATCTGGGAGCTGCCCGATGCGTCGGTGAGCATCATCAAGGCCTCGATCTTCTGCGACGACGGCAACGTTATGGATAACGCGTATGTCCTCGCTCGCGAGCTGGGCGGCGAATTCGTGTTCGCGCCCTCGGGCAAGGCGTGGATCGATTGCATGCAGCCCCATGTGAACAAGGCGTCGGGCATCGCGGAGCTCATGGACCACTATGGCATCGAACGCGACGAGGTCATGGCGTTCGGCGATTCCATGAACGATTACGAGGCGATTCGCTTCGTGGGAACGGGGTGCGCGATGGCGAACGGCCGTCCCGCACTGCGCGCCGTGGCCGATCGCGTGGTGGGCTACAACTACGAGCATGCGGTGCAAAACGAGATGCGCAGGCTCCTGGACGCGGCGACCGCCTAGCGTCTCGAGCTCGAATCGGGACGGCTAGTCCTCCAGCATCTGGAATATGAACGCGGCGACGCCGTCCTCGTCGTTGCCGGCGGCGACCGCATCCGCTGCCGCGCGCACGGCGGCCTCGGCGTTCGCCATGGCCACGCCGGTGCCCGCCGCCTGCAGCATGGAGATATCGTTCATGTTGTCCCCGAAGGCGACGGCGTCCGCGACGGGGACGCCGAGCTCGCGGCAAAGCCATTCGAGTGCCGATCCCTTCGAGGTACCGCGCTCCATCACCTCGATGTTCATGGGGTACGACCGCGTGACCTCGATGTTGGGGACGCGCGCGAGCTCGGCGAGGATGGCGTCGCGGTCGGCGGGGTCCTTCCAGTACATCGCCACGCGCTCGAGCACGTCCACGGAATCGATGAGCTTGAGGGGGAGCGTGTCGACCGGCGTGCGGGTGGCGCGCATGGCGCTGAGGATATGGGGGTCGTGGACGAACTCGTCGAGCCGGGCGTAGACGTCGCGATGGGAGAGGCAGGCGCCGTCGGCGAAGATGTCGAAGGTGACGTCGAAGCGCCGCGCGATCCGCCAGATGCGCCGCGCGGTATCGCGGGACAGGGGCGCGCGGTGGATGGCGGCGGCGCGCGCCGTGTTCCAGGGCTCCGACTCATCGAGGCGCGCGACGACCGCGCCATTCGCGGCGACGGCGTAGTGCACGGATGGATGGGCGAGCACCTCCGCGGGTACGCCCGAGAGCGGCCGGCCCGTGCAGGGCACGAATTCGATGCCGGCGTCGGCGAGCGCGTCGAGCGCGCGGCGGCTCTCATCGCTCATCTGCTTCGTCGAGGTGAGGAACGTGCCGTCCATATCTGAGAAGAAGATCATGCTGTCATCCTCGGGTTCTCGCGGGGTGGTTTGACGAGAGGCGGGCGCCTCCGGGGC
>OBIU01000154.1_pt1 | contig 40906 bp, 33 predicted proteins | sample 1519871 | NCBI WGS metagenome assembly OBIU01 (sample SAMN04209229, study PRJEB22552) | human gut metagenome | biome: gut; material: feces | host: Homo sapiens | place: USA: Oklahoma
TACCGAGTTACCGCCGGAAACTCGCCCCTCATCCGGCCTGCGGCCACCTTCCCCCAGAGGGGGAAGGCTCTCCCCAAAAGGCTTTTTCCTCGGGGGAAGGCTCCTTATTATTTACTTACTTGCCCACGCAGAATGTTTCAAACACTTCATCAATCGTTGCCTCTGTCGCGTCTTCACCGGTCAAATCGCACAACGCCTGCAGGGCGTCCGTCAGGCAGACGGCGGCGGCGTCCAGCCCAAAGCCGTCCTGCCTTGCGCGGATGGCTTCGGCCAGCGCATCCCTTGCCCGGGTCGCCGCGGCAAGTTGGCGGGCGCTGCACAGCTGGGCGGCGCTCGGATCCAGCTGGGCCGTGCCTAACAGATCTGCCACGGCGTCCGTCAAAGCCTGCAAGCCCACGGCGTCTTTGGCGCACATGGGAACGATTTTCTTAAAATACGGCTCCAATGTTCCACGTGGAACATCCTGCTTTCCCGCCAGGTCCTGTTTATTCAGCACGGCAATGGCCGGGCGGCTCCGGCATTTGCGGGCCAGCTCCAAATCATCTTCGGAGAGCGGCTGCGCGGCATCGAACACCGCCAGCACCAGCCCAGCCTCGTCCAGCTTTTTCCAGCTGCGGCGGATGCCTTCGGCCTCTATCGCGTCACCATCCACACCAACCTCCCGCACACCGGCGGTGTCAAACAGGTTCAACCGCACGCTGCCCAGCTGCACGGCCTGCTCGACAATATCCCGGGTCGTGCCTGCCACCGGCGTGACGATGGCCCGGTCGAACCCGGCAAGCAGGTTCAGCAGCGTGCTTTTGCCCACGTTGGGTCGCCCCAGCAGCACGCAGTCCACGCCGTGGCGCAGCACTGCGCCCGCACTGTACCCGTTGATCAGTGCGTCCAACTCGGTTTTCTGTTCTGTCAAGGTTTGCACAAACGCCTCGTCGGACAGTTCGGGGACGTCCTCCTCGGGGTAATCGACCCAGGCGGTCAGGTGGGCGTTCAGCGTTTGCAGTGCAGTCTGGATGCAGCCAATGCGTTTTGCCAGCCGCCCATCCAGTGCCGATTTTGCCAGCGCCGCCCCCTGCCGGCCATTCGCCGCGATAACTTCCATCACGGCCTCGGCCTGGGTCAGCGACATACGCCCATTTTCCAGTGCGCGGCGGGTGAACTCACCGGGGCCTGCAGGCGCACACCCCGCCGTGATCAGCGCTTCCAGCAGGCCGTCTGCCATAGCCGTGCCGCCGTGGACCGACAACTCTATCACATCCTCGCCGGTGTAGGAGTGCGGTGCGCGGAAAAACAGTGCCACGCACTCGTCCATCTCCGCGCCGTGCAACAGGTAATGGCCCAGCATGGCGGTGTAGCCCTTGGCGTCGGCAACGCTCTTGCCCTGCCGCACCGGCGCAAAAATCTTGCCGACGATGCCGTAGGCGTCCGGCCCGGAGACGCGGACGGTGGCAATGCCGCCCTCCCCTGGCGGCGTCGCCAGGGCACAGATGGTCGTATGCAGATGTTCCATGTGGTACTCCTTTATTTTTCTTTTACCAAAAAGGAGAGGCCAACCCGGCCTCCCCTTCACGGTTTGCTATTTTGGAGTTTCTTTGCTTACTTTCTTTGCAAAGAAAGTAGGGTTATTCTTCGTCGTTGGTATCGGCTGCGTTATCCTCTGCGGCCTCCTGGGCAAGCTCCTCCGCCTCAATGGCTGCCAGCTCCTCAGGGGTCGGGTCAGTCTCGCCGGTATCCTCGATTTTCGCGGTCTCGGCTTCGTTGTCGCGGTCGACACGGGCGACCACGGCCACCTTGTCATCCTCGACCAGGCGCATGACGCGGACACCGCTGCCGTAGCGGCTCTGGATGTTGATATCCGACGCATGGATGCGGATCAGGATGCCATTCTGGCTGATCAAAATCAGATCATCGGTGTCGTCCACGATCTTGATGCCCGCCACATTGCCGTTGGAGTAGTTGCGGATGCCTAAGCCGCCGCGCTTCGTGATGCGGTAATCGTCGATGCGGCTGCGGCGGCCCTTGCCCTCTTCGCTGATGGTCAGCACAGTGGCACCCGGGCGGCAGACGCCGGCGCCGACGACATAGTCGCCCTCGCGCAGTTTGATAACGCGGACACCGTGGCCGGTACGGCCCATGGCGCGGGCATCATCCTCGGTAAAGTGGATGGCCGCGCCGTCGTGGGTGGCGACAATAATTTCATCGTCGCCCTTCGTCAGGTGGCTCCAAACCAAGCTGTCGCCCTCATTCAGGGCAATAGCAATCAGGCCCGCCTTGCGGATGTTGCGGAAGTGGGACAGCGGCGTGCGCTTGATAAGACCCTGCTTCGTGATCATCGTCGCGTAGGTGTTGTCCTCGTCCACGTCGGCCTTCTGCTGCAGCATCAGCGTGACCTTCTCGCCCTCCTGCAGCTGCAGCAGGTTCACGATATGGCTGCCCTTGGCGGTGCGGCTGCCCTCGGGCACCTGGTAGCCCTTCAGGCGGTAGACACGGCCCTGATTCGTCAGGAACAGCATATAGTCATGCGTTGAGCCGACATACATTTCCTCGGTGAAGTCCTCGTCCTTCTGGGTCATGCCCTGCACACCGCGGCCGCCGCGGTTCTGTGCCTGGTAGGTATCCAGCGTGGTGCGCTTGATGTACCCCTCGTGGGTCAGCGTAAAGACGCAGGTTTCCTCGGGGATCAGATCCTCGATGTCGACCTCGCCGGACACAGCCTCGATGGAAGTGCGGCGCTCGTCGCCGTACTTGTCGGCCAGCGTGGTCAGGTCGGTCTTGACGATGCGCTTGACGTGCTCGTCATTGGCGAGGATATCCTCATAATCGGCGATGGCCTCGCGCAGCTCGCCCAACTCCTGCTCGATTTTCAGGATTTCCAGACCGGCCAAGCGGCCCAACTGCAGCTTGACGATTGCGTCCGCCTGCGGCTCGTCGAAGCCGAAGTTGTCCATGACGGCCTGGCGTGCCTCGGCAAAGCCGCCCTTGCAGGCACGGATGGTCGCGATAATTTCATCGACGATGTCGACGGCCTTGTGCAGGCCTTCAAGGATGTGCTCGCGCTCCTTCGCCTTGCGCAAATCAAAGGCGGTTCTGCGGCGGATGACCTGCATCTGGAACTCGATGTAGCGCTCCATCATGGTCTTGAGGCTCATGATTTTGGGCACACCGTCGTCCAGCGCCAGCATAATGACACCCACGGTGTCCTGCAGCTGGGTGTAGCGGTAGAGCTGGTTCAGCACGACCTGGGGGTTCGCGTCCTTCTTGATTTCAATGACAATCTTCATGCCGGTGCGGCTGGAAGATTCGTCGTTCAGGTCGCTGATGCCCTCAATGCGCTTATCCTTCACAAGGTCCGCAATGGACTCGATGAGGCGGGTCTTGTTGACCATGTAGGGAATTTCGTTGATTAGGATTTCATAGCGGCCGTTCTTCTTCTCGACGATTTCGGCGCGGCCGCGCAGGGTGATTTTGCCGCGGCCCGTGGCGTAGGCTGCGCGGATGCCGCTGCGGCCCATGATGATGCCGCCGGTCGGGAAGTCGGGGCCTTTGACGTATTCCATCAGCCCGGCCAGGTCGATTTCGGGGTCGTCCATCAGGGCGACCATGCCGTTGACGATCTCGCGCAGGTTGTGGGGCGGGATGTTCGTAGCCATACCGACCGCAATGCCCTGGCTGCCGTTGACCAGCAGGTTCGGGAAGCGGCTGGGCAGGACGTGGGGTTCCTTCTTGGTTTCATCAAAGTTGGGATCCCAGTCGATGGTCTCCTTCTCGATATCCGTCAGCATCTCGCAGGCCATCTTGGACATACGGGCCTCGGTGTAACGGTAAGCAGCCGGGGGATCGCCGTCAACGGAACCGAAGTTGCCCTGGCCGTCGACCAGCGGGTAGCGCAGGCTGAAATCCTGTGCCAGACGGACCATGGCATCATAGACCGACGCATCGCCGTGGGGGTGGTACGAGCCAAGCACCGCACCGACAGTATCGGCGGATTTGCGGTAGGGGTGCTGCGGGTCGTTGCCGCGCTCGTGCATCGTGTACAGGATGCGGCGGTGGACGGGTTTCAGGCCGTCGCGCACATCGGGCAAAGCGCGCGCCACGATAACGGACATCGAGTAGTCCAGGAACGCCGTCTCGATCTCCTGTTTCACATCGCGCACAATGACCTTAGTACCGGACCCCGGCACCATGATGATGTTTTCTTCCATTGTATCACCTTAACTCAATCTTACTTGAACTTACTAATTTTACTGCACCGTAGGGGCCGGGCATGCCCGGCCCTCAACTTTGCGTTATTGCCCACAAACGGATCGTTGCTTGTACGCTGCGCTATGCGTGTGGGTTATATTCATCCAAATCCCATTTCAACGGATTTTCCTGAATATATCTTTTAATTTCACAATACGCGTTTTCATCACGAATAATATGATCATAAAATGAACGCTGCCACAATGTCACACCCGGATGTTCCACATGGAACATTTTGGACATATACGACTTGTAGCTTCCCACTACGGCGGGCAAATTACATTGTTCCTGCGGAAAAACCAATATCATATGAACATGATTTGGCATTACCACATATTCATCCACACCCACACCGGGAAAATGTCTGGAAATATCCTTTATTCCTTGTGCGGCCATTTGTCCGACGACATTTGGTTTTCCTGCCGCGCCAAACACACATTGTTTATGATGCGCACATACGGTCACAAAATAATAATTTTCTCTTCTATAATCATAATTTTGCAAACGGGGATTTTTGCGCGGGCATAAAATCGCATAATCCATGATTCATACACCATAAACGGGGCGGTGGTTTTTATGCGGCGGGCCGGGCATGCCCGGCCCCTACACGGGCGGCGTATGATGTATCACACATCCAAATTCGCGTACTTGGCGTTCTTTTCGATGAACTGGCGGCGGGGTTCGACCTGCTCACCCATCAGAATGCTGAACGCTTCGTCGGCGCGCTCGGCGTCCTCAATTTTAATTTGGACAATGACGCGGTTGTCTGGGTTCATGGTGGTCTCCCACAGCTGGTCGGGGTTCATCTCGCCCAAGCCTTTGTAGCGGTTGACCTTCGCGCCGGGCATTTCGGCGCTCAACACCTTCATTTCTTCGTCGTTGTAGGCGTACTTGACGGTCTGACCCTTCTGCAGCTTGAACAGCGGCGGCTGGGCGACATAGACATAGCCGTTGTCGATCAGCGGGCGCATATAGCGGAAGAAGAAGGTCAGCATCAGCGTGCAGATGTGCGAACCGTCGACATCAGCATCGGCCATGATGAAGATCTTGTGGTAGCGCACTTTGCTGATATCAAACTCGTCGCCAATGCCGGTGCCCAGCGCGGTGACAACAGGCATCAGTTTATCGTTGCCGTAGATGCGGTCGGCGCGGGCCTTTTCGACGTTCAGCATCTTGCCCCACAAAGGCAGGATGGCCTGAATGTTGGAGTCTCGGCCCATCTTGGCCGAGCCGCCTGCAGAATCGCCCTCCACGATGAAGAGTTCTGTCTTGGCGGGGTCTTTTTCGTGGCAGTCAGCCAGCTTGCCGGGCATACGGTTGGATTCCAGCGCGCTCTTGCGGCGGACCAGTTCGCGGGCTTTTTTGGCGGCGGCGCGGGCGCGGGCAGCCTGGGTGGCCTTCTCCAAAATTGCCTTGGCAACGGCGGGGTTTTCCTCAAAGAACTCTGTCAGCGCCTTGTAGACGACGTTGTTGACCAGGCCCTTGATGAAGGTGTTGCCCAGCTTTGCCTTGGTCTGGCCCTCAAACTGGGCCTCCTGCAGCTTGACGCTGACGACGGCGATGATGCCCTCGCGGGCGTCGGGGCCGGACAGGTTCTCGTCCTTATCCTTCAAAATCCCCTTGGCGCGGCCGTACTCGTTCAGCACGCGGGTCAGGGCCAGCTTGAAGCCTTCCTCGTGGGTGCCGCCCTCGGGGGTATGGACGTTGTTGGCAAAGCTCAACAGCAGCTCGTTATAGCTGTTGTCGTAGTATTGCAGGGCGACCTCGGCCACAGCGCCCTGGCCCTCGCCCTTCATATACATGACCTGGGGGTGCAGCGGCGTTAAGTCGCGGCGCTCGCACAGGTAGCTGACAAAAGAACGGATACCGCCCTCGTAGCACATTGTCTCGGCGCGCATTTCGCCGTTCTGCTCATCCTGCGGGCGGTCGGCATCGGGGCGCTCATCGGTCAGGGTGATCTTGACACCGGCGTTCAGGAACGCTTCCTCCCGCAGGCGCTTCAGCAGCGTTTCATAGCGGTAGAGCGTCGTTTCCTGGAACATCTCCGGGTCGGGCTTGAAAGTGACTGTCGTTCCGGTAGAAGCCGCCGCGCCGATTTTTTTCAGGTCGCCGTCGGGCTTGCCGCGCTTGAAGCTCTGCTCATACTCTACCCCATCGCGGCGCACGCGGACGGTCAGCCACTCAGACAAAGCGTTGACGACCGACGCGCCGACGCCGTGCAGACCGCCGGCGACCTTGTAGCCGGAGTCCTCGCCGCCGAACTTGCCGCCGGCGTGCAGCACAGTGTAAACGACGGTGACAGCCGGGATGCCCAGCTTGGGCTGGATATCGACCGGGATGCCGCGGCCATTGTCCGATACTTCGATGATGTTGCCGGGCTTGATGGCGACTTCGATGTGGGTGCAGTAGCCCGCCAGCGCCTCGTCGATAGCGTTATCGACGATTTCATAGACGAGGTGGTGCAGACCGGAAGGCCCGGTGGAGCCGATATACATACCGGGGCGCTTGCGCACAGCCTCCAGGCCTTCCAGGACCTGGATCTGCGCACCGCCGTAGGCATGGTCGGTAGCCGTCTCGCGGTTGGTTTCGGTGATGATTTCTTCTGCCATGAAATGATAGCCTCCTGTTGTGGGTGGGTATCTCTTATTTTGCAATGTAGGGGCCGGGCATGCCCGGCCCTCCGCCTTGCGTTATTGCCCTTTTATCGGGCGGTACTTTTTATGTTGCGGGCCGGGCATGCCCGGCCCCTGCGGTCGTGGTTCTTTAAAACTCTAATTTTTCCGCCCTCTTCTTCAATGCGGCGGGCGAAAGCTGGCTGATATACACGGTCTCATCGGGGAAATCGGTGACCATAAAACTTTTGGGCAGGGTGCCGGGGGCGCAAAGGTCCACGACCGCACCCTCGTTCTCGGCGTGGCGGAAATATTCTTCCGTCCGCCGCGACGCCCCGGCTGTGTCCAGATCAAACACCCCGATGACGTCCCGGGTGTTCAGTACAAAATCCTGCCCGGCGTGAAAGTACATTTCCTGCACCTCTCTGTAGGGGCCGGGTATGCCCGGCCCTCCACTCTGCGTCATTGCCCGTCAGCGGGCAACCACCCTACGGCTCTGCTACGGTTCCGCCCTTGACCATCACAATTTTCCCGTTGGTGCGTGCAAACGCGGCGGTGTCGCAGGTCGTCACGATGGTCTGGTGCTCGCCCATGCGGGTCAGCAGGTAGGTCTGGCGCTCGTCGTCCAGCTCGCTCAAAACGTCATCCAGCAATAGTACCGGATGCTCGCCGAACAAGTCCCCCACTACCGTGGCCTCGGCCAGCTTCATAGCCAGTACGCAGCTGCGCTGCTGGCCCTGGCTGCCGTAGACCCGGGCGGGCTGACCGTCCAGCAGTATCTCCAAGTCCTCCCGGTGCGGGCCTGCCAGACAGAACCCTGCCCGCAGCTCCGCAGGGCGCATGGCGTGCAGCTTTTCCAGCAGCGCGTCAGCGGTGGGGGCCGGTGTACACATCTGGTAATGCAGTTCCAGCGTCTCGGCTCCGTGGGAGATATCCTTATAATTTTGCGCGGCAATGGGCGCGGCCGCCGCCAGGAATTTGCAGCGGTGATCCATGATAAGTGCTCCGTACTCAGCCAGCTGCTCATCGTAGGTATCCAGCAGCACGCCGCCGTTTGGCGTGATATCGTAGCTTTTCAGCAGTGCATTTTTCTGGGCCGTCAGCCGCATATACCGCCGCAGCGCTACCAGGTACGGCCTGTACACCTGGCACAGCGCCGAGTCCAGGAACCGCCGCCGCCCATCCGGCCCGCCTTTGACCAGGCTCAACAGGTCCGGCTCAAACACGACGGCCTGAAAATTCCCGGCCAGCGCCGCCGCGCGGCCAATGTCCGCGCCGTTCAATTTGCCGGTGCGGCCGGGTCGCTGGCTGCCCTTGCTGCCCACGGTCAGGCGGATGGATTTTTCCACGTCCTGTGTCTCAAACGTACCCTCTATGACCGAGAAGTCACAGCCGCGCTGGATGAGTTCGGCGTCCTTCGACCCGCGGAAGCTCTTGCCGCCGGTCATCAGCCAGACGGCCTCCAGCAGGTTCGTCTTGCCCTGACCGTTGGGGCCGCACAGCACGGTCAAATGCGGGTCCGGGTTTAGTTCTGCATGGGCAATATTGCGATGGTTCGTTAATTCCAGGTGCGTTAAGCGCATTACGCGCCCTCCGCGACCTGCACGGTCTGGCCGTCCAGCTCGACGGTATCGCCTGCGCGGCACTTTTTGCCGCGCATCGTGCAGACCTCGCCGTTGACCTTGACGGCTCCACCCTGGATCAGCTCCTTTGCCTCGCCGCCTGTCTCGCACAGGCCTGCGAATTTGAGCAGGGCGTCCAGTTTGATAAATTCAGTGTTGATACGAATTTTTTCCATAATCAGCCCTCATTCTTAAAGCGCACCGGCAAAACCAGATAGATAAAATCCTTGCCGTCCTCGGGCAGGAGCTTGACCGGGCTCAGGGGGCCGTTGATCTCCAGCACCATCTTCTCGCATTTGGAGTAGCGCAGCGCGTCCAGCAGGTAGCGGTTATTGAAGCCGATCTCCACCGCATCGCCCTCCATCTGCACCGGGGCAAACTCGTCCACGACCTTGCCCAGCGGCGTCTGGCAGCGCACGGTCACGCGGTCCTCGCCAAAGCTGATGCGCAGCGGGTTCTTCAGGCGCTCGGTGATAATCAGCGACGCGCGCTCGATCGTATCGATAAAAGTCTTGCAATCCACGGTGATACGCGTTTTCTTATCCTTCGGGATAACGCTCTCATAGTTGAGGAAGTCGCCCTCGATCAGGCGGCTCATGATGGTATAGCCGTTGGATGTGAACACGACATAGCGGCGGTTGGCGTCAATCTTCACATCGTCGTCCGCGCCGCCCATGATCTTCAGCAGTTCCTGCAGCGTCTTGGCGGGGATGATGATGCGGATATCGCGGGTACACTCAACATCGCGCTGGATGATGGCCAAACGGTAGCCGTCCAGGGCAACGATGGTCAAGCTGCCTGGCTCAATGACGAACAGCTCGCCGGTGTGGGCAGGTTTCTTGTCGTCCTGGCTTACGGCGTAGATGGTTTTCTCGATCATCTCGCGCAGCATACCGCACTTGACGGTCATGGTGTTGTCGGCGCCGGTCACAGGCAGGCTGGGGTAGTCGCTGGCATTTAGGGCAGGGATTTCAAATTCTGCCACACCACCGCTGATTTTTGCCTGGCCTTCGTCGTTCAGCTCAATGCAGACATCGCCTGCGGGCATACGGTTGATCATGGCGCTGAGCAGTTTTGCGTCCAGTACGGTTTCACCAGGTACAAGTACGTTGCATTCAATGGTGGTCGTGATGCCCATTTCCATATCGTAGCCGGTCAAGGTCAGGTTAAAGCCCTCGGCTTTCATGTAGATGCCTTCCAGCACAGGGATGGCCGCGCGGTTGGTGATCGCGCGGGAGACGCCGTCAATGGCACTGGCAAGCAGGGTCTTTTCGCATTCAAATTTCATGGTTTCTTCTCTTTCCGGCTTTTTTGGAAAAAAGCCTCGGCAAAAAACGTAAAATTTACTCTACAATTTGTATAGTTTTTGTTTTCCACAAAATGGCTGCCGTTTGGCCCGGTTGTAGAGCAGTTGTAGCAGCTCCCTATCAGCAGAAACTATTAACTTTGGTAGTAGCAGTAGTAGGGGCTGTTAGTTTGGTGGAAAACTCCGCGGACTGTGATAACTGTGGCAAAAACCGGCCGTGAATTGTTTTGAACAGTCTGTGGACATCCTTGTGGAAAACTCAAAACCCGCGCTTTTTCAACACGCGGCGTGGAGAACTGTCTGTTAAAAACTAAAAACTCTGTGGAAAAAGTTACTTTCTTTGCAAAGAAAGTAACCAAAGAAACTCCAAACATTCAACCCACAAAGTTATCGTTGATAAAACGTTTATTTTTATTTGGCGATCCCTTTGCTGGAATAAATATTGAAAGTTCTTTGCCTACTTTCTTTCAAGAAAGTAGGCTAGGTGCGGACGTTTTTCATGATGTCGCTGCACATCTCTTTCAGGTGCTGGTCGCGGTTGATGTTTTCCTCCATCGTTTTGATGGAATATACCACCGTGGAATGATCGCGCTGGAACTCCTGGCCGATGGCCTCCATGCTCATGCCGGTAACTTCCCGGATAATGTACATCGTCATCTGCCGCGCCGCGCTCACATTCGCATTGCGCTTCTTGCCCCGAATATCCGCCGGCATCACATTGTAGGTGCGGGCAACCTCGTTGAGGATCTTTTCAATCGTCACCGGGATCGGCTGACTGTCATTCAGCGTGTCCTTGATGGCCGTCGTCGTCACACCGATGCAGGGCTCAATGCCCTCCAGCATATAGTAGGCGTTCAGTTTCTTGACCGCGCCCTCCAGCTGGCGGATGTTCTGCTTCAGGTGATTTGCAATGTACTCGGCCACATCGTTGGGCAGGTCAAGATTGAGCAGCTCGGCTTTGCGTTTGACGATGGCGACACGGGTCTCAAAATCCGGCGGCTGAATGTCGGCGGTCAGGCCCCACTCAAACCGGGTGCGCAGACGCTCCTCCAGCGATTTGATCTCCTTCGCCGGGCGGTCCGACGCGATGACGATTTGCCGGCCATCGTTGTGCAGCGTGTTGAAGGTGTGGAAAAACTCCTCCTGCGTGCTCTCCTTGCCGGCCAGGAACTGGATGTCGTCGATGAGCAGCACATCCGCTTTGCGGTATTTCTGACGGAACTGCTCCATCGTCGCCGTCTTGATGGCGGAAATCGTCTCGTTGGTGAACATTTCACAATCCACGTAAACGATGTTGAAATCCGGGTGATTTTTCTTGATCTCAAACTGGATGGCGTTCAAAAGATGGGTCTTGCCCAGGCCTGACGGCCCATAGATGAACAGCGGGTTGTATGCGCCGGAAGGGTTCGCCGCCACGGCCTGCGCGGCCGCAAACGCAAACTGGTTCGACGGTCCCTTAATGAAATTCTCAAAGGTGAAATCATACCGGCCGCTGGGCAGCGATTTCTCGTCCCGCTGGTCCGCACTGCCATCGGCCTTCTCGCCGTCCTCCGGCGGGGCCGCCACATAGAGAATTTCCACATCAAAGCCGAGAATGGCCTTGAACGCTTCTTTCAGCAACGCCGTGTAGCGATCGGATACGATCTTCATCACAAATTCACTGCGCAGTTCCAGCGTGATGGTGTTGGAATTTTCAAAGCTCACGGCCTTGATATCCTTGATGTAAAATGCGTAGGTAGCGTCCGAGGTCTTTTCCTTGCAGTAGGCCTTGACCGCTTCCAATACCTCATTGATGGAATCCATGAATGTCGATACTCCCCACTTCCTGTTTATGATGGAACGCCCTGTGCGGAAAACAGGGCGCAAAAATACTGAATACAGTATACCACAAAATCCGGTTTTAAACAACAGCTATATATAATAAAGTAGAAACTTTTTTGTAAGGCGGAATTGTTGAAAATTTTAAGCGCGGAGGACGGTAAAATTTTTTGCTGGAAAGTTTTCCACAAGAACTGCATTTTTCAACAGTAAATAGTACAAAATGTAGTGGATAACTCTTTGTAGCAGCAATTCTTTGACGCGGGAGCGAAAAATTCTGCCCAAAACCTCTTGACAAATAGGTGGTTTATCGCGTATAATCTAACTCTGCAAGGCTGCCCCAGTGTATGGGCGAAGCCCTGAGCAAACAGCCCATACCGGGATTTCAACAGGAGGAATGAAAAATGAAGCGTACTTTCCAGCCCAAGAAGCGTCAGCGCAGCCGCGTCCACGGTTTCCTGAACCGCATGGCTACCAAGAATGGCCGCAAGGTCATTGCCCGCCGCCGTGCGAAGGGCCGTAAGAGCCTGACTGTCTGATTCTATCAGAGATGAAATGAACAAAAGGGTTGCTGATTGTAAAATCAGCAACCCTTTTTTCAAATAATGGCTTTACAGAAAACGGGATTCATTATAATATAGAAGAATAGGAAAAAATAAAATGCCTTCCCCCGAGGGGGAAGCCTTTAGGAAGGAGACCTATGCGTTATCGCACCTTAAATAAAAATTGGCAGTTCAACCGGGTGTATGGCCGGGGCAAAAGCTATGTGCATCCGCACTGCGTTTTGTACGTGGCTAAAAACCGGGTGGGCTATACCCGCATCGGGCTGACCGCAACCAAAAAGGTCGGCCATGCCGTGCAGCGCAACCGCGCCCGCCGCGTTATGCGCGCTGCCCTGGCCGAACACTTGTCGCAAAATATCGGCGGATATGATATAATACTCGTAGCCCGCGGCCAGACCCCGCGCTTAAAAAGCACCCAGCTGAGCAAAACGCTGGGCAAGCTCTTCACCAAGGCGGGTCTGCCCGATAAGGCTGCCCCCGCCGTGCCGGCTGCCGAATGATCACACGCTTTCTCATCAAACTTTTGCGCGGCTACAAGCGGTATATCAGCCCACACCTCGGGCATCACTGCCGCTTTGTGCCCACCTGCAGCGAGTACGCCATGCAGGCGCTGGCCACCCACGGCCTGGTCAAAGGTCTGCTTTTGACCACCTGGCGGCTTTTGCGCTGCCAACCATTTGCGAAATTCGGCTATGACCCGGTACCCCCAAAGGGGAGATGGGTCAGCCCGGAACGCAGGCTGACGCGCAGCCGCTGAAAGGCTTCTCCTTTGGGGGAGAAGCTGTCCGCAAAGCGGACTGATGAGGGGAGAATTTTCCATTGCCGCCCCGCAAAGGGGTGGCCGGGCAAGCCCGCCCCTCATCCGGCCTTCGGCCACCTTCTCCCAGGGGAGAAGGCTTCTCAACATTGCTTCTCATGTCTTTGCACTGCGCAGCAGAGACCTACATAAAAATAATGGTCCCGGGCGCAGACGGGGCAGAAGGAAAGGCTATGAACTTTATGTACTTCCTGGCCATATTGATTGGCCCGCTGGTGAAGATCCTGTACAGCTTCATCGGCAACTACGCGGTAACGATGGTCGTTGCCACCCTACTCCTCAAACTGCTGCTCTTCCCCCTGAGCATCCATCAGCAGAAATCCTCGGCAAAGATGGCTGTTTTTCAGCCGCTGATGAATGAGATCCAGCAGAAGTACAAAAATGACCCCCAGAAACAGCAGGAGGAGCTGATGAAGCTCCAGCAGGAGCACGGCTTTAACCCCATGGGCGGCTGCCTGCCCATGCTGCTGACGATGCTGGTGCTGTTCGGCTTCCTGGGCGTTGTGTACTACCCCGTGCACTACATCTTCGGTGTCGATAACACCGCCGTCAAGGCTGCGTGCGAGGCCATCGGCCTGGCAACCACCAATGCGTCCACGATGCAGACCGCGCTGATCCAGGCCATCCACAACGGTGCTGTGATCGACCCGTCCATCATCCCCGCCAGCGTGGTTTCTGAGATCCAAAACTTTAACACCAGCTTCTTCGGCATGGATATGTGTGATGTCCCCGGCTTCCGCCTGGTGCCCATCGCCATCTTCCCCGCCATCGCAGCGGTCACGATGTTCATCAGCTACTTCGTCACCCAGAAGCTCTCCGGCATGGATGCCCAGATGCAGGGCAGCATGAAGGTCATGATGCTGGTCATGAACCTGATGTTCGTCACCTTCTGCTTTAACGCCCCCGTTGGCTTCTCGCTGTACTACGGCGTGTCCAACCTGCTGCAGATCGGCCAGTCCTATATCACCTACAAGATTTACAGCCCCGAGAAGTTCAAGGCCCAGTATGAGGCCGAGCTGGCCGCCAAGCGTGCCGAGCGTAAGAAGAAGCGCACCGTCACGGTCGAACAGAACGGCAAGCAGGTCGAGAAGGAAGTTACCCTGGGCGAGGCCAACAAGATGCGCCTGGAACGTGCCCGCCAGCTGGAAGCCGAGCTCTACAAAGACGAGCGCACCACCCCGCTGAACAAAGACTAAGAAAAGACGCCGCGCAATCGTAGGGGCGAGCATTGCTCGCCCGCGCCGTTGGCGGCTGTGAGGGAGTGTATCCCCTGCCGCCGTAGGGGCGCATTCTATATGCGCCCGCCCCGCTCCCCTTTGTGATGAACATAACGATAAGAAATAAGAAGGAGGTTCCCTTTTATGCGCAGTATGGAAATGAGCGCCAAGACCGTAGAAGCCGCCGTGCAGGCCGCCTGCGAAGCCCTGGGCGTTGACCGTGACGATATCAATGTCAGCTATGAAGTGCTGGAATTTCCCACCCGCAAGCTGTTCAAAACCATCCCTGCCAAGGTTCTGGTAAAGGTCGAGGAACCCGAGGCCGCCCCGGCCCCGGCTGCTGAGGAAAAGCCTGCCGAAGTTTCCACAAAGCCGGCAGAAGTTGTTGAAATCTCCGACGAGACCGCCCCCGAAATCGAGAAAGCAGTCGTTGAGGATATGGTCGAGGCCGCCGAACTGGCCCCGGTTGCCGAGGACGACGTTGAGATCCCTCTCGATATCGCCGCTGACCCGCGCCTGCAGGCTGCGGTTGACTACCTGACTCCCATCTTCAACCTGATGGGTGTGGAAAACTTCAGCTTCACCGCCGTCAAGAAGGGCGCTGCCACCATCCTGAAAGTCTCCGGTGAGCACATGGGCGCACTCATCGGCCGCCGCGGTGAGACGATGGAGAGCCTGTCCTACCTCGCCAGCCTCGTTGTGAACCGCATGGAAGGCCCCTATATCAAGCTGGGCCTGGATGTCGGCGGCTACCGCAACAAGCGCGAGGACGACCTCTCTGCCCTTGCCAAGCGCATTGCAGACCGTGTCATCCGCACCGGCTGCTACTACGAGATGGAGCCGATGAACCCCTACGAGCGCCACATCATCCACACCGCCATCGCCGATATCGAGGGCGTGCGCAGCGAGAGCAAGGGCGAAGGCCCGGCCCGCCATGTGGTGCTTTACTCCACCGACCCCAACGCCAGCAACCTGCCCGATCGCGACAACGCCCGCAACCAGCGCGGCGGCCGCCGTGACGGCGGTCGTGACCCCCGCCGTGATGGAAACCGCGGTTACCGCGGCAACGGCCCCAGAGGCCCCCGCAGCGGCCGTGACGGCCGTGATGGCGGGCGTGGCGGCTACCGCGGCAATCGCGGCGACCGTGGCCCGCGCTACGGAGGCCCGCGTTCCAGCGTGCCCGCCCGCGACTTTGCCAACCGCCCGCGTGACCCGGATGCCAAGCCGATGGCCCCCAAAACCACCGAGCGCATCCACGACGGTGACGATTTCGCGTTTGGTAAGATCGAGTTTTAAACGAAATTGTTGAAAAAGCAGCCTGACTGTAAAGCCGGGCTGCTTTTTTTGGTGGGTGGTAAGGCGGAGGGGCTTTGCCCGCGCCTGATTGTGGACAACTTCCCTACTTTCCACACCGTTTTCCACAACCGTGTTGAAAACTCTTATTTTTCCACCACCCACAACCGGGTATACAGTAGGGTCAAAATCCCCAATTATTAACAATATATAGACATGCCCGGTCGCTTATCCCCTATTGGTATGAATTTTCCACCGCAAATTGGGTTTTCCACATGGTTTTTGCACTTTCATCGTGGAAAACTCGGGAAAACTGTTGAAAACCATAAAATAACGATGCATCGCATAGAACGTGGTCAAAACTTGGTGGAAAACCCATATGCACCCTACTTTTCCTGTGGAAAATGTTGAAAACTTCTTTTAGTTGTGGGAATCTGCGGTGGAAAAGTCCAATTTGTTGTTAAAAAACCGTTGTATATAAAAATCCCGCACAGAAACTGTGCGGGATGCTTTTTTTATTCGTGGCGTATCGCTTCCAGGGCGCTGATCTTGACCGCCTTGTTTGCGGGCAGGATGCCGGCCACCAGGCCCACCAGCGTGGCGAAAACCAGCGCTGCCAGCATCAGCCAGGGCGGGATAATGGAAATCGTTCCACCGCCGCCGCCCATGTAGTAGCCGCCGCCCATCAGGCCGGACAGGTCCAGCCCCTGCCCCAGCGTGGACAGGTTGTTCAAAACAAAGCTGGCGATCAGACTGATGCCCAGCCCGATCAGGCCGCCGATGAAGCCGATGGTTGAGCTTTCCAGCAAGAACATCGTGCGGATGTTGCCCAGCTCACAGCCCAGAACCTTCATGACGCCGATCTCACGAGTGCGCTCGTAAATCGCCATCGTCATGGTGTTGATGATGTTGATAGCCGCCACCAGCAGCGAGACCGCCGCAATGCCGCCGAAAATCATCTGGCTGTTCATGACCTGCTTCTGCATTTCCTCGCGCTGCTGGTTCATCGAGTAGGTGTTCGTGAACCCCATGTCATGGATGGCTGTTTCAACGTCGGTGACATTGCTCAGATCATCGACCTTGACATAGACCTGCTCGTAGCTCTTGCTCTCCTCCTTGGTCTTGGTCATGTCATTGTAGATCTTTTGCAGCATCTTCATGTCCTGGATGCGCAGCACGATACCGCTCTGGGTCCAGTAGCCCTTGGCACCGTCCGGCTCCAGAACGCCCACAATCTCCAATTCCCAGCTGCGGCTCTTTTCGGTGGAGCCTTCGCCAGTCTTGATGGTCAAGGTCATCTTGTCCTTGTCGATGTCCACAAAGGGCGGCAGTTCTTTACCGTTGGCGTCGGTCTGGCCCTCGTAACGGTAGCGCTTGGGGCTGTTGTAGCTCTTGCGGGAATCCTGAAAGTTGTACCCGGTGGAACTGCCCACCAGCACCTGCAGCTTGGTGGCCTTCTCGCTGGCGGGGGTGTTGGTCGGCCAGCTGCCGCTTTGCAGGGCAAAGCCCATCGGCTCCAAGGCCGTGGGGTCAATGCCGATCAGATTGTAAATATCGGATGTATAGCGGCCATTGCGCCCGGCTGTAATTTCACCTTCCAGGTTGTAGGCCTGGGCGTAGGGCGTGGCCGCCGCCACATGGGGGATCTGCTTGATGTTGGCGATCGCGGCATCATCCAGATACAGCGGCTTGCCGTCGCTGCCCATCATCGTGCCATAGCCGTAGATCTGCACCTGGGTCAGATCGCCCCAGCTTTGCAGCATTTCCTCGTTGGTTTTGGTCTGGGCGATGCCCAGCGAGATCATCAGCACGACCATACAGGTGCCGATGACGACGCCCACCAGCGTAAGTGCCGTGCGGCCCTTGCGGCGCAGCAGGTTGCGCGCCGACAGGCTGATTTCATCAGAGATCTTCATCGCTGTCCTCTGCTTCCAGTGCGGCCAGCGCCTTGGCCTTCTTGCGCTTGCGGACCACAACCACGATAATTACCACAACGACTACCGCGCCGCATACGCCGATGAGCACCCACGCCCACACCGGCATGCCGGTCTGCTCGGGCTGGACGTCGCCATCCATCGTGGGGTCGTAGAAGTCATCCATGCTCATCTCCTCGGCGCTGACGGAAAAGTCCTTGGAGATGGTCTGCGGGTTGCCGGAGGCATCCTCATAGTTCAGCGTGATAACGCCGGACACGGTGCCCGCGGCGTCGGGGGCGATGTCAAAATCCACGCTGCCCTCGGTGCCGGCGTTCAGGTTGCCGAGGTACTGGTAGCTGCCCGCGCCCAGATTGGTGCCGGTCAGGCGGGCCTCCAGGTTGGAGACAGGGTTTTTGCCCTTGTTGACGTAAGAAAGGGTGACGCTGCCGGTGTCGCCGACATAGATCGTGTCGCTGGACAGTTCCAGCTGGCCGACCTCAAAGCGGTTGGGCTGGCTGATAGGCACGGAGATGGTCGTTGTGCCGGTCACGGCCTTGCCGGTGATAACGCCGGTGCCGCTCATGTTGACGGTAATGTCGGCCACCGTGCCGGTAAAGCCCGCCGACGGCACGACCTGGAAGGTGATATCCCGCATCTGCTTGGGGGAGATATCGCCCACATACAGGGACAGACTGCCGCTGCTCAGCGAGATATTCTCGGGCAGGGTCAGCGAGACGATAACGTCGCTCAGATCCTCGCTGCCGTCGGTGGCGTAGATGCCCAGGGACAGCGGGAACTCGGTGCCCGCCGTGACCTGATCGCCATAGCTGGACGTGCGCACCAGCAAATTGGGCGAGGTGGTCTGGTCCTTGTCCACGCACTGGCCCAGCGTCACGCTGAACTGCTGCAGCGGCTTCGAGGTATCGAGATAGGAAAGGTTGATGGGCAGGGTATTTCCGCCGCCGTTGTAGATGACGTCGCGGAACAAAATGACGTAGCTGTAATAATGATACTGCGCGTTCGCGGTGATTTCCTCGGGGCTGGCCGAGCCGTTGCGGACATTTTGCAGGCGGGTGGCGTTGGGGTCGTCGTTGTTGTCAAACAGCTGGCCGATCTCGCCGATGCCGGTGTAGGTGAACACCGCCGAGTTGATGCGGGTGGAGATTTCCTCCGGCTTGACGCAGTAGCGGGCCGAAGCGTGGTCCACGACCTTTAACACGATGTTGATGCGGTCGCCGACCTCAATGGTCGAAATTTCATTGCCTGCCGTATCGGTGACGGTGTAGGCGGAGACATAGACACCGTCCGAGTTGGTCGCATCGATGGTTGCCGTCGGCGTGGGGGTGGGGTCGGGTGTAGGGTTCGTTGTATCGTCTGCCAGCACCGGCGCGCACAAAGCCGCCGCCAGTACAAAAGCGGTAAGCAGGGAGAATAGGCGTTTCATGTAAGTTTGAACCTCCGTTTTTTCTTAGGCTTCCCCCTTGGGGGAAGCTGCCGCCCGCAGGCGGCTGATGAGGGGCGGCCTTGCGGTCATTGCCCCCTTTTGGGTCGGCTGTGGGGCACGCGCCCCTCATCCGCCCTTCGGGCACCTTCCCCCCAGGGGGAAGGCTTATTTTTGTTCCTTCGCCGCTTCTCCCCCAATATCCAGATCCCCATTCAGGTCGGCGAAAAGCGCGTCGCGATTTTTCTTCTTTGTTTCCTCGTCCTGCACGACATTGGAACAGATCTTGCCGTCCAAAATCGTCACAATGCGGTCGGCACATTCGGCCAGTTCCGGCTCATGCGTGACCATAACAAACGTTACATGGCTGGTTTTGGACATTTCCAGCATCCGGTACAACACCTGCTTGCTCGTGCGGGAATCCAGGTTGCCGGTGGGTTCGTCGGCAAAAATGACCTTGGGGCTGCTGACGAACGCGCGGGCAATGCCGACACGCTGCTGCTGGCCGCCGCTCATTTCAGTGGGCAGATGGTTGGCGCGGCCCAAAAGCCCCATGGCTTTCAGCTCCTTGCGGGCCTTGGTCAGGCGGGTCTTCTTGTCCACGCCCTTGAACATCAGCGGCAGGGCCACATTCTCCGCCGCCGTCATCGTGGGCAGCAGGTTGTAGCTCTGGAAGATGAACCCCAAATGCTGCTGGCGGAACGCGGCCAGCTCGTTCTCGGTCATTTTGCTGATCTCGTGTTTGCCTATGTAGACCTTGCCGGATGTTGGCTTTTCCAGCCCGGCCAGCTGGTTCAGCAGCGTGGATTTGCCGCTGCCGGATTGGCCGACGATACAGCAGAACTCGCCTTTTTCTATTGATAAGTCGACGTTATTCAGCGCTACAACGCGCTCTTTGCCGACGGCATAGACCTTGCGCAGTTTCTCTGTATGGATGATAGGTGCCAAGCGCACACCTCCTTATAGCAGTATACAACAGATTGTACCATATTTCGACGAAAAGTGGAAGATGGGGAGTTGTAAAAAGTTTGCGAAGCATATGTAGGGGCCGGGCATATTGCGGCCGCCGCAATGCCCCGCGGCGGCCAGAGGACTGGCCGCCCTACTTCCCTTTTTTCTCTCTTTCCTATATAATAGACGGTAACAAGGGGGCAAATGTTACCATGGACTACACAATTCATCCCATCGCAACCATCCACACGGATTTTGCCGATAAATTCGGCATACCACGGCAGAGCGGACTGGTGCCGGAACTGACGGCCCGCATCGTGTTCGAGCCGGAATACCGCGACCCCAACGCCCTTGTGGGCATCGAGGGCTACGACCGGCTTTGGCTCATCTGGCAGTTTTCCACCGTGGCGGCCGAGTACGCTGCGGGCAAAAGCTGGCGGCCCACCGTGCGCCCGCCGCGCCTGGGCGGCAACGAGCGGCGGGGCGTGTTCGCCACACGCAGCCCCTACCGCCCCAACGCCCTGGGCCTGTCCTGCGTTGAGCTGGCGGGTGTCAAGAACGGCGAGCTGATCGTGCGCGGCGCGGACCTTTTGGACGGCACGCCGATTTTCGACATCAAACCCTACCTGCCCTACGTGGACGCCCACCCCGACGCCCGCGGCGGCTTTACCGACACGACGAAAGAGTATGCCCTGCAAGTGGAATGCCCCGATACCCTTTTGTGCAAAGTGCCGGAGGAAAAGCGCACCGCCCTGCTGGGCGTGCTGAAGAACGACCCCCGCCCTGCCTACCAGCACGACCCGGAGCGGGTGTACGCGCTGGATTTTGGGGGCAATAACGTAAAATTTACCGTGGCGGGGGATGTGCTGACCGTGACGGAAATTTCCTAAAAAATTCCGCAATGCGGAACGATATCCCATAAACCGTACTGCAAAACACCCTAAAATCCGCCTGGTTCGTCATTATGGTCAAAATGCACACAACGACTCTAAAAATCTGTGCAACTTTCTGAACAAAACCCCTTTACGAAAAAGGGGGTTTTTGGTACAATAAAGCTATGCAAAAGCGTTTATCTGGAACTATGCCCGGAGCAACATTGGGGCACGTGCCAGGCAGCGCTGGATTTGTGCGGCCCTGACAACCGCACAGCTCTATAATGCAAAACTCTAATAAAAACGGAGGAAAGAAAATGCCCAGAGCTAAACAGTCTATGGACGGCAATACCGCCGCGGCGCACGTAGCTTATGCGTTCACCGATGTGGCTGCCATCTACCCCATCACCCCCTCCAGCCCCATGGCCGACACCGTTGACCAGTGGAGTGCTGCAGGCCTGAAGAACATCTTTGGCAACCAGGTCAAGGTCGTCGAGATGGAGTCCGAGGCCGGCGCCGCAGGCGCTGTCCACGGTTCTCTCGGTACCGGTGCTATCACCACCACCTTTACCGCTTCCCAGGGTCTTTTGCTGATGATCCCCAACATGTACAAGATCGCCGCTGAGCAGCTGCCCTGCGTCTTCGACGTTTCTGCCCGTACCGTTGCTACCCAGTCCCTGAACATCTTCGGTGACCACAGCGACGTTATGGCTGTTCGTCAGACCGGCTTTGCCATGCTGGCCGAGAGCAACCCCCAGGAGGTCATGGACCTGTCCCCTGTTGCTCACCTGTCCGCTATCGAGGGTCACGTTCCCTTCGTGAACTTCTTCGATGGTTTCCGTACCTCTCACGAGATCCAGAAGATCGAGAAGTGGGACTACGAGGACCTGAAGGAAATGTGCAACATGGAGGCTGTCGAGGCGTTCCGTGCCAAGGCCCTGAACCCCGAGCACCCCAAGATGCGCGGTTCTCACGAGAACGGCGACGTCTTCTTCCAGCATCGTGAGGCCTGCAACCCCGCTTACGAGGCTCTGCCTGCCGTTGTTGAGAAGTACATGGCCAAGATCAACGAGAAGCTGGGCACCAACTACGACCTGTTCAACTACTACGGCGCCGAGGACGCTGACCGCGTCATCATCGCTATGGGCTCCATCTGCGACGTTGCAGAGGAAGTTGTTGACTACCTGACCGCCAAGGGCGAGAAGGTCGGCCTGGTCCTGGTCCGCCTGTATCGTCCCTGGGTCTCTTCCGCTCTGCTGAAGGTCCTGCCCAAGACCGTCAAGAAGATCGCCGTTCTGGACCGCACCAAGGAGCCCGGCTCCCTGGGCGAGCCCCTGTACCTGGATGTCGCCACCACCCTGCGTGAGGCCGGCATGAACGACGTCGTCCTGACCGGCGGCCGCTACGGCCTGGGTTCCAAGGACACCCCGCCGTCCAGCGTCTTTGCTATCTACACCGAGCTGGAGAAGGATGCCCCGAAGCCCCGCTTCACCATCGGCATCACCGACGACGTGACCAACCTCAGCCTGCCTGAGGTCAAGCCCGCTCCCATCACCTCCGCCCCCGGCACCAAGGAGTGCAAGTTCTGGGGCCTGGGCGGTGACGGTACCGTCGGCGCCAACAAGAACTCCACCAAGATCATCGGCGACCATACTGACAAGTACATTCAGGCTTACTTCCAGTATGACTCCAAGAAGACCGGCGGTGTCACCATCAGCCACCTGCGTTTCGGCGACAAGCCCATCCGCAGCCCCTACTACATCAACCAGGCTGACTTCGTTGCCTGCCACAACCCCGCTTACATCCACATGGGCATGAAGATGGTCCAGGACGTCAAGCCGGGCGGTGTCTTCATGATCAACTGCCAGTGGACCGATGCCGAGCTGGATGAGCACCTGAACGCTGCCGACAAGAAGTACATTGCCGACAACAACATTCAGCTGTACACCATCAACGCTATCGATAAGGCTATCGAGATCGGCATGGGCAAGCGCACCAACACCATCCTGCAGTCTGCCTTCTTCAAGCTGGCCGACGTCATGCCCATCGACGATGCCGTCGAGTACATGAAGGCCGCTGCCAAGAAGAGCTACGGCAAGAAGGGCGACGCTGTTGTCCAGATGAACTGGAAGGCTATCGACGCCGGCCTGGACGCTGTCCATAAGGTCGAGGTCCCCGCTTCCTGGTCCAACCCCGCTGCTGACCCGGCTCCGAAGGCCCTGAAGGGACCCGAGGCTCTGGTCAAGCAGATCCGTGACGTTATGGAGCCCATCGCTCGTATGGACGGCGACAGCCTGCCTGTTTCCGCCTTCGAGGGCAACGTCAACGGCGAGTGGGAGCAGGGTGCTTCCGCTTACGAGAAGCGCGGCACCGCTGTCATGGTTCCCGAGTGGAACGCTGAGAAGTGCATCCAGTGCAACCAGTGTGCCTTCGTCTGCTCTCATGCCACCATCCGTCCGTTCTGCCTGACCGCTGATGAGGCCGCCGCTGCTCCCGAGAGCACCAAGCTGGCCGACACCAAGCCCAAGGCAAGCGCGTACAAGTTCACCATGGCTGTGTCTCCTCTGGACTGCATGGGCTGCGGCGAGTGCGTCACCGTCTGCCCGACTGCTGCTATCGAAATGAAGCCGCAGGAGAGCCAGGCCGACCAGCAGGCTGCTTTCGACTACTGCGTCGAGAACATCCGCAAGAAGGACAACATCCCCGGCGTTGTTTCCGAGGTCTCTGTCAAGGGTTCTCAGTTCAACCAGCCGCTGCTTGAGTTCTCCGGCTCCTGCGCAGGCTGCGCCGAGACTTCTTACGCCCGCCTGATCACCCAGCTGTTCGGCGAGAAGATGTTCATCTCCAACGCTACCGGCTGCTCCTCCATCTGGGGCGGTACTGCTTCTATCAGCCCGTACACCACCAACAAGGCTTCCGGCCACGGCCCCGCATGGATCAACTCCCTGTTCGAGGACAACGCCGAGCACGGCCTGGGCATGCAGATCGGTTACGAGACTGTCCGTGAGAACCTGATCACCAAGGTCGAGGCTCTGAAGGGCAAGTCCGCTGACCTGGATGCTGCCATCGAGAAGTTCCTGGAGACCAAGAACAACACCAAGGCCAACGACGCTCCCGCCAAGGCTCTGGTCGCTGCTCTCGAGGCCGACGGCAGTGCCGAGGCTGCTGAGATCCTGAAGGATAAGCAGTACCTGGCCAAGAAGAGCTTCTGGATCTTCGGCGGCGACGGCTGGGCTTACGATATCGGTTACGGCGGTCTGGATCACGTCCTGGCTTCCGGCCACGATGTCAACGTCATGGTCTTCGACACCGAGATGTACTCCAACACCGGCGGACAGGCTTCCAAGGCCTCCAACATCGGTGAGGTCTGCCAGTTCGCTGCTGCCGGTAAGGAGATCAGCAAGAAGTCTCTGGCTGAGATCTGCATGACCTACGGCTATATCTATGTTGCCCAGATCGCTCTGGGTGCCAACATGGCCCAGGCTGTCAAGGTCATCGCCGAGGCTGAGGCTTATCCCGGCCCGTCTCTGATCATCGGCTACGCTCCCTGCGAGCTGCACGGTGTCAAGGGCGGCATGACCAACTGCCAGAACGAGATGAAGAAGGCTGTTGCTGCCGGTTACTGGAACCTGTTCAGCTTCAACCCCGCTGCCAAGGCAGAGGGCAAGAACCCCTTCACCCTGACCTCCAAGGCTGGCGATATGTCCAAGTATCAGGACTTCCTGGCCAACGAGACTCGTTACAGCCGTCTGGCTCGCGCCTTCCCGGATCGCGCCAAGGCCCTGTTCGAGAAGAACCAGGCTGCCGCCGATGCCCGTTACGAGCACCTGACCAAGCTGGTCGACCTGTACAAGTAATTTGTAAGGTAGCATAAAAATTGCGCCCCACGCTGCAAAGCGTGGGGCGCTTTTTTGTTGGGCGGGGATGTAGGGGCCGGGCATGCCCGGCCCGCAGCTTTTTCATCGCATCCCTTTTATAATTTGCATTGTAGAGAGGGGTCTTGACCCCTCCGCGGCGGGCAGAGGACTGCCCGCCCTACAAGGTGAAGGTCCGCCGCGGAAGTGAGCGGCAGCGGAAGGCTCCCGGGTCATATCCGTAGGGGCGGATTCTATATCCGCCCGCCGTCCCCTTACCTCACACCGGCCTCAGCACCAACTCCAATCCGTCTTTCCCCCAGCCGAAATCGGCGGCCGCATACCCGCGCTCCAACACGCGGGGCAGCGCCGGGTCGGCCAGATGGCAGCGGCGCAGCGGGTCACGCCATTGGGCTAACCCCCGCGCTGAAAAAATCAACATCTGGTCGGCCCCGGCCATCGGGCGCATCCCGCGCAGGGTAAGTCCAGTGGAGAGATACTGCGCACACAGGTCATCACACGCCTCCGGGTGTTCCAAGTCCAGCGGCAGCACGGCCCAGACGTGGTAGCTGGCATAGCGCTCGGTGGCCCAGCGCAGCGCCAACCGCAGAAAATGCCGCAGCTGCGTGTAATCGCTGCGCAGCACCGGCGGCGTCAGCACCGCGCCCTGGCCGTCGGCCCCATAACCGGCGGCCCGCAGGCTGGTGGGAAGCGGGTCGTCCGCATAGAGTGGCAGCAGCGCGGCGGCGGCCTGCAATTCCCCCTGCCCGGCGTAATCTCCCACGATCTGACCTTCCTCCAGCGCCGGATGAAGGCTGGGCAGCAGCGGCAGCCCGGTATCCCCGGTCAGCTCCCGCAGAGCCCCGGCGTGGCTGGCGGTCAGTACGCGGGCGTCAAAAGTGTTGGTACGTTCCAGAGTTTGCAGCATAAGTAAAATTCCCTCCGTAAAAAGTCATTACAGCCCTTATTATAAGGTACGGCGGGCATAAAAAATGTCGCATCCCGGGGTGGGATGCGGCATTTTTTAGCGATGCTGAGCTTTGCGCTTTTCGTTGATCAAATCCTCAAAACTGCGCTGCTTTGTAAAAAAACGCTTGTACGGGTTTTCCGGCAGCGCCGGGGTGCTGGGCTTGGGCTGCACCTTTTTCCGCAGATGCCCCTTCAGGGGCGGCAGCGCCCGGCTCATTCGGCGGCGGTGGAAACAGCCCCTGCGGTCAGGGTGTCCCACAGCTCGGCGCAGCCCTCGTAGGTGGCTGCCTGCTTTTCATCCCAGACGCCGCGCCGCCCCACATACAGGGTAGCCAGCACGCTCTGGTTCGTGCCGGTGGCGTCGTCCACCAGGGTGTAGCCGTCGTAGTCGCCCAGCTCCAGCCCGGCCAGCACCGGACAGTCGGTCCAGCGGTAGACCATCTCGGTCCAATCGGGATTGGCAGTGTCGGGGTCATCGGGCACGGTGCCGTCCAGGTATTGCAGCGCACCGGTGCTGCTCTCAAAGGCGGCGGGATCCTCCAGCAGGAAGATATAGGTCTTACCGCCGCTGGAAAGCTCGGCGCTCAGCCGGGTGACACCGGCCATCTGGTTGTAGGCGTCGGTGTTCACATTGTCGGCGTCAAAATCCACGTTGTAGGTGTCCACCTGCACCACGACCTTGCCGTCGCCGTTGGTATCCTCGCAGAAGGGCGTCAGCGCGTCCTGCAAAGCCGTCACGGTGTCGGCGGGCAGGTCATGGGTGCCCACATAAGCGACCTGCACGTCGGGCCGGGTCTGAAAGACGGTATCCTTGATGATCCAGATGCCAAAGAACGCGCAGAGCACCACGATCACCACGATGCCCCAGTGGTAGTGCCACCAGTTGGCGGCCTTTTCGGTTTTGGTGTACTCGCGCGGGGGTTCCGGCGTCTGGTTGTAAGTTTCGGTGCTGTCTTTCGTGACCCAAGCCATAGTGTGGATACACTCCCTTTATAATATCTTTCCTATTATACCACAAATCGACCGGGAAAATTGTAAACTTATTTTGACCACGCCTTGCAAGAGGAGTAAAAACAGGGTATGATAAACTTATAAATGTATAGAGGAAAAGCCTCCCTTGTCAAAGGGAGGTGGACGCCGAAGGCGGCCGGAGGGATTCCGTGACGGTTGCCTTTATGCCCGCAGGAATCCCCCAGTCCGCTTACGCGGACAGCCCCCTTTGACAAGGGGGCCTTTACGCTACGAAAAAAGGGAGAACCACCATGTCCAACCAACCTGAAACCAACGAAACGCCGGCCACCGGCTATACACCTGCGCCGCGCAAGGTCGGACTGCCGCGCTTTTTTGAACTGCTCGGCCGCGACCTGTGGGCGTTCTACCGCGCCAGCTTTCTGTGCCTGCTGGGCTTTCTGCCCGGTACGGCGCTGGCGGTTTTCGGCCAGATGGGCGGCTCAGCGCTGCTGACCGTGCTGGGCGGCCTGATCGGCGGCCTGATCGGCGGGCCGTTCTTGTCCGGTATGATCGATACCACGCTGCGCGCCTTGCGCGACGAGCCGGGCTACTGGTGGCACACCTACAAGCGCGCCTGGAAACAAAACTGGAAGCAGAGTCTGCTGCCCGGTGCGCTGCTGGGCCTGTTTGTCGGCAGTTGGAGCTGGATGCTCCGCGCCCAGGCCGCGGCGGGCAACACCAGCACGATGATGTGGGTCGCCTCGCTGGCGGGCATCTTTGTCTGCACAGGCTTTTTCAGCTGGCTGCTGGCCCAGGTGCCGCTGGTGGATCTGCCGCTGCCCCAGCTTGCCAAAAATGCCGGGCTGATGTTCTTCGGCTTCTTCCCCCGCACGCTGGCGGCGGCGCTGCTGCTGGCCGTCTACTGGGGGCTGACGCTGCTCTACCTGCCGTTTACCATCATCACATTGCTGGCCTTCGGCTTCTGGCTGCCGGTGGTCATTGCGCTGATGATCCTGTACCCTGGCCTCGACAAGGTATTCAAGCTGGAAGAGACCCTCAGCGCTCGCCGCGACGCCGAAATCGAGGAGCGCATCGCCGAGAGCCAGCCGACGTTCCACAACAAATAAGGGGGCCGGGCTATGGAGAGAAACACCGTTCTGCTGCGCGAGACCGAGGCGTTCATGCGCGGCGAACTGGACAACGTGACCGTCTCACAGAACAGTATCGTACTGGATCTGGTGCAGGGCAGCTATGTTCCCTACGGCTGCTACACCAGTGCGCCGATTTCGATGCCGGTGTTCGATGCGCTGCGGGTCAGCTGGAACGCGGCCTCGCCCAGGGGCACGGCTGTGGAGGCCCAGGCCCGCGTACTGGTGGACGGCAACTGGACGCCCTGGGTGGGCTTTGGCAAATGGAGCCCCTACCTGCACCGCGAAAGCCCGGCTTATCAGGAGCGCGGGCCGGTGCAGCGCTGGCCCGCCCACCTGCAGCTGGACAGCAAGTATGCCACCCAGGCCCAGCTGCGCATCTACCTGTATTCCAAGGATGAAAAGGCCACCCCTGCTGTCACGCTGCTGGGGGTCAGCACCCATGTGGTGGATGTCATCCCCGCCCGGGGCCGCCCGGTCAACGCCCGGCTGCACCTGATGCCCTATGCTGCCGCCCGCCGCACTCCCGCGCTGCGGCCCTGGATGGATCTGGCAAACTGCCTTGCCAGCCTGACGAACCGCTGGGGCGCCGACCTGCTGCCCGAGGAATTTGCCCAGGTGCTGCGGGACTGGCGCGCCCCCGACGACTGCGACCCCCGCAACCTGAGCTTTGCCGCTGCGGCTGCCGCCCAGTGGGGCTTCCCCGCCTGGGTGGCCTACGGCGATCTGGCCCTGCTGCGTGCCGAGGCCCGGGCCGGGTGCGGCGCGGTGGTGGGGCTGCAATCCTCGCCGGAACAGATCGCCGCCGGTGCACCCGAGCGCCGCTTTGCCGCCGTGCGCGGCTTTGCGTCCATCGACGGCAGCCCGAAAGTGCTGCTCTGCGACCCCTGGGCCAGCGGGAACGATTTTGACTGCGAGACCGATATGCCGCTGGATGATTTCATGGTTGCGTGGGACAACCTGGCCCTGCTGATGCGCCAGCGCAAAAACAATACCTCACCGCTGGGCCGCACCCGGTGCAGCGTCTGGCTGCGCCCGGTGGGTACCGATGCGCCCGGCGTCTACCACATGTACATCAACGGCGAGGAGCACCTGCTGGCCGATGATTTTTGTGCCAGGGGCGGCGTGTTGGCATACAGCCTGCCCGACGCCCAGCCCCATGCCACCACCGCCCACCGGCAGTTCACCTATGTGGAGCCGGCCCAGGGCGGCATCCTGCTGGAACGCGGCGACACCCCGCGCAAGTACACGGTCTACGCCATCGACTCCGCCGGCGGTATGCTTGTTGGCGACGTGACGGTGTAAGGAGGACGCTATGAAACTGTTGATCGCATCGGATATCCACGGCGCGGCGGGCTATTGCCGCCAGCTGTTGGACGCCTGGGACCGCGAGGGGGCCGACCGCCTGCTGCTGTTGGGCGATGTGCTCTACCACGGCCCGCGCAACGACCTGCCGCCCGACTATGCCCCGAAAGAGGTCATTGCCCTGCTGAACGCGCGGAAGGACAAAATTTTCTGTGTGCGCGGCAACTGCGACACCGAAGTGGACCAGATGGTGCTGGAATTTCCGATCCTGGCCGATTACGCGGTGTTCACGGCGGGCCAGCGGCTGGTTTACGCCACCCACGGCCACGTGTACAACACCGCGCACCTGCCGCCGCTGCAAGCGGGGGATATCCTGCTGCACGGTCATACCCACGTGCCCGCATGGCAGGCGTTCGGCAATGATAACTATTACCTCAACCCCGGCTCCACCTCCATCCCCAAGGAGAACAGCGCCCACGGGTATATGACGCTGAAAGACGGCGTGTTTACGTGGAAAACGCTGGACGGGGAGAAGTATCACGAAGTAAAAGTGTGACCGCAGGGGCCGGATATGCCCGGCCCCTGCAAAGAACAAGGCGTAGGGAGCGGCGTCCTCGACGCCACGCAGCAGGGGCACCCCCCCTGCGACCCCACCACACATCCATTTATCGATAGAGGAGTACCACCCATGAAAATCCCTGCCAAAGGTTTTACGCATGGCGGAAAATTCCATGCGGACGATGTTTTTTCCACCGCGTTGCTGCAAATTCTCCGCCCGGATATCCAGGTCACCCGCGGCTTTGTCGTGCCCGATGACTTCGACGGCATCGTCTACGACGTCGGCGGCGGTATGTTCGACCACCACTCCGAACCGCGGGAGTGCCGTCCCAACGGCGTGCCCTACGCGGCCTTCGGCCTACTGTGGCGGGTGGTGGGCGCCCAGCTCGTGGGCGAGCACCAGGCCCGCCTGCTGGACGAAAACTTCATCCAGCCGCTTGACTTAAACGACAACACCGGCGAGCAAAACTCCCTGGCTGACGCGATCGGCAGCTTCAACCCGCTGTGGGACTCGAAGGACGACCCCGACGAGTGCTTCTGGCGCGCTGTGCCGGTGGCAAAGCAGATCCTCGAAAATGAGATCGCCGCCGCCAACGCCGTGAACCGCGCCGACGATACCGTCCGCAGAGCCTACGCCAATATGCGCGACGGCATCGTTGTACTGCCTGCCTATATGCCGTGGAAAAACGGCCTGTACAAGACCGATGCAATTTTTGTCGTCTACCCCAGCCAGCGCGGCGGGTACAGCGCCCAGTGCGTCAACGACCACCGCACCAAGCGCAGCAAGCAGCCGTTCCCGGTGGCCTGGGCCGGTAAGCCGGAGGAACAGCTGCGCCAGATCAGCGGCCTGGGCCTGAGGTTCTGCCACCCCAGCCGTTTCCTGATTACCGCCGACGACAAGGCAACGGCCATTGAGGCCTGCCGCCGCACACTGCGGGCCGCCGGAAAGAAGGTAAGCGAATGAGCGCAGAGGGATCCGAAATCTACGGACCGGCCCCCAGCACCGCCGCCGACCGCGAACCGACCCCGGCACCCGCCTGGGTCTACCTGCTGCGCTGCCCGGACGGCAGCCTGTACGGCGGCTGGACCAATGATTTGGCCCGCCGCCTGAAAGCCCACCGCAGCGGCAAGGGCGGGGCCAAGTACACCAAAAGCCATGGCCGCGACGCCGTGCGCCTGGCCTACGCCGAAAAATGCGCCGACAAAAGTGCGGCCCTGAAGCGTGAAGCAGCGCTGAAAAAACTGCCGAAGGCCGAGAAAGAGGCCCTGGCCGAAAAGTGGGCCGCCGACAACAAAATTACCCTGCGCATGGCGACGCCCGACGATGCCGCCGCCGTCTGCGCACTGTACAACTGGTACGTGCGCCACGGCGTGCAGACCTTCCAGTACACGCCGTCCACGGTGGAGGAATACCGCGAAAACATTGCGCATACGCTGCAAAACGCGCCGTTTCTCCTGGCCGAAAGCGCCGATGGCCGGCTGCAGGGCTTCGCCTGCGCACACCTCTGGCACGAGCGCGAGGCCTACGCCTGGGACGTTGAGACGACGGCCTACTGTGCGCCGGACTGCATCGGTCAGGGCGTGGGCGGGCGGCTCTACCGCGCGTTGATCACCCTGCTGAAAAAGCAGGGGTATTATAACGCCTTTGCGCTCGTAACCGGCAGCAACCGCCAGAGCAACAACTTCCACAAGGCGCTGGGCTTCACCAAAATGGGTATCGAAAAGCGCACCGGGTACAAGTTCGGCCAATGGCTGGATTTGGATTATTGGGTGCTGCCGTTACAGGACGGTGAGGGCGAACCCCAGCCGGTGAGAAAGCAGCTGACCGCAGAAGAAATTGCGGAAGCTTTAAAATAAGATGAAACAAACCGCACCTGCCCTTTTTGACGAAGGCAGGTGCGGCTCTTTTTATACAGGTGTCAAATCGCTCCGTTTTCCCGCAGCCAGGCTTCCAGCTCGGCAGCGGGGCGGTAGCCGACGGAACGGCTGACCTCCCGGCCGTCCTTAAACAGCAGCAGCGCCGGGATGGCGTCGATCTTGCGGGCCATGGCCAGCTTCAGGTTCTCGTCGGTGTTCAGCTTGCCGAATTTCACGGTGGGGTGCGCGGCGGCCACTTCCTCCAGCACAGGGCCCATCATCTTGCAGGGGCCGCACCACTCGGCCCAGAAATCCACCACGACCGGCATGGCGCTCTGCAAAACTTCGGTGTCAAAATTCTGTTCGGTGAGTTTGATAGACATAGATATACCCTTTCTTTTTATGGGGCGGGCCGTCAGGGACGCCGCCCCTCTGCAATTATTGTACGGCTTCTTTTAATTTTGCAAGCATGGCATTCAGCCGTTCCTCGGCCTGCGGCCCGCCGAAATTGATCATGTTCCGCAGGGTCAGGCCGTCAAACATCTGGGCCATCGCCTCGGGCGGCATCAGGCCGTCGCCGCCGCCGTTGGCCATGGCCTGGACCTGGGCGTCCAGCATCCCGCGCACGATGGGCGCGGTGCGCGGGTCCGCCAGCAGAATGCCCAGCGGCGTCGTCTCATCCACTGTCAGTGGCAGCAGCTTCGCCCCCGCATAATGCAGCGGCAGCGTGGATCGGATATCCCGGCTGGAATGCCCGATGCGCACCTCATACCGCCCGGGCGCGGCGTACCAATCGTGAATTTCTGCGCTGTATCGGCTTAGATCCCGTGGTGTCAGGGTAAACGTCACAACGCGTTCTTCCCCGGGCTGCAAGTCCACCTTCGCAAACCCGCGCAGGGCCTGGGGCACGCGGCCGCCCGGCACCGGCGTGCCGGTGGCGTCGGCCACATACAGCTGCACGACCTCCGCGCCCGGCATTGCGCCGCTGTTTTTCACGGTCACGCGCACGGTCACTTCGCCGTCGGCGGCCATCGTGTCACAGCTCAGCTCTGCATTCCGGTAGACGTACCCGGTGTAGCTCAGCCCATGGCCGAAGGGCCAGCGCACCGGCATTTTGCGGGCGTCGTACCAGCGGTAGCCTACATAGACGCCTTCGCGGTAGTCGGCGGTCACGCCGTCGCCGGGATAGTCCAGGTAGCAGGGCGTGTCCTCCAGCCGCAGGGGCCAGGTCTCCGGCAGGCGGCCGCAGGGGTTGGCGTCGCCCCACAGCAGGGCATCGGCGGCCTCGCCCACGCCCTCGCCCGCCAGGTACATACACAAAACAGACGATACATCGTCCGCCCAGGGGCATTCCACCGGGGAGCCTGTGTGCAGCACGACCACGGTGTTTTTCTGCACGGCGGCCACGCGGGCAATCAGGTTGTTCTGGCAGTCGGGCAGGCGCATATGGCGGCGGTCCGCGCCCTCGCTCTCAAAGCTGTCGGGCAGGCCCGCAAAAATCACGGCCACATCGGCGGCTTCGGCGGCGGTCACGGCCCGCAAAAACTCAGCCTCGTCCCGCTGGTCGCGGTCTGCGGGGAAACCCTCGATATAGCTGACGCTGCGGTCGTTCATGATGGCGGCGTCCATCGCGCTGATGGCCGTCGTGTTCACATGGCTGGATCCGCCGCCCTGATAGCGCGGATGGTCGGCAAACGCGCCGATGTAGGCCACTTTCTGCCCCTTGTGCAGCGGCAACGCACCCAGGTTGCGCAGCAGCACGGCGCTCTGCTTCGCCAGCTCCACGGCCAGCTTGTGGTCCGCCGCGTGGTCAAACACGGCGGGCAGCTTTGCCAGATCAGCCGCGCGCAGCACAATGTTCAAAATGCGGGCCACGGCTTTGTCTAAAACGCCGATATCCAGCGTGCCGTTCTGCACAGCCTCGATGATTTTGCGGTCGTACACGCCGCCGGACCCGGGCATTTCCAGATCCAGTCCGGCTGCCACGCCCTTGACGCGGTCGTTCACCGCGCCCCAGTCGGACATGACAAAGCCGTCAAAGCCCCAATCGTCCCGCAGAATATCGGTCAGCAGCGGCTTGTTTTCGCTGGCGTAGTCGCCGTTGACGCGGTTGTAGCTGCACATCACGGTCCAGGGCCGGGCCTTTTTTACCGCCGTCTCAAAAGCGGGCAGGTAGATTTCGTGCAGCGTGCGCTCGTCCACACGGCTGTCGGCGGACAGGCGGCGCGTCTCCTGGTTGTTGGCGGCAAAATGCTTGATGGAGGTGCCGACCCCCTCACTCTGCACGCCCTGGATGAATCCGGCTGCAAGCTCGCCCGCCAGGTAGGGATCCTCGGAGTAATACTCAAAATTGCGGCCGCAGAGAGGGCTGCGCTTGATGTTCACCGCAGGCCCCAGCAGAACCTGCACGCCGCTGGCCCGGGCCTCCCGCCCGAGGGCTGCGCCCATGCGCCGGGTCAGTGCCGGGTCGAAGGATGCTGCCGCCGCGCACCCTGCGGGGAAGCACACGGCCTCAATGGCATCGTTGGGGTCGGTGCTGCCTTCTTTTTGGGTGCGCAGGCCGTGGGGGCCATCGCTGACCTTGATAGCCGGGATGCCCAGCCGCTCCACTGCCTTGGTGTGCCAGAAATCCGCGCCGGAGCACAGCCCGGCCTTTTCTTCCAGCGTCAGGGCGCTGACAAGCTCTTCGACGTTCATGGTGGTTCTCCTTTTATAGTATGGGTGGTTTCCCACATTATAACACGCCGAATGTGCAAAAATAAATAAAAAAGTGTAAAATTATAGTGCCCGTGTCACAAGTAGGAAACAACTGGGGTTTATAATGCACTCAAACGAGGGAGATTTGCCATGAATAACATACTGATTGCCGAGGATGAGCACCTGATCGCGCGGCTCATCGAGATGACACTGACCCGCGCCGGGTACACCTGCACCGTGGCCGAGGATGGCCGCACGGCGGCGGATCTGATCGAGAAAAACAACTTCGATATGGCGCTGCTGGATATTATGCTGCCCGGGCTGGACGGTTACGCCCTGCTGGAAAGCCTGCGGCCCCAGGGCGTGCCGGTCATCTTCATCACGGCGAAAAGCGCGGTGAAGGATCGGGTGCTGGGCCTGCGGCTGGGCGCGGATGATTATATCACCAAGCCCTTCGCGGCGGAAGAGCTCGTCGCCCGGATGGAATCGGTGCTGCGCCGCACCGGCCGCGGCGGGCGGGAGCTGCGGGCCTATGATGTCGTGCTGGATACGGTGGACCGGGTGGCCAGGCAGAACGGCGAGCCGCTGGACCTGCGGCGGCGGGAGTTTGACCTGCTGGAACTGCTGATGCGCAACCGGGGCGCGGCGCTCTATCGTGATGTGATTTTTGAGCGCGTCTGGGGCGAGCTGCCCGACACCGAGAGCCTGCGCACCGTGGACACCCATATCGCCCGCCTGCGCAAAAAGCTCGGCTGGACAGATAAACAGATTGAGACGGTGTTTAAGATCGGATATAGATTGAGGAAGGAGTGACAAAGGCCCCCTTGTCAAAGCGGGCTGGGGGATATCTGTGGCCATGCGGAAGAGTGCGCGTACCCGCGAAGCTGCAAGAATCCCTCCGACCTCGCTAACGCTCGGCCACCGCTCCCCTTCTGGCGTTTTGCGCCACCTCCCCCGACCCGGGGGAGTCTGTCTTTGACAAGGGAGGCTTTTACGACCACAAAAGGAGTACCCTATGCGCTACTACCAAAAACTTGTCTCGCTGCTCGTCCTCGTCCTCGCGGCGTCCTTCGGCGTCGGCGGGTGCGTGCTGCTGTACAGCGATTTTGCCGTGCAGCGCGGCCGCATGGCCACCGCCAACGCAGCGGCCCACGCCCAGACCTGTACCCTGCTGCAAACGGAGATCCTCGACTTGCAGCGCCGCGGCACCACCATGGATGACGCTGCCCTGACCGCCCGCGTCGAGGCCCGGGACACCCCCGCCGCCCTCTGGCGCGGGGATACCCTCATCTGTGCCACCCTGCCGGGGCTGGAAAACTTTTCCCTGGAAAACGCCGCCACCGTCACGGTCCGCACCGAGGAAAGTGTCTATGCCGTCTACGCCAGCGATTTGCAAGGCGGGCTGCGGCTGGTCACGGCCTACGACCTGACCGGCCTGTACCGCGACCGCGACGCCGCCTTAACGCGCTTTTTGCTGCTGGAAGCCGCCGTGCTGGCCGCAGCTGCCGCCGTCACCGCCCTGCTGGCCGCCCGCCTGACCCGCCCGCTGGCCGTGCTGACTGATGCCGGGCAGCAGATCGCCGCCGGGGACTACGCCCGCCGCACCGCCCTGCATACCGGCGACGAGATCGAGACATTGAGCGCGAGCTTTGACAAGATGGCCGACGCCGTGCAGGAGAAAATTGCCGACCTGGAAGCCGACGTGCAGAAGCGGGAGGACTTTGTCGGGGCGTTTACCCATGAGCTGAAAACCCCGATGACCAGCATCATCGGCTACGCGGATATCCTTGCCGCGATGCAGACCGACCCCGATGAACAGCGCGAAGCCGCGGCGGCTATCGCCCACGAGGGGCGGCGGCTGGAATCCCTGAGCCATAAGCTGCTGGCGCTGCTGGGCCTGGCCGAATGCCCGCTGACCCCCGCCGCCGTGCCGCTGGCCGCCCTGTGGCCGCGGCTGCACGCCGCCTGCCCGGGCGTGAACCTGCGCACCCCCGCCGCGCCCGCGCCCACCGTGCAGGGCGACGCGGATCTGCTGTTGGATCTGCTGTGCAACCTGGTCCAGAACGCCGCCAAAGCCAGCAAACCCGGTGCGCCGGTGGTCGTGCTCTGCACAGCCGACGCCGACACCGCTACCCTGACCGTGGCCGACCGGGGCTGCGGCATCCCGCTGGACCAGCTGGCCCGCGTGACCGAGCCGTTTTACATGGTGGATAAATCCCGCGCCCGCCGCCAGGGCGGCAGCGGCCTGGGGCTGGCGCTCTGCCAGCGCATTGCCGTCGCCCACGACGACACGCTGAAAATCGAGAGTGAACCGGGCAAGGGCACGCGAGTCAGCGTGACCCTGCCCCTGTGGAAAAAGGAGGCAGACGCATGAGCCTGTGGAGATACCCGCGCACCGCCGCCGCGCTGTGCATAGCCGCCGTGCTGGCCTGCGCCGCCGCGCCCGCCGCATTTTTGGCCGCCAGTGACGCCGCCTACTTTGGCCGCGTGGAGACGGTAGCCGACCCTTACCGGGCCCCCACCCCCACGGCGGATGACTATTACATCCTGCGCCAGCTGGCCGCCCGCGGGCAGGACACCACCGCCCGCCAGACCACCCCGCAGCAGGAACAGGATGCCGCCCCGCAGACGCCGAAGGTGTACATCGGCGCATCAGCCAGCATCGAGTCCATGACCTGGGCGGACACTGCCGCCACCACCGCCGCCGAGAACGCACTTTGGCAGCTGGCGGAAAGCAGCGCAGTGCCCCGGTTCTGGGTGGAACAGACCGTGGGCGACACCGTCGATTACGGCAGCTACACCGATGCCAACGGCCAATATTACAACCTGAACAGCGCCTACTGCACCACAGACAGCCTGGGCTTTGTGACGGTGCGCAAATTTGCCCGGGAAAACGATACGCTGTTCACCCGGTACAGCATCACGATGGATGGCCGCACCGGCATGATCGTCGAGGTGTGGTTCTCTCTGCCCGCCGCCGATGCCGCCGAAACACCCCTGCCCGGCGCGGATGCCCTGCGCAGCTTTGCGGCCCAGGCCGGGCTGGAAAGCCTGGGCGACTGGGCCGCCCCCGAAAGCAGCCCCTACGACTGCGCCCTGTACAGCGCGAACGGCGGCGCACTCATCACGGCCTCGACCCACCCCTACACCTACACCGGCTATACCGCCGCCGATGGGGCGGAGCGCTGGTATTACAGTTTGGCCTTGCAGATCGCACCGCAGACGTAGATTAAAAAAGGAGGTCCCCCATGAAAAAACTCATCCCCCTCATCCTCACCGCCGCAATGACCCTGACCCTCACGGCCTGCACCGCTGCCCCCGACCCGGCACCCCTCGCCACCCCCACGCCGGAGCCAACGGCAGCGGCCGCAGCCCCCACGCCTGCCCCCGCTGCCGCCGATTTCTACACCCTGAAAAGCTACAACGGCTCCTACGATGACGGCACCGCCTACTACGAGTTCGCACAGCGGCTCGGCTGTGCGCTGCTGCTCAAGACCGACTACGCCACGGCGGTTCAGTCCGTCTGCTGCGCCGTCCCCGGCTGCGCCCACGATACCGACGCCTGCCCGGCTTATTTCCCGGGGCGGCCCGGCCGCTACACGGTGGTTGCGGCGGGGGACACCGTGTATGTCTGGCACATCTCATTTTTCTATGACGACCAGAGCTGGGACGACTACTGGGCGGAAAAGCTGGCAAGCGGCATCAGAGATACGCAGCCCTTTGACACCCTGACCGACGATGAATTTGAAGCCGACTACCGCGGCATCTGGGCCGAGCAGAGCACGCCGCCCTGCCTTTACGCCATTGACCCCGCCGCAGGCAAGACCCGCACCGACTTGCCGCTGACCTACCGTGACTACACGATGGATGCCTGCGATGGCAGCACGCTCTACGGCGAGCAGATGATCGCCCCGTACAGCTCGCAGGCGTCTGCCGGAAAAATCGGGCCAACGCCCGCCTGCCGCATCGACCTTGCCACCGGACAGGCGGAGACCTTTGCGCTGGAGCCCACCGAGCATTACCTTGCGGGCTTTGACGGCGCACTGCTGACCCGCCGTTATGTGGCCGATGCGCCGCTGCCCACCGATGCGGAGCAGTATGCCGCCGCCATCCAGAGCGCCACGGTGGAGATCGACCGCCTTGACCCCCGCACGGGCGCGCGCACCAGCCTGACCGAGCGCCCCTACAGCGATGCCGACTATGAGAAGAACGGCTGCTTTATCGGTGTGTACAACGGCAAGGCCTACTTTGAGGAGCGCGAGATCATACCGGGAAGCGGCTTCCGCCGCACGGTCCTGACAACGGTGGACGCCGAGGGCCGCGCCGAAACCGTCTGGGACCCGTGGCCGCAGGCGGAATGGGTGCTGGGCGATGACGGCGGCCGTTATATCTGGCTGTACAGAGATAACTACAATACAAGCTACGCCGCCCGCGCCCTGCTGGATACTGAAACAGGGCAGATCACGCCGGTGACGCAGGCGCTGCAGACCGGCAGCGGTGCCGTCAGCCTGCGCGGCAAAGCGCACGATGGCCGCTGGCTGGTCGTCATCGGCGCAGACAGCGCCGGCAGGACCACGGCCTACGGCCTGATCGCCGCCGATCAGTTCGCCGCCGGCAGCACGGACTGGCAGCCGGTGGCAATGTGGCAGGGGTAACGTCGCAAAGCTCCTCCGGCGTCGCTCCGCTCGCCACCTCCCCTGTGAGGGGAGGCTCCCCTTCCAGGGGAACTGGCCGAGTTTACGAGGCCTGAGGGGCTTTGCAGCCTTGCCATCACAGCTCACATCAAAAAAAGGAGGTTCCCATGAAAAAACTCATCCCCCTCATCCTCACCGCCGCCCTCACCCTTGCCGCCTGTGCATCTGCCCCGGATGAAACTCCGCTGACTACCCCAACTCCTGCCCCGGAAGCGCCTGAACCCACCTCCACCCCAGCCCCCGCGACCACCGACTTCTACCCACTGGAAAGCTACACTACGGCTTTCAACACCGGCGATGCTTACTACGAGCTTGTCCCATATCCCGGTCATGCCCTGCTGCTGAAAACCGACTACGCCACCGCCGCCCAAACCGTCTGCTGCACCATGCCAAACTGCGCCCACGACAGTGAAGCCTGCCCGGCCTATTTCACAGACGACCCCGGTCGCAACTTGGTCATCACGGACGACCCGCTGCGCGTCTGCCATGTCGAGGACAGAGGCTGCCCCGTGCAAATCTACACCGTCGACCCCGCCGCGGGCAAGGCCATGCAGGAAATCAATGGGGTGGGCAACTGCGATATTGCCTACTGCGATGGCACGGCGCTGTACGGCATAGACAAGACGGTGCTGCCGAGTGAGGCAACGCCTGCCTGCCGCATCGACCTTGCCAGTGGGCAGCTTGACAGGGTTACCATGCTGCCGTCGGAACTGATGCTGGGCTGCTATGACGACGGCCTGCTGACGGTCCATTACGTGACCGACGCGCCGCTGCCCAAAAACGGCGAAGAGTATGCCGCCGCCGTCCAGAGCGCGACGCTTGAATTTGACTGCTGGGACCCGCGCACAGGCACACGCACCAAGCTGGCCGAGCGCCCCTACAACCCCACAGACGCGCGGTTCAGCGGCTATGATGGCACGGCAAACGGCAAGCTTTACTTTGTGGATTATCTCCCGCAGAGCGATGGCACCGATATCAAACTGAGCCTGACTGTCGTTGACCCAGCCATGGGCACAGAGGAAAAAATGTGGGATACGTGGCCGGATGAGCACTTCGGGCTGTCCATAGGGCAAAGAATACTGCCCGTGCACGGCGACCAGAGCACGCGGTGGCTTGGAATGTGCTACTCAAACAGCGGAACAAACCGCGAAATCCCCTATTTTATGGATTTGGAAACGGGCGAGATTAAAGAGGTAACGCAAAAACGCGAGGGCCTGTCCTATGACAGAAGAGTCACCGTTTTGGCCCAAACCAACGATGGCTGCTGGCTTATCGAGACTGCGGCCGACGAGCAGCGAAGCTGCCTCGGCATGGCACTGATCACCCCGGAGCAGCTGCTGGCGGGCAGCACTGACTGGCAGGAAATAACAATGTGGCAGGGCTGATGCAATACGACCAGCCGTATGCCCTTGTATAATTATGCGCGAAAACGCTGATTTGTCCACCTGTTAAACACACAGGCCCGCCAACAGCAAACAAAATTTTGAAAAGTAAACAAAAAACTCTTGAAAAATTTCTTTTGTGGTGGTAACATGAAGGCGGTGTTTGAATTTATATAAAGGAGTGTTCTACTTATGGCAATTCAGAATGCTTACCTGCAGGGTGTATATGAGGGCCTTGCAAAGCGTAACCCTGAGCAGAAGGAGTTTTTGCAGGCGGTCGAGGAAGTCCTCGAAAGCCTGGAGCCGGTCGTTGCTGCTCATCCCGAGTATGAGAAGGCCGGCCTGATCGAGCGCCTGGTCGAGCCCGAGCGCATCATCATGTTCCGTGTGCCCTGGGTCGATGACGCTGGCAAGGTCCAGGTCAACCGCGGCTACCGTGTGCAGTTCAACTCTGCCATCGGTCCCTACAAAGGCGGCCTGCGTTTCCACCCCTCTGTCAACCTGTCTATCCTGAAGTTCCTGGGCTTTGAGCAGTGCTTCAAGAACAGCCTGACCGGCCTGCCCATGGGCGGCGGCAAGGGCGGTTCCGACTTCGACCCCCACGGCAAGTCTGATGCCGAGGTCATGCGTTTCTGCCAGAGCTTTATGACCGAGCTGTACCGTCATATCGGCCCCGACACCGACGTGCCCGCCGGTGATATTGGCGTTGGCGGCCGTGAGGTCGGCTACCTGTTTGGCCAGTACAAGCGCCTGCAGAATGAGTACACCGGCGTCCTGACCGGCAAGGGCATCCCCTTCGGCGGCTCTCTCGCCCGTACCGAGGC
>OBIU01000159.1_pt1 | contig 40085 bp, 20 predicted proteins | sample 1519871 | NCBI WGS metagenome assembly OBIU01 (sample SAMN04209229, study PRJEB22552) | human gut metagenome | biome: gut; material: feces | host: Homo sapiens | place: USA: Oklahoma
GGCGCTTCGACCGCCCCGGTGGCAGGCGCTGCCGCGTCCGGCGCCCGCGCCGCGCATCTCAGCGTGTCCGACCTCAACATCCCCTCGCCGACGGATACGTTTGCGAGCATGGCGGCGGCGAGCCTGTGGGGACCCGCGGCAGATGACGCCGCAGTCACCGCGACGACGAACGACGGTAACCTAGCCGCTCCCACCGGCAAGCTCGTGAATGGATCGGCAAACATGTCTTCACCAACCCCTGCAGAGACCGCAGAGTTCCTTGCCATGGCGAACGCGCGCGGGCGCCGCACGGCCCCCGCACCGGGCGCCGGCGTACCACCGACGCCGCCTGAGGACCCGTCGAACGTGGCGAGCCCCCAGCCGATCTATCCTCCGCAGGCCGTGAGGACCATCTCGATGCCGGCGGATTCGCACCGCAAGCGCGGCGCCGCAAACCCGTATTCCGCCGGCAACGGCGGCGGATATGGCGGCCGCGGCGTCAACGGCAGCGGCGACGGCGGCAAGGGCAAGAAGGGCGGTCGAGGCCGCAGCATCGCCTCGGTCATCCTGATCGTCGTGGGCGTCGCCCTGCTCGCGGCTGCGGCCTTCATCTTCGTCCGCGCCCAGATGGGGTATCAGGAGGCGCAGGCCACGTATGCCGACCTGCAGCAGTACGCCGTCCAGGACAGCTCGGGAGACGGGGTGCCCCAGGTCGATTTCGACGAGCTCGAGGCGATCAACCCCGATGTGATCGGTTGGATCTACGTGCCGAACACCGTTATTAACTACCCGGTGGTGCAGACGGATAACAACACGACGTACCTCTCGCGCCTCTTCGACCTTTCGGGCAACGGCTCGGGCACCATCTTCATGGATATGGACGGCACGGCTCCCGGCGCCGTCGACCAGCAGACCACGCTGTACGGCCACCACATGTACGACAGCACCATGTTCAAGATCGTCGACGATACGTTGAAGCAGGATGCGTTCGACGCGTTCGGCAACGTGTACTACATCACGCGCGAGAACACCTACGTGTTCAAGCCGCTGTTCACCGCGCAGGTGATGGACACCTATACGGATGCCCGCGTGACGAATTTCACCGGCGACCCGTCGCTCACGCAGTACCTGCAGGACATGCTCGGCCAGGCGAAGGCGAAGGCCGCCGACGCCGAGGAGCGGATCGAGTCGACGGACAAGGTCCTCTCCCTGGTGACGTGCGCGGGGGAGATCATCCCGCGTACCACGCGCGCCGTCATGGTGTGCTCGCTTGAGGAAACCATCGAGCGCCAATAGCTGAAGGATGCAACGATGCCGGGCCACCTCGCGTGGCTCGGCTGCTTTTATTCGGAACGACGCGTCCGCACCCATCGACTCGGGTGGCGCGGGAAAGCATCGGAAGCCCGCGCCCAAGCGCCGGTCTCGATGGTGCGCACCCTGGACCGGTGCCGGGCCCCATGCGACCGTCCGCGGCGCGATCGGCGCGGATGCGATGAGAGAAGGAGTGAGAGATGGCACACGAGATGCCCTCGATCGATACGTGGCTTGCCGAAGCGAAGGCGGACCCTGGATTCCGCGGCTGCGGGATGTACCTGATTCATAACGGGACCGTGCGCGAGACCCCCAAGGCGGAAGCCCGCGGCGTCGAGACCGATGGCGTGCGTCCGGGCGAGAAGGTCGCGGGCATGGTGTTTGGCTACGATGCCGAAAAGGTCGATGAGGCCGTGCGCGCCGCTCGCAAGCTGCCCGGCATCGGCTACGTGCGCGTGTGGCTCAACGAGGGGGAGCTCTCCGTAGGGGACGACATCATGCTCGTGCTCATCGGCGGCGATATTCGCCCCCGCGTGATCGATGCGCTGCAGTGGTTGGTGGGAACAATCAAGAACACGTGCGTACGCGAGGTCGAGCTCGGCGCCTAACCGCGTGCTGCGGGCATGCGAAGCTTGATCGAGATGCGGCGCGTACGGGTCCCGCGAGTGGTTGGATGGTGCGGGGCCCGCGCGAAATCACCCGAGACGGGCGATCAAATATCAGGAAGAAGGCTGGAAGGGAGCGATTTTGAGTACGGAGAAAGCTAAGGCGATGGATCTTCAGGAGCGGGAGGATTACGATTTGCCCGGCAACGACCTCGATCCGCGCGTCCCCACGAAAGAGCAGCTGAAGACGATTCCCCTGGCTGTTCGCATCTACGGCGCCCTCTGTGCGCTCGATGGTATCGTCGCCCTTCCCCTCATGGGGGCGTACTTCGGCATCATGCTCTACCGACTGGTGATAGGGCAGGAATCCGTGCTCATCGGTACGGACCTCACCCTGACGGTCACCATGACGGCGATCGGCTCGGTGCTGGCGTTTGTCTCCTCGGTGGCCCTCATCCTGTTCGGGTGGACGCTGATCAAGAGCTATCGTCGCGATGCAGTGCGCTGGGCGTATGCGCTCATCGTCATGACGATCGGCCAGATGCTGATCGATGTCATGCTGCAGGGCATCGGCGTGCACCTCATTCGCCCGCTGATCCAGCTCGGCATCCTGACCGCGCTATCGACCACGATCGACCCCACGCTGCGCCAGGAGCGCGAGCTGCAGCGCCGCCTGCGCGACCTGCAGGACCGCGCCGCCGCGGAAGAGGGCATGCTCGGCCGCGACCTTACCGGCGAGGGCTATATCAAGCTCAACTTCTTCAACCTGTTCTGGGTGTTCTTCGTCTGCTGCGTCCTCGGCCTCATCATCGAGGTCATCTTCCATATGGCCTACGTCGATCCGGGCGTGTACCAGGACCGCGCGGGCTTGCTCTTCGGGCCGTTCAGCCCCATCTACGGGTTCGGCGCCGTGCTGCTCACGGTCGCGCTGAATCGCTTCTACAAGAAGAACTTCCTGATCATCTTCGTGGTGAGCGCCATCATCGGCGGTGTGTTCGAGGCGGCGGTGAGCTGGTGGATGCAGACGTCCTTCGGTGCCATCGCGTGGAGCTACTCCTATGAGCTGCTGCCCGGCATCCCCGATCCCATGGCTATCCTTTTCGCTGGTCGAACTTCTACGCCGTTCATGTTGATGTGGGGTACGCTCGGCCTTTTCTGGATCAAGCTCTGCCTGCCGCGATTGCTGGCGCTCATCAACTTGATCCCGTGGAAGATGCGCTATTCGCTGACCTCGGTCGTGACCGCGCTCATGCTGGTCAACGGCGTGATGACGCTGCAGGCGCTCGATTGCTGGTTCTGCCGCGAGAGCGGCCTTCAGCCCTCGTCGCCCGTGGAGCAGTTCTACGCCGAGCACTTCGACAACGCCTATATGGAGCATCGATTCCAGAGCATGTCGATCCACCCCGACAGCACGAGCCGAATCGATAGTCCCGATACGTCCTCTTCAACGGAATAGGGAGCATGGAAAATCCGTGACGCACGACGCGTCGCGGCTTTTTTCTGCGGTTTTGATGCCGGGGCCGGCTCGTCGACCTCGGTTCGTAGTTATCGTGTTTCGCTTTCGTGGCAAAAACCACGTGCGGTGGTGTGCTGCGTATAATGGTTAGGTACATTCGCCATCTGGCACAACGAAGGGATGTCCATGTCTCAAGAAACCGTGCGCGCTGCGCAGCAGGTCGCATCTGCCAAAACGACGAGCTTCGAAGATGAGCTCTCCCATGACACGCTGAACGAGGAATGCGGTATTTTCGGCGTGTGGGCACCCGATCGCGACGTTGCGCGCCTCACGTATTTCGGCCTGCGTGCGCTGCAGCACCGCGGCCAGGAGTCGGCGGGTATCGCCGTGGGCGACGGCGGCACGGTCATGGTGCGCAAGGATATGGGCCTGGTGAGCCATGTGTTCAGCAACGCGGATATCAACGCCCTGTCCGGCCAGCTCGCTGTGGGACATGTGCGCTACGGCACCGCCGGCGCGAAGAGCTGGGAGGAGTCCCAGCCCCACCTGTCGACGATCGGCGACGTGATCGTCGCGCTCGCGCACAACGGCACCCTCGTCAACACCGACGAGCTGCGCCGTCAGCTCATCGAGCTCGGCGTCCACTTCAACTCCGGCTCCGACTCCGAGGTCGCCGTCAAGCTGATCGGCTACTTCACCCAGGAGACGCATCACCTGCGCGAGGGCATCCGCAAGACCATGGAGCTCATCCGCGGCGGCTACGCCATGACGCTCATCAACGAGGAGGCGCTGTACGCGTTCCGCGATCCCCATGGCATCCGCCCGCTGGTCCTGGGTCGCCTGACGAGCGATGAGGGCGTCGCTGCTGCGGACGCAGCCGCGGCCGCCGCGGCCATGCCGAGCGACGCTGCCTCCGCCGAGGACCTGGTGGGCGACGAGGTCCTCGCTTCCGCTGCCGGCTGGGTCGTGACCTCGGAGACCTGCGCGCTCGATATCATCGGCGCCGAGTACGTCCGCGATATCCGCCCCGGCGAGATCTTGCGCATCAGCGCCGAGGGCCTCGTGTCCGAGCAGGGCGTCCCCGCGGCGGAGAAGACCGCGCATTGCATCTTCGAGCAGGTCTACTTCGCGCGCCCCGACTCCATCGTGGATGGCAAGTCGATCTACGCCTGCCGCTACGACATGGGCCGCAAGCTGGCGCTCGAGTGCCCGGTCGAGGCCGATATGGTCATCGGCACGCCCGACTCCGGCCTGCCGTCCGCCGAAGGATACGCATTCGAGAGCGGCATTCCGTATGGCACCGGCCTCATCAAGAACCGCTACGTCGCCCGTACGTTCATCGAGCCCACGCAGGAGCTGCGCGCCATGGGCGTGCGCCTGAAGCTCAACCCGCTCAAGGACGTGATCGAGGGCAAGCGCATCGTCGTCGTGGACGACTCCATCGTGCGCGGCACCACCATGGTGCAGCTGGTGCGCATGCTGCGCCAGGCGGGCGCCAAGGAGATCCATATCCGCATCAACTGCCCCGAGGATATCTGGCCGTGCTTCTACGGCGTGGATACGGGCGAGCAGTCCCAGCTCATCTCGGCTACGAAGTCCGTGGACGAGGTGTGCGAGTTCATCGGCGCGGACACGCTGGCCTTCCTGTCGGTCGATTCGCTGCTGGAGTGCGTGCCCGACGCGGGTTACTGCACCGCGTGCTTCACCGGCGAGTACCCTGTTGCGATTCCCGAGAGCTTCGGCCGCGACAAGTTCATCGAGGGCTATGTTCCGCGCAACCTCTCCAAGCCCGAGCCCGTCACCGGCCGCTGCGTTGCGGAGAAGGCCGGTGACCGCAGCTGGGAGGAAGCGCACGGCGAGTAGCCTTCGCGCCACCCCTCCTCTCAAAAAGGGGCAGGCGCTAAATTGAGACGGGCGTGCAGATAGCGCGCGGTTCGGCGGTCGAGGTGCTCGGCCGCCGTTTCTTTAGCGTTTGGGGGCGGGGTAAAACCTCCCAAAGCGATCTCCGACGAGATTGTCCATGCTGATGCTGCCCATCTGTTTTGGGAGGGTCGAATGCCGCCATTCAGTACAATGGTGACTGCGGATTCTACTTATCACCGTTTAACAAATTAGGCACCGCACAGGTGGACGCACGCCGCCTACCTGCGCCTTTTCTTTCAATTCTACTTGCCTCTTACTTATCATCCACTTGCCTTCCACTTATCGATCGTTGACTGCACATCATGGAATCCCTTGTCGCTGCGCCTGTGTTGCAATGAGCTCGCATCTTTTTAGCGCCTTCGTCACCCGTGATTGTTTGGCGAGGGCACGGTTTGTCTGCTTTTCAAGCTATACCCGCCGCCGCGCTCCTGCCTGTTAAAATGAGTTTATTCGAGCTTTTACGCGTTCGATGAAGAACAAGCGTACCTGCGGTTGAAAGGAACCTCACATGTCCGAAACTTCCAAGCACGTAACCTACGAGGACGCCGGCGTCGATACCGCCGAGGGCGCCCGCGCGGTCGACGCGATCAAGCAGATGGTCGCCGAGACCAATCGCCCCGAGGTCATCGGCGGCATCGGCGGCTTCGGCGGCCTGTTCTCCGCCGCTGCGATGAAGGACATGGAGGACCCGATCCTCATCTCGGGCACCGATGGCGTGGGTACCAAGCTCGTCCTCGCGCAGCTGCTCGACCGTCACGAGACCGTGGGCCAGGACCTCGTCGCCATGTGCGTGAACGACATCCTCGCCTCCGGCGCCGAGCCCCTGTTCTTCCTCGACTACGTCGCTATCGGCCACATCGAGGCCGAGCAGATGGCCAAGATCGTCAAGGGCGTCGCCGATGGCTGCAAGCTCGCGGGCTGCGCGCTCGTGGGCGGCGAGATGGCCGAGCACCCCGGCGTCATGCGCCCGGACGACTACGACATGGCCGGCTTCGCCGTGGGCGTCGTCGACCGTCCCAAGATGATCAACCCCGAGAACGTGAAGGCCGGCGACGTGATCATCGGCCTGCCGTCCACGGGCGTCCACTCCAACGGTTACTCGCTGGTCCGCAAGGTCATCGGCGTCGATGGCATCATCCCCGGCACGCCCGAGGCCGAGGCCAAGCGCGCCGAGCTCGAGCAGGTGCTCGAGGAGCTGGGCGGCGTCTCGCTCGCCGACGCGCTGCTCGCGCCCACCCGCATCTACGTGAAGCCCGTCCTCGAGCTGCTCCGCGGCGGCGCCCCGGTGCACGCCCTCGCCCATATCACCGGCGGCGGCATCACCGAGAACCTCAACCGCGCCCTGCCCTCCGACGTCGACGCGCTGGTCGAGCGCAACGGCTCCGAGATGGGCTGGTCCGTTCCGCCCGTCATCACCTATGTGTCCGAGCACGCCGAGCTCGCCCCCAACGAGGCCTGCAAGACCTTCAACATGGGCGTGGGCCTGTGCATCATCTGCTCCGCCGACGACGAGGCGGGTATCGTGGCGGCCCTCGAGAACATGGGCGAGCACCCGTTCCGCGTGGGCACCTGCGTCGAGGGTACCGGCGAGGTGAAGTACACCGATGAGCAGTAACGAGCTCGACGCCGCCGGCCTGCGCGAGATCGAGAGCGCCGTCGCGACCGAGCGCATCGCCCGCGGCGCGAAGGATAACAACGTGCTGCAGGAGCGCATCGCGCAGCGCCGTTCCGCGGGCGAGGGCGGCAAGCTCGCCATCGGCGTGCTGCTGTCGGGGTCCGGTACCAACCTGCAGGCGCTCATCGACGCCATCGCCGCCGGCGAGCTCGATGCAGAGATCAAGCTCGTGGTGGCGAGCCGTCCTTCCGCCTACGGCCTCAAGCGCGCGGAGGCGGCGGGCATCCAGACGCTCACGCTTTCCCGTGAGATGTACGCCGATCCGCTGCAGGCCGATGAGATCATAGCGGCGGAGCTGCTGCGCGCCGGTGTGGACTACGTGGTCATGGCTGGCTATATGCGCATGGTGCACGCCCCGCTGCTCGCGACGTTCCCCAACCGCGTGGTCAACATCCATCCCGCGCTTCTGCCGAGTTTCCAGGGAGCGCACGGCATCGAGGACGCGTACAACCGCGGCGTCAAGGTGACGGGCGTGACGGTGCACTTCGCCAACGAGGTCTACGACCAGGGCCCCATCATCGCGCAGAAGATCGTGCGCATCGAGGAGGGCATGAGCCTGGAGGAGCTCGAGAGCGGCATCCACGCCGTCGAGCACGTGCTGTACCCGAGCGTCGTGCAGCTGCTGGCGGAGGGGCGCGTTCGCGTGACGCCCTCCAACACGGTCGATATCCTGCCGCTGTAGCTCTGTAGGCGTACGTGAATCTACGCGCCGGCCATGGAGGCATCTATGGCCGGCGCGTTTTCTTGCGAACGCTCGCGGAAGAAAACCCACCTGCGGCTGGTTAGTTGGGCGTTTAGGGCTACAATCCGCCGATGAGTGTGAGACAATACCAAAATTGCTGCTTCGATAGTATGCAAAGACAGTCGAGGCCCTTGAGGAAAGGGATTTGTTCATGGCCATCAACAACAAAATGAAGATCAAGCGCGAGCCCAAGGAGACTCCAGAGCCCACGAAGGCCGAGCGCAAGAAGGAAGCCAAGGCGAAGCTCACGCGCGGCGGAAAGATCGCGCTCGTCGCGGTCGGTTGCGCCGCGATGCTGCTCTCGGTGTCTGCGATGGCATGCTCCGGCGTGCTCAACGAGGTGAAGAGCGAGCAGACGTACCACCTCACCGGCGGCGTCGCCGCGACGGTGAACGGCACCAATATCACCGAGGACACCATCACCAAGCAGATCATGAGCTACCGCACGTCCGCCGGCTACACCGAGGACGCCGATTGGGCCAAGTTCCTGGTCGACCAGGGTATGACGCCCGAGTCCTATCGCGAGAACATGATCCGCTCCGTCGCGAGCGACTTCCTCGTCGACAGCGCGATCCGCGAGTACGACATCACGGTTTCCGACGATGAGGTCAACGAGGAGTTCGAGCGCGCGGCCGAGAGCTACGGCGGCGTCGACAAGATGATGGAGATCCTGAACCAGATTGGCTACACCGAGGATGCGTACAAGGATTCCCTGCGCAGCAGCATGCAGTCCACCAAGCTGCGCGAGAAGGTCGCGGGCGTCGAGACGCCTACCGACCAGGAGATCGTCGACTACATCAACGAGAACCTCGACACCTATAACGACGCCCGTCGTTCCGAGAACCTGCTGATCAAGGTCGACTCCGATGCTTCCGACGAGGACAAGCAGGCGGCCAAGGATAAGGCCCAGGAGATCCTGGACAAGATCAACGCTGGCGAGATCTCCTTCGAAGACGCCGTCAAGGAGAACTCCGATGACACCGCGTCCGCCAAGAATGGCGGCGACGTGGGCTACGACAAGCTCACCTCGTTCGTGACCGAGTACCAGGATGCTTTGGGCGCCCTGCAGAAGGACCAGGTCAGCGGTATCGTCGAGACGACCTACGGCTACCACATCATCAAGTGCACCGATGTCTTCAAGGTCGACGGCGCGGTGAAGTCCATCGACGAGGTCCCCACCGAGATCAAGGACTACATCGTCAACATCATCGAGTCCAACGCCGAGACCGAGGCATATGACGCCTGGCTGAACGAGTACACCGACAAGGCGGATATCAAGATCAACCCGATGCCCTCCGACGTTCCGTACAACGTCGACCTCGCGCTGGCCGAGCAGGCCGAAGACGAGGACGAGGCTTCGACCGATACCGAGGCCACGTCCGAGACCGAGGGCACCGCCGAGCCCGCGACCGACGACGCCACCGATAGCGAGTAGGGGGCGACGATGACGAAAGACGAGCTGCAGCAGCAGATGGTCGTCGCCATGAAGGCGAAGGACAAGGTGCGCCTGTCCATCATCCGCCAGGTCATGGGCGAGGTGAAGAACATCGAGGTGAACGAGCGCCGCGATGCCACCGAGGAAGACGTCAACGGCATGATCAAGCGCCTCATCAAGCAGACGGGCGAGACGCTGGAGATGTCCAAGCAGGCCGGCAACAACCAGGAACGTACCGACACGCTCACCGAGCAGGTGGCCATTCTGGAGAGCCTCCTGCCCGAGCAGGTGAGCGGAGACGCCCTGATCGCCCTGATCGAGCAGGTCATCGCCGAGACCGGTGCCGAGTCCCGCAAGGATATGGGTCGCGTGATGGGCGCCCTTACGACTGCAACGGGCGGCAACTTCGACAAGCCCGTCGCCGCCAAGGAGGTCGGCGCGCGCCTCGCGTAGCGCTGGTGCGGCTGCGCGTGCGACGCGTTGCAAACCGCGAGTCCATAGTGCTTTCTCTACGGGTGCGACCACGGCGTCGCACCCGTTTTTTATTGTCGATCCCGAGGGCCGCTAGCGCGAATCCTGCGGTTTCTTCGTGGGAGGCTAGCAGAAAAGGGATAATTGCCCGTAGAATGGGAAGATACATAACTCACCATGTGGGTTTTTCGGTCTGCTGTTTATTGCATCATCGTGTGAGCTGCATGCCTGCTCTGTACGGAACTGCGCATTTCTTGCGCGTTTCGTGCTGTATTGGTAATATCTTCGCAGCAAATACATTAGTAGAATAAAGTGCAGCCGATATGCCGTTCTGGTTCGTGCGGTTCGGCATCGTTACGGCGTTACGGGAAGGAAACGAAACCATGGCCGATATGATCGAGATCAAAGGGCTCAACAAGTTCTTTGGCGACCTTCATGTCCTCAAGGACATCAACCTCACCGTAAAGGAGGGCGAGAAGCTGGTCATCATCGGCCCGTCCGGTTCGGGTAAGTCGACCCTCATCCGCTGCGTGGACTTCCTCGAGGAGCCCACCTCCGGCGAGGTTGTCATCGACGGTACGCCGCTCACCAAGAAGAACCACCTGGAGATGGCGCGCAAGTACAGCTCCATGGTGTTCCAGCAGTTCAACCTCTATCCCAACATGACGGTGCTCGGCAACCTCACGCTGGCTCCCATCAAGCTCCAGAAGAAGAGCAAGGAGGAGGCCACCAAGGTCGCCATGGCGGCGCTCGAGCGCGTCGGCCTTGCCAACAAGGCGGGCGAGTACCCGCAGAACCTTTCCGGCGGCCAGCAGCAGCGCGTCGCCATCGCCCGCGCGCTGTGCACCAAGCAGCCCATCATCCTGTTCGACGAGCCCACCTCCGCGCTGGACCCCGAGATGGTCCAGGAGGTGCTCGACGTTATGATCGAGCTCGCTCAGGAGAAGATCACCATGATCTGCGTCACCCATGAGATGGGCTTCGCCCGCCAGGTGGCAGACCGCGTCATCTTCATGGATGACGGCCAGATCCTGGAGGAGGGCACGCCGGACCACTTCTTCGAGAATCCGCAGAACCCGCGCTGCCGCGACTTCCTGGCGAAGATCCTGCATTAGACCGCATCCGCGCCGCGGCATCCGGCATGTTCGCCTCCGCCGCGCATCCCGAACCGTCAACCAACGCGGCCCGCTTTCGGGCGCGGCCGTAAACGTACCAATGGAAGGGGTACCACCATGGAAATGAATCGTCGTCAGTTCGTTCAGACGTTTGGTCTCGCTGCACTCGGCCTCGCCGGCGCCGGCACGCTCGCCGGCTGCGGCGGCGGCAACGCCGGATCCGGTTCCAGTGCCAGCGGTTCCTCGAAGGTCGAGGCCATCAAGAGCCGCGGCAAGCTGAAGGCCGGCGTGAAGAAGGACGTCATTGGCTACGGCTACCTCAACACCGCCACCAACGACTACGAGGGCCTCGAGATCGACCTGTGCTACCAGATCGCCGCCGCCGTCCTGGGCGTCTCCTATGATGAGGCGAAGAAGCAGAAGCTCGTCGAGTTCACCGACGTCACGCCCAAGACCCGCGGACCGCTGATCGACAACGACCAGCTCGACATCATCTGCGCAACCTACACCATTACGCCTGAGCGCAAGGAGAGCTGGGACTTCTCCACGCCCTACCGCACCGACCACGTGGGCATCCTGGTCAAGAAGGCCGCCGGCATGAAGTCCATGGCCGACCTCGACGGCAAGCTCATCGGCGTGTCCCAGGGCTCGACCACCAAGGACATGGTGTTGGGTATGCTGAAGGACGAGGGCTTCGATGCGATGCCGTCGTTCAACGAGTATCCCGACTACCCCACCATCAACAGCGCGCTGGATTCCGGCAACATCGACGCGTTCGCCATGGACCGCTCCACGCTGAAGGCCTACACCACCGACGACAAGGAGCTGCTGCAGCCCGAGATCGAGTTCGGCCCGCAGGATTACGGCATCGCCACCAAGAAGGGCTCCGACCTTTCCAAGGCGGTCGACGACACCGTCAAGGAGCTGCTGGAGAACGGCTGGCTCGAAGAGGAGATCTCCACCTGGGGCCTGCTCTAAGACTCGTTGCTTCATGGGCGGCGCGTGTGCGATGCGCGGACGCGCGCCCATGATCGGCGCCCGGATGGAGGCTCCGCCTTCGTTCGGGCGCTCCGTACGTAATGGCATCTTGGAAGGATCGCTATGCTAGAAGGACTCCTCGACCCCATGAGGTGGGAGCTGACCTTTGCCGAGAGCGGACCGCTTTGGGAAGGTTTCGCGTTCACGCTGCAAGTCGTGCTCGCCGGCTTGCTGCTGTCGCTCGTCTTGGGAACGGTCTTGGGCGTGTTCTCCACGACCCGTTCGCGCGTGCTGCGCGCAATCAGCCGCGTGTACGTCGAGTTTTATCAGAACACCCCGCTGCCGGTGCAGGTGTTCTTCATGTACACGGCGGGCCCGCAGATCCTGCAGGCGCTCACCGGCGCGGCCATGCCCGTCCGCATCCCGGCGTTCGTGCTCGGCTTCATGGGCGTCGGCCTCTATCATGCCGCCTATATCGCCGAGGTCATCCGCACGGGTATCGAGGCGGTTCCGCGCGGCCAGATGGAGGCGGCGCTCTCGCAGGGCTTCACCCGCGTGCAGGCGTATCGCTACATCATCCTGCCGCAGACGTTCAAGATCATCCTGCCGCCGCTGTGCAACCAGGCGCTGAACCTGGTGAAGAACAGCGCGGTGCTGGCGCTCATCGCCGGCGGCGACCTCATGTACAACGCGGATAACTTCGTATCCACCTATGGATACCTGCAGGGTTACATCCTGTGCTGCTTCATGTACTTCATCATCTGCTTCCCGCTGGCCATCCTGGTGCAGTATCTCGAGCGCCGCTCCAAGCGTCGCCCGCGCGCCAAGGTGATCCCCGGCGTCACACCCGAGCCCGCGAAGGAGGCGTAGCGCATGGAAATCTTCAACGCTGCCAACATGGCGTTCATTATGAACGGCTTCCTCAAGACCATCGAGATCTCGTTTTTCGCGATCATCTTCTCGCTCGTGCTGGGCACCATCTTGGCTATGGTCAAGCAGTACTGCACCGGCAAGCTCCGCCCGCTCTCGTGGTTGGTGAGCGCCTACATCGAGCTCTTCCGCTGCACGCCGAACCTGCTGTGGATCCTGTTCATCTACTTCACGGTGAAGGGTACCGACGTCTTCATCTCCGTGCTGGCGTTCACGATCTTCACCTCCGCCGTCATGGCCGAGATCGTGCGCGGCGGCTTCAACTCGATTCCCGCCAGCCAGTTCGAGGCGGCGCGCAGCCAGGGCTTCGGGTTCTTCGCGACGATGCGCTACATCATCCTGCCGCAGACGTTCAAGACCATCATCCCCGCGCTGTTCAGCCAGTGCACCACGGTGATCAAGGATAGCTCCTACCTCGCCGGCATCAACGTGGCGGAGTTTATGTACTCCACGAAGGTCGTCATGGCGCAGACCACCAACCTTGGTGAGGTCCTGATGCTGTACGGCTTCGTGTTCGCGCTCTACTTCGCGCTGAACTTCGGCATCTCGCTGCTCGTTCGCGCGTACCAGCGCCGCGTCGTCGCCGCGTAGCGCTGCGTTCGGGGTAGACTGGGCTTTAGTGGAAACGTTCGACCCTTACCTAGGGAGGGCTTTGTAATGGGACTCATCAAGCATGCCATAGAGGCGCGCGTCGCGACCGAAGAGGTCGAGCGCGCCGGCCAGCCGGTCGTGATCACCATCGCGCGCGATTTCGGTGCCGAGGGCCACGAGATCGGCAAGATGCTGTCCACGCGTCTGGGTATACCGCTGTACGATAACGAGCTGCTGGTTCGTTCCGCGTCCCGCTCGGGCGACTCGGTTGACAAGATGGCGGCGTACGACGAGCAGATGGCCGCCGAGTTCATGGCGTTTCTGCCCGACCGCGTCGATTCCCGCACGCTGTCCGACAAGCTGTTCCGCAACATGTCCCAGGTCATCCTCGACCTGGGTGCGACGCAGAGCTGCATCATCGAGGGCCGCCTCTCGGACTACCTGCTGCGCCACAACCCGAATCACATTGCGGTGCTGGTGACGGCCCCGTTCGAGGACCGCGTCGAGATCGTGCGCAAGAAGCGCGGGCTCAACAAGAAGCAGGGCGCGAAGCTGGTCCGCGATATGCAGAAGGCGCGTGAGCTTTTCTACAAGCGCTATTCCGCGGGCAAGTGGAAGATGAGCGACGGCAAGGATCTGGTGGTCAACCGCGCCAAGCTCGGCCGCGAGGGCTGCGTCGACGTTATCGCTGCCGCCTACGAGGCAAAGCTGCGCGAGCTGAACGCCGGCGAGTGAGCTTCACGCCGGGCGGACCTGCTCGCTCCACGCCGCGTAGGCGAATCGTTCCAGGGCGGATGCTCGCCCTGCGCTAAAACAAAGAGGCAGCCATGGTCACCATGGCGTGCAGACGGGAGGTCGAGCGGCCTCCCGTTTTTTATGCGCGTGCCGTACTCGGTGCGGAAGGCGCAACATCCCCCCCCTCGATATGACACACCTCGGGGCGAGCTGTAAAAAAGCGCCCGATCCGGCCGGCCTCCAGCGGATTCGAGGGCTGGACGGCGGCATCCATATGGTATGGTGCGCTCGGATTTATGTGCTATCCACACACACTTCAAACGCAACATACGGGTAGATGCGGAGAATTGAATATGACGAGCTTCTCAAGCCGCCTGAAGGGCCGCTGCCGTTCCTATGTGAACGGTCTTTCTCATCGTAGCCGAACGGTTATCTGCGGCGTGGCCGCCGTAGCCGCCGCGGTCGCGTGCTTCCAAGCCGCTCCGGCGCTTGCCGGGCAGGTGTCGCGATCGATCGGTGACGACGTGCTCGCTCGTCATGAGGTACACGATACGGTGAATCCGCGCGGAACCCGAATCGACCTGTATGATTACTGGCTTTCAGGCGAGAGAGAATGGGACCATAAGAACCCCGACGGCTATCTCTCCATGGGTATCAACAAGGTTGACGGCGATCAGAAGCAGCTCGTCTTCGGCCGCAACACGCGCGGCGGCATCAATAACTGGACGGGCTCCGCGAAGCCCTTCGCCAATATCGTGCAGCCCGTGCTGGGCGCCGACGGCTTCCCCTGGTTGGCGGCCGGCCATCAGTACATCAAGGGCAACACGACCGATCTCACCACGCCCCAGTCCCTCAAGTACCTGTTCGACGGCACGAGCTTCGACGGCAAGCGCGCCTATCTGGGGACCACCGGGTTGCTCCAGCTGGATGATGACGGCTATTACTATTACGACAGCAAGCGCAACTTCGCGACCTATAACGCCGAGGGCAATTCCTTCACGCTCTACGATGCCGGCGCCGTCGCGGGCGGCGGCCGTGATAAGCAATTCGGCGAGTTCTTTCCCTTCAATACGGCGCAGAGCGTGTTCAAGGGCGAGGGTCCGGACGGTAGGTTGGAGAGCACGATCGCCTCGAACCACCATACGATGAACCATTACTTCGGCCTTTCGCTGTCCTCGAATTTCATGCAGCCGGCCGACGGCATCACCAAGAACGGCAAGGAGATGGTCTTCGATTTCGCCGGAGACGACGACGTCTGGGTCTTCATCGACGGCGTGCTCGTCGGCGACGTGGGCGGCATCCACGATCGCACGGGTCTCACCATCAACTTCGCTACGGGCGAGGTGTACACCTACGATGGCAGCCTGGGCGGCAATCCCGACACGCATTACAATCCCACCACCATCACCTCGATGTTCCGCGCCGCCCAGGGCGACGCTTTCGATGCATCCCAGTTCGATGGCGATACCTTCCGCGACGGCACGTACCACACGCTGCAGTTCTACTACATGGAGCGCGGTAACGAGAACTCCAACCTGGCGTTGAAGTTCAACCTGGTGAACGTGGTCGAAAGCACCATGACGAAGGTCGACCAGCTGGGTAACCCCGTGGAGGGGGCGACGTTCGACCTGTATGCGACGGACGATAGCTATGCGGTGCACGAGGGAGACGCCCCGTTGGCAACCGGCGTGACCGACCATGCCGGACGCTTCTCCTTCATCGCGAAGGACGGCTCTCCGCTGAGCTTCATGAAACTGCATCATCAGGACGGTATCTCCCACTACGTGCTTCGGGAGACCGGTGCCCCGCGCGGATACCGCCGCAGTCCCGACGGCAAGCTCAAGTTCGTCATGAGCAAGGTCGAGAAGACGCTGGGCTTCCTGTTCTCCGACAACTATTGGGACTCGGGCGTGTACGCGCATGCCGAGCAGACGCTCACGATCGAGAACGATGCGGTCTACGGCGCGAATCTCGTGGACGGCAAGGCTCCGGAGTACAAGGTCGAGGACGGTACCGTCTTCGCCGTGATCTACCGCCGCGTGCCGGGCGACGCCGATCATCCGTGGCACGATGTGTCGGGCAGCACCGAAAAGGGGTGGAAGGCTTCCAAGGATGCCGTCGCCACCGTGGAGGACCTGCGCGATGCCCAGGTCTACCGCTTCAGCGACGACGACCGCGACGGCAAGTACTCGGTGAGCATCGACGACATGCCAGGCAACCCCGAAGACTACTACATGATGAGCGGCGACGAGCAGGCTTCGAAGTATACGGTCGGCTTCTACTGGACGCGCCGCGATGCCGGGCGCCCATTCGACATCAAGAACATCGACAGCGAGAACACCTTTCGCCTGAGCGGCAGCCAGTTCACGCGTCAAACCGCGGCGAACCTGTATGTGACGGATGTCCAAAACATTCTGGGCGTGCAGAAGGTTGATGATGCCGGCGCCCCCGTGAACGGCGCCCGCTTCGGCATCTACGCCGCTACCGATATGGTGGAGGCCGACGGCGCGTTGGTCCCCGTGCCCGCGGCGAAACCGTTGTTCCAGGATGTGACGGCCGACCGCGACGGGGAGTCGATCGTGGAGGCCAAGGGCCTGTGCTATCTCGGCCCCTTGAGCCCGGGCTCCTACTACCTAGTGGAGATGGAGGCCCCCGCTGGTCATCGCAAGCAGGATAAGGCGGTGCGCGTGCTCGTCGACGGTGCCGGCGTTCATGCCGATGCGGGCGTCGCGGGCGATGGCATCACTGCTTTAGTGAGCATGGGGTCGCTGGTGGATTCCATGGCGCAGTTCGCCGCGAAAGACGATATCGACATGACGCTCTACGACGTGATCGCTTCGCGCCGCACCGCGCGCTCCGATCAGGCCGTGGTGAACCCCGATGGCAGCATCTCGATCGCATGGACCGAGGACGAGAACCCGGATGACGATATCTGGCTCGAGCACGGCGCCGCCGATGCGGTGCTGGACTACGGTCCCGACAGGGGTCCGCATGCGCCTGCGGCGACGTACGGCATGGTCGCCTATACGGTCGACGAGGGCTTGGCGATGTGCGGGGTCCGCCAGAACACGGCATATGGTCCGGGCGGCGCCCACGAGGATCCGGCGCGCTACGGCATGGCGGATTGGGAGAATCTGCAGGGCAGGGATATCACCGGGCTGTATACCGGCGCGACCTGCGTGGTCGTCGAGAACAAGCGCGTGGCGTCGCTGGCCGTGACCAAGCACGCCTATGTTGCCGACGGCATGACCGGCCCGACCGAGCAGGTCGACGGCGCCGGAGCGGTTTCGACCGTGGACGAACTCGAATTCAAGATCAGGTTCAAGCTGGCCGACGCTTCCGGCAAGCCGCTTGCGGGATCCTTCGCGGTCGCGGTGTTCGAGCAGGTGGACGGCGAGCGCGTGCGCGTCGACGACAACGATCTGTTCGTACGCGACGGTGCTGCGCTGGTCCTGCGCAACGGCCAGACCGCCGAGGTGTACGGCCTGCCCGCCGGCGCGAGGTTCGAGTTGAGCGAACCCGAGCAGGATATGCCCGCGGGCTTCATCCAGGAATCCTCCGTAGGCGCTGCCGGCACCGTGGAGGGCAACGTGACCAAGGAGGCCGTGTTCACCAACGTATACAAGCCGGCGCCGGTGGAGGTGCTTGGCAGAGCCGCGTTCGCGGTGGAGAAGTCGTTTGCCCGCTGGGACGTGTGCGATGCGTTCGCGTTCGAGCTGAGCGCCTACGGCGATGCTCCGATGCCCGCCGGCGCGCAGGACGGCGTCGCGACGGTGACGCTCCATGCACCGGCGGACGGCGCCGTGGAGGGTACCGTGACGGGCAGCTTCGGCAACGTGGTCTACACGAAGCCGGGATCGTATTTCTATTTCATCTCCGAGGCGAAGCCGGAGGCGCCGGTGCCGGGTGTCACGTATTCCGATGCCCTTTACCTGGTAACGGTGACGGTGACGGACAACCAGCAGGGCGCCTTGGAGGCATCTGCCCAGATGCGCCAGACCCGCGATGACGCCGGGGAGGGCGTGGCCTCGCGTCCGATCGGCGGGCCGGCGCGCTTTGTAAACGGCTTCGATGCCGAGATGGTCGGCTTCGCGCCCGTCGCGCGCAAGGAGTATATCGACCATGTCGGGTCGCGACCGCTCGAGGACGGCATGTTCTCCTTTACCGTCGAGGTGCCGAAGGGCAACCCGATCCCGAGCGCGAGCAACGAGCCCGCCAAGGCGGCCCAGGATATGACGTTCGAGCTGATCAACCGCGGCAATACGATTCAGGCGGGCCAGGCGCTGTTTACGAGCGAGGACGTGGGCAGCACCTACAGCTACGTCTTCTATGAGAACGTGCCCGAGGGGGCCGGTCCCCACAACGGGTACACCGTCGCGGGATTCACCTATGATCCCACGCGCTACGTCGCGTGCGTGAAGGTTGAAGCTGCCGCGGCGAAGGACGCTGCCGACGGTAAGAAGGCGCGCGTCGTCCTGGATGTGAGCTACTTCGTGTTGAACGAGGCGGGCGAGCGCGGCGAGCAGGTCGACCTTCCCGTCTTCCGGAATTCGTTCGACGCCGATCCAGCGGCCGATGTGAAGCTGGTGGGCGAGAAGGTGCTGGTAGGACGCGATGCGCTTGAAGGCGAGGGGTTCACGTTCGAGCTCGCCGCGGGCGATGAGGCGACGCGCGCCGCGATCGCCTCCGGCGACGTGGTTTTGGGCGGCGCTGGTTCCGCCGAGCAGCCCGTCGAGCGCTTGACGACGAAGGTGAGCGGGCTCTCTGCTGCTGAGAACGATAGGACCAAGGCGTTCTCGTTCGATGGCATCTCCTTCTCGCGGGTTGGAACCTATACGTTCGCGATCAACGAGGTGCTGCCTCAGCAGGATGGTAAGCCGGTTGCCTCCTTGAACGGCGTGGCGTATGACGCGCATACGGCGACCGCGCGCGTGGTGGTGAGCGAAGCCGAGAGCGCCTCCGACGGCCCGGCTCTCACGGCCCGGGTGACGTATGACAACGCGGCCGCGAGCGACGCGACGGATCGAGCGCGCTTTACGAACGTGTATCGCTCCTGGTGCACGAGCGAGTCGATCGGCCTCACTGTCATCAAGACGATGGACGGCCGCCCGCTCAAGGCGGGGGATTTCGCGTTCCGCATCGAGGGCGACGAGCGTTCCGCCTCGAAGCTGCTGAACGAGAGCGATCGCCGCTTCACCAACCCCAAGGCGGGTGCATCGGGCGCAGCCGAGATGCGCAATAAGTTGACCGATCTGCTCTTTACCCAGGATGACCTGGGCGAGACGTTCGTCTTCAGCATCTTCGAGGAGCTACCCCAGGGCGTTGACGCGCAGCATCCCGTTCTGCAGGGTGTGACGTACGATCTGTCCGAGTACTCGTATGAGGTGACGCCGCGTGTTGCCGGCGACGGCTCGATGGCGCTGTCTGCCAAGCTGTATCGCGTGCGCGAGGTGAACGGAGAGCCGTGTGGGAAGACGCTGGTGGGCAGCTATGACGGATCGGGCGAGGCCGATCTGGTCGCTTCGTTCGCCAACAGCTATGCGACGGGCGACCTGGCGCTGACCGACGGCTGGGTTTCGGTGGCGAAGCGTCTCGAGGGTCGAGGTTGGAAGGAGGGCGACTCCTTCGAGTTCGCGATGGAGCGCGTGAGCTATCGCGAGCGCGAGGGTGGACGCGAGATAACGAGCGGCCCGCAGTTCGATGCCATGCCGCTGCCTGCGAACGCGATCGCCGCGGCGACCTCGGCCGTGAACGGCGAAGATGATGCGGAGCGCGTGGCGCGTTTCGAGAGCATGTCCTTCCATACGCCGGGCGTGTATTCATACCGCGTGCGCGAAGTCGTACCGCAGGGCGATGCCGTCGAGCCCGGGATGACGTATTCGAAGGATGCCGTCGAGGTCGTGGTCACCGTCGTGGACGCCGGTACCGGTAGGCTCGTCGCCTATGTCGAGGTCGAGGGCGTCGAGGAGGACGAGCTGGCAACCTTCACCAACGTGGTCACGCCGCCGGTCGAGCCCGAACCCGAGCCGGACCCGGAGCCGAAGCCCGAGCCGGAACCGGGTCCGGAGGGGCCGAAGCCCCCGGCAACCGATGCGCCGGATGGCGGGGAGCCGCCCGCGCCGGAGGAGGGCCTGGCTAAGACCGGCGATCCCATCGCCCTCGTCATGCTTTCCACTGCCGCCGCCGGTGCTGCACTGGTTGTCGCTGGCCGGGGCGCTCGCCGGAAGGACGTATAGGGCCGCTTGCCCCGCGGGAACATGATCGCGCGGAGGCGTGCCGTCGCTTCGGCCCCGGTGCGCCTTCCGTCGCGTTCATTCTGATCGTAGGGGGGGGCGCACCGGCGCGTTGGAGCTTCGGTCTTGGCGAGCTTTCCATGGCGACGTGGATGGGCTTCCCGTGTCGCCGGCAGGCTTTTATATTCCTATAACGGTGGCAGGTTAAACTGAGACAACTATTACAATATTTTCAGATTGCAATAATACGAATAATAAGTAAGTAATATACGAAAAGGAGAGTATAGAATTAGAAAAACAACATATGTAATTTAAACGAAGACAAAGCTCAGGATGCATAGAAATATGCATCCAAAGACGCTTCTTTCGAAAGAAATATAACTGAATAGAGCAAATTACATCTTACCAGGCACAATACTGCCGTGAATAATGTATCAATTGATAATACATATAATATGTTGGATTAAACACGATTTTTTGCTAATACGGTATGTATATCTGTAAGGATGGCGCTCCTATATTTAAAGGGGAGGAGCGCCGAGTAGGGTGGAGTTTTGCATGATATGCACCGGGTATGTCGCAAAAGCATGCGACGGCTTCCAGGGCATCGCTGCCAACGGAAGCGCTTCCCTTCGGTTTGCAAAGCTGCTTTTACGTCGCATCGCCGTGGCCGTGGCGATTGTGATGCTGTCGGTTACCGCGACAGCGCAAGTGGCTTCCGCGAACCCGCTTGCGGGGATCGGAAACGCTATTTCGTCGTTCTTCGGCATGGGGGATGCCGCGTCCGTAGCCGCGCTCAACGAGCAGGCCGTGGCGGATCCGTCGACGTTGGCATCTTGGGAGAACCTGGTCAAAGACGATACGAACAGCATCGGTCGCATCTGGACCGATAAGACGGTTTCCACGAGCGATGTCTCGCTTCCGGCTTCCCCGGATGGCGTTGCTCCCTCGGTCTCGATCGACGATTCCGACTTCCTGGTACTTCTTTCAGCGCTTTCATCCACGTCTAATATCACGGTGACGTCGGAGAAGCCGCTGGATATCGCTCTCGTGCTGGACACGTCGGGCTCTATGGGCGAAGAGATGCCCGGCTCGTACGATGCGACGTATGAAGTGCGGGAAGACGGCAGCGAGGCCTACTATGCCCTGGTCGACGGCTCCTACGAGAGGATCGTCAGAAAGGCCAATTGGCCGTTCGGCTGGTTCCAGGGTTGGGAGCTTAATGGCGAAGCAGTAAAGCCGATGCGCAACGCGGGGGACTCCGAAGAGGGACGCATACAGTTCTATACCATGAGGAGCCAGACGCGCCTCGAGGCGCTGAAGTCTGCTGTCAATTCGTTTATCGACGCCGCCGCCGCTACGAATACCGGCATCGACGATTCGACGCAGCAGCATCAGCTGTCCATCGTGTCGTTCTCTACCAGGGCATCGATTCGACAGTCGCTTGTCACGTGCACGTCCGATAACGCGGAATCAATTAAGCGCCAAGTGAGCAGTCTGAGGGCGTACGGCGATACGGATCCCGGCGCTGCTATGGACGCGGCGCAGCAGGTCTTCGAGAGCGGTGCCGCGCGTAAGGATGCGCAGAAGGTTGTCATCTTCTTCACCGACGGTAACCCCGCTCCCAGCGGAACAAACGAATTCAGTGAGCGTCTGGCGAACGCCGGTATCAAGACTGCGAACAAGATGAAGTCCGAAGGCGCGCTGATATATTCCATAGGTATGTTCGAGGATGCGGATCCTTCGAACAGCTCGACAATTAAGGCAAATCAGTTCAACGCCTATATGCATGCGATGAGCAGCAACTATCCCAAGGCGACCGCCTGGAACGAACTGGGCGACCGTGCCGCTGGTTCCAATTATTACAAGGCCGCCACCAACGCGGGCGAACTTGACTCTATCTTCCAGGACATCTCCCAGGAGATCACCCAGGGCGGTGGATTTCCTACCAATACGACCGAGGGAGCTGCGGACGAGAGCGGTTACATCACCTTCACGGACGAGCTCGGTGCCTATATGCAGGTCGACAATTTCGCCGATCTGGTGTTCGCAGACAAGCGGTTCACTGCGACCAAGGCGGCTGGTGCGGGCGATAACCCCGTGGACACCTATTCATATGAGGGTACGGGCGGCAACGCGCTGTATCCAAACGGCAATGTGAGCGACATCATCATCACGGTTCAGCGCAGCAAGGATCTTTCCCGCGGCGATAAGGTAACGGTCAAGATCCCCGCAAGCCTGATTCCGCTGCGCAATTTTACCGTTGAGCAGAATGCAGGCGGCAAGGGCTCGATGACTATCGACGAGGCGTTCCCCCTGCGCCTCTTTTATCGCGTGAGCCTGAAGCCCGAAGTTAAGACCATGCTCTCCACCGGCATGGTCGATGAAACCCTGAATACCTATCTGGGTACGCATCGCGACGGCAAGGGCAACGCTCTGTTCTATTCCAACCTCTACACGGGGACCGCAGGCGCAGCTGGGAGCGTTGGCAATACGACGGCACGATTCGAGCCCGCTGCGGGCAACACGTTCTATTACTTCACGAAGGATACGCCGATCTGGGCGGATGCCGATTGCTCCATTCCGTTGAAGGGCGAACCCAGCTCGCTGCTGACGTATTACTACCAGAGGGAGTACTATGCGGCTGCCGAGGGCGGTATCGAGCTGAAGAGCGAGGCCGTGCCCGTTAATGGGTCCAACTTCGGCACCATGTCCACCAGAGGGAGTACTATGCGGCTGCCGAGGGCGGTATCGAGCTGAAGAGCGAGGCCGTGCCCGTTAATGGGTCCAACTTCGGCACCATGTCCACCGACTGGGGTCGCGATGAGAGCGGGCAGGTCTTTATCAAGAAGGGCTCTCCGCGCTTGACGCGTATCGTGAACACCTCGCTTCCGAAGTCGGAGAATGTTACGAACACCGCTTCTGAAGTCATCAATCCCGAGTGGAATAGCTTGCAGGATCCCACGGCGATCAACACGCGACTTGGCAATAACGGCTTGCTGAAGATCGAGATGCCCGGCCAGCTGAACATCACGAAGAGCGCTCAGCTTGCGGCTGGTAAGAACCTCGATCCGTCGGTGCTCGAGACCGCCACTTTCAAGATGCAGATCAAGATCGACGGAGCCGCTGGTAAGAAGCTCGAGGCTGTTGTAAAGAACGCCCAGGGCGATATCCAGGGCGAGCCGTTCGAGCTCTGTTTCGACGCTCAGGGTATGGCTGCCCATAGCATCAAGAACAATGAAACGCTTTCCATTTTTGGCATCGACGCGAATGCTGCATACGAGGTCACGGAAGTTGAGATTCCCCAGGGATTCCAAGAGACCTCAAAGAAGGGCGATACGGGTGCGATAGCTGCGGGAGCCATCTCCAGCGCGATTTTCGTAAACACCTATGACGCGACGGCGGCATCGGTTTCGATGGCGGATTTCGGCACCTATAGGAAGGTATTCGACCGTTGGGATATCGCAGGCTCCTTCGATATCGTGCTGACTGCCGATGATTCCGCCAGCCCGATGCCTGCCGGCTCCGAAGATGGGGTCTGCCTGGTGAAGGCGACCGAGAAAAACGCCGAGGGGACGTTCGGCGACGGCGATGTCGAGTTCACCAAGGTGGGCAACTACACCTACTCCATTTATGAGCGCACCCCGAGTACGTTTATCCCGGGCGTTTCCTATTCTGATGCGGCGTATACCGTAACGGTTGCAGTGAAAGATGACGGAGCGGGCGCGCTGACGGCGGAGACCACGATGGTGCAGTCTTCGCTCGATGACGGCAAGGAGGTCGAAGACCCGAAACCGCTGGACCCGAAGGTGGCAACCTTCACTAATACGTTCAGCGTATCCGAGATCAAGGTCGGGCCCCTCGCTAAGAAGGCGTATACCAACAACGGCGGCCCATCCCATGCTTTGGTTGACGGCATGTTCGAGTTCAAGGTGAAGCCGATTGGGGAGAACGCGGAAAGAGCTCCGCTGCCCGATGGCTTGAAGCCCGATGACAGCGGCTATGTCTACGTGAAGAACGACGGCGAGTCCGTGGCGTTCGGCCAGGCAACCTTTACGGAAGCCAACGTAGGCAAGACCTATATCTATGAGATTAGCGAGGTCGTTCCTGCGGGTGCGACCGAGGGCAACGGATATACGTACCAGGGTATGACGTATGACCCCACGGTGTATCATGCGAAGTTCACGGTTGCCTCCGAGGAAGGAGGGGTATCCGGTTCTGATCAGCCCAGGGTGCACGTTTCGATTTCGTATGCCATGCAGGACGGATCTCCTATCGAGGGCGATCTGCCCGAGTTCGTTAATTCCTATGCGCCTGCTGCTGCAGTGATCGAGGGCGATACCGCGCTGACGGTGACGAAGCATCTGGTCGGCCGCAACCTCAAGAACGGCGAGGCGTTTGACTTCACGCTTGTTGCTGGAGATGACGAGACGACCCAGGCATTGAAGGACGACGTCGTCGTGTTTGGCGATAACAAGCGCGAGGACGCGGTGGTGACCACCGTCGATGCTCTCGACGAATCTCGTAGCGGTATGGCGACGTTTGGCAAGATGACGTTTACCATGCCTGGTGTATATCGATTCAATATCGAAGAGGAGACGCCCGTTGTCGACGGTGCTGGTATGACTTATGACCGTCATACCGCGCATGTGACCGTGACCGTTTCCGACAAAGATGGTCAGCTGGTGGCAAATGCCGTCTATAGCAACGGAGCGGGCAAGCCCACTGATACCGCCGACTTCACGAATATATATCGCGCTTCGGCGCGCTTGTCCGATACCATGACCCTGTCGGCGTCGAAGGTGTTGAACGGCAACGTCGGCGGGCAGGCTCGCGGGGAGTTCTCCTTCACCGTCGCCGGAGTCGATCATGAGGGAAGCGTCTCCGCTGCCGAGGCGAACGCCCGCATGGGAAAGGGCGACGGAAGCTTCTCCATCACGACCACAGTCGGCGTGACCGCTGAGAAGAGCGGGCTGCTGCAGGGCGTCTCCTTCACGCAGGATGATGTCAACAAGACGTTCAGCTACCTGGTGGACGAGGAAGCCGGTGATCTGGCGGGCATCACGTATGATCGAAACACTTATCGCCTGGACATCACGGTAGGGGACTATGGAAACGGTTCGCTGTATACCGAGATGAAGGTGATGAGGGTTGTCGATGGCATGGAGTCGCTTTTCGGCTCCTATGACAGCTCTGTCTCCGAGGTGTCGGTAACGCTCCCGTTTACAAACGACTACACGACGCAGCCGGTGACGGTTGATTTCGGCGAGCAGGCGAAGCTGTTCAAGGTACTCGAAGGCCGTGACTGGTTGACCAGCGATCATTTCGAGTTCACGATCACATCCGATAAGCTGACGACGCCGATGCCCGATTTCACGACGATCGAAGTGAAGGGTCGCGGCAAGAAGGCTGGCGAGGAGGTGCCCGTAGCGTTCGGGTCCGTGACGTATCGCAGCACCGGTGTCTTTGAGTACGAGGTGCGCGAGCTTGTTCCCTCGTCGCCTATCGAGGGCATAACGTACAGCGAAAACGTTGCCCGGATCGTTGTGCGCGTAACGGACAACGGCAAGGGCGCTCTTGAGGCGAAGGTATCTACTTCCGATACGGTCTTTACCAACGAATACAATTCCGAGTTGAACCACAATGATGCCGGCGGCGTGGTCGTTTCCAAGGTCACGCATGGTCACGATATGAGCAAGGGCCAGTTCCAGTTCCAGATCGAAGCCTTGGACGGCGAGGGCGTGACGGCGGCCGAGTTCGCCGAGCGCATCGGAATCGAGAACGGCACGACGGGCGTGGTCGGTAACAAGGCAGGCTCGGATGGCGAGGTCGTTAAGATGACGAACGACACCCCGCTCATCTTCACGCAGGCCGACGATGGCAAGACGTTCAAGTTCCGCATGAGCGAAGAGGGCGCTGACGGCAAATTCGGTACGGGTGGAACTGCCGATGGCTATACCTTCGATGACCGCACGTACACCGTCGAGATCGCCGTCGTTGACAACTATGACAGCACGCTGGAGCTCACTACCACGGTAATCACCTCACAGCCCGGCAAGAAAGACGTTGTGACGACTCAGAAGAGTTCCAAGGACGAGCCCGAGCCCACGATTCTGGCGTTTGAGAATTCCTATAAGGCGAACGGTGCGTTTGTGCCGACCGTTAGGAAGGTTCTCGCTGGTCGCAATATGAAGCAGGGCGAGTTCTCCTTCAAGCTGATGACGAACCCGCTTGACGGGACGTCTGCTCCTACAGAGGTTGCAACCGCTACGAACGACGCTGCCAAGGCGGGCGAGGTCGCAGCCATCCCGTTCGACGAGCTCCTCTATACGCTGGGCGACACGAACAACGAGCTGGACCTGAAGAAGCTTGCTGACGAATCGACCACCGGCCGCTATGTCGAAAAGGGCGCGACCGCCGATGGAAACCCTCAATACACGGTGCACTACACTGTTGCCGAGGTGACCGACGGGCTGTCGGATGGCAACGTTACCGCCGAGACCGAGCCTATCGACTTCACCGTGGTTCTGACGGATAACGGCGACGGTAAGCTGGAGCCTGCGGCGAGTTACGCGGAAGGCCTTACCTTTAAGAATTCTTATGAGTGGCCCGCCGTGGAGGTAGAGCCCTCTTCGTTCGCCGGCGACGTGAAGAAGGTGCTGAAGGGCAACCGCGACACGGAATTGACTGCAGGCGAATTCACGTTCTCCATGGAAACCGAAGCAGTGGATGGCGCTCGTCTCGACGATGTGACGAATGGCGAGGGTGCCACCTGGCCCGAGAAGGTGACGGCTGAGAACGGCGCCGACGGTTCCGTCGACTTCGGGACCATGTATTTCAGCCAGGCCGGTAGGTACAAGGTGACCATCAAGGAGGTCAAGGGTGATGACGCCAACGTGGCCTACGACGGTCATGCATTCACCTATACCGTCGAAGTGACCTACGACGCCGATAAGGGTGAGCTCGTCGCCTCTGCAGCGGATGTTACCGGGTCGCCCACGTTCACGAATGTCTACACCGCGCCGAATGCCAAGGACGCCCACCTCGAGAAGGCGCCGCAGGCATCGGTGAACGGCAAGCTCGTGGGCGTTGGTGACAAGATCGTCTACACCATCGACTGGGTGAACAACGCGGTCGACGAGAGCGGCGAGCCCGCCAAGGCCGAGGTGACCATTACGGATAAGGTTCCGGCTGGCACCAAGTATGTTTCCGCTGACGGCGGCACGCATGAGAACGGTATCGTTACCTGGAGCCTCGGCGAGCAGGATCCGGGCGCTTCCGGCACCGTGTCCTTTACCGTCGAGGTAACCGAGGACGCCGCAGCCGCAGGAACGGTTGAGAACACTGCTTCTATCAAGATCGGCAACACCGATCCTAAAACCACGAACAAGGTTGTGAGCAACGTCCCCGAGAAGACGGTCTCCAAGCCCGAGGGCCAGGATGACCCCATCAAGGTGGGCGACACGGTCGTCTACACCATCTCCTATAAGAACGGCGAGTCCGCGCCCGCCACGGTGACCATCACCGACAAGCTGCCCGAGGGCGTCACCTTCGCGGCGGCGCAGGACGGCGGCGCCTTCGACGAGGCGAGCGGGACCGTCACGTGGACGCTGGGCGGCGTGGCTCCCGGCGCCGAGGGCACCGTCTCCTTCACCGCCAAGGTGAACGAGTCCGCCCTGAAGGTCGACGCCACCAAGAACACCGCGACCGTCCAGGTCGGCAAGAACGGCCCCGTGGTGAGCACCAACACCACGCAGATCAAGGTCGGCACCGGTTCTCTGAAGGTTTCCAAGCAGGTCGTCTCTACGATCGAGGATGTGACGGCGCCGAAGGATACGCCGTTCACCTTTACGGTCTCTCTGACTGATGTTTCCGGAGCGCCGTTGCAGGGCACCTATGCCTATACGGGCGAGGGCGTTGAAGCCGGAAGCATCGCAAGCGGTGAATCCATCCAACTCAAGTCCGGTCAGTCCGTCGTCATCAAGGGGCTGCCCGAGGGCGCGAAGTATGCGGTCGAGGAAGCACAGGTAGCCAATTACTCCACTTCGAGCGAGGGGGCCAGCGGCGCCATCGCGAAGGGTTCGACCGTCGAGGCAGCGTTTACGAATTCTTATACGCCGAGCCCCGTCGTCCTCGGTGGCGACGACGCGCCGGTGGCCGCCAAGGAGCTCGTCGGCCGCGACTGGCTGAAGAGCGAATCGTATACCGTCCGGATCAGCGCGGTGACCGAGGGCGCGCCCATGCCCGCCTCCGACTCCGTGACGCTGAGCAAGAAGGCTGACGAGGCCGCGTTCGGCGACATCGCCTACGCCCGGCCCGGCACCTTCGAGTACAGGATCAGCGAGGCGGGCGAATCGGGTGACGAGAACCTCGCGTTCTCGAAGGCCGAGTACAAGCTGGTCGTGACCGTCTCCGCCAAGGGGTCCGAGCTCGCGGTCTCCTCCGCGATGACGCAGGTGAGGAACGACGAGGGCCAGGAGACCGGCACGGCCGTCGACAACGGCACCGCGGTCTTCAGGAACACCTATGAGAAGCCCGAGCAGAAGAAGGACGTCGCCCAGGCCGCGAACCCCGGCGCCTCCGTGGACGGCCAGCTGGTCCAGGTGGGCTCCGAGCTCGTCTACACCATCGGCTGGGCGAACGACGCGGTGGATGACGCCGGCGCCGCCGTCCCCGCGACGGTCGTGATCACCGACGAGGTCCCCGCCGGCACCGCGTACGTTGAGGGCTCCGCCGACAACGGCGGCGAGTTCCGGGACGGCTCCGTCGTCTGGAACCTCGGCGAGCGCGCCGCGAACGAGTCCGGCACCGTCTCCTTCAAGGTCGAGGTGACCGACGAGGCGCTCGACACCACGGTGGCGAACACCGCCTCGGTCAAGATCGGCCAGGACGCGCCCGTGCAGACCAACACCCCGGAGGTCTTCGTCCCCGGCAAGACGGTCGTGGGCGATAGCAATGGAACTGCGCAGGTTGGAGACACTCTCACGTATACCGTGAGCTATGCGAACCTGGAGGACCAGCCCGCCACGGTGAATATCACCGACGAGCTGCCGGAGGGCCTGACTTATGTCGATGGCACGGCCAGCGATGGCGGTGTGTACGACGAGGCCTCCCGCACCTTGAACTGGACGCTCAAGGATGTCAAATCCAAGGCGTCCGGTAAGGTGACGTTCGAGGCGAAGGTCAACGAGCATGCGATCATCGGCACTGATCCGGTGACGAACCAGGCGATGGTCCAGGTGGGCGACAACGCTGCCGTCAACACCAATACCACGTCGACCAAGGTGGAAACCGGCGTCCTCGCGGTCTCTAAGACTGTGAAGGTTGTCGAAAGCCAGGGTACGCAGATTGATGCGAACAAAGACTTCGAGTTCGAGCTCGATCTTGCTGACACCTCGGGTGCCCCGCTCAAGGGCTCGTATGCGATTAACATTGCGGGCGTCGACACGGTTATCGCGAGCGGTCAGACCTTCAAGCTCAAGCATGGTCAGAGCGCCCAGATTGGCGGCTTGCCGCAAGGTACAGCCTATACCGTGACCGAGGTGAACATCCCTGCTGGCTATACTGCCGATGCGGTGGAGAAGAAGGGCGTCATCTCCAACAAGATGGCAGCAGCCGACTTCGTGAACACCTATAAGGCCGCTTCCGTAACGCTTCCCGCAAAGGACGGCATGAAGGCCCTTGTCGAGCTTGAAGGACGTCCATGGAAGAAATCCGATGCGTTTACGGTAGAGCTCAAGGCGCTTGACGGTGCCCCGCTGCCCGTTGTCGAGGGTGCCTCGACGAGCACCACGGCGAACGGCGATACGGTGCAAAAGGCCGCAACTATGGATGCCAAGCAGGTAGAGTTCGGCTCAATCGAGTACACGTCTGCCGGGACGTATACGTACGAGATCGAGGAGATCATCGGCAATATCGGCGGCATCACGTATTCTCGTGCAAAGTATCGTGTGACCGTCAAGGTAGTCGATGAGGGGGATGGCACGCTGAGCGCCGCTATTGCCAACGGTTACGAGCTGCTGAATAAGCAGGACGGTTCTGCTGTCGAACCGGGCGATCCCACTGCTACCGATTCCGTTGCCCGCTTCATCAATACCTACGAGGCCGTGACCGAGCAGCCCGTCTCCACGGACGGTCTGTTCAGCAAGGTCCTGAACGGCCGTGATTGGAAAGAGAGCGACAGCTTCACCTTCGTTATCGAGCCGCAGGACGGCGCCCCCGCCCCCAAGGAGGCCGAGGCGACGCTGACGAGCCGGACCGATGAGGCGGGTGTCTCGGTGTCCTTCGGGTTCGGTGATATCGATTTCACATTCGACTCCATCAAGGATGTCGAGCCCAACGCCCAGGGCGTCCGTGCCAAGGACTTCATCTATACGGTGTCGGAGAGCGCGGGCACCATTCCCGGCGTGACGTACGATAGCCATAAGGCGACGCTCACGATTACCATTACCGATGCCGGGGACGGCATCCTGGTGCCAAGCTTCAAGCTTGAGAACGAAACCTTCGTTAACACCTACGGTTCCGGTGAAATCGTCGTCGATGAGATCAACACCACCGGCGGAGTTCAGGTGGTGAAGACCTTGACCGGTCGTGCGATCGCAGCGGGTGACTTCACGTTTACGATGGAGCCTGCGAACGAGAACGCTCAGGTAAAATTCGGCGAGGCGAAGTCCTTCCAGACTCTGGGCGCCGCGCTCGGTTCGAATGACGACCCCAATGTCTCTGTCGAGACGGTCAGAATCGCCACGGGCCTGAGGTTCGGTCTCAAGGACGCGGGCAAGACCTTTATGTTCAACGTTTTCGAGGTGAACGGAGGCAAGGCTGGCTATGACTACGATCAGCGGATTCATGAGCTTGAGTTTGCAGTTGCAGATGATACCGAGGGTACGCTGACGGTGGTTGTTAAGCTCGATGGCGACGTGGTGGCTACCTGGTCTAACACGATTGCCGCTCGATCGGCGGCCGAGGTGGCGAGCATCGGTTTCGAGAACGTATACGATGCTGGCCAGATCACGGTCGGCGGCGATGGCGAAGTCGACCTCTCGGGCAACAAGATCCTTACCGGACGTCCCATGGTCGCCGGCGAGTTCCATTTCAACGTGACGAATGCGAAGGGCGACGCCACCAAGGTGGTCTCTACCGGCACCAATGATGCTAATGGCAAGGTGACGTTCGACGGTATCACCTACACCACCGAACAGCTCAACCGCGATGCGGCGGCTGGCCTTGCGACGGTCGATCGCTCGGGCGATGCAGACGTCTACACCTACGTTTACACGATTGCTGAGGATGCAAGCCGCAATGATGCGGGAGTGGAAGTCGTTTCCGGCATGCAGACCGTTACCGTCACGGTGCGTGACGACCGCGCAGGCAAGTTGTCCGCTGAGGTTACGTACGCAGATGGCGGCATGACGTTCGAGAATGCATATGGTAAGGGCGCGACGGCCGAGGTTGCTATCAACGGCTCCAAGGTTCTGAGTGTCGAGTCGGGTGACAATGCACCTAACATCGAGGGCAAGTACACTTTCACGATGAGCGGATCTGATGGCGCTCCCATGCCCGTTGTGAAAACCGTCACCAATGATGCTGCTGGCAACGTCGCCTTCGGTAAGATCGCATATACCATGGAGAACGTCTTTGGCGACTCCGGAGCTCAGACGGCTTCTGTCGTGCGCTCCAAGACGTTTGCCTATACGGTGAGGGAGTCCGGTAAGGTAGCCGGCGTGACGAACGATGAGACTGTCAAGACCATCACGGTTACGGTGACGGACAATGGCGACGGCACGCTGTCCGCAGTGAAGAAGGGTGAGTCTGCGACGACGGACTTCACGTTTACCAACGTGTACGCCGTCAAGCCGCAGGAGAGCTCGCCCACCGGCGAGGATGGCTTCTCCATCACGAAGAGGCTCGATGGCCGCGCCCTGCGCGAGGGTGAGTTCGAGTTCATGCTCGTCTCCCAGGATGAAGATATGCCCGAGGTTGTGACCGCGCTCAACGATGCCGAGGGCAACGTTGAGTTCCCGGCGCTCACCTTCTCGCAGCCCGGCGTGTACACCTACGCCCTGGCCGAGGTCGATGGTGAACTGGGCGGCGTGACCTACGACACGTCGGTCTATAACGTCACGGCTACGGTGACCGACAACGGTGACGGTACGCTTTCGGTGGCGTGGGACGCTACCAAGGATGGCGTAGCAATCGAGAGCGACGGCGTGGTCTTCACCAACACTTATAAGGCGAACCACACCTCGCTGTCCTTTGCGGCCGCGAAGCTGCTGAGCGGACGCGATATCGTCGAGGGCGAATTCGCATTCGAGCTGGTAGAGGATGGCAGGGTCATCGCTACCGCGAAGAACGAGGCTCCCGATAGCCGCGGTATCGCCCAGGTCTTCTTCAAGGAGATCGCGTATTCCGAGGCCGGAGAGCACGATTACACGATCCGAGAGGTCAAGGGTGACGCCGAGGGCGTGACCTACGACGAGACCGAGTTCACCTATCATGTCGTGGTGAGCGATCCGGGCGACGGCCAGCTAGTGGTCGAGTGGACCGAGGGTGAGAACGGTGCGCCGGTGTTCAAGAACACCTACACCAAGCCCGGCGAGCCCACCCCCGCTCCTGAACCCAGCACGCCTGACGATCTTGCGCAGACGGGCGATATGATGGTCGCCGCGGTGGCTGCAGCTGCCGTTGCGGGTATCGGCGCGGTCGGCGCGGGCGTGCGCTTCCGCCGCAAGAAGAACTAAACGCCTAGCATCGTGGCTGCGACGAAGGTCGCAGCCACGTGCTTTTGAGAGAGCATGGGGCGCATCGGATGCGCTGAGAAGCGAAACACAAAGGGCCCGCTGGTCGTATGAACCAGCGGGCCCTAGCTTTGCTCGTGTGCGTGCCGAGAAACGGCGGGATGGACGGCTATTCGCCCAGCAGCTCCTTCTTGATGGAGGCAGCGGCCTTCTTGCCGGCGCCCATGGCGAGGATGACGGTTGCGGCACCGGTCACGATGTCGCCGCCGGCCCACACCTTGGGGTTGGAGGTGCGACCGTCCTCATCGGCCTCGATGAGGCCCCAGCGATTGAGCTGGAGGTCGGCGACCAGGCTCGCGAAGGGGTTCGCGCGCGTGCCGATGGCGGTGATCGCAACGTCGCAGGGGATGGCGAACTCGGAGTTCATCACGGGGATGGGGCGACGACGGCCGGAGGCGTCGGGCTCGCCGAGCTCCATGCGCTCGAGTTCGATCGTGGAGACGAAGCCGTCCGGGCCGGGCAGGAAGCGCAGCGGGTTGGACAGCTCGAGGATCTTGACGCCCTCCTCCTTGGCATGGTGCACCTCGGCGAGACGCGCGGGCATCTCGGCCTCGGTACGGCGGTATGCCAGGGTTACGCTCTCGGCGCCCAGGCGCAGCGCGGTGCGCGCGGCGTCCATGGCGACGTTGCCGCCGCCGAAGACCACGACGTTCTTGCCCTTGCGGATGGGCGTGTCGTAGACCGGGAAGTCGTAGGCATGCATGAGGTTCGTGCGAGTGAGGTACTCGTTAGCGCAGTACACGCCGGGGAGGTTCTCGCCGGGGACGTGCAGGAAGCGGGGGAGGCCAGCGCCCACGGCGAGGTACAGGGCGTCGAAGCCCTCCTCGTTGAAGAGCTCGTCGGCGTCGAACAGGCGACCCGCAACGGAGTTGTACTCGAAGTGAACGCCGAGCTGCTCGAGGCTGTCGATCTCGCGCTTCACGATCTTCTTGGGGAGACGGAACTCGGGGATGCCGTAGGTGAGCACGCCGCCGCCGGTGAAGAACGCCTCGAAGACGGTGACGTCGAAGCCCTCGCGGGCGAGCTCGCCGGCGCAGGCGATGCCGGACGGACCGGAACCCACGATGGCGACCTTCTTGCCGTTGCTGGGCTTGCACACGGGTGCGCGGCCGACCTCGCCGGCCATGTCGCCGACCATGCGCTCGAGCTGGCCGATAGCGACGGCCTCGCCCTTGCGGCCCAGGATGCACTTGCCCTCGCACTGGTTCTCCTGCGGGCACACGCGGCCGCAGACGGAAGGCAGCAGGTTATCGCCCTTGATGGTCTCGAGCGCGCCCGCCCAGTCCTCCTCGCGGATGCGGCGGATGAAGCCGGGGATGTTCACGCCGACGGGGCAGCCGTCCATGCAGAGCGGCTTCTTGCAGTCGAGGCAGCGGTTGGCCTCGGCGATAGCGTTTTCCTTGGTGAAGCCCGTGTCGACGGGACGGAAATCGCATGCGCGCTCGGCAGCGGGCTCCTCGTTCGGAGCGGTGCGGGGGGCGCCGATATTGGGGCGATACTTTACTTCTGACATGCGCAGGCCTCCTCGTGACGCTTGGTGGACAGGGCCTCTTCGGCGCGATAGCTCGCCTGGCGCTTGGCCAGGTCGTCCCAGTCAACGGCGCTCGCATCGAAGTCCGGGCCGTCGACGCATGCGAACTTGGTCTCGCCGCCGACCTCGACGCGGCAGCAGCCGCACATGCCGGTGCCGTCGACCATGATGGGGTTGAGGCTGGCGATGATCGGAATCTTGTGCTCGCGGCAGGTCTTGGCGGAGAACTTCATCATCGGCACGGGGCCCACGCAGAAGGCGTGGTCGATGGCGTCTGTCTCGCAGAGGCGAGCCAGCGGGAGGGTGACGACGCCCTGCTCGCCCATGGTGCCGTCATCCGTGGTGACGTACAGGCCGGCAAGCGGCAGCGCGTCGAACTGCTCGTGAAGGATGAGCAGGTCCTTGGTGCGGGCACCCATGATGACGTAGACGTTCTTGCCCTGCTCGCAGAGCATGCGGGCGACGGGATAGGCGATGGCGAGGCCCACGCCGCCGCCGATGACGGCAACGGAGTCGCCCTCGACCTCGGTGGGCTGGCCCAGCGGTCCGGTGATGTCGCGGATGAAATCGCCCTCGTTGAGCTGGGAGAGGCATTCCGTGGTCTTGCCTACGACCATGAAGATGAACTCGATCCAGCCCTCCTCCGGATTCCAGTTGGCGAAGGTGAACGGTACGCGCTCGCCCGTCTCGTCGATGCGCACCATGAGGAACTGGCCGGCGTGAGCCTTCTTGGCCATCCTCGGGGCGTGGACGCGGAACTCGAAGACCTTCTCCGAGAACTGCGTCTTCTTCAGGATTTCAAACATAGAACCCCTCTCTACCTTTGGGACGGCTTCGGCAGGCTTCGCCGCCGCCCCCTTTTGCAAGCAAGTGCAGCTGTACGCGCGCAAGACGTTGAACGCGCATACAGTATCCAGTATACCCCCGCGACAACAGGCGCCGAACGCATCGAGAGCGTAAATATGGCAAACGCCCGCGCGTGTTTCGGCGCATGGTTGCAGCGAGCGCGTTGTAGCTCCGCCGCGGGGAAGGGGTGCGTTCATGAAAAACGGGAGGCCGTTCGACCTCCCGTTCAGTTTCTCATTTGGATTCCCTTTGCGACGGCCTGCTCGGGGCGGCGGGGCGAGGTGGAAACCTTCGTCCCCTTCGTTTTGCCGGTGTCAGTGCTTGCCGTTGTTGCCCGCGCCGCCGTTCACGTGGTCGCGCGCGTAGATTACGCCCTGGGTGAGCGCCAAGCCGGCGGCGTCTGCCGCGCGGGCGCAGGTGGCTTCGAACTCGTCGAGCTCCTTGGGCCGGAACTGCTTGAGCACGAAATCGGCGACGGGCATGCGTCCCGGAGGGTTGCCGATCCCGACGCGGATGCGGCTGAAGTCGCGCCCGCCCATCTTGTCGATGATGGAGCGCAGGCCGTTGTGGCCGGCGTGCCCGCCGCCAACCTTTACGCGCACGTCGCCCTCGGGGATGTCGAGCTCGTCATGAATGACCAGCAGCTCTTCAACGGAGACCTGGTACTGGGCGCACAGCTTGGAGATGGGGCCGCCGCTCGTGTTCATGTAGGACTGCGGCTTGACGAGAACCACCTCGCGGCGCGCTCCGTCGGCATCGGGGTCGTGGACCTGGATGACGGCCGCCTCGGCGCCGAGTTGCGTCTTCCAGTAGGTGACGCCCGCCTGGCGGGCGAGTTCGTCGATAGCCTTGAAGCCGGCGTTGTGGCGGGTGTTCTCGTATTCGTCGCCGGGGTTGCCCAGGCCGGCGACCATGCGAATCTTCTTCGGGGTGGCTGCTGCCATACGTTCTCCTTCGCGAATCGTCTTACCACGGTCTATTGTGACGCGAGCTGCAGGACTGTCAAAGCTCCAGCAGATAAAAACGCTAAGAATGCCCAGCGCCGGACGAGGCGCTCCCGCGTCGTTTTGCCAAACCATGCAATCCACCGTACTATAGTGAACAGATGATGCACAATATCGAAAGGATGCGCGTTATGCCGCAGTACCGCGAGCTCACCGCAGGCGAGCTAGGGGTTGAGTTATTTGACCAGTTCGAGCGCAAGCAGGTCGTGACAGATTGCAGGCGCAAGGTCGATGGACGTTGGAAGGTGCTCCCAGACCCATTCGTGGACGATTGGACGCCGGGAGACTACGAGTACCTGGTGGCGTGCCTCAAGCGGACGCTGGAAACCGGGGGCGTGGTATGGGGTGCCTTCGTCGACGGCGCCCTCAAGGGGTTCGCCTCGGTTGAGCGCAAGGCGTTCGGCAGCGAGGCGCAGTATATGGAGCTCTCGAGCCTCCACGTCTCGAGCGATATGCGCCGCTGCGGCATGGGGGCGGTGCTGTTCCTGCTCGCTGCGGATTTCGCGCGCAACCTGGGCGTGAAGAAGCTGTATATCTCGTCGCATTCCGCGGTGGAGACCCAGGCGTTCTACAAGGCCATGGGCTGCGTCGAGGCGAGGGAGTACAGCGATGACCATGTGGAGCGCGAACCCTGCGACTGCCAGCTGGAGTACGTGCTGTAGGGTCCGACGGAGGCGCTGGCGGCGTCCCTCCGGTCCGCGGTGGGGCATGCGACGGCACGCGACGGCTCCCTTGACAACGCGGAGATGCGAAAGCGCGCCCGGTCGGCGATGGTCGACCGGGCGCGCTGCTTATGCGCGGTATGTTCGAAGCGCGAACGCCTAGAGGGCGAAGTCGCCGCCGACCAGGGTGGAGACGGAGCGCTCGTGGTACACGGCCTTGATGGTCTCGGCGAACTCGCCGGCGACGGAGATGGTCTTGATCTTGCCGGCCTCCTCGACGGGGATCGCGTCGGTGACGACGCACTCGACGATGGGGGCGTCGTTCAGGCGCTCGACGGCGGGGCCGGAGAAGATGCCGTGGGTGGCGCATACGTAGATGTCGCCGGCGCCCAGGGCCTTGAGCTCCTTGACGTTGGCGCACAGGGTGCCCGCGGTGTCGATCATGTCGTCGTTGATGATGCAGGTCTTACCCTCGATGTCGCCGATGATGCCCATGACCTCGGCGGCGTTGTGGCGCGGACGGCCCTTGTGGGCGATGGCGAGGCTGCAGCCGAGCATGTCGGAGAGCTTCTTGGCGGCCTTAGCGCGGCCCACGTCGGGGGAGACGACGACCAGGTTGTCGGTGTCGAAGTTCATCGCGTTGTAGTAGTCGGCGAACAGGGGCAGCGCGGAGAGGTGGTTGACCGGGATGTCGAAGAAGCCCTGGATCTGCCCCTGGTGCAGGTCGAGGGTGATGATGCGGTCGACGCCGGCGGTCTCGAGCAGGTTGGCCACGAGGCGGGCGGTGATGGGCTCGCGCGGGCCGGCCTTGCGGTCCTGGCGGGCGTAGCCGTAGTGCGTGATGACGGCGGTGATGGAGCGGGCCGAGGCGCGCTTGGCGGCGTCGGTCGCGATGAGGAGCTCCATCAGCATGTCGTTGACGTTCGCGCCGGCAACGGACTGGATGAGGAAGACGTCGGCGCCGCGGACGGTCTCGTCATAGCGGGCGTAGATCTCGCCGTTGGCGAACTGCTTGAGCGTGAGGCCCGAGAGCTCGACGCCGAGGAGGTTCGCGATCTTCTCTGCAAGCGGGCGGTTGGAGGAACCCGAATAGACGCGGAGGATCTTGTTCATATCCACAGTCTTCTTGGGATCGGTTGTTGGCATGTCTTCTCCTTTAGTTGCCACGGCACCTTACCTGCTCAATATAGTACCGATTCTGGCGGCGTGTAGGGCATTATTCGCACCACGTGCAAAAACTGGGCGCCATCGGTGCCCGCCGAGGGGTCCGATGGCGCCCGTGGGCGGCGACCGGTGCGCAGCAGCGCGCAAGCGGCCTCGCGCACCGCTGCCCGCGATGGCGCGCTAGAGGCGCGCGCGGCGCAGCTCGGTGTAGCCCTCGACGATGCGCTGGTCGTTGCGCTCGACGGCGAGGGCGCCGGAGGGCACGTCGCGCGTGATGCAGCTGCTGGCGCCGACGACCACGTCGTCGCCGATGTTCACGGGCGCGACCATCATGGTGTCGGATCCGATGAACGTGCGGTCGCCGATGGTGGTGGCGTGCTTGTTCTTGCCGTCGTAGTTGCAGGTGATAGACCCGGCGCCCACGTTGACGTCGGCGCCCATCGTGGTGTCGCCGATATAGGAGAGGTGCGGCACCTTGGAGCCCACGCCGATCGTGGACTTCTTGATCTCGACGTGCGTGCCCACGTGGGCGCGGTCGAGCAGGTGCGTGCCGGGGCGCAGGTAGCAGCGCGGGCCGCAGGTCACGCCGTTCTCGATGACGACGTCGATGGCGACGGTCTCGTCGAGCGAGCAGTTATCGCCGGCGGTCACGTCGGTGAGGCGGGTATTGGGTCCGAGCTGGCAGCTCTCGCCCACGGTGCAGGCGCCGATGAGATGGGTCTGCGGCCACACGACGGTGTCGCGGCCGATGCGCGCATCGGGACCGATCCAGGCCTGGGTGGGATCGATGAAGGTGACGCCCTCGGTCATGAGGCGCTCGTTGATGCGGTCGCGTGCGATGGCGGTGAGCTCGGCGAGCTGGACGCGGCTGTTCACGCCGAGGCCGTCGCGGTAGTCGTCGCAGTGGAAGATGCTCACGCCGTGGCCGTGGCGCTTGAGGATCTCGAGCATGTCGGGCAGGTAGTATTCGGACTGCGCGTTGTCGTTGGTGACCTCGCCGATATGGGCGGCCAGCAGGGCGCCATCGAAGGCGTAGCAGCCGGCGTTGCACTCGAGCAGCTGCGCGTCCTGCTCGGGCGTGCAGTCCTTCTGCTCGATGATGCGCTCCACCACGCCGTCGGCGTCCAGCTGGATGCGGCCGTAGCCGAAGGGGTCGGGCGGCGTCATGGTGAGCACGGTTGCTGCGAGGGAGCCGTCGGCGACGGTCTCGGCGAACATGCGCACGGTGTCGGCCTGGATGAGCGGCAGGTCGCCGTTGAGGACCACGACCGGGCCCTCGCAGATGCCGGTCGCCTCGAGCGTCACGCGCACGGCGTGACCGGTGCCCAGGCGCTCGGTCTGCTCGACGGTCTCGACCGTCACCGGGCCGGCGGCATAGGCTTCGTCCAGGATGGCGCGCACCTCGTCGGCGTGGCTGCCCACGACGACGACCACGCGCTCGCACCCGGCGGCTATGGTGGCGTCGACGACCCAGCGGATCATGGGCTTGCCGAGGATCTTATGGGAAACCTTGGCGTGGTTCGATTTCATGCGGGTGCCCTCGCCGGCGGCGAGGACGATTGCGGTCGCGTTCATATGCACTTCCCCTTGTTATCGTGTTGTGCTGCGGCGATGCGCCGTATGGTCCCGATGATACCGCAGGCCCCGCGCGGGACGCGGCGCGGGGGGAGACGTCTGCAGACAATAACGATATGTGGGCGCTGTGCGCATGCATCCGCGTCGGCATGCGCGCCCGATACAATGGTGGGCACAGGGCAGGGCGCCGCGCGGGCGCGCGGGAGATAGAGGGGGACGCCCCATGGCATATCCGGAAGAGCATCAGGTGGACGGGCGCGCGACGCGCGACGCGGCGTCTCGCGGCGTGACGCGGCGCGAGCTGCTGGCGGGTGCCGCGGCGGCGGC
>OBIU01000160.1_pt1 | contig 39722 bp, 38 predicted proteins | sample 1519871 | NCBI WGS metagenome assembly OBIU01 (sample SAMN04209229, study PRJEB22552) | human gut metagenome | biome: gut; material: feces | host: Homo sapiens | place: USA: Oklahoma
CAGAGCGCAGCCGAGCCCGTCCTCTGCTTCGCAGCATTCAGATGATGCCGATGCAGGGCACCGGCCCGCGGTCCTACTGGTCGCCGAACTTCACCAGCACGCGGCGGTATCCGCCGTACTCGCCGTTGAGCGACTTGGAAACGCGGCTCACCGTGGTAGACGATGCGCCCGTGCGCGCCTGGACCTCGACATAGGGCTCGCCCTCATCGAGGTAGCGGGCGACCTGGAGACGCTGGGCGAAGTCGCAGATCTCGCGCGGCGTGCACAGGTCGGTGAGGAAGGCCCGCACGTCGTCGGCGCCGTCGAGCAGGAGGAATGCCTGCACCAGCTGATCCACGTCGGGACGCTCGAACATCTTCTCAATGTTCATACTGCCACCTTTCAACCATCATGCCGTGCGACCGAATCTCGAAGCGTCGAGCTGCATCATGAAGTGTTGATTCACGGGCACGGCAATCCTATTCACAAGCACGCTATTATTACAGCGCCCCGCATGTTACACCACCAAAATAAAGCAATGCACGTAATCGTCATCGATGGACGGCGACCAGACGCATACGAGCGGTCGACGGTGCGCACGAAAGCATGAAGGGAATATGCAATCAAGCGGCAGTGCATCACCAGCGCGGCAGCGTGGGGATGAGCGACAGCCGCTCCTCGAGGCCGGAGGTCCACGACACCTCGTCGCGCTCGTCGATCACGACCGCCTCGACGCCGTCGATTCCCTCGATGAAGCCGATCGCCTCCCGCGCGCCCAGCATGAGCGCCGTCGTGGAGTAGCCGTCGCAATCCAGCGAGCGCGCCGCGACGATGGTCGCGCTCGCGACATCGGTTTGCGCGGGCATGCCCGTCCGGGGGTCGAGGATATGGTGGTAGGTCACCCCGCCCTTCGAGAACCTGCGCTCGTGCACGCCGCTCGTCACCACCGATCCATCCGTCAGGTCCACGATCGCGCGATGGTGCGCGGGGTCGCGCGGGTTCACGATGCCCACGCGCCACGGGGCGCCTGCCGCTACGGGCGGGCGCGCCGCCGCGTTGCGCGGGCGCCCTCCGCGCACCACCACGTTGCCGCCCAGGTTGATGACGAAGCGCTCGACGCCGTTCGCCTCGAGCAGGCGCGACAGGTCGTCGGCGATGTAGCCCTTGGCGACGCCGCCCAGGTCGAGAACGGTCGCGGGGTCCCGGATCGCCAGCGTGGGATGCTCGGCATCCCCACCCAGCTCGATGCGCCCGATCCCGACGTGCGGCAGCGCGCGGGACAGGGCGAGCTTGCTCGGCACCTCGCCGGTATGGAAGTTCCACAGGGACGTGACCGTGCCCATCGTGATATCGAAGCAGCCGCGGCTCGCCCGGCAGTACCCCAGCGCGGCGCGCACCAGCTCCGCCGTCTGCGGGGACACCTCCACCGGCTCCGGCGACTCCGCATGCGCCCGGGAGATATCCGAGTCCTCGCGCGTGCGGGAGAAGGCGTGCTCGAAGAAGACGCAGCGGTCGCGGCACGCCAGCAGCGCGCGGTCCAGGCACTCGACGAGCGACGCGTCGTCGCGCTCGTCGCGATCGCCCGCATAGGCGTGCAGGTGCACCTCGGTATTGAAGATGAAGAACGCGATCGCGCGGGAGCCGTCGGCATCGTCGAACGGGCGGGCCTTTGCCGGGTCCCCGAATCTGTACTGCTGCATGTGTCCTCCGATATGTCGGTTCACAGGGCGAGTCGTGGAAAGAACGCGATGCTTGAATGCGCATCTCCCCGGCATGGTACCCTGTGCACCATGTTCGCACCGCGACCCATCATAGCGCCATCCGGCATGCAAGGAGATATCATGCGTTTCATCCTCAACTGGCTCCTCACCTCCATCGCGATCGCCATCGCCACGTTCATCGTCCCGGGCATCGAGCCCTTCGGCGGCGCCGATCCCTGGCTGAGCTTCGCCTTCGTCGGCCTCTTCCTCGGCTTCGTGAACTCGCTCATCAAGCCGCTGCTCACCTTCATCTCGTTTCCGCTCACCATCCTCACCCTCGGCATCTTCCAGCTCGTCATCAACAGCTTCATGCTCGAGCTCGCCAGCTGGCTGTCGGTGAACCTGCTGGGATCGGGCATCGCCATCTCGGGCTTCTTCTCCGCGCTCGCAGGCTCCATCATCGTGAGCATCGCCTGCACCGTCCTGGGCGTCGCCACCAAGGACGCATAAGGACCAGCACCGAGCATGAAACACGAATCGAATCCAGTCTTCACGACGGCCTCCGCCGACCGGCCCGCCTGCGGTCGGCCCGCCTGCGATCGGACCGCTAGCGAGCACGGCGGCAGCGACCCCGCCGCCGACCCGTCGCGACGCGAACCGGCCGACGCCGGTCAGGCCGAGCACGTGCACGGTGCCCATGTCGAGCGCTATTCGCTCGCCACGGCGCTCAGCCTCATCGTGGGCATCTCCATCGGTTCGGGCATCTTCTTCAAAAGCGATAACATCCTCGTCGCCACCGGCGGCAACGTCGCCCTGGGCGTCGCGATGTTCCTGCTCGCCGCCACCACGATCGTCTTCGGCGGCCTCACGCTCGCGCGCTTCGCGTCGCAGACCGCCGGCGCGGGCGGCCCGATCGCCTATGCCGAACGATTCCTAGGGCCGAAGCGCCTCACGTTCATCGGCTGGAACTTCACCTTCATCTACCTGCCCATCGTGACCGGCGTGATCTGCTGGGTCGTGGGCGTGTACGCCTGCATGGCATTCGGACTGCCCGGGGACTTCCGGCTTCAAATGGCCATCGGCGTGGCGTTCCTGCTCGCCTGCTTCGCCTGGAACGTATGCTGGCCCAGCTTGGGCGGCTGGTTCGCCAACGCCACCACCGTCTTCAAGGTCCTTCCGCTCATAGCCGTCGGCGTGATCGGCGTCCTGTTCGCCGATCCAGGCAGCTATCTCGTGCAGGGCATCGAGCAGGCGCCCGCCGCCGGCGCGGGCTGGGTCATCGCCGCGGCGCCCGTCGCGTTCGCGTTCGACGGCTGGACCGCGGCAGCGGGCATCGCGCCCGAGATCAAGAACTCGAAGCGGAACCTGCCCATCGCGCTCATCGCCGGCCCCATCATCATCCTCGCGCTCTACATCGCCTACTTCGTGGGCATCTCCTGCTTCCTGGGCCCCCAGGAGGTCATGGCCGCAGGCGACGCGAGCCTCTCGCTGCTCTTCGTCAAGCTTTTCGGACCGCAGGCCGCCGCCTGGCCAAACCTCATCGCCTTCATCGCCGTGGCGGGCACGGCGAACGGCCTCATCCTGTCGATCCTGCGCATGCCGTACGCCCTCGCCGTCACGGGCGAGGTGCCATTCGCCAAATCGCTGCTCAAGATGAATCGGACGCTGCGCTTCCCGCTGGTCAGCGCCTTCGTGGCACTCGGATCAGTGCTCTTCTGGATGGGCGTGCACGCCTTCGTGACCGTCCTCGGGCTGCTGCCCAACGGGGACATCTCCGAGATCGCCGTGAGTCTCAATCTCTTCATCATGCCGCTCTTCTACGTGCAGGCCATCTTGCACGACCCCGCGGGCCCCGCGCCGGCGCGCGCTTCCCGCATCCGACGCGCGATCGTACCGGCCCTGGCAACGGTGAGCTCGCTCGCCGTGGGCATCTCGAGCTTCGCCGATCCCTCGCGCTGGCCCTTCGTCGCCGCGCTCGTCGGCATACTCGCAGCGATCACGATTGCTATGCGCCAGCGCGGTCCGGCGCGGTAGGCGACAGGCAGGCACGGGAGATCCACCCGAGCAGCAGCGTCGAAACTCGCTTCATCACGCGCGCGGGCACGTCATTTCCGACGTGAACATTGTTCAACTCGTGGGCGGGAACGTCATTTCTGACGTGAACATTGTTCATCTAACGCGTGGACACCGTTTTTCGTACTGTTTTGGAAATCTATCAAGTAGCCCTTTCTTTATTTGAAGAAAACCCCAGGTCAGGAAGATCAACACCCCTGGTCTACTCGCCACAATCCGGAATTCGTACGAAAAACGCGTCCCACACGCAAAACAGGTCGGACCGTCCCTCGATACACCATCCCCCGCCGCGCTCGCATCGCCAGTCGAATAGGGAGCGCGGTATCGCTACGCGCGCGGTAAGGTTACATGCGTTCGGACCGACGCTCGCTACGCGCGCCGCGTATCGCAGGCAGGCCCATCGAAACCGGGCGGCGAGCTCAGGACGGAACAAACAACCAGAAGATAGGAGTCGCCATGTGGGTCTTCGATACCACCCTCTACCAGATCTACCCCCTGGGCATGCTCGGTTGCCCGTTCGACGCGCCGGGCCTCGCCGACTCCGCTGGGATGGAGGGGCAAATCGAGCGCCATCGCATCCGTCAGCTCAGAGACTGGGCCCCCTACCTCGGGAAACTCGGTATCGGCGCGATTTTGCTCAACCCCGTCTTCTCCTCCGACACCCACGGCTACAACACGCGCGACCTGCGCCGGGTCGATTGCCGCCTGGGAACCAACGAGGATTTCGCCGATACCGTCGCTGCTCTGCATGCGAGCGGTGTGCGCGTGATTCTGGACGCCGTCTTCAACCATGTGGGACGCAACTTCTGGGCATTCCGCGACGTCCGCGAGCGGAAGTGGGATTCGCCGTACAAGGATTGGTTCAACATCAGCTTCGATGGCGACACGCATTTCGGCGACGGTTTTTGGTACGAGGGCTGGGAGGGCAACCAGGATCTGGTCAAGCTCAACCTGCGTAACCCCGCTGTCATCGATTACCTGCTCGACGCCGTCCGCATGTGGAAGCACGAGCTGGGCGTCGACGGCCTACGCCTCGACGTCGCCTACAGCCTCGACCGCGACTTCGTGAAGCGCCTTCATGGGCTCGCCTGCGAACTGGGGGCGGAGGCGCGCTTCGATGGCGACCCGGGCGATGGCTTCCCGCTCATCGGCGAGGTCCTGCACGGCGACTACAACCTCATCGTCAACGACGAGATGCTCGACTCCTGCACCAACTACGAGTGCTACAAGGGCCTGTATTCGAGCTTCAACTCCATGAACATGTTCGAGATCGCCCATTCTCTGCACCGCCAATACGGAGGCGACCCCTGGTGCATCTACCAAGGCAAGCATCTGGTAAGTTTCGCCGACAACCACGACGTCTCGCGCCTGGCCAGCATCTTGACCGAGAAGCGCCACCTTCGCCCCGCATACGGCGTCTTGTTCGGCATGCCGGGCATCCCCTGTCTGTACTACGGTAGCGAATGGGGGCAGCTGGGTGAAAAGGACACCGGCTACCTCGCCGACGTCGCGCTGCGCCCGGCACTCGACGCCCCTGCCGCCGACGCGCTCGAGCGCCTCGCGCCCGGCTGGGACGGCGGCAACGCCCCCAACGAGCTCACCGGCTACATCTGCGCGCTCAACCACGTGCGCCGCGCGTCGCGCGCGCTCTGCCACGGCGGCTACCGCAACGTCGTGATCACGAACAAGCAGCTGCTGTTCGAGCGCGACGCATGCGCTGGCGCCGCAGGTGCCGCCGAGCGCGTCCTCGTCGCCGTCAACGCGGACGATGCCCCCTTCACGTTCGGAGACGGTTCGCTCGCGGGACGCTTCGAAGTCCTGCTCGCCAGCGCGCCCACCTACGACAACGCGTACATCGAAGACGACGCCGGAGAGCCCGCGCGGCTCGTCGCCGGAGACGTCCTCGAACTTGACGGATCACTTGAGATCCCGCCCTTCGGCACGCTCTACCTCAAGCAGCTCTTCTAAGCGGCTCCTCCAGGGCAAAGCACTCCGCTGCATCCGCTAGCCCGCTGCAACCCTTCGGGATGTAACGGGCCCGCGCGTGCAGCGAGCGTCATATCCGCGTCGGCAAGCCGCGGCGAATTGGCACGCGTCTACGAGAGCCAGCGGATGTTCACGATATCCTGCGGAACACCTGCTGGCACCGCATCGCCCAGCAGCATGCTCGTATCCGCTGGATCGAGTAGACGGGCAAGCCACACGGCAATAAACAGAACCACCGCCGCTGCAAGGCACGCCACTAGGACACGCCGCGCTCCCGAGGACACCGGGGCCGTCCGGCTCGTCCGCTCGTAGCACACCGCGGCAAGCGCGACGGGAGGCACGAGCCAGAACAGCGGATGAAAGGCGAGGGCGGCCGCGAAATCCAAGCGCAGCGCGCAAAGCCATGCTCGCGTTAGACCGCACCCGGGACACGCCACCCCCGTCACGAAACGTATGATGCAGCCGATATCCATAAAGTAGAGCACCAGCGCGCACGCCGTAATCACGCCACCGAGCTTAAGCGCCCTCCGTAGGATATCGACCATCATCAACCCTGGGCTCGCTTCACGCTACGCGCGGACCAGACGCGCGTTGTACGCCGCCGCAAGCGCATTCGCATTCTTGATGAGAATATGCATCGCGATGAAAGGCCCGATGCCGCACAGAAGAACGCCGAAGATCATCCACAGCAAAATCGTCGTGCCGTTCTCCTGGAACTGCAGACCGTAGCGGGGCGCATTCGCCTGCATGCGGTTGCCAATCTTGTAGTACCACCAATAGCTGTAGAAACCGCAGGTCACGATGGAAAGCGGAATGAACACGAGCAATCCGGGCGTCTCGTCGTTATCACCCTGGCACATGCGGTTCATATCAACCGCCAGAGTATAGACGAAATACCAGGTATACAGACCGCAGGTGATGAAGGAGAGCAGAACCCAGATCAGCAAGCTGCGCGAAGCGTCAACGGGCACGGCACCTGACGCGGGGCCGCCCGTGGGCGACGTCGACGCAGGCGGTACCGGAACAACCTGTGCGGATTGTACGGGACTCGAATTCGCGTCCGCCTCCTCGGGCACCACCGGCGAGGGCTGGGGCGCAGCGGGACCCCCTCCCACCTTCGCTCCGCACATAGGGCAGAACCCGGCACCGTTGCTGATCTGCGAACCACACTGGGAGCAAAACATGAGCCTTCCCCTTTCCCATGTCATCAGGTGCCCTCGTTGACAAGCAAACATCGAAACGACAACACCATGAGCACTAATGTGCCTGATACGCTACCACATTTGAACGGATTCAAAGGGCGCAAATCGCAAAAGGACACCCATGTGCCGCTTTTGAAACGGACACGCGCGAGCGGTTACCGTTTTCTACATGTTTTCGTTCGCTCGCTTACAACGCGCAGCCCACCCCGGGGTCGGCGCAGCGCAGCGTCGCCACCACGAGCTCGGGCCGGTTGTTCACGCGCAGCGGCACGACGCTGGGACCCAGGCCTCGGCTCACCACGAGCTGCGTAGCCCCCAGCGTGTGCACGCCCGCGGTTACCTTGGGAAAGAAACCCTGGCTGGGCGCGAAGAGCGGGCCCACCGCCGGCAGGCGCACCTGGCCTCCGTGGGCGTGGCCGGCAAACGCCACATCGATGCCGCGCGCCGCGTACACCGCGAGCAGCTCGGGGCGGTGCGTGAGCAGGACGGTGCAGGGCGCATGTTCGTCACCCGGTTCGATGCCGGCGCGAACCAGCACGTCCGCCAGCTGCGCATCGATGATCTGGGGCGTCGCGCCGCGCGGATACGGACGGCGGAACACCGGGTCGGTCAGCCCGAGCAGCACGATGCGCTCGCCATCGCGCCGCAACGGCACCGATGCGTTCCCCAGCACCGTAACGCCCGCACGCTTCAAGCGAGCGACGATCTGCGGATACTCGCGAAGGCGCGCCTCGTGGTTGCCCGGGACGAAAAACGCAGGGGCTATGTTCGCAGCCTGCGCCGCCACGTGCATACCGACGTCGACGCGCGTGCGACGGGAGTCGACCAGGTCCCCCGTGATCGCGATGAAATCGGGCTTGGCGCGATGCAGCCGCTTGAGCAACCTCGCGTTGGCATGGCCGAGCTCCGCGTTATGAAGGTCGGAGATCTGGGCGATGCGCACGCCGTCGAATGCCCGCGGTAGCCGAGGAACCGCGAGTTCATACTCGGTCGTCTGAATGCCGCCGTTCGACCATGCGACCCAGGCCGCCGCGGCGAGTACGCCGACACCCGCCGCCGCGCCCTTCACCAGCATCCGCTTGCGTTCATCCATGTCTACCACCCCGTATCCGCCGCGCGCCGGCCGCCGCGCGGAGCCCTTTTTCGCATGCAAGCACGCTTCCGCGCAGTACCGTTTCCGTACCAACGCATTATAAGCAACGCGGAACCCGCACGGGACGCGGGCCCCGGGCGGGCACGCGCAGGCACGCGGGCCCAAGGCGGGCACGCGGGTCCCGGGCAGGCACGCAGGCCCCGGGCGCCCCGGCGACGGACCGCGAACGGTAAGGGCGCGAAGCCGAGCGCGCCAACCTCTTTTTTCTCGCAAACTCGAATGGCTTGAATGCAAAAACCCCGGAGGGATTCCTTGAGGGTGTTCTGAGAGGCGGAGCCTCGAACACGCCAACTTCTTTTCCCCATGAGCCCTGAAACGCTGTAAACACAGGAATCCCCCGGAGGATCCCAAAGCGCGACTTCTGAGCGGCGAAGCCGCGAAGCTGAGCGCGTGGGACCTCCGGGGGGTTCCAATGGGAGTTCTAAGCGTTTCGCTTAGTACATGCCGCCGCCCTGGGCGCCTGCGGTTGCGGCCGCGATGGCGTCCTCGAGCTGGGTGTTCTTCGGCACATCGGAAACGGTGGCCTCGGTGATGAGGATGAGGGAGGCCACGGAAGCCGCGTTCTGCAGGGTGGTGCGGGTGACTTTGACCGGGTCGAGCACGCCCATGTCGATCATGTTGCCCCACTCGCCGTTAGCGGAGTTCAGACCCTCGCCCGCGGGGAGCTCGGAGACCTTGTCCACGATGACGGCGCCCTCGTAGCCGGCGTTCTTGGCGATGGTGGCCACCGGAGCGGTCAGGGCCTTCTTGATGATGTCGATGCCGATCTGCTCCTCGGGATCGGAGATCTCGATGCCCTCGAGCGCGGGCAGAGCGTCCATGAAGGCGACGCCGCCGCCGGCGACGATGCCCTCCTCGACGGCCGCGCGGGTGGCCTGCAGGGCGTCCTCGACGCGATGCTTGATCTCCTTGAGCTCGGTCTCGGTAGCGGCACCGACCTTAATGACGGCCACACCGCCGGAGAGCTTGGCGAGGCGCTCCTGGAGCTTCTCGCGGTCGAACTCGGAGTCGGTGTGCTCCATCTCGGCCTTGATGGCGGCCACGCGGTCGGCGATGGCCTCCTTGGTGCCGGCGCCGTCGACGATGGTGGTGTTGTCCTTGGTGATGGTGACGGACTTGGCGGTGCCGAGCATCTCAGCGGTGATGTCGGCGACCTTGATGCCCAGCTCGTCCAGAGCGGCCTGGCCGCCGGTGAGGATGGCGATATCCTCGAGCAGGCGCTTGCGGCGGTCACCGTAGCCGGGGGCCTTCACAGCGCAGACGTTGAGGGCGCCGCGGATCTTGTTGAGGACGAGCGTGGGCAGAGCCTCGCCGTCGATGTCCTCGGCGATGATGAGCAGGCCCTTGCCAGCGCGGGAGACGGCCTCGAGCACGGGCATGATGTCCTGGACGTTGGAGATCTTCTGGTCGGTGATGAGGATATAGGGATCCTTCATCACAGCCTCCATGCGGTCGTTATCGGTGACGAAGTACGCGGAGACGTAGCCCTTGTCGAACTGCATGCCCTCGACGGTGTCGATCTGGATATCGAAGGTCTGCGAATCCTCGACGGTGATGACGCCGTCCTTGCCCACGACGTCCATGGCGTCGGCGATCTTGTTGCCGACCTCGGCGTCACCGGCGGAGATGGTGCCGACGGAAGCGATCTGCTCCTTGGTCTCGACCGGCTTGGCGAGGCTCTTCATCTCGGCGACGGCGGCGTTGACGGCCTTGTCGATACCGCGGCGGATGGCCAGCGGGTTGGAGCCGGCGGCGACGTTCTTGAGGCCGTCGTTCACGATGGCCTGGGCGAGCAGGGTCGCGGTGGTGGTGCCGTCACCCACGGTGTCGTTGGTCTTGGTGGCGACCTCCTTCACCAGCTGGGCGCCCATGTTCTCGATATTGTCCTCGAGCTCGATCTCCTTGGCGACGGAAACGCCGTCGTTGGTGATGGTGGGAGCGCCGAAGGAGCGCTGCAGCGCCACGTAGCGGCCCTTGGGGCCCATGGTGACGGTGACGGCGTCGGCCAGGGTGTTGACGCCCTTCGCGAGCTTGGCGCGAGCGTCGGTATCGAACGTGATGTTCTTAGCCATAGTTATATCCTCCAAAAGAAAGATGCGAGAGACCTCGAATTAGGGACAGGCACCAATTCGAGGAAAGGGACGAGCACCGCGCTTCAATTTGGAAACGGGGCATGCGAGGCGCCCCGTTGAAGCGGCGGCACCATAGCGGGTGCCGAATCGCGGCGCGTGGCGAATGCTGCGGCGCTACTCGACCACGGCGTAGATGTCGTCGGCGCGCATGAGCAGGTAGGTCTCGCCATCGACCTTGACCTCGTTGCCACCGAACTTACCGTAGATGACGACGTCGCCCACCTTCACGTCCATGGGCAGACGCTCGCCGTTATCGGCCACCTTGCCGGCGCCGACGGCGATGATCTCGCCGCGCTGCGGCTTCTCCTGGGCGTTGCTGGCGATGTAGAGACCGGAAGCGGTCTTCTGCTCGGCCGCATCGGGCTTGACGAGAACGCGATCACCAAGAGGCTTAAGCATGTGAGGTTCCTCCTAACCTGTCGCGCGGGCATTCAGACCTGCGCGAACCCCTACGTTTTTTCGTACGCCCTGAATAGTACCCAGCCGTGCGGACTTATACAACGTGACTTCAAAAAATCTTATAACTTGGCACTTAGATTTCTTGAGCGCCGTTATTGGGCATGAACGGAGCCGCCTTGAAACCGCAGCCCCAGGGGTGCCCCACAACCCCGGATGAGGAGCGGGCGCCGAATTGAAACGCCGATATGAGGTCGATCGCGCTCTCCCGCCGTACAACTCTCCTCGAATGAAACCATGCAGCTACTACAGACGGCGAAACCCCGCAGTTATAATAGACGGCGTCAAGGCATGCAATCACGATTCGGAAAGGATCGCGCCATGGGCTTTTTTGGATTTGGCAAATCGGACGGACCCGAGAGGTACACCGCCGCGGGCAAGCTCGTCACCTGCTCGCACTGCGGCGGCGAGCGCTTCAAGAAGCGCGAGGCCCAGCTCAACACCGCGCTCATGAGCGCCATGGATCTCGATTGCTTCAACGAGAGCGCCGTCGCGCTCATCTGCGAGGACTGTGGGCACCTCGAGTGGTTTATCAACGAGGGCTGCCTGAGGTTCGCCGACCAGTAAGTCCGCGGCAGCGCTCGGGCGCGGCGCAACGAACAAAGCATCATGCCGCGTTCCATGGCTCCAAGGTACAACATGGAGCCATGGAACGCTTTTTTGCAAGCCGTAGATTGCGGTAGATGGCTCCAGCGACCTGCCCAGGGTCCGATGCGCGCCGCGACCGAACAGTGCGCACAGTGCACCGCACCTGACATCGCAGGCGGCGCTCCGTGCTCAGGCAGCGCTCGGGCGCGGCGCGCCGTGCTGAGACGCCGCGCATCGCGAAGCGGGAACCGCCCGGCGGAAACTGCCCGACGGGAGTCAAACCCCCGATAACCTAAGCTTTCTTCGCTACGTCATGCAATCCGGCCTTGGCGATGTCGCCCGGCGCAGCGCTCTCCAGTCCCGAAAAGAACTCGACCACGGGAACGCCCAAGCCGTCCGCCAGCCTGCAAAGCCACTCGATCGAGGGGTTGTATTTTCCACTTTCGAATTTGTTTAAAGCAGACCTATCGATGCCGGCGCGTTCGGCCACAAATGCTTGAGACCGTTTCTGCTGGTCTCGGAGACGTGCAGCGTTGATGCCGATCGTCTGGTGGATGGATATGTATGCGTCATCTGCTTTCATAGCAGCAATCGTATTGAGGCGCAGAATGCAGGATGTGGTTTATAGTCGACAATTTCAGCTTAGGCTGGGCATTTGCAACCCGCACTACCCGAGGAAAGAAGCATCGGTCGATCGCAACGCGAATCAAAACGTAGAGAAGATGCGCAGCATAGCCCGTAGTCACCTTTTATAAGCCTTCATCAAATGATTAAGAGCCAGCAGATCCTCGAAGAATCCTCCATCCGGACATCTCGATTTATTATCAGATGCTTTGCCCCATTTCTGAGCGGAACGCCATTGAGCGGGCAGCCCTGTCCGAAGTTAAGCGCCGAGACGCGGTAACCCAGCTCGCAATCGTTTTTAGCCATGAAGCTCTTCAGGCCCCGAGAGCGCACGTTCGTCCCCGACTTCACCTCGATGGGAACGATTAACCGTCCTTCACCACGCCACCGTATTTGAATTTACGGGTCGTCTCGCGCGCGAGCTCACCGTTTTGTCCTGTATGACGTTTATATAGTAGAGGATGTCATCGAGCAGAGACCAAGGGCGGAAGAAGGGCTTTCCGGACATTGTCCGGGAATGCTCGAAACGGGGCATGTGCGTCCGCTTTGGCTCTATTGCATCACTGAGTCAGCCGCACACTCGAGCCATGTCAACGGCTCCTCGCACCGACGCGCGCAACCCGTCCCGCCACCCAGGACCCCTTACCATCGACGTCAGAACTAACAAGTAGTTCAAGTGACAATCATCATCTCTATTTGATTTCAGTACATACTCATTTATAATCAAATTGTAATTATTTGCAATCGAATGGAGGTAACATGCCAACGACAACCGCACCACTGGGCAATCGCGTGGACATCGAGCTCAAGCGGCAGTTTGACAAGACGGCCGAAGAAATCGGACTTACTCCGACTGCCGCGCTCACGGTGTTTATGAAGCGGTTCGTAAGCGATGGCGGGTTCCCCTTCGCCGTGCGCAAGCCCGTTCCCACCGAGGAGCAGTTCGCCGCCGAGATGGAAGCACGGTACCAGCGCATGCTCGCTGGCGAGGAGTCCCAACATGATCTTATCGAGGTGTAGGCGATGCCCTATTTCTGGAGCGACCAGGCGTGGGACGAATACCAGTACTGGCTTAGCCAAGACAAGAAGACCGTCAAACGCGTGAACGACTTGCTGAAGGAAGTGGCGAGAGAGGGCGAACGACCCCACGGCAAGGCCGAGATCCTCAAAGGCACTGGCGGCTTGCGAAGCGTCCGCATCGACAAGAAGAACCGGCTCGTTTACAAGCCGGAGGGCGACATCGTTCGCATCGTCTCACTCAGAGGCCACTACGGGGAGAAATAAATCGAAACACAAAGACCCCGTCGAAGCAAAGAAGAACGTCCGGCCGATTCTAGGAACATCTACCCAGCAGCCAATCGACGATGTTCACAATCTGGGCACCCTGCTCGGTTGCGCCCAACCTGAAGCGATCCGCCGTGGGCACCATCTTGGGGGACGAGCGATCTGCGGGTGGGCATGAATGCGACGCACGACCTTTTCCCAGCCCTCGGCCTCTTGGGCCTCGTCGATACACACGTAAAACGGCTTGTCGGGAGCCGCGGCCACGTTGGTGACTGGATGAACGCAAACGGGGCTCTTTGCAAGGCTGCAGTCACCACCGTGGGAGATGCCGCTGCGTGCCCCTACCGCTCGTACACCTGCCGACCGCCCACGTAGGTGGCGAGGACGCGCGCCCGCTGGATGTCTTCGGGGTCGCAGGCGGTGATGTCGCGGTCGAGCACCACGAAGTCCGCGAGCATGCCGGGAGCGATCTGGCCCAGCTCGTCCTCGCGGCCGGCCGCCGCGGCGCTGCCGGCGGTGTAGATGCGCAGCGCGTCGGCGGCCGAGATGCGCTCGCTCGGCAGCCAGCCGCCCGCGGGCTCGTGCGTGAAGGGGTCCTGGCGCGTGACGGCGCAGTAGAGCACGTCCATGCTGGTCACCGCCGTGATGGGCGAGTCGGTTCCGAACGCCTGCTCCACGCCGCGCTCCTCGTAGGTTGCGAACGGCCACATGATGCGGCTGCGCTCGGGGCCCAGGTCGCGCTCGGGGCCACCCGGATCCAGCGTGATATGGCCGGGCTGCGAGCTCGCGAGCACGCCCGCCTCGCGCAGGCGGTCGATGTCGCCTTCCAGCAGGTTCTCCAGATGCTCCAAAGTGTTGCGTCCCTGTAGGGGCTCTCCGTACCAGGCGCGCGCCTCTTCGAAGATATCGAGCGCCTCGTGGACCGCGCGGTCGCCGATGGCGTGGATGCGCACCGAGTGGCCGCGCTCGGCGGCGGCCAGCACGAGCTCGCGCATGCGGTCGGCGGGCACCGTGGGGCGGCCGCAGTCGCCGGGCGTGCGCGCGTTTGCGTACGGGTCGGTGAGCCACGCGGTGTGCTGGCTGCTCACGCCGTCGAAGAACTGCTTGAACCCCGGCGCGCGCAGCAGCGGGAACTCATCGCCCGCATAGCGCTCCTGCAGGTCTTCCAGGCGCGACTGATCGTCGAGCAGCGTGGGATACATATGCACGCGCAACGTGAGCCCGCCTTCGCGGGAGAGCTTCTCGTACACGTCGTCGCGAACGAAATCGCAGCCCGGATGCGGCATGAGGGCCATGTCGCAGATCGAGGTGATGCCCTGCTCGGCCATGCGGCCCATCTGATCGGCATACGCGCGGGCGATATCCTCCTCGGTGAGCCACTCCAGGCAGCGCGGCAGCAACTCCATCGCCGCCGCCTCGCGCACGATGCCCGTGAGCTCGCCGGACTCGTCCTTATCGTAGCTGCCGCCCTGCGGGGGCACGGAATCGCGGGTGACGCCGAGCTCCTCCAGCGCGCGGCTGTTCAGCCACAGCGTGTGGCCGTCGCCCGAGTACATGACGCAGGGACGGTCCGGGAAGGCCTCGTCGATGGAGCGCTTGGTGGGCGGCACCGGCGGGTCCCAGCGGTAGTCGCGCCAGCCCTGGGTGACCACCCAGGCGTGGGGCGGCAGGCCGGCGGCGAACTCCTTGGTGCGCTCCACCAGCTCCGCCTCGCTCTTGCCCATGTGCATGAGCAGGAACGGCGAGGAACCGAGCGCGGTATGGAAGAAATGCAGGTGCGCGTCGTGGAAGCCAGGGCACACGAGGGCGTCGCCGAAGTCGCGCACCGGGATGCCCGCGGGCACCGCCGCGAGCACCTCGTCCGGCTCGCCCGCATACACGATGCGGTCGCCCGCCACCGCGAACGCCAGGTCGCACGGCGCCGCCGCGTCTGGAGCCGACGTGAACACCTTGCGCGAGCGAACTACATAATCTGCCTGGAAAACCATTTCACGCCGCCTTTGAATCGCAGGGATGACATCGTGCCGGCGCGCACGGCGCGGCACGGGTGCATCATACCGCCAAGCGACCCTTTTGCGAGATGACATCCCGAAGCGCACCCCTCAGAAAGGGGACAGGCACTTTTCTGAGACCCCCTTTCTGAGACCTCCTGAGGCCCCTCGACCGGGGGCGCCGCCCCAGATTAAAACCTCAAAAAAGTGCCTGTCCCCAATTTGAGGTGATAGAGTTAAGGCAGCGTAAAGCACACGAAAGCGCGACGGAGGGTGTTGCAGGCATGGCACAGACAAAAGCACAGCAGATCATGGGACACGAGCACGTGCACACGGACGAGGAGATCACGCGGGGCATCCGCGAGATCGGCGAGGAGTTCGAGCCGTACATCATTCGACAGCGCCGGCACTTCCACAAGTATCCCGAGCAGAGCCTGCATGAATTCCGCACCACCTCGGACATCTGCGGACAGCTCGACGCCATGAACATCCCCTACGAGCGCCCGCTCGAGACCGGCGTGATCGCCACCCTGCGCGGCACCGCGCCGGACGCCTACCACGCCGACGGCACGCCGCGCCGCCGCCTGCTCCTGCGCGCGGATATCGACGCGCTGCCCGTCACCGAGCGCACCGAGGTCGAGTACGCCTCCGTGAACGAGGGCTTCATGCACGCCTGCGGCCATGACTGCCACATCGCCATGATGCTGGGAACCCTGCAGATCCTGCGCCACATGACCGACGACATCCACGGTGAGATCCGCATCGTCTTCCAGCCCTCCGAGGAGAACGGCAAGGGCGGCAAGATGATGGTCGCCGCCGGCGCCGCGCGCGACTGCGACGGCGCGTTCGCCATGCACATCTGGAGCGAGGTCGACGCGGGCAAGATCTCCATCGAGCCCGGCCCGCGCATGGCCAACACCGACTGGTTCCGTATCGACATCCACGGCACCTCCTGCCACGGCGCCATGCCCCAGCGCGGCGCCGACGCCGTCATGGCGGCCGCCGAGATCGTCAACGCGCTGCAGACCATCGTGTCACGCGAGATCAGCCCGTACGAACCCGCCGTCGTCACCGTGGGCGAGATCCACGGCGGCACCGCGCGCAACGTCATCGCCGGCTCGGCCTACCTCACCGGCACCGTGCGCACCTACAGCGACACCGCGCACCAGATGATGCCCGAGCTCATCAAGCGCATCGTGACCCACACGGCCATGGCACTGGGCGCCGAGGCGGAGCTCACCGACTACACCGTCGCCAACCTCAAGGTCGAAAACGAGCCCGCGTCCGCGCAGCGCGGGCGCGACGCCCTGGTGAAGGTGCTCGGCGAGCAGGCCGTGGGAGCCTATCGCGGCACGCTCTCCGGCGAGGACTTCTCGGCGTACCTGCAGGAGCTACCCGGCGCGCTCGCCTTCGTGGGCTGCCGCAACCCGCAGATCGGCGCCACCTTCGCCCAGCACTCCTGCTTCTACAAGGTCGACGAGACCGTGCTCGCCCGCGGCAGCATGTTCGCTGCCCAGTACGCCATCGATTTCCTCGCCGAGGCATAGCCGCGCCGCCGGCGCGCGCCTTTAGAGCTCGTAGTGATGCCGGTGGGCGATGAGCTCAGCCGCGATCGAGACGGCGATCTCGGCCGGGGTCTCCGCCCCGATCTTGATGCCGATGGGCATGTGGATGGAGTCGATCTCCTCCTGTGCGTAGCCCTCCTCGGCCAGCTTGCCGTGGATGAACGCCGTCTTCTTCTTGCTACCGAGGCAGCCCAGGTACGCCGGACGCGCACCGAGCGCCTGGGACACGACCTTGAGGTCGCTGCCGTGCCCCGCCGTCGACGAGATCACGATGTCGCGCGGGCCGATCGCGCAGGTCGCCGCCAGGTCCGCGTAATCCACCACGCGCCGATCGGAGATGCCGGGCAGCAGGTCGTCGGTCAGCATCTCGGCGCGATCATCGCACGAGACCACGGCGAAGCCGGCGTTCGCGAGGACGGGCGCCAGGGCGCGGCCCACGTGCCCGCTGCCGAAGATGTAGGTGAGCCCTTCGGGGCACAGCGGCTCGATATAGCTCGCGCCGCCGTCTTCCTCCACGACGCCGGCGATAGCGCCGACCTCCGCGTCGACCAGGGAGAGCGCGGGCGCGGCGGCGACGGTGGCGGCGGACCCGGCGCCGTGGGCGGGGGCGTCGGCGGGACGCGCCGCCGCGAACGGGGCGAGGTCGATCCTGAGCGCCTCGTCGCCACGTTCTACCAGCACTTTTTCAAGCTGCTTGAAAAAGTCCAGCTTATCGGTATCGATGTAGAGGTAGCACAGGTCGGACATGCCGCCGCAGACCATGCCGGTATCGCTCACCCGTCCTCCCAGCGTATAGCTCACGATGCGGGAGGAGCCGCATGCCAGCAGGTCGATCGCCTCGCGGATCGCGATATCCTCCACGGCGCCGCCACCCACGGTGCCCGCGAGCGGCCCCTCGGCCCCGACGGCCAACCATGCGCCGGCGGAACGCGGGGACGAACCGCGCGTGCCCGTCACCACCACGAGCTCGACCGCGTCCCCCTGCTCGAGAGCCGATACGAGGGCGTGAACAACCTGAAGCTTCTCCATCGCTAGTTCCTTTCTTCCGATGCATCGGCATTCCAGTGTACGCGAAGTCGCGTGGAAGCGGCGCTACCATCGCGCACCGCCCCCACGCGCGCGGCTGCCGGCACGCGCGAAAATACGCTCAGGTGTGCCATTATGTAACTAACAAAAAGTTGTTAGGAGCTTCCATGACCGATGCACAGATTGAGTTTTATTAACGTCTCGCCCACGGGCTCGCACTCCAATTCGGACCAAACTGCGAGATCGTCGTCCACGATCTCGAGACGAGCGACCTCGGCCGCTCGGTCGTCGCGATCGAGAACGGTCATGTATCCGGGTGCAAGCTCGGCGACGGCCCGAGCCACATCGTGCCCGAAGCCCTCCAGAGCGACGGGCCGCTCGAGGACCGCGCGCCCTACCTCACCAAGACCGCCGATGGCAAGATCTTGAAATCGAGCACGATCTTCATCCGCAGCGACGCCGGCAAGCCGGTCGGCGTGCGCGCCATCGGCTATCTCGACCGACGCGGCGCCTTCCTCATCTCGAAGTCAAGCGAGAAGGCCTGCGAGTTCTTCGGCATCTCGAAGTACAGCTTCTACAGCTACCTCAACGAGGCGAAGGCCGCCGCCGAGCAGTAGGGCGCGGCGCAAGTCGACCCCTGCGGCACGCGAACAGCGAACCCTCTGGATATAACGACATCGCCCCCGCGCCGGTTCCGGCGCGATGACGACTCGAGCGAAGGAGGGCGATGCGAGCGGGCCCGCCCTAGGAAAGGAAGACGGCGGTCGCCCCGAGCAGCTCGGCATCGCGCCGATCGTGGGTGGCGACGAGCAGGGTTCGTCCATCCAAAAGCCGATCGACCAGCCGCGCGGCTCGTTCGTGCGACTCCTCATCCAATCCGGCGAACGGCTCATCGAGCAGCACGGCGTCGCCGGGCGCCAGCAGGGCGCGCAGCAACTCGACGCGGCGCCGCTGGCCGCCGGAGAGCCCTCGAACCGGGGCAGCGGGGTCGACCTCGGAAGCCAGCTCCCCCAACAGCGATGCGATGGCGCCGGCGCCCGTGCCCGGACGCGCGAAGAGCGCGATATTCTGCATCGCGGATGCATCCTCGATCAACCGCGACTCCTGGAAGAGCGCGGCGCGCCCGCGCGGAGCGCGCACGCGACCATCGGGCTGCGCGACCAAGCCCGCGACGAGCCGCAGCACGGTCGTCTTGCCGTATCCGGAAGGAGCCAGCAGGCAGCACCGGCATCCCGCGGGCACATCGAGGTCCACGGGGCGCGCCGGCGCGCCATAGGGGGCGCGGGCACCGACCAGCGAGATGGAGCCGGAACCGGGCTGCACGGCCGCGTTCCGCCCGCGCCGCCCCGCGGGTCGCAGGTTCAACCGCACGGCGAGCCGTATCGCCGCCGGCCCGCTTGCGCTCAACGCAGCGAGGACGAGCCGCTCGCACAGCGCGGACAGCGCGATGACGGCCACCGTCCATGCGAGGACGTCGGCCGTCTCGATGAGCAGCTTCGATTGGTAGATGCGCTCGCCGATGCTGCCCGCGGGCACGCCGATGAGCTCGGCCGCGACACCTGCCTTCCAGGCCATGCCCACGACGTTTGCGCTCGCGGCGCGCACGTACGGGAGCATGCGCTGCCACGTGCACGCGAGGGCGCGCCGCGCGCCGCCGACGGCATGCACCGAGAAGAGCTCCTCCAGCTCCGAGCCCGAGCGATCCAGTCCCTCGAGCGTCGTGAAATACAGCCCGGGGACCGCCATGAGCAGCACGGCGGCAAAGCTCACGTTCGCAGAGCCGAACCACAGGAGCAGCAACACGACCACGCAGACCACGGGCGTCGCCTTGACGGCCTGCAGCGGCGGGGCGAGCAGGATGCGCGCCATCGGCAGGCGATGCGCGAGCGCCGCCGCGGGAAGGGCGAGCGCATAGGCGGCGAGCAGGCCGCACCCGATGCGAGCGGCGGAAAACGCCGCCGAGCTCCAGAATGCCGGCTGGAACGCGCCATCGACCAGCGCGCGGGCGACCTCCAGCGGCCCGGGGAGCAGCAGCGGCTGCGCGAGCCATGCGCAGGCCGCCTGCCATGCGACAAGCCAGAAGACGACGGCGGCCCCGCGGGCGGCCGCTGCCATCCATGGGGTCTCATTTCCGGACACGCGCGCCATCGTTTCGCTACCCGGCGACATCGATGAGGTAGAAGTCCTCGTCGGGCAGCTTGCCCCCCACCGAAGACGGGTCGGCGCTGTAGAGCACGTCGAGGTAGCCCGAGAGCGCCGTGCGCATCTCGTCGCCGGTGATGCACACGATGTTGCAGCCCGGAATGGCCTTCTGCGCGATCGGGGCCTTCGCCACGATACCGGCGTCCACGACGCCCTGGGCCCAGGCGGCGGGATCGGACGCCACCGCCCGCGCGCTCGCCCGGTGTTCGGCAACGAACTCTGAGACCGCCCCGGGATGCGCCTCGGCGAAGTCGCACCGCACGCACGTCACGCCCGTCACGAGCTCCGATCCGTCGTCCCCCGCCTGCTCGTCCCACACGTCGGCGAGGCTGATCGGAGACGAAAGCGCCTCGTTTTGCACGAGCGCCGCGGTCTTGAACGGCTCTGGCAGGACGCCCACGGCAGCCGGGTCCGCAACGAGCGCCGACACGACCTCCGTCGCCTCGGATTTGAACTCGAGCGCCACCTCATCGGCGATTCCGACGGCAGCGAGCAGGTAGTTCATCACGTACTCGGGCGTGGTCCCCTTTCCCGTGAGGTACACCGTGCGGCCCGCGAGGTCGTCGAACGCGGCGACGGAGGCGTCGCCCGTCACCACGTGGAGCACGCCCAGGGTGTTGATATCGAGTACCGCCACGCCACCCCCGGTCTTGCTATACAGCACGCTCGCCACGTTGGCGGGCAGCAGGGCGATATCGATATCGCCCTTGATGATCTTGGGGACGATCTCGTCCGCTGCCGCCGATATCTCGAACGCGTACGTATTCTCGAGGTCATCGGCACTACCGCCAGCGTCCCCCGCCTCCTGCGAAACCTTGTCCATGAACGGCACCAAGCCGATAGAGGTCGGCCCCTTGAGCGACGCCACGCGCACGGCCGTGCCGCCGGCATCGCGGCCGGAGCCGCCCGAACCAGCGCGCGCCGCGGATCCGGTTCCCGCAGGGGACCCTCCGCAGCCAACCAGCGCCAGGGAAAGGAAGCCCGCCGCAAACGCCGCGAACTCCCTACGCGTCACAGATGAACCCCTCTTCATGCGCACCATCCCCTTCAACGCAACATAGCTGACAGCCCCCTCCCAAAGCGACGCGAACGGCAAGAATCCCTAGCAATCTTGCTAAGCCACCCAGCAACGTCGAGCACGAGAGGGCTCCTTGGCGATTTCGGCTATCATGCCGGCACTAAACGGACTACAGCCTAGAGCAGAGCGATGACCTCGATCTCGACAAGGGCGCCGGCGGGCAAAGCCCCCACTTGGACCGCGCTGCGAGCAGGATAGGGCTCGGGAAACCTGGAGGCATAAACTTCGTTTACAGCGGCAAAATCAGCGATATCCGCAAGAAACACCGTGGTCTTCACCACGTTGTCGAGAGCGGCGCCGGCGGCGGCAAGCAGGGCCTCGATGTTCTCAAGCGACTGCTCGGCTTGAGCAACAACACCGTCTGCGAGCTGCCCCGTTTTAGGATCAAGACCGAGCTGCCCAGAAAGAAACACCATCCCTCCGGCCTTGACACCAGCTGAATAGGGACCCAGTGCGGCAGGGGCGGCGTCAGAAGAAATAGCAACCTTGCTCATAGCAACTCCTCCAAACAATCGATGCATGCGGCCACGGCGCGAAGGAACTCCCGCAGCGGACGTTCACCTGCTCCCCCACGCGTCATAGCCCCTCGATAGTACAGCATCTCCAAGAGTTTCCATCGCTTTCCATCGTAGCCCTGCATTGCCGCGCTCGTGCGCGGCACCCCTCCCCGCATCCACGCCCCTTCCCTGGAAAGGCTGCCGTCATTTGGCGCAATTGTGAGCGGCTGGCGCGAAACCCGGCACGCCGGCACCCGCAGCGCGCTACAACGTATAATCGCTGCAGGTAATTCGCTTCGAAAGGCAACGCATGACCATCCAAGACGTCCGCCGTATCCCCTATCACGTCCCGCACCCCGAGCTGCTCGCTCCCGCGGGCGGCCCGGCGCCGTTCGCCGCCGCGCTGGCAGCGGGCGCGGACGCCATCTACTGCGGCATGGGGTCGTTCAACGCACGGCGCAAGGCGGATAACTTTACCGACGAGAGCTTCGAGGCGGCATGCCGCGCCGCGCATCTCGCGGGCGCGCGCGTCTACGTCACCGTGAACATCGTCATCAAGGACGAGGAGATGGTCGAGGCCCTCGAGCTCGTACGCCGCTGCACGCAGCTGGGCGCCGATGCCTTCATCATCCAGGACTGGGGCCTCTTCCATGAGATCCGGCGTCTCATGCCGCAGGTGGAGACGCATATCTCCACACAAGCGAACATCCATGACGCCCGGGCGACCGCATGGTGCCGCGATGCCGGCGCCGACCGCGTGACGCTCTCGCGCGAGCTCTCCGTCTCAGAAATCGCCGCCATCTCCCGCGTCGGCATCGACCTCGAGGTCTTCGCGCACGGCGCCATCTGCTTCTGCTACTCCGGCGTCTGCCTGCTCTCGAGCTTCGCCCGTGCCGGTCGCTCCGCAAACCGCGGCATGTGCGCCCAGCCCTGCCGCCTCCCCTACGAGCTCGTCGACGAGCGCGGCCGTGTGCTCTCCCCCGCCGATCGCGAGCGACCGCTCTGCCCGCGCGACACCAACACGTCCGAGATGATTTCCGACCTACTCGACGCGGGCGCCGCCGCGCTCAAACTCGAGGGCCGCATGAAGGCGCCCGACTACGTCTACTCCGTCGTGGACGCCTACCGTCGCCAGCTCGACGACGTCCTCGCGGGCCGCATCGTCGACGAGGAGGAGGCCCGCTCGCGCGCACGCCAGCTCAAGCGCTGCTTCAACCGCGATTTCACCACAGAGTACCAGCACGGCGCCTCGGGCGATGAGATGATGAGCTACGAGCGCTCGAACAACCGCGGCCAGCTGGTCGGCGAGGTACTCGGAAGCAGACCTGCGCGCCGCGACGTTCGCGGGCTCCATCCCGACGATCGGCGCCGTCGCGCTGCCATCGCCCGCATCCGCCTCTTCGAACCCGTCGGAAAGGGGGACTTGCTGGAGCTGCGCCACGACGATGAATTCGACCAGTTCCTCACCGCGCTCGCCCCCGCCGACGCCGCCGCGGGCGCCACGATCGAATGCGACGTGGCGCGCTCCATGCCCGCCGGCAGCCGGGTGCGCATCATCCGCAGCCAAGCCGCCATCGACGCCGCGAGCACCGTGCTCAAACGCGATATACCCCGCAAGCGCCCCGTCGACGTCTCCATCCGGGCGCGCCTCGGCGAGCCCTTCGCCGTCACGCTCGCCTGCGCCGACGACCCTTCCCTTCAGGCCACCGCGACCGGCTTCATCGTCGAGCCCGCGCGCACCCGCGCCGTCACGCGCGAGGACCTCGTCGAGCACGTGGGCCGCATGGGATCCTCCGCCTTCGAGGCGGCCTCGTTCTCGGTAGCCATGGACGACGCCTGCGGCATGGGCTTCTCCGCCGTGCATAAGGTGCGCACCGCCGCGTGCGAGACGCTCGAGCACGCCATCCTCTCGGCCCGCGCCGACCGTATCGCGTCCCTGCCCGCCCGCGCTCGGATACGCGCGGAAGCGCTCACGGCAGACGTCCCGCAGCCCGATGACGCCGGGTCCCGCACATCCGCGACGCCCGCCCAGCTGTGCGTCGCCACCGTAAACCTTGCCGCTGCCGAACTGGCCCGCGAGCTCGGAGCCGATATCGTCTACATGAGCACCGATGCGCTCGAGGCGGAAGGCCTCTCCCCCGCCGATGCAACAAGCCGGGGAATCGTTCCGATCCTCGACGAGGTCTGCCGGGAAGGCGATCGCGACCGCCTCGACCGCTGGATCGTTCCGGAGGCGACCGTCGCCGTCGGCAACATCTCCGAACTCGCCCTGGCGGCAACGATCGGGGCGAAAGCCGAACTCCGCTCATGCATCCCCGTGCACAACCGCGCCTGCGCCACCATGCTCGCCGAGAAGGGCTCCTGCCTCGCCTGGCTCTCGCCGGAGCTCACGCTCGCCGAAATCGAGCGATTCTGCCCCCTGTCGCCGTTAGAGTTCGGCATCGAGGTGTTCGGCAGACCGCGCGTGATGACGAGCGAGCACTGCATCCTCCAGGTCGCCGACGCCTGCATCCACGACTGCGCGCGGTGCGGGCTTCGCAAACGTCGCCTATGGCTGCGCAACATCGATGGCAGGATGCTCCCCGTCACGACCGACATCCATGGCCGATCGCATCTGTACGACGGCGCAGCTATAGACGTCACACCGCAGATTCCTCAGCTCCTCGCCGCCGGCGTCTCGCGATTCATGGTGGATGGAGCCCTCATGGATGACGACGAGCTCAAGCGGGCGGTTGCCCACGCCCGCCGCGCCCTCGACGCCGCGCTCGCAGGCCGAACACCCGCCAAACGGCTGCAGGGCACCACCGCTGGCTGCCTGTTCGTCGGCGTGGAGTAAACGCGCCGAATCCCGGCGCCTCGCACCAATCGGCACGCAACAACGCGCGGCCCGCCCTCCTTGAGGTTCGGGCCGCGCGTTCCTGCATCACGCGAGCAACCACGCGAGCATCGTTATCTTATTTGGAAGCGTGTCGCCGCGCCCCGGCCTATTCCTCTTCCGGATAGACGACGCCCCAATCGGAGCGCAGCCTTGTCATGATCTCCATGACATCGGCCGCGAGCTCGATGAGCTCGCGCTTCGACGCATCGCCCGCCACGGCGCTCTCCAGGTCCGCGATCTCATAGCACAGCGCATACGCCTCGACGCCCGCCTCGACCTCTTCGCGGCGCCCGTCCGCCGTCCACGTGATGACGGCTCGGTCGGCGCGGGGATACGCCATGATCTCGATATAGCAATCATCGAAGCAGATCGTCGCGCGCTTCGGCTGCTTCGCATGCATGGACAGGGAGAAGACGCCCAGCTGGCCCTCAACGTTGCGCGTGACGAAACCGCTCTCCTCGTCGACGCCCGTGGAGAACACGTTCGCCAGGGATACGACCTCATGCGGCTGGGTTTCCATGAACAGACGGGCGACAGACAGCGCGTATACGCCGATATCCAGCATCGCGCCACCGGCCAGGCTCCTATTCCAGAACCGATTCGAGAGGTCATCGTAGCTGTGATAGCTGCCGAAGTTCACCTGGGCCAGGCGCATGCGACCAAATTCACCGGAGTCCATGCGGCGGCGCAGCTCGGTGTAGAGCGGCATGTGGAGGACCGTGGTAGCATCCATCAGGACGACGCCGTGCTCCCGCGCGATGATCTGAGCCGTCGCGAGCTCGGTGGAGTTGAGCGTGATCGATTTCTCGCACAGCACGTGCTTACCCGCGCTCAAAACGGTACGCAGGTACTCGATATGGGTGTTATGGGGGGTCGTGATATACACGGCATCAAGATCGGGGTCGGCGCAAAGCTCCTCGATGGACTCGTACACGCGCTCGACGCCGTAGCGCTCGGCAAAGCCAACCGCTTTCTCCTGCGTGCGGTTCCAGACACCATGCAGCGAACGACCGGCAAGCGCCAGCGATTGGGCCATCTGGTTCGCGATCACGCCGCAACCAACAACCGCCCAGCGAAGCTGAGGAGCGGAGAATATGTCGGAGGGAAACGGCTTACCCTCAACCGCAGCGAACGCCGCCGTAGCCGCAGCAGCCGCATCCAGCGGTGCGGTCTGAGCGCCCAACGTACCAGCCATAGCAAACCCCTTATCAAACGGATGGTCATGTTGCCACGATTGTATCGCGAGCGCATCGTGCTGCTACGTCAGACTGACGCTTTTCTTTCATATACTTAATAGTTCTTGCAAATTCTCTTCATACGGAACCCGGTCATCTCGCCATCATGTCCCGGCTTGAAAAAACGGACCCGTAGGTCCGTAAACGTAGGGCGGCCCCGGGAGGATTCCCGAAGGGTGTTCTGAGAGGCGAAGCCTCGAACACACCCGAAGGGAACCTCCCGGGGCCGCCCGGCGAGAGTTCTTAGGATCTAATCCTTAGAACTTGTGACCGCACTTCTTGCAGATGCGCAGCTTGGTCTTGTGACCGTCGAGCTCGCCGGCCTCGTGGCCAACGCGGGTGCGCTGGTTGCACTTGGGGCAAACGAGGTTCACGTTGGAAGCGTCGATCGCAGCCTCCTGCGAAACGATGCCGCCCTGCTGGTTCTGCTGGTTGGGCTTGACGGCCTTCTTGACGATGGCGACGCCCTCGACAACGACCTTGCCCTCCTTCGGGAGCGCGCGCAGAACGATGCCCTGCTTGCCGCGATCCTTGCCGGAGAGCACCTCGACCTTGTCGCCCTTCTTGATGGACATAGACATAGTGGTCTCCCCTAACTACAGGGTCTCGGGTGCGAGCGAGACGATCTTCATGTACTTCTTATCACGAAGTTCGCGAGCGACAGGCCCGAAGATACGGGTGCCGACGGGCGAACCGTCGTCCTTGATAACGACGCACGCGTTGTCATCAAAGCGGATGTAGGAGCCGTCCTTGCGGCGGACTTCCTTAACGGTGCGAACGACGACGCACTTGACAACGTCCTTCTTCTTGACGTTGGCGCCAGGCGTAGCCTCCTGCACGGCAGCGACGATGACGTCGCCGATTCCCGCATAGCGGCGCTTGGAACCGCCAAGCACCTTGATGCAGCGAACCTTGCGTGCGCCGGAGTTGTCGGCGACGTTCAGCATGGTTTGCATTTGAATCATGGTAGTTCCTCCGAACCTAGACCAGCGAGAGGTGCACCGCCCATAGGGGCAGCCGATGGCAACCGGAGCAGGCGCACATCGCTGGGGGTATTACACGTCGTGCTTACTTGGCGCGCTCGATGATCTCGACGAGACGCCAACGCTTCATCTTGGACAGAGGACGGGTCTCCATAACCTTGACGGTGTCGCCAAGACCGGCCGTGCACTCCTCGTCATGGGCGTGGAGCTTCTTGGTGCTGGTCATCATCTTGCCATACTTGGGATGACGCTTGCGCTCGGTGATCTGGACAACGATGGTCTTGTTGCCCGAGATGGAGACGACGACGCCCTGGCGGACCTTACGCGTGTTGCGCGCTTCAGTCGTTTCAGCCATGTTCTACTCCTGAAATCTACTCGGTGACAGCGGACTTCTCCGCTGCGATCTGACGGGCGCGCTGCTCGGTGAGGATACGTGCGATATCCTTCTTCACGGCAGAAACGCGTGCAGTGTTGTCCAGCTGGCTGGTGGCCATCTGGAAGCGAAGGTTGAAGAGCTCGGCACGGTTCTCTTTCAGCTTCTCAACGAGCTGCTCGTCCGAAAGCTCACGAATCTCTGCGGGCTTCATTACTTAGCCTCCCCGTCCTGATTAGCGCGGGTAATGATCTTGGTCTTGATGGGCAGCTTGTGCTGGGCAAGACGCAGGGCCTCGCGGGCGATCTCCTCGGAGACGCCGGCGATCTCGAACATGACGCGGCCCGGCTTGACGACGGCCACCCACTCCTCGGGGTTACCCTTACCAGAACCCATGCGGGTCTCCGCAGGCTTCTTCGTGATGGGCTTGTCCGGGAAGATGGTGATGTAGACCTTACCGCCACGCTTCATGTAGCGGGTCATGGCGATACGAGCGGCCTCAATCTGACGGTTGGTGATCCAGTGACGCTCGAGAGCCTGGATGCCGAACTCGCCAAAGTGGAGCTGGGTGTTGCCCTTGGCCTGGCCCTTCATGGAGCCACGCTGCACCTTACGGTGGAGAATACGCTTAGGAGCAAGCACTACTGACCCCTCCTCTCGTTGTTACGACGACGAGGACGGGAAGAGCCCTCGAGAGCCGGGTTGGGAACAGGCTGGCCCGGGAGCTTCTCGCCCAGGTAGATCCAGACCTTGATACCGCAGGAACCCATGGTGGTGTGTGCGGTAGCGGTGCCGTAGTCGATCTTGGCGCGCAGGGTGTGCAGCGGTACGCGACCCTCGCGGTACCACTCGCGACGGCCCATCTCGGCGCCGCCCAGACGACCGGAGCACTGGATACGGATACCCTTGGCGCCGGCCTTGCGAGCGGACTGTACAGCCTTGCGCATGGCGCGACGGAAGGCGACGCGGCCCTCGAGCTGCTCGGCGATGGACTGGGCAACGAGGTTAGCGTCCAGCTCGGGACGCTTGATCTCGATGACGTCGACGGAGAGCTGGCCCTTCTCGACGCCAGCAACCTTCTCGAGCTCGGTGCGGAGGCCGTCGATCTCGGCGCCCTTCTTACCGATGACGATGCCGGGGCGGGCGGTGAGGATGATGACCTTCACCTTGTCGCCGGCGCGCTCGATCTCGACGCGGGAGACAGCGGCACGGGAGAGGCGCTTGCTCAGGAACTTGCGGATCTCGAGGTCGTTACCGAGGGTCTCGGCGTAGTTCTTCTCGGCGAACCAGCGGGAGCGCCAGTTCTCGGTGATGCCAAGACGGAAACCAGTAGGGTAAACTTTCTGACCCATGACGCTTAAGCCTCCTTTCGAGGAGCGACGATGATGGTGATGTGGCTGGTGCGCTTCAGGATGCGGGAAGCGGAACCCTTGGCGCGAGGACGGATGCGCTTGAGCGAGGGGCCCTCGTCGACGTAGGCGGTCTTCACGACCAGATCCTGGGCGCGCATGCCGTTGTTGTTCTCAGCGTTGGCCACGGCGGAGCGGAGAACCTTCTCCACGTCCACGGCGACGTGACGATCGCAGAAATGAAGGATGTCGAAGGCGGCGGCGACGGACTTGCCGCGGACCAGATCGACGACCAGACGAGCCTTGCCCGGGGAAACGCGCACGTACTTGGCCGTGGCGCGGACCTCGCGGCTCGCGATGTCGGTAGACTTAGTTGCCATTTACGTAGACCCCCTATTTGGCCTTGTGGGCACGGAACGTACGGGTCGGCGCGAACTCGCCGAGCTTATGACCAACCATGGACTCCGTGACGTACACGGGGACATGCTTGCGGCCGTCGTGGACGGCGATGGTGTGGCCAACCATCTCGGGGAAGATGGTGGACGCGCGGGACCAGGTCTTCACGACGTCCTTCTTGCCAGCCTCGTTCATCGCGATGATACGCGAGAGGAGGCGAGCCTCTACGAACGGGCCCTTTTTGAGACTTCTGCTCATAAGTGCTAACTCCTAAAACTCGGTATCGAACTACTTCTTGCGACGACGGATGATGAGGTCGTTGGAGACCTTCTTCTTCTTGCGGGTACGATAGCCCTTCGTCGGCTTGCCCCAAGGAGTAACGGAGGGACGACCAGAAGTGTGGTTCTTGCCCTCGCCACCGCCGTGCGGGTGGTCGACCGGGTTCATGACCGTACCGCGGACGGTCGGGCGGATACCGAGGTGACGGCTACGACCAGCCTTGCCGATCACGATGTTGGAGTGCTCGGCGTTGCCGACCTCGCCAACGGTCGCGCGGCAGGTGAGCAGGATGCGGCGCATCTCGGAAGAGGGCATACGCACGATGGCGTACTTGCCCTCCTTGCCCATGAGCTGGCAAGCGGTACCGGCGGAACGAGCGATCGCGGCGCCCTTGCTGGGCTGGAACTCGATCGCGTGGATCAGGGTACCGACGGGGATCTCGGAAAGCGGCATGGCGTTGCCGGGCTTGATGTCGGCGCCCACGCCGGAGACGACGGTGTCGCCGACCTTGAGGCCCTTCGGGGCGAGGATGTAGCGCTTCTCACCGTCGACATAGTGGAGCAGAGCGATGCGCGCGGAGCGGTTCGGGTCGTACTCGATGGTGGCAACCTTGGCGGGCACGCCGTCCTTGTTGCGCTTGAAATCGATGCGACGATACTGACGCTTGTGGCCGCCGCCCTGGTGACGGACGGTGATGCGACCCTTGTTGTTACGACCAGCCTTCTTGGGAAGCGGCTCGAGGAGCGACTTCTCGGGCTTGGTGCAGGTGATCTCGGAGAAGTCCGAGATCGTCTGCCAGCGGCGACCAGCGCTGGTCGGCTTAAGATGCTTTACAGCCATTACTAAATCCCTTTCGAATCAATCCGCTCGCCACCACAAGCTGGGACTGCGGGTGTGGTGACACCGGATTTACCACGGTACCGGGCGTGTCTACTTTTAATGCCCGATACGTTTCACTTCCCGCCTCCCTTTCGGGAGGCGCAAAGCAGCACTGTACGACCTTGATCTTTAGGCCTGGTTGCCAAAGATCTCGATGGAATCGCCCTCGGCAACGGTGACGATGGCCTTCTTCCAAGAGCGGGTCTTGCCGGTAACGTAGCGCACGCGCTTGTTCTTGGGCTTGACCATCAGGGTGTTCACGCGGGTGACCTTAACGTTGAAGATCTCCTCGACGGCATCCTTGATCTGGTACTTGTTCGCGTCGCGAGCGACCTCGAACGTGTACTTGTTCTGCTCCATGGCGGAGAAGGAACGCTCGGAAACGACCGGGCGGATGATCACGCTATGTGCGTCCATTATGCGAGCACCTCCCCGAAGTGAGTCGCGACGTCGGCGGGCATCAGCAGGGCGCCGTTGTTGATGAGGTCATAGGTGTTGGCCTCGTTCGGCGTGATGATCCACGTCTTGGGGATGTTGCGGAAGGACAGGTAGGCGTTGATGTCGTCCTCGCGCACGATGATCGTGAGGCGCTTGCCCTCGAGGCCGAGAGCCTTGAGCATGGCAACGGCGGCCTTGGTGGACGGCTTCTCAAAGCCATAGTCGTCGACGAGAACGAGCTCGTTGTCGCGAAGCTTCGCAGAGAGAGCGGAGCGCATGGCGAGCTTGACCTCTTTGTTGTTCATACGCTTGGCGTAGGAGCGGGGCTTCGGAGCGAAGACCACGCCGCCGTGACGCCACTGCGGCGAACGGGTGGAACCCTGGCGGGCACGACCGGTGCCCTTCTGACGCCACGGCTTCTTGCCGCCGCCGGAGACCTCGGAACGGGTCTTGGCGGACTGGGTGCCCTGACGCCAGCATGCCTGCTGGCACGTAACGATGTGGTGCATGACGTGGAGGTTCGGCTCGATGCCGTAAACCTCGGCAGCGAGCTCGGCCTCTGCGACCTTTGCGCCCTCGCTGTTCTTTACTTCAAACTTAGACATGTGGTTGTTCTCCTTGGTATGACTCTGGGCTTAAAAAGGGTTCGTGGCCCTTAAGCCATACGGATGGCGACCAGACCGTTCTTGGCACCGGGCACTGCGCCCTTGACAAGAATGAGGTTCTGCTCGGCATCGACGCGGACAACGGAAAGGTTCTTGACAGTCACGCGCTCATTGCCCATGTGACCTGCCATCTTGACGCCCTTGAGGACGCGAGCGGGGTAGGCGCACTGGCCGATGGAGCCGGAGCTGCGGTGGAAGTGGGAACCATGGCCCATGGGACCACGACCCTGGCCCCAGCGCTTGATGCGGCCCTGGAAGCCCTTACCCTTGGAGGTGCCGATGACGTCGACCTTGGCGGTGTCGGCAAAGTCGGCAACGGTAACGACGTCGCCAACCTTGTGCTCCTCGCCGTTGGCCACGCGGACCTCGCGGAGGAAACGAACGGGCTCGACGCCAGCCTTGGCGAAGTGACCAGCCATGGGCTTGTTCACATGCTTGGACTTGATGTCGCCGAAACCGATCTGAACGGCGTTGTAGCCGTCGGTCGCCTCAGTTTTAACCTGCGAGACGGTGCAGGGGCCAGCCTGGATGACCGTGACGGGAACGATGTTGTCGTTCTCGTCCCAAACCTGGGTCATGCCGATCTTGCGGCCGAGAATCATGCTGATCATGTACGATCTCCAACTCTCGGTGGTCTTGGGACACTGCGAACACCCCTTGTGTTCGCCCCTAGAGGACCACTACTAACATCTGCGTCCGCCGGTTTGCATTCGCCTGCTCTCCCCTTGCCGCGCAACCCTATGCGGCCTGGTTTGTTCAGACAGAATCCTCCCCTTCACGGGCACAGCTTGATTAGTATACACGTGCTCGGGCGTTTCCATAGCGCTTCATAAAGTCTTCGCATTACGTGAGCTGCGGCTTTTTACATCGCTCCGCGCATCGGACCGGGACGGAGGTTTTGCCGCGCATGGGCGGGCTCGCCCTCCTTCCGTGCGACCACCCATCGATTGCGGATGGGACGGAGCGCGAGGGGCTTCCGTCCCGAAGGGTCGTGCTAGCGCGCGAGCTTCGCCTGGGCCGCCGCCAAGCGCGCCAGGGGAACGCGATACGGCGAGCAGCTTACGTAATCCACCCCCGCAACGTTGAAGAACCGCGGTATCGAGGCGGGGTCTCCGCCATGCTCGCCGCACACCCCCATGTGCATGCCCGGCCGCACGGCGCGCCCGCGCTCGACGGCCATGCGCACCAGCTCGAGCACCGCCTCGTCGATGGTCTCGAACGGATTTGCCGGCAGCACCTTCTTGTGCAGGTACGCCGGGATGAACTTCGCCTCCGCGTCATCGCGCGAGAAGCCGAACGCCGTCTGCGTCAGGTCGTTCGTGCCGAAGCAGAAGAACTCGGCGTGCTCGGCGATCTTCTCCGCGACCAGGCAGGCGCGCGGCAGCTCGATCATCGTCCCGACGGGAATCTCCAGCTCCACGCCGTACTCCCGCGCGACCGCCGCCACGACCTCGTCGATGACCGCTCGCACCTGGACGTGCTCCTCGGTGATGGATACGAGCGGGACCATGATCTCGGGACGCGGATCGAGGCCCTCGTCGCGCTTGAGCCTAGCCGCCGCCGAGGCGATCGCGCGCACCTGCATGAGCGGCAGCTCGGGATAGGCGATCGACAGGCGCACGCCGCGAAGGCCGAGCATGGGGTTCGACTCGCGCATCCCGTCGATGCGGCGCAAAAGCGCCCGCTGCTCCTCGAGCTCCCCCTCGGTCACGCCGGCGGCCTCGCGGCGCGCGATGCGGACCTCGAGCTCGCGCGGGTCGTCGAGGAACTCATGCAGCGGCGGGTCGAGCAGGCGCACCACCACCGAGCGCCCGTCCATCACGCGGAACATGTCGATGAAGTCCTCCGTCTGGACGCGGAGCAGCTCGCGGACCGCCTCGTTGCGCACGGACTCGTCCGCGCTCAGGATGAAGTCCTGGATGATGCGCTTGCGCTCTCCCAGGAACATGTGCTCGGTCCGGCACAGGCCGATGGCCTCCGCCCCGAAACCCAGCGCCAGCGCGGCGTCCTCGGGGTTGTCGGCGTTCACCCGCACGTGGTAGGCGCGCCCCCCGTCCTGGTCCAGGCGAATCTCATCTGCCCATCCGAGCACGCGCTCGAGGTCTCCCGTCAGCTCGGCGGAGACGAGAGGGACCGCCCCGGCGACCACGGTCCCGCGGGCGCCGTCGATCGAGATGACGTCGCCCTCCCGCAGCACGACGTTCGTGCCCGCCACCCTCACCTCTTTCGCGGCGGCATCGATGCGGAAGCTCTCCACGCCGCACACGCACGGCGTGCCCATGCCGCGGGCGATGACGGCGGCATGGCTCGTCTTGCCGCCATGGCTCGTCAGGATGCCCTCCGCGACGGTCATGCCCTTGAGGTCGTCGGGGTTCGTCTCCCAGCGCACCAGGATGACCCTGCGGCCCTCCTCCACCGCCGCCACGGCGTCATCGGACGAGAAGACGATCTCGCCCACGGCGGCGCCGGGGCTCGCGTTGAGCCCGCGCGCCAGCACGTCGAAGGTCGCCGACGGGTCGAACTGCGGGTGCAGCAGCTGGTCGAGCTGGGCGGGGTCGATGCGGCTCACCGCCTCCTCGCGGGTGATGAGCCCCTCGCCGACCATGTCGATGGCGATCCTGAGCGCCGCGGCCGCCGTGCGCTTGCCCACGCGCGTCTGCAGCATCCACAGCTTGCCCTGCTCGATGGTGAACTCGATATCGCACATATCGCGGTAGTGCCCCTCGAGCACGCCGAAGATCTGCTCGAGCTGCTCGCCGGCCTCGGCCAGCGCGGGGTTCTTCTTGAGGTCGGCGATGGGCTCGGTGTTTCGGATGCCCGCGACGACGTCCTCGCCCTGGGCGTTCACCAGGAAATCGCCGTAGAACTCGCGCGTGCCGTCGGCCGCGTTGCGCGTGAACGCCACGCCGGTCGCCGAGGTCTCGCCCTTGTTGCCGAACACCATCGCCTGGACGTTCACCGCCGTGCCCAGGTCGTCGGCGATGCCGTTCTGCTCGCGATAGAGGCAGGCCCGCTCGTTCATCCAGCTGCCGAACACCGCCTGGATGGCGAGGCGCAGCTGCAGGAAGGGGTCGGCGGGGAACGCGACGGCGCCCAGCTCGTCGACGAGCTCGGGATGCTCGGAGGCGGAGACCTCGCGGGAGAAGATCCGCTTGTACTCCCCCACGAGCTCGCGCAGGTCCCCAGCCGAGAGCTCGCTGTCCTGGCGGACGCCCGCGGCGAGGCGCCGCGTGGTCAGCGCGTTCTCGAACAGGTCGGCGTCGACGCCCAGGACGACGTTGGAGAACATCTGGATGAATCGGCGATAGGAATCCCACGCGAAGCGCGGATTCTCGGTTTGGGCGATGAGCCCCTGGACGGAGTCGTCGTTCAGACCGAGGTTGAGCACCGTGTCCATCATGCCCGGCATGGAGATGGGCGCACCGGAGCGCACCGAGACCAAAAGCGGGTCATGCGGGTCGCCCAGGCGCTTGCCCATCCTCCCTTCGAGATCCCGACGCGCGCGCTCGATCTCGTCGAGGGCGCCGGCCGGCCACGTGTCGCGCGCGGCGGCGTACTCTACGCACGTCTGGCAGGTGATGGTGAAACCCGGAGGGACGGGCAGGCCGATCTTGCTCATCTCGGCCAGGTTGGCGCCCTTGCCGCCCAGCACGAAGTTCATGCCGGCATCGCCTTCGGTCACGTCGGCGCCGCTCGCGTCGACGCCGAATCGATACACGCGTTTCTCTTCGGTCACGGTGAACCCCCTTTTTTCGGGACGGCATGGCCGCCCTCCGCCTGCTGCCATCCGCCGTCGCGAGGCGATGGCGGACACCGTGCATATTAGGAAGGGTTTGCTGCAAGCTCTCGAAGAATATGTGAACGCAAGCGAGCGGCCCGCTTTATGCGGTGAGCGGGGCACTTTATGGTAACTCTATGACAGAACCAGTTGGTTCTACACATCTAATACATGTATAAAACTGAAGAGGATGGGGCACCGCTCTCCCGGCGCCGAGAGGTTCCAAGGGCGCTCGCGGTCGATCCGCCCGCCGCCGTCGCGACGTAGCACGGGCATCGCGGCGCCGAACCCGATCCGCCCTCACGCGCCTTCGCGTGTGCCCGCGCACCGGGCTCGCGCTTCCTTCACGCGCGCGAGCTGGGCCACGATCTCTGCAGCAGACTCCTCGATGGCCTTCTCGTCCGTGCGGACCACGAAGCACCCCAGCCGCCCCATGAGGGCGCGGGCGTCGCGCATCTCGTCCTCGACGGCGCGCGGATCGGCATAGGACGCCGCGACCGAGCGGGACAGGTCGTCGCCCAGCCTCCTTTCGCGGATATCCGAGATGACGTCGGCGCGCGAGGTGAGGCCGAAGACCTTCGCGGGATCGACCTCGAACAGGGACGCCGGCGGCTCCATGCCGGGAGCGAGCGGAATGTTGGCGACGCGATAGCCCAGGTGCGCGAGGTACATCGCCAGCGGCGTCTTCGAGGTGCGCGAGACCCCCACCAGCACGATGTCGGCATCCGACAGGTCGTCGCACCCGCGCCCGTCGTCATGCTCGACGAAGTACTCCATCGCCTCGATACGCTTGAAGTAGCGCTCATCGGTCCTGTGGATGGCGCCGGCGATACCGCGCGGCCGGGCGCCCGTCAGATGAGCCAGGGCGTCGATGGCGCCGCCGAGGAGGTCCACCTGCGGCACGCCCCGCGCCGACAGCGCCTCGACCACCTCGCCGTGCAGCGCCGGGTCGGCGATCGTATGGAACGCCGTCACGGCGTCGCCGCGCGCAAGGCGGGGATCGAGGTAGCGAGCGACCACCGAGGCGTCGGCCACCTTGGGAACGCGCACGATGCGAAACAGCCCCTCGTCGAACTGGGCCGCGGCGGCGAGGACCACCTCGCAGGCGGTATCCCCCAACGCATCCGAGATGACGAGCGCCGTCTTCCTGCCCATAGCCGAGGCGCTACGCCAGGCGCTGCATGACCGCGCCGAACGCGTTGGGGCCGCAGTGGGCCGAGATCATGCCGCCCACCTCGATCCAGTCGAAGCTTTTGAATCCGAGCTTGGTCACATGGTCCTCGACGGCGCGCTTGATATCCTCGGACAGACCATCGGAATACGCCAGACCCACGCGCCCGAGGTCGACCGGCCCCTCGGACATCAGATGGTCGATGAAATGCAGCGCGGCGCGCTTCATGGTGCCGCGCAGCTTCTTCGTCGCGACGAAGTTGCCGTCGACCAGCTCGATGACGGGCTTGATCTTCAGCAGGTGCGCACCGAGGAACTGGGCGTTCGACAGGCGGCCGCCGGCGCGCAGGAAGGCCAGGTCGCTCGGGACGAAGCCCAGCAGGACCTCGTCGCGTGCGCGCTCGACGAACGCCCTCACCTCGTCGACCGAGGCGTCGGGATGGCTCTCCAGGAAACAAGCCGTCCTCGTGACAACCAGCGACTGGCCGATGGACACGCTCTTCGTGTCGATCGCCACGACGTAGTCGCGCCCCTCCGCCGCGGTGAGCGCCGACGCGTAGGAGCACGTGGTCACCGATGAATACGCGAGATAGAGGATGGTCGCATCGGGATGCTCCTCATGGATGCGGTCGAACATCGTGGCGAACCCGTGGATCGTCGCGGCGCTGGTCTTCGGCATCACGCCGAGCTCGCGAGACCTCTCGTACACCTCATGGCCCGTGATGGAGCCGTCATCGTACGTCTCGTCGCCGATGGTCACGTGCATGGGCACGATGCGCACGCCGTAGCGCTCGACGAGCGCGGGAGCGAGGTCGGATCCCGATTCTGCAACGATGATGTACTGAGCCATGACAACCCTATCTCTCGACGCCATACGCGAGCATGGCAGCTTAAAAAACCGGGCGACGGGCTTCGGCGACCAGCGCCCGCGCCCGTCATCCGGCGCAACGTTTCGCCCCTATTTTACACATTCGGCCAAACTGTTGCCGAACGCAGGGCCCTGACGGCAGCAACCGTGCTGCGAACGAACATGGCCCTTGTTCAGCATCGCAACCGCATGCGGCGACGCGTCCGCCGCGCTACGGGGTATCTACCCCGAGCGCGGCGGCTATTCGGCGGATTTGAGCGCCCCCACCATGTCCACACGGTCCAGGGCGCGATTGGTGATCGCGTTGATCACCAGGGTGAACGCCAGCGACATGACCGACGCGAAGACATAGGTCTGGGGTTCGACGATGGTGTCGAAAAACAGCGAGGGCATACGCAGCACGAACGTGAGGAAGCGCGTGATGAGGTACCCCAGGGGCCAGCCCGCCACGATGCCGATCAGCGTGAGCACGATGGTCTCCTTGTTGATGTAGCGGTAGACCTCGCGCCGCCTGAACCCCAGGACCTTGATGGTGGCCAGCTCGCGCTCGCGCTCCGATATGTTCGTGGTGGAGAGCGTGAACACCACGGCGAACGCCAGCGCCGCCGCCATGACCGTGACGACGTAGACCACCACGTCGATGATCTTGAAGCTCTCCGAGAAATCGTTCGCGATCTTGGTCGAGCTGCTCACGGTCACGAACGTGTCGCCGGCGGACAGCTCGTCGGCGAGCGAGATCTTCCCATCGTCGCCCCCCGAGAGGTTCGCGAGGAACGCGTTGGGCACGCAGCGCTCGCCGAAGGCCGCGCGATAGGCGTCCTCCGTCATGAACGCGAAGTTGCCGAGGTAGTTCACCGCGATGCCGCGCACCGTGGCCGAACCCGTGTTCATGGACGAATCCTGGAGCTCGATGGCATCGCCCACCGAGAACCCGAGCACCTGCTCGGCGTTCTTCGTGATGAGCACGCCCTCATCCGCGGGCAGCGACAACGGGGCCCCTCCCGAAGCGGGCGCCAGCGGCGACGCGCCCGAGCCGTCCTCCATCTTGAGGTAGGCGGACAGGTCGGCGTCGCGCGGCACCACGATGATCTGGAGCGATTCCTTCGCGCCGTTAAAGCTCGCGGTCGCGGCGTCGACGCGCGCCTCCAACATGGTCTCGACGCGACCGGTCGCGCGCAGCTCCTCCTCGCCCTGGGCGAACTTGTCGTCCGTGGTCACGGCGAGCAGGTCGTAGCGCACGATGCCCTCGGCGCCGTACTGGCGCGGCTTGAGCGAGATGACGGTGTCGCGAATCCCCAGGCCGCAGATCATGAGCGCCGTGCAGCCCGCGATGCCGAAAACCGTCATGAAGAAGCGCTTCTTGTAGCGGAACAGGTTGCGCGCGCTCACCTTGTTGAGGAAGCTCATGCGGCGCCACACGGGCGCGATGCGCTCCAGCATGATGCGCTTGCCCGCTCGCGGCGCCTTGGGGCGCATGAGCGAGGCGGGGGTCTCCTTGAGCACATGGCGGCACGCCAGGAAGGTCGCGCCGACGATGCCCACCGAGAACAGGGTCACGCCCAGCGATGCCGACACGGGATCGAAGTGGAGCTGGAACGGCGGCAGCGCGTACATGGTGGTGAAGATCGTGAAGATGATCTCGGGCAGCACGATGAAGCCGAACACGTCTCCGGCGATCCCGCCGGTCAAGCAGGCCGCGAACGAGTAGATCACGTATTTGGACTGGATGCGGGCCCTGCTGTAGCCGAGCGCCTTGTACACGCCGATGAGCCCGCGGTCCTCCTCGACCATGCGCGTGACGGTGGTGAGGCTGATGAGCACCGCCACGGTGAAGAAGATGAACGGGAAAACGGTGGCGATGGACTCGATGGAGCTCGCGTCCGACTCGACGCTCGCATAGCTCGGCAACGAGGAGCGGTCCTGGATGTACCAGGTGGCTCCCTCGATATCATCGACCCCGGCGCGGGCGTCGTCGAAGCGGGCCTCGGCATCGGCCTTTTGCTCCAGGAACTCCTCCTCGTTGCGCTCGAGCTCCTCTTGGCCGCTCGCCGCCTCGCGACTGCCCGCCGCGAGCTCGTCGGCACCCGCGGCGAGCTGCTCGCGCGCCTGCGCGCGCTTCTCATCGAGCTGGGCTTGGCCGGCATCGAGCTGGGCCTGGCCGCGGATCACCTCGTCGCGGGCGGCCGCGAGCTGGGCGCGCCCGGCGGCGACGGCGTCGAGCGCGGCGACGACCTGCGGCTTGGCGAGCACGGCGTCGGCGAGCAGCCCCGACTGGGAACCCGCTTCCGAGACCTGCGACTCGAGGCTCGCCAGCACGGAGGCGATGCGGTCCAGCGCGGCGCGCGCCTCCTCGAGCTCGGGGCCCCCTTCCACATATGCCGACACGGCAGCCCGGACGCGCTCGATGTCCTCGGCGGCATCCGGATAGAGCGCCGACAGGATGCCGGCGAGCCAGTCGATGCGATCGAGCAGCTCCTCGCGCACGCCGGGATCGCTGGGAAGCTTGTCCAGCAGGCTGCGAACCGCCTCGACGAGCTTCGAGGCATCATCGATCCGACCGGATGCCGCCTGGGCGTAGGCGGAGACGGCCGCGACGAATTCCCCGCGCGCCGACGCATCGCCGGCCTGCAGGCGCCCCCAGGCGTCCGCGGGCCAATCGTCCCCCATGAGCAGCGCCAGGGTCTGCGCGCTCGACTCGGCGCGCTCGATCTGCGCCAGGGATTCCTGCGCCGTCGCCGCGCCCGCCTCGAGCTCCGCGCCCTTCGCCTGGACCGTCGCCCATGCCGCGTCGAGCTGCTCGCGCGACGCGTCGAGCTGCCGCTGCGCTGCAGCGAGCTGCGCCTCGGCGCTCGCGCCCTGCTGCTGCAGCTCGCGCTCGCCCGCCGCGATCTGCGC
>OBIU01000162.1_pt1 | contig 39134 bp, 27 predicted proteins | sample 1519871 | NCBI WGS metagenome assembly OBIU01 (sample SAMN04209229, study PRJEB22552) | human gut metagenome | biome: gut; material: feces | host: Homo sapiens | place: USA: Oklahoma
GGGGAGCCTCGGAAGAAACTCCGAGGCTCCCCGGGGCGGCTGAGCTCTGGAACGGATTATGCCAACGTGTCTTATATTGTTGCAAGCTGATCGATGGCGACATCAAGCCGTGCGATTATGCGTTCAGGGCCTTCCACTCAACCTTCGCGTAGTCACGGTGTTTGGCGAGAAATGCATCCACTCGTTTCACGCATTCCTTATAAGTCACAATCTCCTGTTGCTCCTTACCGTCCTTGAGGGTTTTCAGCTGGTAGGGGCTCGTTGGATCTCCTCGGTCTTCGGGATTCGCATACGTCCAGTTCATAGACGAGTCGACTTTCAGCTTCCTTCCATCCCATCGTTGAATCGTAATGGCTCCGGTATCGAATCCTCCCGAGCCGTACCTCCCAATAGTCCCGGCTTTGTTGAGCCAATAAGAGCCGCGAACGATCGACTCGGCAAATCTTACGATGCTGCCATCGGAGTATCCAAAAGCGCATAAAACGATGTTGGCGTCATGGACGTCATCGACGAATCGGGCATCATCCAGGGTTATCACCAGCTCATCGATCTCGTCGTGATTCAGGTCAACATAGGCATACTTAACACCCTTAACGCTTGGTGAAAAGGAGTAATCACCTGTCCATGCTAATGGCCGATCGTTTGGAAGCATGATTCCGGATTGCCCCGCAGATGCGATGGCGTTCGCGTATTGAGCGAACAGCTGCCTGTAATCATCGAGAACGCGTCCGAATGCTGCGTGGGCTGCTTCATTTTCCTTGTTGTTCTCGGGTTTGCCTCCTGGTAGGTAAGTGCATTCCGGCACGAGACGGCCGTTCTCCCAGTGCAGGTCCCACTTGAGCGGGGTTTCTTCGCGTCCGATTTGCACGAAATCGAACGTATTGTTTATAAACGCGCTAAACGGATCGAGGATGTCGAGTTTGCCGGTTATTCCAACCCCGACATACGCCGCCACATCGGAGCACGTCATACCGGTCTCGCGGAAATCCATCCGCCCCCAGATACCGGGGATGATCTTCGGTTGGATGGAGGCTATGTCGATGCCGAAGAATGCGAAGCCAGCGTTGGGACCGAGGTCGAACGTGAGCTCTCCTTCAAGCTCGGGCATATCGATGCTTGCATCACGTACGGCGCGGAAATGTCCGTCGAAGTAGTCTACGCCAGCAGAGAAGTGCGCCGACGTGCTCAAGGATAAGTGTCCGCTCAGCGAAGGTTCGAGGGTTGCGTTGAAGTCGATGCTCGCGCCGGTGATGCCGAGCGGAATAGAAAGATCTACGGGCAACAGCGATATCTCTACACCATCGAAATGCTGTTCGAGTAAGGCTTTCACCTTAAGAGATGCGCTGGGGGAGAGCACGGCGGTCACCCGAGAGGGGGCAAGGCCCTTCTTCCAGTCGATCTTGAGGGTTGCTGACACTGTGATGTTGCCGTCAATCGATACCTCTTCGGAAGGATGGTACGAGAATGGAATCTCGTAGGCACCCGAGATGCGCTCGTTCGAGCGCTCGTCGAGGCCTGCAGCCCGTGCGGCGACGCCCAGCTCCAGGGGTACGTTTATCGCTTCAACATGGACCTCGTCGAACACTTCATCGAGCGAGGCCGCCTGCTTGATCGCGATGCGGGCGTTGCCAGCGCCAGCATCCTCGACGGATTGAACGGTGCCGGCGGCGCCCAGCGGCATCGCGTCGCTCGGCTCGAGGATGACCTTGTCGCCCGTCTTGATATCGCTGGCTGGCACCGGGACGATATAACGCTCGCCGTCCGCTACGGCGTCGGCGATCTCTTCGACGCCCGGCGAGGGCTTCCAATCCGACGTCGGCTCCGACGTTGCGGGCGTGGCGAGCAGCTCCTGCACGCGCGCCTCGGCTGCATCGGCTTCGCTTCCGGTGATGGCGTCGCCCGGGCGGACCTTTCCGTCCGGATCCGCTTCGCCGATGCCCGCTTTGATGGCGGCGTCGATGAGTGCGGGATGCTGCGACGCGCTTGCGTCGGGGGCGTCGCTTTCGATGCCTTCGTCGGTGAACCCGCAGGCCAGTGCAGCACAGCAGAGTGCGAAATCTCTGCTTGCGACAGCGTTGCGGTTTTCGACGCCGAAGGGGATGATGCCGATGCGCTTCGCTTCGTTCCAGGCATGTGCCAGGTTTTCCTCAGATACGTCTGGTGAGGCATCGCTATTTTCCAGCGCGTTCACCATGCGGGCTGCCCATTCGGCATAGGAAGGCGCTTTGCCCGGGCCGTCCTGGGGAAGTTTGTGCAGGCGATGCAGGAACGCTGCCATATCCTGGCGCGCTACGGCCGCCATGCCGCGGAAGGTGCCGTCGGGGTAGCCCGTTGAGACGCCCGTTGCCGCGAGCCACGCTATGTCGGCGGCGTGATCGGCTGTCGCGCCCACATCGGGGAAGCCGCCGGGCTCGCCGTCCCAGCTCGCTGCGCCCCCAACGCCCACGCGCGCTGCCAGGCGGCGCAGGAACGCGGCCATGTCCTGGCGGCACACCGCCGCCATGCCGCGAAACGTGTTGTCGGGGTATCCGGTGGAGATGCCGGTCTCGGCCAGCCACGCGATGTCGTCGGCGTGGGGCGTCGCGTTCGTGACGTCCTTGAAGCTGCATGTATATGTTTTGTCCTCGGCAGCGCTTTCATCGCCCATGAGGCGAGCGAGGCGGCGCAGGAACGCGGCCATGTCTTGTCGCGTCACCGCGTCGCCACCTCGGAAAGTGCCGTCGGGGAAGCCAGTCGAGATGCCGGACTCGGCCAGCCATGTGATATCCTCGGCATGTGGCGTAGACGCGTTGACATCGGGGAATGTCCTCTTCGCACCCGCACCCGCGCCCGCCGCGCTCGCCATCGGCGCGCATGCGAGGCACAGGACGACGATGGCGACCGCCATCGCAAGCACGCTTGCGCCGCGAAGTCTCCGTAAGCTGGTTGTTCGTGCTCTTCGACCCATGGTATGCCCTCCCTTTCTCCAGGATGCTCCGCCGCTCGGGGCATCGTTTGTTGCTGCTAGGCTAGCGCCTTGGGTCGAAGCGCGCATTAAAGGATGATATGAGGATGCGTCTCCTTGCTCCGAGGTATCCGTCGCGTGCCATGGCGCGGCTGCAAGCCGGCTGCATGGAATCTCCCTGCCCGCGGCATCCGCATTCAACAAATATAGGCCGCCTCCCGATCGGAGGCGGCCTGAGTGCGGAAGCCGCTCGCCTCGCGGCATCGAGCGGGGTATCTTCCGTACGGTGTTAGATGTCCTGCGGCAGGCAGGTGCCGAAATGTCCGTCCTGAGCGAGCCATGCCTGGAGGGTGTCTACGTCGGCGATTTGGTTGTGCTCGCAGGACAGATGCGACAGCGTGGGGCAGCCGCTGATATCGAGGGCCTTCAAGCGGTTGTGGTCGATTGCCAGGAAACTGAGGTTGCTCGCTTTGCTCAGGTCGATCTCGCCCAGCCGGTTATGCGAGGCGATCAGGCTTGTAAGTCGCGAGCATCCGGATAGGTCGAGCGAAGACAGCTTCGTTTCGCGGACGCCGGCGGTTGAAAGGGAGCCCAACCCCGTGATGTTCAAAGCTTCCAGGTTGGGGCATGCGAGATCGATGTGGCCGATGCCCTTCGCTTGCGTCGCATCCACGCTTGTGATGGTTCCATATGCAGCCCCGAGGACCACACCGCGAACCACGTGGCCGTCGATGTTCTGCGGGATGGTTATGCTTTTCGCGTCGGTCGCCTCTAGGATGTACGCGCCGTTTCCCCGGTAGTAGACGCTGGTTCCATTTTTCGTCCTCGCAACTATGGTCCCCCAGCTAATGCCGCTGTTGTCGTCCACGACGACGTAGGTGTACCCGTCATGCGCTTCGATGCGGGCCCGTTCGTGGACCGTGCACTGCGGCTTCGTATAACCCGAGTGGTTGGGCCGCTTCAGCCAATCGTCCAGCGCCGATGTGTCCTGGATGTAGTTGCCGCTGCAGGCGAGGTTGGTGAGCTGCTCACAGGGGGTGATATCAAGCTGCGTGAGGAGCGAGTTCGTGCAACCGAGTGTCCAAAGCTTCGGGCAGGGCGTCAAGTCGAGCGATCGCACGAGCGTGTTATCGAGAAACAGGTTGCGCAGCTCCCCGCAGCCGGTCAGGTCGATGCTCTTCAGGGGACATTTCTTTACGAAGAGGTTCTCGAGCTGCGCGAGGCCGTCGACGCGCACGTCGCTCAATCGATGCTGCGTCGTGCTCAGTGTTTGCAGATGCCGTGCCGCGCGGGCATCGATGGCGTGCAGCTGCGGGCTTTCGGCGGTTGGGTCCTCTCCAAGGTGCACGCCGATCACCGGCAGGCCTTCTATCTGCTCGGGAACGACAAGCGTCGTCATATGCGAGGGAACCGAGGCGATGTAGACTCCGGGGTCCTCGTAGGTTATCTCTTCCCCTGCGTCGGTGTAGCCGATGACTTGGCCGAGCTCGCAGCCGCATGAGGCGGGCGCCTTGATGATGCGGCATCCCATCCATGTTCCTTCGACAGGGTCCGTGACATCCTGCTTCTGCGGCAGGACGCTTCCCGTGTGGCCGTCTTGCGCGAGCCAGGCTTCAAGTGCGGTGGTGTCTTGGATGCGGTTGCGCTCGCAGGCAAGGAGCTCGAGCTTGGGATTGCGGGAGATGTCGAGCGAGGCGAGTTCGTTGTCTTGCACCTGGAGCCATAGCAGGTTTGGCACCGTGCTCACGTCGAGGTGCTCGAGCGCGGTGTAGCTGATGAGGATCTCGAAGAGCTCGGTGCAGTTAGAAAGCGTGATGCTGGCGAGCTGGGGGCTGCCCACGTTGACGCGCTCCAGCTTCGATAGGCCGTCGAGCTTGATTGTTCGGACGTTGTCGCTGTCATCGAAAAAGACGCTCAGATTGGGCGCCCCGGTGGCATCGATGCTTGTGACGCGGTCGGGAAGCACGCCCGTTCCAAACTTCACCACCTTGACATCGTGGCCATCGAGCCGGGCGGGAATCTTCAACGTGCTTTCCGTATTGGAGCTGCTGTAGATGTAGAGCCCCTCTCCAAAGTAGTTGATGGGCATGCCCTCCGGCGTCGTCCAGACTCGGTCGAAGATCTCATAGCCGGAGCCATCCGTGATGAGGATGTATTTGAAGCCGTCGGCCTCACCGAACTCGTATGCGTCCGTTGGCCTTTCCTGCTCATGCGACGCGACGTGGTCGTTGAGTCTGTGTAGGAACGCTGCCATATCCTGGCGCACAACGGTAAAGAGCGGCCTGAACGTCTTGTCGGGGTAGCCCTTCGAGACCGCCATCGCATCGAGCCACAGGATGTCCTCTCGGTGGTCCGTGGTATCGACGACATCGATGAAGTTGCCCGTGCCCACCGGTTTCCATGCGGTCGCTTCGCGGTCGCCCATCACGGTCGCGAGGCGCCGAAGGAACGCTGCCATGTCCTGGCGGACGACCACGCTCATGGGGCGGAAGGTGCCGTCGGGGTAGCCGGTCGAGATACCGGTCGAGGCGAGCCACCAGATGGCCTTCGCGTGCGGCGTTGCCGAGGTCACGTCGTCGAACCGCTTCATATCTGACGCGCTGGGCGTGTAGGCGGGCTCGCCAGCCAGGCGGTAGAGGAGCGCGGCCATGTCCTGACGATAGACGTCGACCAGCGGGCGGAAGGTTCCGTCTTGGTAGCCGGTCGACACGCCGGTTTGCGCGAGCCACTGGATGTCCTGCGCATGAGGGGTGTTCTCATGCACATCGGTGAAGCTCGCGCCGAGGGCGCAGACGGGCGCGAGTGCGCAGGCGAGCAGGGCGATCAGTGTCGCTGCGAGCGCGCGCCTCCGTATCGATTGGGTGACGCTCATGGATTCGAGCTCCTTTCTCTTCGACGTGCCGAATTGATATAGGATCGCTATTTCGATTCTACTCCTTGCCGTCCTCGCGGGCTGCTCCTCCGCGCCGTGGGCGATGCGTGGACCTACCCGGCTTTTGCGAGGCGCGTCCCCTGGGTACCGCGCTGCTCTATAATGGGATATTCCAAGACCAATCCGTTATAAAGGCCGCTTCGGCCCTCCGTGTTGTTAGGACTTGCCTTCCATGATTGCAGCTCCCCAGATCTCCATTCTGGTTCCCATCTATAACGTTGAGCGCTACCTCGAGCAGTGCCTCGATTCGATCGTCTCCCAGTCTTTCGAGGATTTCGAGGCCATCTGCATCAACGATGGATCGACGGACGGCTCGCGGTCCATCGTCCAGCGCTATCTCCAGGCGGATGCTCGCTTTCGCGTGATCGATAAGGAGAACTCCGGTTACGGGGCGTCGATGAACCAGGGGCTCCGCGCCGCGCGCGGCGAGTTCGTTGCCATCTTGGAATCTGATGATTTCTTCGAGCCCGACGCGTTGGCGACCCTGCATGATCTCGCGGCACGCGAGGAAGCGGATGTCGCAAAGGGGAATTTCTGGTTCTATTGGTCGACGCCGGCCGAGCACCGCGAGCTTTTCGAGTTCGTCGATGGGGACATGAATCGGGGTGCGGTGCATCCGCTTGACGTTCCGCAGGTGTTCTATCGGAAGCCGTCGATCTGGTCGGCTCTGTATCGCCGCTCCTTCCTTATGGAAAACGAGATCGAGTTTCTCGAGACGCCCGGGGCGTCCTATCAGGATGCCGGCTTCAACTTCAAGGTCTGGGCATGCGCCCGGCGCATCGCGTGCACGCGTAAGGCGCTGCTGTCGTACCGCCAGGATAACGAGTCGTCCTCGGTCAACTCGCCCTCGAAGGTGTTCTGCGTCTGCGACGAGTACGAGGAGATGCAGCGGTTCCTCGATGGCCGCGACGATCTGCGCGAGAAGCTGCAGGGGGTGCTCGAGCGCATGAAGTTCGATACCTATTCATGGAATTACGACCGTCTGTCACCCGAGCTCCGCGCCGAGTTCCTCCCGCGTTTCAGCGAAGAATTCGCTCGCGACCTCGATCGCGGGATCGTGGACATGAATCTGTTCGAGCCGTGGGCCGCCGCCACGCTTCACGCCGTGGTCGAAAGGCCGCAGGCGTTCGAGCGGTCGCAGCGTTGGCCTGTTGGCAAAGACAAGCTCTCGACGTTGCGGCACTTCTACGCATTGGGCGGCGCGCCGCTCGTCTGCTCGATCCTGTTCGGCACGTCGAGCCGGGCGTAGGGGAGAGCCGTGGCTAAGCTAAGCGTTATCGTTCCCGTATACAACGTCGAGGATTGCCTCGAGTGGTGCCTGGATTCGCTGCGAGTGCAAACGATGGGCGATATCGAGATCATCTGCGTGAACGACGGGGCAACCGATGGCTCACGCGACGTTCTCGCGCGCTGTGCTCAACGAGATGGACGCATCTCGATCATCGACCGTGAGAACGGCGGCCTGTCTGCCGCGCGCAACACGGGCCTGCGGGCAGCGACGTCGCCCTACGTCGCCTTCCTGGATGCTGACGATCGGTTCGTGCCGCAAGCGTGCGAGCGCATCGTCGCGGTTATGGATTCGACCAAGGCGGACGTGCTCACGTTCGGGGCTCATCCGTATCCGCGCGATGCGGGGACGAAGTGGCTCGATCTGGTTCTCAGCCCTCGCGATGTCGTCTACGACGAGTTCCACCCCGCGCTGTTGTTCGAGGAGGCATCGCGGCCGTTCTCTTGGCGGACCGTGTGCTCGCGCGACTTCCTGTCGCGCACCGGCGTCTCGTTCGACGAAACGCTTGCATTCGGTGAGGACCAAGTGTTCGATTTCGCCATCTACCCGCGCTCCGCCAAGACAGTCCTCATCTCCGACAAGCTGTACGAGTATCGCGTTTCGCGTTCCGGATCGCTGATGGATAGACGTCGGAAGGATCCGTGCTCCATGATGCTCGAGCACGTCGATATCGTTCGGCGCGTGTTCGATGATTGGTCTCATCTGATGGACGATGACGGTACCTCGCTGTTACGCAAGCACGCGGCGAACATGCTCTCCTGGGTGGTGGAGTTCGTGCTGTACGATTCGCTTTCGCTCGACGATCGCTCTTGGCGGCTGGTATGCGCGGCGTTGCGACCATTGCTCGACGGCTCCCTTGCTGCCGATGGGGTTGCCGGTTGCTCGCCGTCTGGGCGAGCGATTATTCGCGCGTCGCTTTCAAGCGCTGCCGTCGGCCATGTGAGGCGCAGTGTTCTGGCCGTTCGCTACTATCTCGAGAAACGCGGGCTCAAGCGCGCTCTCGAAGCGGTTCGCGAGCGGCTGTGAGCCAGGGGGCTCGCCATGACGGTTGCATCGCAAGGGGTTGAGGGCTCGCCGTAGCGGCAGGCGGCGCGCGTCATGGTGGCGCTGCCGCCTACGCGGGGATATACCTGCGGGCACGACCTACATGGGCTCGCCCGCTGCCGTCGTTAAAACGGAAACGTTCCATTCATGAAAATGTGAAGACGATGGAGGAAGGCCGCCATATCCTGCCGGGCAACGGGTGCGAGCCCGCGGAAGGTTCCATCGGAGAATCCCTCGGTGATGCCGGCGTCGGCAAGCCACCAGATCTCCTTGGCGTGCGGCGTCGCTGCCGTGACGTCGGCGAATCGCTGCGCGTCGGAGGCTCCCGGTACATAGGACGGCGAGCCCGCAAGGCGATAGAGGAACGCCGCCATATCCTGACGCGCCACTGATTCGAGCCCCCTGAAGGTCTTGTCGTTCCAACCTTGGGCGATGCCCTCCGATCCCGCCCAGCAGATCTCCTTGAAATGCGATGTGTCGGGCGTGATGTCGGCAAACCGCTGGCGGTCGATCTTGCTCGGCTCGTAGGCGGGGGATCCCGCGGTCCGGTAAAGCATGGCCGCCATGTCCTGCCTTGCTATGCTTGCGCCTCCACGGAAGGTCCCGTCGGGAAATCCCTCGGTAATTCCTCGTTCTTTCAGCCATCCGATGTCCTCATGATGGGGCGTGGCGGGGGTGACGTCTTCGAATCCATAGAGCTTGAAGGGCGTAAAGGCATTGATATCGACGTTTCCCGCTATGCCGTCCACCTGTCCGACATCCGTATATTGCCATCCGTAGCATGCGGGGGCGTAGGTGCTGAAATCGAACTGCAGCTCGGCGGCATATTGCGCGACCCAGCTCGTGCGCTTCCAGATGGCCGGGCTATTGAGCGCGCCCTTGAGCAGCCCGGCGTAGCTGTAGATCGAGACGTTCGTGCAGCCCGCTTTTTGGAGCGCGCCGAAATAGGCGTCCACGATCTGCTCGTAGACCTTGGGCTCGGTCGGCGGCTGGTGCCCCGTCCAGCTCCAAGTCTCGAGATCGTAATATACGGGCAGGGTGGGGTGCGCGTCGTAGCGCTTGAGCAGCTCTGCCGTCCAACCGCCTTCCTGAGCGGCGAAATCGGCGTCGTAGGCGTAGCTATAGAGGTATATGCCGTAGGGCATGCCGATACGCTCGCATTCTGCCACGTTGCGTGCGAACTTGGCGTCCTCGTTGCCGATGCCGTAGCCGCAGCGCAAGATCGCGGCATCCACTCCGGATTTTTTGACGTCGTCCCAGTCTATGGTGCGCTGGTGCTCGGATACGTCGATCACCTTCACGGCGGGGGAGGCGAACAGCTTGCCGTTGCCATCGTAGAACGCCTTGCCCGAAACGGTTTCCTTCCACTCGTGGTCGCGCCATCCGCGATACGCAAGGGCATTCGCGTCTGAGGAGCCGTAGTCGAGCGGATCGGGCTGGTAGTTCGCATCCGCCCATGCTACATACTCGTCATACGTGTTCGGGGCCGGGATGTTCGTCGCCGGTTGCGCTGCGCTTGCCATGCGCGGCGGGGCCACGGCGGCAAGCACCGTGCTGCTTGCGAGGAAGGCGCGCCTGCTTACGCATGCGGGACGCGGGTTGTGCTGGGTCATAGGATCTCCTCCCGATGCCTGTATTGCAACCTTGCATGCTAAGGCGGCCTTGATCTTTCGGGGCGGGCGATGCTGTTGTTCACGCGTTTTTCACGCAACCCGTAGAGGTGTTAAACAGTTGCCCCTTGCACGTAAATATGGGCTTGGGCTCATGTGCCATTTCGAACTGAGGTGCGACGCCCCTCTGGGGGGATCGTGATCTGCCGTGATGTTTCGCGCCGAATGCCTTTGCGGAGTGGCGGTTCGCAAAGGCATGCGAGGCTTCGAATCATCGTTAGAAATGCTACTTGAAGTATGCGTATACATTTGCAACGGTATGCGCGCCGCTGTGTTGCAAATGTATACGCGTGGGCCGGATAGCATATCCCTGCGTTGAGCGTGCTGCCTATGTGTCGATGTACTCTGCCATCGCGCGAGACAGTTGCTGCAAGTGCAGCCAAAATCGGTCATCGCAGCTGTCGGCAGTTCGAATGCCGCATATATATGCATGTAGTTTGCCATGCCACGTACTCGCTTGGCTTCCGGGGTATGGGACGTTTCGTGTGTCGAAGGCCAGAGCGATGGCGATTCCGATATTCTCGGCGGTGCCCCGGTGCTGCTTTGGTCTATAATCATCCACATGCGCCGTTAGCTCAGCTGGATAGAGCAGGGGACTTCTAATCCCAAGGTCGTAGGTTCGAATCCTATACGGCGCACCATTCGTAGGATGTACGAACTCGCTCGACCTCGCGTTCGGGCGGGTTCGACCTTTTTGCAAAGCTGGGTCATGCTTATGCATGGTGCTGTAGCTTTCGACCCGCCGATTGCCGTCGAGCTTCATATCATTGCTGGAACCTATCGAGGCATCGGCTGTTTTTCGAGCACATTGAATTAGCGCCTGCGCCGAGCCGCCATGCCGCGTACCGCGTGCGCCGGATTGCCATGCCGTGCACCGCCTGCGCCGGACCGCCATGCGCGTACCGCGTGCCGCGCGTTGCCGCGCTGTTTGTCCGTGCTATATTCTTACGATATGGACGTAAGCGTTATGTGATTGGGCGATCGGGTCCCTTGCGGCCGATTGATCAGGCCGGGTTGAGCGTATATGCGAGTAGGGGAAGGCAATACATGTTTGGCAATCAAGATTCCATGGTAGCCGGCGACGTGGCCGGAGATGAGGTTATGAGCCGCCAGGCTCTCCAGCATTTCGTAAGCCCGGACGACGTTCTGTTCGCTTCGAATCTCGGTTCGCGCGATCGCGCGCTGCGATTCATCGCGGACAAGGCGGTCGAGCTCGGCGTCGCGACCGATGCCGATGAGCTTTTTGAAGCGTTCATCAGGCGTGAGGGCGATGGCGCTACCGGCATGCTGGAGGGATTTGCGATCCCGCACGCGAAGAGCCCCTCCGTCTCTACCGCCTCGGTGCTCGTTCTGAAAGACGAACAGGGCGTTTCCGGATGGGGCACCATGGACGGTCTGCCCGTCCTCATCGCCATCGCGCTGCTCATCCCCGAAAAGCCGGTGGACACCGCGCATCTCATGGTCCTTTCCAAGGTTGCCGAGGCGTTGATGGATGATCGATTCCGAGCAGACTTGCTGTCCGCCGACGGCGCCGCACAGCTAGCAGGCATCATCAACGCGCGCCTTCTGTAACATTCCGATCTGAGGCGCGCCCCGTCTCTCCGTGCCCGTTTTCCCATATATTTCACAGTAAGACTGCCACCTCGTTGGTTATAAATGGACGAATCGGGCGTTGTGAATGGTTTTCGTGCGTCTATGCGCTAGAATGAAGCAGTCTTATATCGTGCCTAGGGCATCCAGCCGTAAGGCATGTTGAAAAGGAGTCAGTTATGGTTTCTGAGAAGGCCACCCTCGTCAATCCCCAGGGTCTGCACATGCGTCCCGCCGGTCTCTTCGCCTCCACCATGGGCAAGTTCGCCTGCGACGTGACCGTCGTCACCCCCGACAAGGAGGTCAACGGCAAGAGCCCCATGGCTCTGATGGCTGCTGGCATCCCCTGCGGCACCGAGGTCGAGGTTAAGTGCGACGGCGCAGACGAGGCCGAGGCTCTGGCCCAGGCTATCGAGCTCATCAAGAGCGGTCTCGGCGAGTAACTCGCCCGCGGGCTTGACCATTGAACAGGTAAGTTCATAGCAATGTGCGCAGGCGTCTACACCCGTGGACGCCTGCTTTTTGTAGCGACTGCATCTTGAGATGGCGGTCGCACGGAGAGAGGAAATGGGAATGTACCAGGGAGTCAACGCTTCTGAGGGCATCGGTATCGGCACCGTCATGGTCGCCGTCGATCCCGACCTGACTTTTGAACCCCATGAGGTAACCGACGCTGCCGCAGAGAAGGAGCGCTATCAGGCCGCGCTCGCCGTTTTCTGCGAGAAGACCCAGGCTCAGGCCGATCATATGAAGGTCGCCGTGGGCGAGGCCGAGGCCGAGATCATGCTCGGTCACATCGTCCTCGCGCAGGATCCGGGCATGACCGATGGCATCAACGGCGCCATCGACGGCGGCGCCTGCGCCGAGCAGGCCCTCGTCGACACCAGCACCATGTTCGAGAACATGTTCCTGTCCATGGACGACGAGATGTTCCGCCTGCGTGCTGCCGATATCGCCGATATCCGCACCGGCATCCTCGCCGAGCTGCTGGGCGTCGAGGTCGTCGACCTCTCCGTCCTTCCCGAGAGCACCGTCGTCGTCGTTCACGACCTGACGCCGTCCATGACCGCGACCATCGATAAGAAGAACGTCGCCGGCATCGTGACCGAGACCGGCGGCCGCACCTCCCACTCCGCGATCATCGCCCGCGCCCTCGAGATCCCCGCGGTCCTTTCCGTCGCGAACAGCTGCTCTGCGCTGCGCAACGGCATGACCGCCATCGTCGACGGCTCCAAGGGCGTCGTCGTCGCCGATCCCGACGAGGCCGTCCTCGCCGAGTACACCGCCCGCGCCGAGGAGTTTGCTGCCGAGAAGGCCGCCCTCGAGGCCTTCCGCGGCAAGGAGACCGTCACTGCAGACGGCATCAAGAAGATCCTCGCCTGCAACATCGGCAGCCCGGATGACGTCGCGAACGCGCTCGACCACGACGCCGAGGCCATCGGTCTGTTCCGTTCCGAGTTCCTGTTCATGGACGCCACCGAGCTCCCCTCCGAGGAGGAGCAGTTCCAGGCTTATCGCAAGGTCGCTACCGCGCTCAAGGGCGCTCCCGTCATCATCCGCACGCTTGATGTGGGCGGCGACAAGGAGATTCCTTATCTCAACATGGAGAAGGAAGAGAACCCGTTCATGGGTTACCGCGCCGTTCGCTATTGCCTCGACAACGCCGACCAGTACAAGGTCCAGCTGCGCGCTCTGCTGCGCGCCAGCGCCTTCGGCGACATCAAGATCATGATTCCGCTGGTCACCTGCGTCGAGGAGGTCCGCGCTGTGAAGGAGCTCGTCGAGGTCTGCAAGGAAGAGCTCGACCAGGAGGGCTTCAAGTACAACCCGGACACCGAGGTCGGCGTCATGATGGAGACCCCGGCTGCGTCCCTTATCGCCGACAAGCTCGCCGAGGAGGCCGACTTCTTCTCCATCGGCACGAACGACCTGATCGGTTACACCATGTGCGCCGACCGCGGCAACGACCGCATCTCCAACCTGTACAACGTGTACTATCCGGCGGTCCTTCGCTCGATCAAGAACATCATCGAGAGCGGCGTCAAGGCCGGCATCATGGTCGGTATGTGCGGCGAGGCTGCAGCCGATCCGCTGCTCGAGCCGCTGCTGATCTCCTTCGGCCTGGAGGAGTTCTCCATGTCCGCTCCGAGCATCCTGCGCGCCCGCAAGACCATCTCCCAGTGGTCCAAGGCCGAGTGCGACGAACTCGCCGAGCGCGCGCTCGCGCTTTCGACTTCCGCCGAGGTCAAGGCACTTCTCGAGGAGGCTGCCCGTTAATGGGCTGCCTCATTCGTAGGTAATCTGCATGAAGGACCGCTGCCCCATGGTTGCGAGGCCGCGGTCCTTTCTAAAAAGGGGGCTTTATGTTTTACACGCTGACCGCAAATCCTGCAGTCGATATGACCGTTTCTTGCAACGGTCTGATCCCGGGCGAGAACGTTCGCTCCGGTTCCGCGAGCTACACGCCCAACGGCAAGGGCCTGGACGTGTCCTATGCCTTCAAGAAGTTCGGCGTCGACTCCGTCGCGCTGGGCTTCTTCGCCGGCTTCACGGGTAAGTTCATCGTCGAGGAGACCATGAACATGGGTTGCCTGTGCCGCCCGGTCTGGGTCGATGGTATCACCCGTATCTGCGCCTACATCAACGATGGCGAGAATGAGTACGGCGTGCTGAACCCCGGCGCGCCCATCACGCCGCAGCATGAGCACGAGCTCTTCAAGATTCTGGATACCGCCGGCAACCTGGATTGCCTGGTCGTCTCCGGCTCCGTTCCTCCCCGCGCCTCCAAGGACTTCCTCGATAAGGTCATGGACCATGCGCAAGCCCGCGGCGCCGACGTCGTCCTGGACCTCTCCAGCACCAAGCTCAAGGAGCTCGCCGCCAAGAAGCCGCTCCTTATCAAGCCCAACCACCACGAGATGCGCGAGATCTTCGGCGTCCAGATCGATACCGACGACGACGCCCGCCGCGCCCTGGCCATGGCGCATGAGATCGGCATCCAGAACGTTCTGCTCACCATGGGTAGCCGCGGCTCCGCGTACTTCTCCAACGGCGAGGACATCTGGTATGCCCAGCGCCAGTTCAACATCAAGCTCGTGTCCTCTGTTTGCGCCGGCGACTCCACGCTCGCAGCGTTCCTGCACAAGTGGTACGACGATCGCGACAACGTCGAGGAGGCGCTCAAGCTCGCGCTGGCTACCGGCGCCAACGTCGCCGAGAGCGTCGGCTTGGGCGACTTCGCCAACGTCGAGGAGTACAGCAAGCGCATCACCGTCCGCAAGCTCCCTCGCCAGTAGGAAGCTTCTGCGTCAGGCTGTGTAGGCATCTTGCTTTTCGAAGGCCGTCGGGGCATGACTCCGACGGCCTTTTTCTTGTCGGCGGCGGCCTCGCCGCGCTCCGCTGCCAAGCGGCATAAGGTGCTCTCGGCGGCGGGCCGGCATTGCTAGGGGGTATACTAGACCGACGATGACAGGATCGGGAGTGGAGTGAACGTGCAACAGGACTTGAGTTCAGCGCAGCTTAACGGTGCTTGTCCGAGCGCCTCGTCTCTTCGGGTGCTCGGCGCGCTCGAGCGCGCCGGCTTCGAGGCGTGGTATGTCGGCGGCTGGGTTCGCGACGCCCTCATGGGTTCCCAGAGCCATGATGTCGATATGTGCTGTTCCGGTACCTGGGAGGAATCCGAGCGCGCTTTGGTTTCCTCCGGCATCGATGTCGTGCGAAGCGGCATCAAGTTCGGCGGGATCACGGCGATCGCGGATGGCGAGCGCATCGAGGTGACGACCTACCGGCTCGACGGCTTCTATACCGACGGCCGCCATCCCGACGAGGTGGTCCAGGCGGGTACGATCAAGGAGGATCTTGCTCGGCGCGACTTCACCGTCAACGCTATGGCATGGCATCCCGCCCGAGGCCTGCTCGACCTGTTTGGCGGACGCGAGGATATCGAGAGCGGCGTGGTGCGCGCCGTGGGGGAGCCGTCCGTTCGTTTCCGCGAGGATGCGCTGCGCATGCTGCGTGCCGTGAGGTTCGCCTGCCGTCTCGATTTCGTTATCGAGCCGCGCACCGCCGAGGCCCTCGCCGCCTGCGCACCGTTGCTCGATGCGGTGGCGCGCGAGCGCGTCGGTATCGAGATGAACGGCATACTCGCCACGCGTCGTGGCGGCGACGCGATGCTCCGCTATCCCGAGTTGATATGCGCGGCCATTCCCGAGCTTGCCGAGAGCAGGGGGTTCGACCAGCTCAGCCCCTATCATGCGTTCAATGTCTACGATCATATAGCCCGCGTGCTCACGGTGGCTGGCGAGCTCTCGCGTTTCCGTATCGACGGCGGCGACCCGGACAGCGAGGCCTCTCTCTCGCTTATGTGGGCGGCGCTGCTCCACGACGTCGCGAAACCTGCGTGCTTTACCCAAGACGAGTCGGGACGCGGGCATTTCTACGGCCATCCCGAGGCGGGCGCCCGTCGCGCGCGGGCGATCATGCGTCGACTCGGTCTGAACGATTCCCTGGTATCCGACGCCTGCGCGCTCATCCGCTACCACGACATGCCGCTGGAGGCGGAGCGGACGAGCCTTCTGAATGCGATGAACCTGTTTGACCAGGCCGGTTGCGACGTCCCGCGCCTGATGGGCGAGCTGTTCGACCTCAAGCGTGCAGACACCCTCGGTAAGGCGCCATCGTGCTTCTATTACGTCGAGGAGATCGAGCGCATGAGGGAGATGGTCCGGGAGCTGCTCGCCAACGGGGAGGCGTACAGCCTGAAAACGCTAGCGTTGACGGGTGGCGACCTCATCGCGGCGGGCGTTCGTCCCGGTCCTCGAATCGGGGAGCTGCTGCGTCGAGCCCTTCAGGCGGTGATGGACGGCCGCGTGCCAAACGATGCGCCTCGTCTCCTCGCGTTTCTCGGCCTGCTATAGGTTCAAGCCGCCTTGCTGTGCGGGTTCGCGTTTACAGATAGCGCCACCATGTGTTATTGCCTGCTCGTGTGAAGAAGGGTAGGATAATTCACACTGTTCGTAACACGAAACGAGCATCACGTAACACGATTGGAGTGTCCATGGCAGATATCATGCAAACGTCGGTAACCCGCCGCTCGGTTTTGTCGCTCGTCGCCGCGGCATGCGGTGCCGGCGCGGCCGGGTCCCTCGTCGGCTGCGGTCGCACGTCGGAGCACGATGATTCACGTGGTTCGGGGAAGATCGATTCCAAAAAAACCGTGACCATCGCCATGAATACGAGCAGCGAACCCGCTGCGGGCTTCGACCCCCTCGTTGCCTGGGGCTGCGGCGAGCACGTCCACGAGCCCTTGATCCAGTCGACGCTCGTCACGACCGATGAGGAGATGCGCGTCACGGGCGATCTGGCCACAGCGTTCACCTGCTCTTCCGACGGCCTCGTTTGGGCGTTCGACTTGCGTGACGACGTCGTGTTCTCCGACGGGGAGCCTCTCACGGCCCGGGACGCCGTGTTCACCATCAACGCGGTTGCGAAGGGAGCTACATCCGAAGCCGATCTCTCCATGGTCGAGGAGGCGGTGGCGACCGGCGAGCATTCATTCGAGATTCACCTTACCAAGCCGTATAACGCGCTGCTCTACACGCTCGCGGTCCTCGGCATCGTTCCCGAGAAAGGCTACGGCGAGGACTACGGCGCCCATCCCATCGGCTCCGGCCGCTATCTGCTCGAGCAGTGGGACAAGGGCCAGCAGGTGATCTTCGCCGCCAATCCCCGCTACTATGGCGACGCCCCCTCGATGGAACGCGTCGTCGTCGTGTTCATGGAGGAGGACGCTGCGCTTGCCGCCGTCCGCTCCGGCAACGTCGATATCGCCTTTACCTATCCGACCCATTCCGACCAGTCCGTAGATGGCTATGAACTCGTGAGCTATCGCACCGTCGATTCGCGCGGCATCTCTCTGCCCGCGGTTCCCGCGGGCGGAACGAAGGTCGTCGACGGCGATATGGCGTATGCCATGGGTAACGATGTGACCTGCGATGTCGTCATGCGCCGTGCCATCAACATGGGCATCGACCGCGAGGCCATCATCGAGCACGTGCTCAACGGCTATGGCCGTGTCGCGTACAGCGTGGGAGACGGCATGCCGTGGTCGAGCGAGGATATGGCCGTGGAATTCGATCGCGCCGGAGCGCTCGCCCTGCTCGAAGAGGGCGGATGGGCTGCGGGAGCCGAAGGCATCCGTGTGAAGGACGGCGTTCGCGCGGCCTTCGACGTCTGGTATTCCTCTGATGATTCCTCTCGACAGGCTATGGCCAACGAGTTCTGCAACCAGCTTCGCGATCTGGGTCTCGACGCAACGCCTCGCGGAGGCAGCTGGGATGAGATCTACCTCCATCAATTCGAGAGCCCCGTGCTCTGGGGCTGGGGGTCGAACGCGCCCGTCGAGGTGTACGAGCTGTACTACTCCTCTGGTTGGGGGAACTATCCTTGCTACGAGAGCGCCATGGTGGATGCCTATCTCGACCAGGCGCTCGCCCAGACCGACCTGGAGGCCTCATATCCGTACTGGAAGAAGGCCATGTGGGATGGCGAGGAGGGCGTCGCCCCGCAGGGCGCCTCGACTTGGTGCTGGATGGCCAACGTCGACCATCTCTACTGGAAGCGCGACGGCCTCGATGTCGCCGAGCAGAAGCCGCATCCCCATGGGCACGGCTGGTCGCTGGTGAACAACGTCGATGCATGGTCGTGGAAGTAACCGGAGCGTGTCGCATGTCCCTTCGAGCCGGGCGGGCGGCGCCTTCGCCCGCGGAAAGGCGGTAGCTATGGGATTCGGGCCGGGTCGTCCCTCTCGGTCGAACGGGGTTCTCGCGCGGACCGCTCGCCGCGCGCGCGAGGTTGCACGCGGCGTTCCCTGGTGGCTTTGGATTCCGCTGCGCTGCGCGGCGCTGCTGCTCGCGGTGAGCGCGGTGACCTTCTTCCTCGTGGGGGTGTCCCCCATCGATCCGGTTCAGGCAAATGTGGGGCAATCGGCCCTGCTTGCCATGAGCGCCGAGAAGCGCGCCGCCCTCGCGGAATACTGGGGCGTCGGGGAGCCGATCGCCGAGCGCTTCGCGCGGTGGCTTTCGGCAGCGCTTCACGGGGATTTGGGATACAGCCTTCGGTTCAACGCTCCCGTTGTCGAGGTGGTGGGGGAGCGCTTCGCGGCTTCCTCGCTGTTGCTGATCACGGCATGGTTGCTCTCGGGGGCGCTCGGATTCCTCCTAGGGCTGCTGGCGGGTTCCCGTCGCGGGTCCTGGGTCGACCGGCTCATAAAATCATGCTGCTACCTGCTGTGTGCTACCCCTGCGTTCTGGATCGCGTTGCTCGCGCTCATGGTGTTCGCCGTCTATCTGGGATGGTTTCCCATCGGCTTCTCCGCTCCGATCGGAGTCGCCGCGCATGATGTCGGGATCGCGGACAAGCTGCACCATATCGTGCTGCCGGCTCTGACCCTTGCCTTGACGGGCGTGGCGCCCATCGCGCTGCATACGCGTGAGAAATGCATCGATGTCATGCAAGGCGATTACATGCGATTCGCGGAAAGCAGGGGCGAGTCGCGCCGGCAGGTGCTGTGCCGTCACGGATTGCGCAACATCGCGCTCCCGGCCGTCATGCTGCATCTGGCCTCGCTCAGCGAGATCTTCGGAGGTTCCATATTGATCGAACAGGTATTCTCCTATCCCGGTCTTGGCCAGGCGGCGGTGACCGCCGGCTTGGGTGGTGACGCGCCGCTGCTGGTGGGTATCGCGCTCGCATCCGCCTTGCTGGTGTTTTCAGGAAACGTGCTCGCCGATGCGCTGGCGATGCTGATGGACCCCCGCATGCGGAAGGGGGCGCGCCGTGGTTAGGCTCCGCGCCGCGCTGTCGGGGATGATGCCCGCAGACGGGGGAGCTGGCGAGGACCGCGGCCGTTGTGGCCGCCACCGCAACCGTGCGACGGGCGGTCGGCGCGACGGCGTGGAGATCGCGAGCGAGGCCGTCGTCTACCATGCGCCGCGCCGGCTCTTCGCGGGCTCGCGGCGGCGCTTGCTGCTTCTTGCCCTGTGCGCCTCCGTCCTCGTGTTGGTCGCCGTCGGCATCGCGGGGGCTCTCGTGATCGATAAGGCGTCAGCCGTCGATTTCACGCGGAAGAACCTCGCGCCCTCTCTTGCGCATGTCTTCGGGACCGATTGGATGGGAAGGGACATGCTGGCCCGAACGCTCGCCGGCTTATCGACTTCCCTCGGCGTCGGCCTGATCGCGGCGTTCGTCTCCTCGCTCATCGCGTTCCTGCTCGCCGCGGTCGCCGTGGTAGGCGGTCCGGTGCTCGACGGCTTCGTTGACTGGCTCATCGATATCGTGATGGGCGTGCCGCACATCGTGCTGCTCATTCTCATATCCTATGCCCTGGGCCGCGGAGCCGTGGGCGTTTTGGCGGGCATCGCCCTGACCCATTGGCCGAGCCTCGCACGCGTGCTGCGGGCTGAGATGATGCAGCTGCGCCAGGAGCCCTTCATGGCGTGCTCGCGCGCCCTCGGCGTCGGCCGCATGCACATGGTGCTCAACCATGTGCTGCCCGCCTTGCTCCCACAATATCTCGTGGGCCTCACGCTCATGTTTCCTCATGCCATCCTCCATGAGGCTTCGATCACGTTCCTGGGGTTCGGCCTTTCTCCCGAGCAGCCCGCTGTGGGCGTCATCCTCTCCGAGGCCATGGGGTATCTATCGAGCGGTTCGTGGTGGCTGGCGGTCTTCCCCGGCCTCGCCCTGCTGCTCGTCGTGCTGCTCTTCGATGCGGTGGCGTCCTCGCTGCGCAGCCTCGTCGCCGGAGCGGAGGTGCAGCGATGACATGCGTTCGCGAGCATCTGGTATCGCATGGGGCGCATGGAGCGGACGAGTTCCACCATCATCACAGCCATGCTGCTGCGTCCCGTCATACGGGCAGCCATCATCTGCTGACGGTCGAGGACCTTGCCGTCTCCTTCGAGATGTACGATCCGTCGGCATCCTTCTTCTCCGCCGAGCTTGTGGAATCCAAGGTCGTCCATGACGTATCGCTTTCGGTTCATCAGGGCGAGATCTGCGCGTTGGTGGGTGCGAGCGGCTCGGGCAAGTCGGTCGTGGCCGATGCCCTCATGGGAAGATTCGAGCCGAACGCCTCCGTCACGGGCCGCATCTGGTTCGATGGCGCCCTGGTCGACGCCTCTTCGCTGCTCTCGCTGCGCGGCCGCGGGATCTCCCACGTGCCGCAAGGCGTTACGAACCTCGATCCGCTGATGCGGGTCGGTCGTCAGGTTCGCGGCGTCCCTTCGGGCGCGACGAGGAGGGAGCGCGCTGCCGATGCCCGGCGTCGGGAGCAACGTCAGCGAGAGCTGTTTGAACGCTACGGGTTCGACGAGACGACCGCGCGCCTCTATCCGCATCAGCTTTCCGGCGGCATGGCGCGGCGTATTCTGCTGATGTGCGCCCTCATGGAGCAGCCCAAGCTCATCATCGCCGACGAGCCCACTCCCGGCCTCGACGTCGACCTCGCCCTGCAGGCGCTGGGCGATCTGCGTGCCTTCGCCGATGCGGGCGGCGGCGTCCTGCTCATCACGCATGATATCGAGCTCGCCTTGGGGGTGTGCGACCGCGTGGCGATCTTCAACGGGGGCACGGTCGTGGAGGAGACTTCCGTCGAAAGCTTCTCGGATCCGTCCTTGCTGCGCGATCCGTTCAGTCGCGCTTTGTGGCACGCGCTTCCGGAGCATGGATTTCAGGTGGCGAGCGAAGCGGTCGTCGATTGCGCCGCCGCGCGAAGGGGGAGATGGGCATGAGTCTCGATGCACGGGGGGTCGCCTTCGCGTACCCGGGCTGCCGGCCGCTTTTCGAGGATGTCGCGCTTTCCCTATCGCCGGGGGAGCGCGTCGCGTTGTGCGCTCCATCCGGCAGGGGCAAAAGCACCCTCTGCCGCATCCTAAGCGGATTTGAGACCCCATCTTCTGGTGACATCACCCTCGATGGCGATCCGGTTCGTATCGGCGGGTCCCAAGCCGTTCAGCTGCTCTGGCAGCATCCCGAGCAGGCTGTCGATCCACGGGTGCGCATGGCGCGCTCCCTGGGCGAGGCGGGGGATGTGAGGGGCGAGCGCGCCTGCGAGCTGCTCGACCGGTTCTCGGTGAATCCTGCATGGCTCTCCCGTTTCCCCGGGGAGCTCTCCGGGGGCGAGCTGATGCGCTGCTGCGTGGTGCGCGCCCTGATGGTTCGACCGCGATACCTCATCGCCGATGAGGTGACCGCCATGCTCGACGCCGTCACCCAGGCCTCGCTGATGCGCGCTCTGATGGATACAATCCAGCTGGAGCACATGGGGCTCTTGTTCGTTTCGCATTCGCCCGCGCTGGTTGATCGCGTTGCAACCGACGTGCTGACATTGGTGTAGCGCTCGCGCGCCGTTCGGGCGCCCCGCCGCACCAATGTCGGGGCTGTGATCGGGCGGCGCGATACCCAATCGGATGCGCCGCGACCTCGCGTGCTCGGCAGGATGGGGGGTGCAGCGTATCCGGAAGCAAGGTATCGGTAAAGAAAAATCCCAGGAGTGAAACCTGGGATTGAACAGTTGGTAGCCCGTACCGGATTCGAACCGGTGATCTCCGCCTTGAGAGGGCGGCGTCCTGAACCGCTAGACGAACGGGCCATATATGTAAGGGACGTTCGAGTGTCCCGAGAACTCATGGTAGCCCGTACCGGATTCGAACCGGTGATCTCCGCCTTGAGAGGGCGGCGTCCTGAACCGCTAGACGAACGGGCCAAAAGCGACAAAACACAACACACAATGGCTGGGATGGAGGGAGTCGAACCCCCATTGACGGAACCAGAATCCGCTGTCCTGCCATTAGACGACATCCCAATTGGTTGTTGTCTGCGCTCCTCTGCGCGAGAAAGAATATTACGGGAGTCCCCGCTTCAGCGCAACCCTTTTCTTTCGAGAATCTTAAAGATGTGTACAGAATATGGAATCAGCAGGTAAATGAGGTGTCTAATACGTGAGGACATCACGGGGAAGCTGTCTGTTGGACCACATGTGCTCGAGCATCTCGATGCTTTCGGTATCGAAGGCGCGCGCCGCCTCGCCGTTTTTCACGACGGGCACGATCGCATCGTCACCGGTATCCCGGGGTAAACCGGTGCATCCGGCGCCGTTTTCGATGTTCTCCCGCGCGATCGAGACCAGGGCGTCGACCAGCGCCGTTACCGGCACGCCGTAAACCTGCGCGCTCCAGCCGTGCTCCTCGAGATGGGTGCGGGCGAGCACGGCGTCGTGTTCATCAAAGGGGGCGAATCCCTCCGGCATCCATTCGACGAGGCGAGCGACAATTTTCGCCTCCAGGCACTTGTCGTAGAACAGGGCACCGGTGAAGCTCGTGCAAGCGGCGGCGAGGCGGGGCGGGAGCGAATCCATCTCGCGGAGCTCGCAAAAGCCCTTCAGGCGAACGTTCGGAAAGACCATCGACAGCAGGTGGAAGAGCTCGGGGCGTGCGAGCTGTCGCTCGGACATGATGTCTCGGGCGTAGCGGTTGCCCGTGGACGCGGTCACGTGGTTCGCGTCGGTGAACAAGATGGGCTTCACGTTCGCGACCCAGAGGGCGTAGTCCTCGAACGTCAGCCCCTCGAGGGATCCCGGCACGATCCCGCAGCGGTCTACGTCGACATGGTGCCAGATGAGCGACCTCGCCATGCCCGGTGTCGGCTGGCCGCGGAAGACGGGCGCGTTATCGAAGAGGAAGGCGAAGAGCGGACCGAGCAGCGTCGCCATGCGGTAGATCCGCTTGGCGTCGCGTTCGTTCTCATAGTCGAGCGAGACCTGCGTGGAGGCCGTGCAGCGCATCATGTCGCGCGCATACCTTCCACGGCGGGAGAGGTAGGCGTCCATATCGCGGTAACGCTCCTTGGGGATCAGGTCGAGGTCCTCGGGGGCGGAGACATAGGGGTTGTAGCCCGAGGCGACCAGGCGGGCATCGCTGCCGAGCTTCTCGAGCGTTCGGGCAAGCTCTGCATCGAACGATTTGACCGCGCGGTAGAGCGCGGAGACGGTCTGCGCGGGTCCGGCGGAGACCTCGAGCTGGGCTGCGGGTTCGAGCGACACGGTCACCCCGACGGTCTCGCCATCGACGTCGATGGCATAGTCGAGACCGAGGAGATGGCCGTCGATATAAACGCGCTCATCTTCGCGATGCCGCTCCGCGAGGGCTTGGAGGATGCTCGAGACGCCGTGATCGCCTGCATAGGGGAGCGGCTTGTCATCTTTGCCCACCAGGATCCGTTCGAGCTCGAAGCCGATGTGCTTGTGCGCGGGATCCTTGTCGCCTCCCGCCAGCAAGCCGATCATGGATTCGAGGTTTTCTTTGAAGTGGCCGGTGAACGAGGGCACGTTATCGACATGAAGCTGGTGCATGGTTGCTCCTTGGGTATACGTAGACATCGACTGGTATGTACCCCAATTGGCACCCGTGCAATTCGAAACCAGACGCGCGACGGCCGCGGGCCGTGCGCGAAACGGACCCGCAGCCGCCGGGAGAATCGGTTGGAGCGCTCTCCTGCTTATTGGAAGCGCAGACATTCGACGGGGTCGAGCTTCGCTGCGCGGCGTGCGGGGTAGAAGCCGAAGAGAATGCCGATCGCAAGCGAGATCCCCACCGCGAGCGCGATGGTGAGGAAAGAGAACGCCGGCGACAGGCTCACGCTGCCCCCGTTGCTTGAAAGCGTCTCCAGCAGCCCCATGTTCGTGACTGCGATGGCGATGCCCCATGCGAGGAGATAACCCAGGACGGTCCCGATGATGCCTCCGAGGATGCAGATGGCAATCGATTCCATCAGGAACTGGCGCGTGATGTCCCGACCGCGAGCTCCGAGGGCGCGACGTACGCCGATCTCCCGAATGCGCTCGGTCACGTTGGTGAGCATCATGTTCATGATGCCGATGCCGCCGACGAGAAGCGAGATGCCCGCCACGGCGCCCGTGATGAGCTGAAACGCCATGGTGAAGCTTTTGAGAGCGTCTATCTGGGCTTTCATGCTGTATACCCAGATATACTCGTCGACCTGGTCCTCGGGTACGCGCTGCGCCTTGGCGAGCGCGTCCTTGATCTCGACGAGCGCTCCGTCGACGTCGACGCCCTCGCGGACGAAGGCGATCGCTTGGTCGTACGTGCCCTGCGGTGCCCATGAGAGCCCGCGTGAGACGGTTTTCGCCGGCATGATGAGGTTCATGTACGAGTCGTTCCCCATGCCGCCGGTCGCCGCGTCCGCCACGCCGACGATGGTGTAGGTGCCGTTGTTGATTTTTACCTGCTTGCCGATGACGTCGGCGTCCGGATTGCCGAAGTAGGTCTTCACGCCGCCGCGCTCGATGATGGCGACGCGCGCGCCGCTGGCCTCCTCCTGCGCGTTGAAGAGGCGCCCCTCGGCTAGCTTCACCTGCCCCGTCATCTCGAGCATGCGCGCCGACGTGCCCGTGATCGAGATGCTGATCTGTCGGTCCTCGACCTTGGTCTCGCCGAATCCCGACACGGTGCCCTCGATGAATTCGATCGAGCTCGCGAGCTTGCCGAGCTTCTCGATATCGGAATCCTTCAGCGGGGAGGAGGTGCCGATCTGCACCATGCGCGCCGCATTGAGGCCGAGGCCGGAGAGAAGCGTCTGCTGCACGCCTCCGATGAGCGAGGTCATGGCGATGACGGCGGCGATGCCGATGACGATGCCGAGAACGGTGAGCAGGGTGCGCCCGCGGTTTGCCTCGAGCGCGCGGACGGCTTCTCGCATGAGGTCGCGGATGCTCATCGCGCTCCTCCTTCCCTGGTCTTGACGGGGGAGCAGCCCTCGACCGTCGGGGGGCACCCGAAGGCTTCGGATGGCCTGCATACGACGGGCGCGCTCCTCGCGTCGCGGTACAGCCTGCCGTCGCGTATCGTGATGCGGCGGTCCGCCTCGGCGGCGATGTCGGCGTCATGGGTGATGAGCACGATGGTCTTCCCTTGTTGTCTGAGGGCGTGGAAGGTGTCGAGCACCATGCGTCCCGTCGTCGAATCCAGGTTGCCCGTCGGCTCATCGGCAAGGATGATGGCGGGGTCGTTCACCAGGGCGCGCGCGATGGCGACGCGCTGCATCTGGCCGCCGGAAAGCTCGTTGGTGCGGTGGTCGTAATGGTCCACCGGTAGACCCGCCGCCCTGAGTGCGGACACGGCGCGCCGCTCGCGGTTGCCGTGGGGTACATCGGTGTAGGCGAGCGGGAGCATGACGTTGTCGAGCACCGTCATGCGCGGAAGCAGGTTGAAGCTCTGGAACACGAAGCCGATGCGGGTCGCTCGGATCTCGGCGAGCTCGTCGTCATCGAGCTTCGCGATGTCAAGTCCCTCGAGGAGATAGGTTCCGGACGTCGGGGTGTCGAGGCAGCCGAGGATGTTCATGAGAGTCGATTTTCCCGAGCCCGAGGGGCCCACGATAGCGAGGAGCTCGCCGGGCATGACGGAGAGCGTGATGTCGTGCAGGATGTGCGCCAGGCCGGCTTCCGTCTCGAAGATACGGTGGATGTGGCGGATATCGATGACCGGCTTCGTTCGTGCGGACGAGGCCGCGCCGTATGCAGCCGCTGGCTCCTGTAGGGAGGGGGCCGCAGGCGCGAAGACCGGTGGTTCGGTGGGCGGAATCCTCATGATCAGACCGCCATATCCATGTCGACGCCGGCGTTGCCTGACGGATCGCTTTGAGCTCCGGCATCGAGCGCGGCGCCCGAGATCACGAGCACCTCGTCGCCGGCGAGCGGCGAGACGGCCATTTCCGGATTGGACTGTGCCGACGCATCCCGGGGCTTGCCGATCACGGCGAAGTCATCGTTCTGCGCGACGACCTCGACGTCGACGCGCTCGTGCTCCGCGGTCTGCGGGTCCTTCTCGACGATGACGTAGTAGGTGGCGCCGTCGTCGCTCATGAGGGCGATGGCGGGCACCATCACCACGTCGTCAAGGTGCTCGGTGGTGATCTGGACGCTTGCGGTCATGCCGGGCTTGAGGCGTGGATCGGGATTCTCGATGATGACGTCGACCGCGAACTGCACCGCATCGCCCGGTCCGTACATGCCCGCCACGGAGCTGCCGCTCGCGGTGGATGCGATCGCGGTGACCTTGCCCGTGAGGACGAGGTCTTCGAACGCCGGGAAGCTGATGGAAGCCTGCTGGTCGAGCGCCACCTTGGCGATGTCCTCCTCGCCGACCTGGATGGTGACCTTCATCTGCGTGAGGTCGGCGATCTGCATCAGCGGCTGGCCGTTCTCGAGCGACCCCGTCGCCGGCGCGCCGACCTTGGCGTTCATCGTCACGACGTTGCCGGTGATGGGGGAGGTGACGGTGCGCTGGGCGGCCGCCGCCACGGCGGTGTCGTAGGCTGCCTGCGCGGCTTCCACGTTGAGCGCCGCGGCATCGATGGCCTCCTGTGATACGACGGCGTCCTCGCCGCCGTTCTCGTTGGGAACGATTTGGCCCCGCTTGGCTGCGGCGAGCTCCGCCTTCGCCGTCTTCAGCGCGCGCTGTGCCTCTGCGACGGCGCGGTCGAGCTCGTCGTTCTTGATGACCATGAGCACGTCGTCTTTGCTGACCGCCTGCCCGGCTGCGACGCGCACCTCGGCGATGGTGCCGCCAGTCTCGGGTGCTATGACGGTGCTCGAGAGGGGCTCGAGCGTACCCGATGCATCGATGGTCGTGCTGTATTCCCCGCGCAGGGCGAAGTCGGTCACCACGCCCGCGCCCTCATCGGGTTTCGGGGTGAGGGCTGAAACCGCCAGGGCCCCTATGGCGAGCACCGCCGCGACGGCTCCTATGGCGATGCCGCGCCGCATGAGCTTCTTCTTGCGGCGCTCCGCCCTGCGCGCCTTGAGGGCGGCGTAGGCTTCGGCGTCCGAGCCCTCGAGGACCGTTTGGTCCCCCGGCTCCTCCTCGTCGGGGCCGATGCTTCCGATCACGGGCGGCAGCTGCTGCGTCGGCTGCTCTCCCAGCCGAGGGATGCGCGGGACTTCGGCTTCGCGTGAAGAACCGGCCTGGTCATGCGCGGAACCGACCGGGTTGCTGGCTCGGTTGGCCTGGGGATGCGATGTGGGCTCCATGGTTGTTTCCTTGTCTCTCAGGGCGTGAAATGGGGTTACGAGACGACGAACGGTGCTCTCCATCGCGTGGTAGCTCTATGGATTGCCGCATCGTATACCTCGTTTATAGCGCATCGGTTATCGCGACGTTGAAATATGACAGATGTGTCATGGGCGTCGGTGCGACCGGCGGTGCTGCCGGCGGTGCGGGCGCGAACGCTTGCGTTGCGAAGCCGGGTTCGCGGCGCTTTATATCGCCTCTTCGCGAAGTGCGGCGATGATCGACTTGCTCTCGGCTTTTCGCAGCGCATACCAGGTCGATAGCGCCAGCATGGCTATGACGAGCGCGAACGATGCGAGGAGCCATTCCAGGGGGAGGATGAAGTCGAGCCCTTGAAAGCTCATGCTCATGGCCTGGTAGGCCAGATAGGTGATGAAGCCTCCGAGTGCGAGTCCCAGCGCGAGCCCGCGCCAGGCGTAGGAGGCGCATTCCAGCGCGATCATGCGCCAGAACGCCCGCTCGTCCATGCCGATGCTCTTCAGCATGGCGAATTCCCGGCGGCGCAGGATGATGGAGTTCGTGATCGTGTTGAACACGTTCGCCACCGCTATCAGGCTCATCGTCACGATGAAGCAGCTGATGAAGAGCTGGACCGCTTCGGCCATGAGGCGGGTCGATCGATCGTGTTCGGCATTGTTCGTAAGATACGTGTTGCTCCATTCGGCGCCGGAGAGGTCGTTGCGCATAACGGATGTCAGGGCGTTCTCGGTCTCACGGGGACGCGCCGCGGCGAAGGAGAGGAATGCCGTGATGGTGTTTCCGATCGAGCCCTCATCCGTATGGAAGGCGAAGGGCGTCGCCATGGTCCCCGCTTGAACGTCTGATAAGAGGCCGTCCGATTCCGACGCGATGGCCGGCAGCGCGGAGGCGGGCAGCATCAGCGTGGGCCATGCGGACGCATAGGCCTTGATCGGGGCCGGCAGGGTCGTGACGATCGCGCCCACGGGCAGCTCGTAGCTTTGCTCGAGCACCTGCTCGAGCGGTGCGGTCAGCTCGCGATAGAGCGGATTGCCGTTTGCGTCGTAGTCGTCTACCCCGTTTTCCCCGGCGCCCTCGTAGCGGGCGATGGGCGTCCCGCTGTCGTCGACCGCGATATCGATGAGCGGGTTTTGCTGGTCGGAGGATATATGGGTGAAGAGCCGCGCGGTGCCCGTGCGCTTGAAATGATTGTGAACCAGGTAGCGATCCCCGTTATAGGTCTGGGCGCCGTTGAGCGCCACGGCTACCGGATGGTCGGGGTCGGTGTAATCTTCCGCGTCCAATGCGTTCTCTTTTAGGATGCGGTTCCAGGAGGCTTCGTCGAGGAACAGGATCGAGAGCGCCGCATACGTCGTCCCATCAGAGGCGACGCCGCATCCGGGCACCTCGTACGTCTTGTTGGACTCCAGGAGGGCGTCGGTATCCAGCATGGCCGGGTCGCAGCTGCCGTACAGGGCGGAGTAGATCATGTAGCCTTCCCCGGCCACGCCGTCGAGATGCTTGCACGTCTCGTACGCCCGCTCGATCGCCGCGAGTCCGTCTGCCGCGGTTTCACCGGGCTCGAGCAGTCGATTCAGGCTGATCTCGATGTCACTGCCTCCGTTATCCGCGGTTTTCGTGATGTAGTCGAGGTAGTGCGACAGGCTGCCGGATATGATGATGAGCGCGACCGAGGCTGCCAGGGAGGCGACCGCAACTCGACCTTTGGAGCCCGGTCGCGCGAGGTTTCGATGGGCGAGCAATCGGGGCACGTCGGTGCCGTGATGCGGCTTGGCGCTGCGCGAGGCACCGCGGGTCGTTCCATGCGAGAGGGGAGCGGCGGTCCGTCCGGCCCGCTCGCGGTCTGCACGCCCGTCCCTCGAGAGGCGGATTGCCTCGATCGCGGAGACGCGGCTCGCGCGCCAAGCGGGGAACACGGTGCTCGCGAACACCGTGAGCAGCGTGAGCGCCGTGCAGACGACGAGTATGACGGGGTTCACGGTTATTGTGGAAATGCTGGTCCCCGAGAATGCTTGCTGGTCGATGAGCATACCGATGCCCTCGCCCGCGATATTGAAGACCACGAAGGTTCCCATGAGCCCGATGGCCAGCCCGATAGGAATGCCGATGGAAGCGAGGAGCAGGGCTTCGGCGTAGACCACGTGCCGAAGTTGCCGTTTGCTGGCGCCGAGCGAGGAAAGCAGCCCGAACTGGCGCATCCGTTCGGATACGGAGATTGAAAAAGAGTTGTAGATCAGCGTGATGGACGCGAGGACGACGACGCTCGATAAGATGGCCGCCAACGTGTAGAGGGTTCCCCAAAGAGAGCCGGCGTCGCCCATGCCCTGGTAGCGAAGAAGGGCATCGTGCTCGTATGCAGCGGTTGCGGGCGCCGCGGCGTCGATCCATCCGCGGTTGCCCCATGCGCTCAAGGGAGCGCCGCCGGTGTAGTCGGAGATCAGCTGGCTGACCTCTTCGTGCGTCTGCAGGTTCGTGGTCACGTAGACGCTCGTTTGCCGAACGGGGACGGCGGGCGCGGAAACGAAGCCGAGGTACCCCGGACCGCTCGAGCCCCATTGGCTGTAGCTCTGCGCATCGAGGGACCCGTGGAACCCGACGACGGTAAAGGTCAGGATATCCGTGGGATCGGCAAGGTATTCAGATATGACGTCGCCTTGCGCGCTCGCGGCGGTGTACATCGCTTCGCTGTAGAGGCAGGGGGCCTCTTCGCCCGTCTCGCTGTCGACGAAGCGGCGCTCTCCGAGGGCAAGGGAGATGGTGCTGCCGATTTCGAGCGCACCGTCCCATGCGGCTCGCGGCACGTCACCGTCATAGCCGGTGTCGGGTAGGCTGTCGTACAGCCAGTTGCCCTTGTCGGTGGTCAGCCCCCTCAGATCGTCGGCGAGAACTATTTCCCGCGGGCCCTGCGGCGCGCGGCCCTCTGTGATGCTGGGGAGTGGTTTCAGGCCGTCGAGCGCCTCGCTGGTCGGCCATTCCTGGACGCTCAGATAGCGTCCCCAGTATCCTTGAAAGCTGCGGGGCATCAGCGCTTCGCCATAGGAGATGAGCTCGTAGCTCTTCGTGATGCGTCGATCTTCCCGCAGACGCTCGAGTTGCTCCCGCGTCACGTTCACCAGCTCCACCTGCCAGGTGCCATCGGTGAGTATCTCGGCACGGAGAAGTCCGGTATAGAGGGTGGCGACGCTGGTGAATATCGCGGTGAACAGCGCGCAGGACAAGGCGATGCCGATTACGGAGACGACGGTGCGCGTTCGATTGAGCCTGAGCGAGCGCGCGGCGTATCGCCAAAAGACCCCGCCCCTCGAGATGCCGGCATCCACCTAGACCCTCCGCTCGATTGAGGCGATGCGCCCGTCCTCGATGGCGATGATGCGGTCTGCCATCAACGCGATGTCCTCATCGTGCGTGATCACGACGAGGGTCTGCTTGAAGCGTTCGTTCGAGTGCTTCAGCAACGCCATGATCTCGGCCGAATTGCGGGAATCGAGGTTGCCGGTCGGTTCGTCGGCAAGAATGATCGCGGGGGCGTTCATGAGGGCGCGGCCGATGGCGACGCGCTGCTGCTGGCCTCCGGAGAGCTGGTTGGGCAGGGAGCCTTCGCGTCCCTCGAGCCCAAGCGCCCGTATGAGCGATGCGAGCCGCTCCGCGTTGACCTCGCGACCGTCCATGAGCACCGGCAGCGTCATGTTCTCAACGACGTTGAGAACGGGGATCAGATTATAGAACTGGTAGATGAGCCCGACTTCCCTTCTGCGGAATACGGCGAGCTGCTCGTCGCTGCCGGCGAAGATGTCCTGTCCCTGGATCTTGACCGTTCCCGAGGTCGGACGATCGACGCCGCCCATAAGGTGCATGAGGGTGGACTTACCCGATCCCGATGAGCCCACGATCGCGATGAACTCCCCGGCATCGACCGTAAAGCTCACGTCGTCGAGGGCGCGCACGGCGGTGTCGCCCGTGCCGTAGACACGGCTGAGATGTTCTACGCTGAGCAGCGCCATGACGGAACCCCGATCGGTGAGCGGGCGGCGCCGAGTCGCATGGCGCCGCCCGGATTGACATGTACCATATTCTACGCAGTCCCTTTCTTCCATATGACGATAAGATGACGGATCTGTCACCATGCCCGCTCGCGGTCGTTCCGTGATGTGAAGAATAGCGCACAGCAGTTGACTAACGTACATATGGGGAATAGCATGTTGTATACGTGATTTGAGCGGAAACCCTTGCCGCCGTTTCTACGGGCGCGGCTGGACGAGGGCTCCGGCGGCACGCGGGCAATGAGCTTAGCAGGTGTTCGCAGGCGGTGTGAACGTCCGATGCCTGGTGGATGAAGAGAGTGGTGATGGCAGTGGCTGACAAGAGCGCTCATATCGATAGGCGCGTGTTGAGGAGTCGGAAGGCCATCGTCGATGCGTTCGACCGATTGCTGGAGGACCACGAGTTCAGCCAGATCACCGTCTCCGCTATCGCCCGCGAGGCGAATATCGACCGCAAGACGTTCTACGTCCATTTCGGCACCATCGACGGGCTTATGGACGCCATCGCAGAGGAGCGCGTCGACGACCTGCTCGATGCCATGGAGGATGCTTTTCGCGATGCCTCGAAAGACGAGGAGATCACGCTCGCCGTGCGGATGTTCTTCGAGGTTGCAAACAAGATGGTTTGCACCAAGCTCGTGCAAAACTGCCTGTCGAGGAATTCCATTCCGCCCGAGGAACTCCTTAAGCGCGTGCTGGGTCCTTTGAAGCGCAAGCTTATTGAGCGCAGGCTCGTCGTGTCCCAGGTACCGCACGACCAGATCGATTACTACCTCTCCTTCATCATGGCCGGTATCCTATCTATCTATCGCTCATGGCTGAAGTCTGACCGAACGACCCCGATCGAGGAGGTTTCTTCGATCGCGAACGACCTCATTCTGAACGGCTTGTCGAGCATCGAGAGCCGTATCTCGGCGTCTGAGGCGGGCTGCGACGAATAGCAGATGCCGGATGCCTGTGCTAGCATACGCAGTGTTCGTGAATCGTACCGTATCGCGCGCAGCGGAGGTGTGCCATGGCATCGCGTATCCTGCTGGTCGAGGACGACCAGCTCATCGTCGAGTCTCTCGTTGAGCTGATGAGCTCCGAGGGGTATGCCATCGATTCGGTATCCACGCAGCGCGAGGCGATCTCCCGCGTGCTCCTTGATCCCGCGGAAGGCGGCGGTGCGCCCTATGCCCTGGTGCTGCTCGACGTCACCCTCGCGGAGGGCAACGGGTTCGCCGTGTGCAGCGCGATCAAGCAGCAGCGCCCCGAGCTTCCCGTCATCTTCCTCACCGCGTCGGATGACGAGTTCACCACGGTCGCCGGAATCCAGATGGGCGCGGACGACTACATCGCCAAGCCGTTTCGCCCTCGCGAGCTTCTCGCCCGCGTTGCGGCGGTCATCCGCCGGTCGGGTTCGTCGCGGGGAAGCCTGCGTCTCGGGCCGCTCCTCATCGATGTCGACCGCGCGCACGTAGAGCGCAGCGGGCGCGACGTGGTGCTCTCCGCGCTCGAGTACCGTTTGCTGCTGCTGTTCGCCATGAATGCGGGCAAGCTGGTTTCACGGGACATGATCCGCGAGGCGCTGTGGGACGAAGCCGGGACCTATATCGAGGAGAACACGCTTTCGGTGTACATCAAGCGCCTGCGCGACAAGATCGAGGATGACCCATCGGAGCCGCGGCTCATCGTGACCGTGCGCGGCTTGGGCTATAAGGCGATCGGGTAGGTCGTCATGCTGATGAGGAACAGGGAGCTCGCGCGCTTCGCGGCTCTGTACGTCCTGCTCGCCTCGGCCGCCGTCTTGGGGGTCTCTTTCTGCTTCGGCCGACCGGCTGCATGGTACCTCGCCGCCTACGCGTCCGTGCAGGGCGTCGTCCTCATCGTGTTCCTGCGCCGTCGCTACCGCGATATCGAGCGCCTCTCCGCGCGCATCGACGCCGTGCTGCATGGGGATCGCGATCTTTCCCTCGGCTCGATGCGCGAGGGGGACCTCTCCGTGCTCTCGAGCGAGCTCGAGAAGATGGTCGCTCGCCTTCATCTGACCGCCGACGAGCTCGAGAAGGAGACGCACGCCCTGGCAGACTCGCTGGCCGATATCTCCCATCAACTCAAGACGCCGCTCACCTCGCTCTCCATCATCTCCGAGCTCATGCGCAAGCGGTTGATCGAATCGCGCGAGGGCCTGGACGCCTCCGACGTGCGCGAGCTCATCGACCGCCTGCGCGTGATGCAGCGCCTCCAGGAGCGGGTTCGCTGGCTGGTGGCGGCGTTGCTCAAGATGGCCCGCGTCGACGCTGGCATGGTCGAACTGGCGCGCGTCGAGGTCGATGCCTCCGAGGTCGTCCGCCGTGCGGCGGAAACGCTGGCGATCCCCTTCGATCTGGCCGACGTTTCGCTTGAGATCGATGCCCAGCCCGGGGCGTTCTTCATGGGCGATCCGGCGTGGAGCACGGAGGCGCTGTCGAACATCCTGAAGAACTGCATGGAGCACACCGATCCCGGCGGTATGGTTTCGGTGAGGGTGCGGCAGGATGCGCTCGCGTGTCGGATTCGCGTCGAGGACACCGGTCCGGGAATCGCGGAGGCCGACCTTCCCCACGTTTTCGAACGCTTTTATCGCGGCGGCGAGGCCGATGGCGCGGCGGGATCGGCCGACGTCGACCCGAACGGCGTCGGCATCGGCCTTTCGCTCGCCCAGAGCCTCGTGTCGGCCCAGGGGGGCGCGATACGGGCTTCGAACGCGGTCGATGAGCATGGCGCGGTTCGCGGCGCCCGCTTCGATATCGTATTCTTCTCGCTGAACGTGTAGCGGTGCTCGTCTCGACCCTGAGCGTGTAGGGGCTCTTGTTCCGACCCTGAACGTGTAGGGGCTCCCGTTCCGGCCCCTAGAGATCGCCCCCGTCCGCACGGCTTCGATGCGGACGGGGGCGATTGGTTTAGGTGTGACTCGTGCGTGCGGTGGCGCGCGCAAGAGCGACATGCTACGGTACCATCTCGGTGCAAGACGATGATGCACGCCTCGCTACCAGTGCCGCTTCGTCACCAGTGCCGCCTGGCTACCAGTGAACGATGACGCAGATGCCCTCCTTGACGAGGCCGTATAGCTCGGCTGCCTTCTGGGGCGGCAGGTTGATGCACCCGTGGCTTCCTACGCTCTTGTATGCCGCGGGGTTCGAGAAGCTGCTCGTTGCCTGCCAGCTCGCGTCGTGCAGGCCGATGGCGCCGCCAACGAAGGGCATCCAATAGGCGACGGGGGTTTTGTACTCCGGCTCGCCGGTCTCGGGATCCTTCTTGCCGACGAGCGTTACGTTGGTCGAGCAGGCGTTCATGCGGTAGATACCGCATGGCGTCTCGTTGCCGAGGTTGGGGTTACCGGTGATGCACCCCGACTCCCACAGAAGCGTTCCGTTCGCATCGTAGTAGCGAGCATGCTGTTCGGTCAGATCGACGTCGACGTATTCGGCCCAATCCTTCTCGCCGAGTTTGGTGAAGACGGCGCCCTTGCTCTTGAGCGGAACCTCGAGGTCGCCCGTCTGCTTGTTCGCGACGGCCTGCTGGACCGCTTCGGCAAGCGCCGCGGAGTCGACGACCCAGCCGTAGTTGCCGCCGCTTACCGTGATGACTTTGCCGTCGGGTCTCGTGTAGGTGCGCTCGGTGCCGGCCGTATCGAGCCCGTCGTCCAGGCTCTGCGCCCAGGCGGTGACGGCGGCGAGGTCGAGCGTGGGCTGCAGGTTCTCATCGAAGACGATCCAGGCAGCGAGTTCCTTGCCGCCGAGCTTCGCTACGGATTGGCCCTCCATCTTGAGGTCGACGTTCGTGCCGATCAGCTCGTTCGCGGCCTGGCAGGCGGCTTCAAGTTGATCGTCGGTCGCGTCGCCGCGCAGGGTTGCGAAATCGCTTTGGTCGAGTTCCACGTTCGACTCGAGGGAGAACAGGGCTTTCTTGACATCTTGCAAAGCGGGCTCGAGGTTGAGCTTCACGTTGGTTTTCGCGCGTTCGAGGGTAAAGGTGCCCGTCTCCTCGTCGTAGGCGCTCGGTGCGTCGAAGGTTCCGCTGCGACCGGCGTTGTACGCTTCGACCGCTTCGGCGAAGGCGGCATCGAACGCCGCCTCATCGAAGTCCTGCGATGACGGCTGCTCTTCATCAGATGCTTCCGCGGGGGGCTCGGGCTGTCCGGAAAGCGCTTCGGCGAGGCGGAAGGGCCAGGCGAAGGGCTCGTTCTCGGAGATGAGCTGCTTGGTCCAGCTGTCGACATCGACGGGAAGGCCGCTGTCTTTCGCCGAATAGGTCCAGGAGAAATCATTGCCCGAGACCGTGAGCGTATAGCTTTGCGCAGCGGATTTTACGCGGCTCGCCGCGGTACTCTGGTCCATGAGCGATACATCGACGCCGCCGACCGTGGTTCTAGGATAGTAGATGTTGGAGAAGGCGAAGACGCCGGCCAGGTAGAGCCCGGCGACGACCGCGACGGCGATACCGACCGCGATGGCGCCGCGCTTGCCGCCGGATTTCTTTTTCGCCTTGGCCCCCTCGGGCTCGTTCGATGCCGGGTTTGGAGCCACGGCGCGGGTTGGGGCGGTGACGCCGGCCGCCGCGGGTTCCCCGCGGCGCGGCTGAGAGGGATCCGGGAGGTCGCGCATGGTTCTGCGATTCGCCGAAGCGTGGGGATGAATGGGGTCGGGGGCGATCGCGCGCTGGTCGTCGTTGCCGTTTTGCGGCGTCTGGGGTGGTATGGGCATGGCCGTCTTCATGTTCCTTTGCACGTTATGATGGAATTCCGTTCGCAATTCGAGCATTATAGCGCTGCGGGTTGCTCGAATTATGGTCGCTGGCTGCAATCTTGCTCCCCGACAGCGATTCGATGCGACACCTGAGGACATGCGCTTGGCTTGTGGGGGCGCGTCTTACGGCGGCCCCTTCGATCGGCTGCCCGCTCGTTGCCCCGTCTTGCTACAGGGCCGTCGAGCAGGCTCTGCATCGGTCGCATGCGCGCCGTGCCGACGGCGCGGCCGCGATGCCGCCCTGGGCGGTTTCTCGAAGCGAGGAGGGGAGCGCGCGGCCCACGGCCAGCATGACGGCCGCCATCTCGTCGAAGGGGACGAGCGCGGGGACGCCGGATAGGGCGAGTTGCGCCGAAGAGAAGGCGCAGGCGACGCCGATGGCGTTTCGATTCTGGCAGGGGACCTCGACGAGCCCGCCGACGGGGTCGCAAACGAGGCCCAGCAGGTTCGAAAGGGCGATCGAGGCCGCGTCCAGTGCCTGCTTCGCGTCGCCGCCGTGCATCTGGGTGAGGGCCGCCGCCGCCATCGCCGCTGCGGAGCCCACTTCCGCCTGGCAGCCCCCTTCGGCTCCGGCGACGCAGGCGGAGGTGGAGAGGATCAAACCGACCGCGGCGGCGCAGTACAGCGCCTCTGCGATGCGCTCGTCGTCGATGCCGAGGTTGCCGGCGGCCGCGAGGACGCAACCCGGTACGACGCCCGCGGAGCCCGCCGTGGGGGCCGCGACGATGACGCCCATCGTGGCCGAGCGCTCGAGCACGGCCATGGCGCGCGCGACGGCGTCGGTCTGCACCGCGCCCATGAGGTCGGAGCCGATTCGTCCGCCCTCGTCGCCGACCGCTTTCGCCTGGCCGTCGAGAAAGCCCCCGAGGGAGCGCTGCGGATGGATGAGCGGCGCGGACGTCTCGCTCCGCATGACCTCGATGACGCGGGCCATCTGGGCGGCAGCCGCCTCTACGCTTGTCATGCGCTCCTCGCGAAGGCGCATGACGCCACCGAGCGAGAGCCCCAGCTCGCGAGAGGCGGCGAGGAGCTGCGATGCGTCGTCGAAGAGGTCGGGGACCGAAACGCCGGGTCCGAGCGATGAGACCGACCCGGGAAGCTCGATGAACGTTGCGTAGCCGACGAGGTCGAGGGAGCGTACGGCCGGCAGGACATCGCGCTGCGGCGCTCCATCCGTCTCGAATACGGAGTACGCCTGTCCGCCCGCCTCGGTACGGTAGGTTCGGCAGAAGGCGATGTTCATCTGCGCTTGGGCGAGCGCTCCGGTGAGGGCGGCGAGGGCCCCGGGCGCGTCGCGATGCGCGACGAAGAGCGTGGTGTAGAGTCCCGAGATCTCGACTTGGACGCCGTTGATGGCGCTGATGCGCATCCTGCCGCCGCCGAGGCTTTCGCCGCGGACATCGGCCGAAGCGCCCGTCGTGCTTTCCAGGTGGATATCCACCGTGTTGGGGTGGATCGAGGGATCGTCTCCCCCCAGGATGAATTCGAACGAGAGGCCGCGTCGGCGGGCGTGGTCGAATGCATCGCGGATGCGCTCGTCATCGGTGTCGAAGCCCAGGATGCCGCCGACGAGCGCGCGGTCCGTGCCGTGGCCCCGGTAGGTGTGCGCGAAGCTGTTCCACAGGGTGAAGCTGACGCGTGCGATGTCGCCCTCGATCAAGGTCGAGGCGACGCGCGCGCAGCGCAGCGCCCCCGCCGTATGCGAGGACGAGGGCCCCACCATGATGGGGCCGAGTATCTCGAAGGCCGAGGTGGTGGCAAACGATTGCGGCTTTGCGGACATGACTCCTCCTGCTCGACCGGCCACTGGGGCGGTGAGACCACTGCGCTCAGCTTCGCTTCGCTCGGAAATCGCGCTGGGGTCTCACCATCCCAACGTCTTTCGTACCAGGCAATACGAAGCATTCGCGGCCGTAAACGTCAGAACAACAAAACTAGTGTAGCGAATCGCCGGGGCGGTCTGCACCTCGGCGATTCGCACCCGCCCGATGGCTCGAGTGGGTCATCATGGGACAGGCCCCTTTATCTCCTGAGTGATTCTGAGCAAAGCGAAGCTGAGCGAAGGAGATAAAAGGGGCCTGTCCGAAGGGATGTGGCTACAGCGCCATCGGACGGGCGCGGTCGATGCGGGCGAGGCAGTCGTCGCGACCGATGAGCGCCATGGTCTCGCCGAGCGGGGGGCTCACCATGTTGCCGCATTCAGCGACGCGGACGGCACCGAAGAGGAGGCGCTTCTTCACATCGAGCGCCTCGGGCAGGGGCTCGAGGGCAGCGTCGATGGCCTCGGCCGTCCAATCCTCGACGGCCTCGAGCGCGGTGCGCGCGGCGTCGAGCACGGCGCCCATGCCCTCCTTGGCGAGGCCCTTTGCCACGGACTTCTCGTCGTACTCGAGGGTCTCGGCGGTCTTGAACACCGGGGCCGCCACGGCGGCCGCGTCGGCGGGCATCTTGGTGCGCGGGCGCACGATGGCGGCCAGGGCGTCGACCCAGGCCTCGTCTGCCTCGAAGCCCTCGTCGATGAGGCCTGCCTCGAGCAGCTCGGGAAGCATGATCTCGTCGGCGAACGTCGCGTCGTCCATCGCGTTGATGTACTCGGCGTTCATCCAATCGAGCTTCTTGGGGTCGAAGGTCGCCGGGTTCTTGGAGATGCGCTCGAGGCTGAATTGGCTCGCGAGCACGTCGCGGGGGATGACCGTGGTCTCGCCGTCGAGCGACCAGCCGAGCAGCGCC
>OBIU01000166.1_pt1 | contig 38375 bp, 6 predicted proteins | sample 1519871 | NCBI WGS metagenome assembly OBIU01 (sample SAMN04209229, study PRJEB22552) | human gut metagenome | biome: gut; material: feces | host: Homo sapiens | place: USA: Oklahoma
TTATCCTGCAGGCCGCCAATTTCAACGGTACTTCCATCCTGCATGGTTAAGGTCACCGTACCTACACCGGAATCGGTGTATTCGACCTTACTCGATCCGATCGTACTTCCTTTGAGCTGACCTAAGTTGACGATGTCCGTATCTTCCGTACCGGCAGCGACATTAGTGACCTTATTGCCGCCATTGTCAAGACCCGTATTGGTCAAGGTAACGGCCGAAACAATCGGATTTTCTACGGCGCTTACAGTAGTTCCGTCAGCTTTCGTGTAAACATTATTCGTCGCATCATAGGTAGCATCGGACAGGTCAGAGTACCACTTACCATCTTCACCCTGTACCAAGGTATTGCCGTCAGCGTCTTTTGCTCCCGTAGGTGCAAAGGTAATGCTGCCGTCGCCCATGGAAATGTCTTTTGCCAGCTTAACTTTCAGTGCGTCATTTTCTTTTACGACACCGATATTATTAGCTGCCGTAAATTCACTCGCTCCACCGAGGACATTGAGGGTGGCACCATTTATCTTCGTAATCGTGCCATTTTCAGACGTATCGTCACCAGTGAACTTCAAGTTAACTTTACTGTTTTCACCAATAATGTCGTCGGTCGTGGCAATCTTATCGACTTCAAACTTTTCATTGTCGTTTCTGGTAATGGTCAGCTTATTCCCATCCAGGCTCGCTCCGGTAATGTACTTATCCTGCAGGCCGCCAATTTCAACGGTACTTCCATCCTGCATGGTTAAGGTCATCGTGCCCACTCCAGCGTCGGTGTATTCCAACTTGCTGGACTGAATCGTACTGCCTTTGAGCTGACCCAAGTTGACGATATCCGTATCTTCCGTACCGGCTGCAACGTTGGTGATCTTATTGCCTCCATTGTCGAGGCCCGTATTGGTCAAGGTAACGGCCGAAACGATCGGATTTTCTACGGCACTTACGGTAGTTCCGTCAGCTTTGGTGTAGACATTATTGGTCGCATCGTAGGTAGCACCGGACAGGTCAGAGTACCACTTCCCATCTTCACCCTGTACCAAGGTATTGCCGTCAGCGTCTTTTGCTCCCGTAGGTGCAAAGGTAATGCTGCCGTCACCCATAGTAAGGTTCTTAGCCAACTTAACCTTAAGTGCATCGTTTTCTTTGACGACACCGATGTTATTGGCTGTGGTAAATTCACTGGCTCCGCCAAGAACATTGAGGATTTCACCGTTTTTCTTGGTGATCGTAGAATCAACAGACGTATCATCCCCGGTGAATTTCAGGTTAGCACTGCTAATGGCTGAATCCATGTCGCTCTTAGATGCAATATCCCCTACTTCAAAGGATGTATCGTCATTACGGGTAAAGGTCAACGTGTTGTTTTCAAGTTTCGCTTCTTTAACGAATGTATCCTTCAGGCTGTCAATCGTAACTTTACTGCCGTCCTGCATCGTCAAGGTAATGGTCCCCGAACCGTCAGCACCATAGGTTACATCACTCGATTTGATCATACTGCCTTTAAGCTGGCCTAAATTGACGATGTCCGTGTCTTCCGTGCCGGCTGCAACGTTTGTGATCTTATTCCCGCCATTGTCGAGACCCGTATTGGTCAATTTTACGGATGAAACGACCGGATTTTCTACGGCACTTACGGTAGTTCCGTCAGCTTTCGTATAGACATTATTGGTCGCATCATAGGTTGCGTCGGACAAGTCGGTGTACCACTTACCATCTTCCCCCTGCACCAAGGTATTGCCGTTAGCGTCTTTTGCTCCCGTAGGTACGAAGGTAATGCTCCCGTCACCCATAGTAAGGTTCTTAGCCAATTTAACATTGAGAGTACCCGTCGTATCATCGGCTACGACGCCAATATTATTATCTGTCAAAGAATCAGTATTGCCACCGACAACATTCAATGTAGCTCCTAAATCACGATGAATAATCGTATCGCCATCACCTTTGAAGTTGAGACCGGCTGTACCGGCCGCTTTAAGTTGAGCCACATTGACGGCATCCGTATCTTCAGTCCCGGCTGCCACATTGATAATTTGGCGAGTATTGCCGGTCTTACCAACAGACACGGCCCCTAATCCGGATTTCCAAGTGCCGGCGGCATCATTAGTATGATCGGTTCCGGATGCATCATAACCGACAACACCCGCACTTACATTCGCTAAAGATTGATCGCCCAGGGCAACAGCATAATCCACATTCTCTACTTTAGCACCACGACCTATAGCGGTACCATTTCTCGAACCACTTACTGTAGCAGAAGCACCTATAGCCGTGCCACTTACCGAGTTAGTCACCTTGGCAGTTGCACCAAGTGCAGTCGCACTGCCTGAAGTTGTTACTTGAGCACTACCGCCAATTGCAACTGAACTTGTGGATTTTTCTCCCACAACAGCTCCAGATCCGATAGCTACACCATATTGACTATCGACCTTCTTAAATCCGTTAGTGGCATTACCTGTTCCTCTACCGATAGCAATGGATTCTCGATCGGTCGTTATAGCATTCGTACCGATGGCAACAGAATTATCACCACCGGCTACCGCTTCAGTACCGCCGGCGAAAGAATTCTTTCCGGTTGCCTGATTGGCAAACCCTACGGCTGTTCCCTGAGTCCCCGATGCCACACTATTCTGACCAACAGCTAGAGCGCCTTCAGCACTGGCTGCCGCATCAGCATAAGTATCTCCTTTAGGTTCCATATCAAGGTACTTAAGGCCGATTTGCACGCCGGCTCCATCTTGTTTTAATTTAATACCTCTACCGGCTTCTAAAGTCACCGTATCGCCGACATTTATCTGTTTTGGATCTCCTTCGACAGTAGCATCATTTTCTGATTTTGAATCTGAACCTCTAGCAACAGCAAGGGTCCAACCTTTATCTACTTTTACTTTCAATTTGTTCAGCTGTGCTACGTTGACGGCATCTGTATCTTCGGTCCCGGCTGCTACATTGGTAATCTGTCGGGTTAAGCCCGTTTCACTATCACCTACTGAAACAGCTGCCCCGGTTGCCTGCCAAGTGGATACAAGTTTATTCGCTTCCGAAACTTTGGTCTGTAAATCGGCTCGAGCAGCTTCGAATTCTGTATTGAGGGATTTTATTTGTTCAATGATTTCCGACTGGCGAGTTTCATCAGCCGTATTAGCTTCATTTTGCAAGGCAATAATCTGATTTGCCAAGGACGTTACATTAGTCTGCGCCGTTGCAATTTCTGTCTGCAAGTTATCATAGGTTGCTTTATTATTACCAAGAAGGACATCTTGTGACGTAATCGTACCGCTCGGATCATAGCCCAAGACACCAGATCCTATATTCGTCTTGGAATCACTGCCAAGAGCTACGCCGCCTTCAATATTAGCGGTAGAACTTTCACCCAAAGCCGTCGCCGATTTAGCTGATGCATTGGCTCCAGAACCAATAGCCGTAGCAAAAGCGCCGTCAGATACAGCTTCACTACCGAAAGAACTGGAGAAATGACCACTGGACTTAGCACCAAAGCCGGTCGCCAATGAATTAATACCGGATGCCGTAGCTTCACCACCAACGACGGTTGCCTGATAGCCGGTACCTTTCGCTTCATCACCTAAGGCTATGGACTGCATTCCCGTTGCATTGGCTTCACTGCCTATTGCGATGGAGCCATGGCTTTCAGCCGCAGCATAATCGCCCACAGCAGTAGAACCTATACCGGACGCATTGGCAAAATCGCCCAGGGCGATGGAATTATAATTAGTTGCTTTAGCTTTTTGCCCCATAGCCGTTGCGTTAGGCGCCGTTGCCGAGGCAAAAACACCGATTGCTATCGCATCATCACCGGTGGCACCGTCGTTGTTTTCATTATCATTTTCACCTAAAGATTTTTTATTGATCGACACAAAAGAAATCTTATTGGCATCAACAGTCGAGCCCAACGCTTTCAATTGTGCAACGTTGACGGCATCCGTATCCTGAGTACCGGCAGCGACACCGACGATTTGACGCGTTTGGGTAGCTGTTGTAATCGCCCCATCAGCATTCTCTGCCGAAACACCTATTGCTACAGCACCCAAAGTGGAGCGCCAAGTCGGCGATGTTTGTTCATCATCGGTTAACGTTACAGATGTAGGGATATAGCCACGCATATTAGCCGGAACGATATTGTATGAGTCGGCCCCCAAGGCAACACCGCCAACACTATAAGACTTTGCCGATTTACCAATAGCTAACGATCTCTCAACATTTGCTCTGGCACTCGGGCCGATAGCCATAGAATCAGTGCCCAAAGCATTAACATTGTCGTTATTATCTGTATCAGTGGTCGATACGGCAAAATAATGGACTCTGTGTTTCTCAATCTTCGTATCTAATTTCTTTAATTGTGCTACGTTCACTGCATCTGTATCTTGACTACCGGCAGCCACCCCGACGATTTGTCTAGTCACAGTAGCTGCTTCTCCAGCATTTTGAACTCCTACAGATACGGCCCCCAAAGATGACCGCCATGTAGGTGAAAAAATTTCAAGACCATCTAAATTTGTATAAAGAGGAATATAACCAATTCCATTAGAACCAACATTGGCTACAGAACCGGCGCCAATCGCTACTCCATCGTCAGTATTGACGGTGGCACCTGCCCCTATAGCAACACCACTGGCATTGGAAGCCGAAGACCCCGAGCCCACAGCAACCCCACTGCCGGAACCTGCCGTATTATTAGCCGCACCAGCGATACCAGTCATGCCGAGCGAAAGGGCCAAGACTGCCAGCGTCACAGCCACTTTTTGACCGGCCTGCGCTTTGACAGACTTCGTCTTTCCGCTGCGCTTTGCCAGCTCCGACACGACGACATAGCAATGCCTTACTTTACTCCAAATAACCTTATACTGTTTATTCATATTCAAGCCCCCTAGTCCTTTATAATCATAACAGTTAGATGTCATTTAAAACTAATCGTTAGCTTATTATTCCAATTTTATTTTATATATCTGCATAATAACTGTCAATTAATTGTCGATATTTTTATTGTAATATACTCATCAATTCATTTGCAGTATAGGAGAGCCGTATATTTCTAATAAAATATTTTTTTCATAAAAACAAAAAAAGCACCGGAAATCCCTATATTACAAAGAATTTTCGGTGCTTCTGAGGCCATCATCTTCCGATGGCTATGAAACATTATTTATTTTTGGTTAACTCTGCCATAGCCGCCATCAGCTCTTCAATCTTTTGGTTCTGAGCTTCAATTTGTTCATGTTGCTGAGATAAAGCTGATTCCAAATTATTAATTCTTTGTGCCATGGCTTGCTTCGATGGATAAGTACCCGTTTCGCCTTCGCCAATTCTCCAAGTTACGCCGGCGTTGACCATATTTTCACCGCCGCCGTAGGATGAACCGATGCTGACCATGGTATCGTAGTTGGGCCGATAGAAAGCCCCGAGGGCAACGGCATTGGCCCCGCGGTAATTACCGACGCCGGCCGTAACTTCCCATTTAGAATCGGAGCTGTATTCCAACGGATGCAGTGCTGCCAAAGCTGCAGCACCGGCACCGACCCGGTTGACGCGACTGTCGAGTTTCCCGATGCGGCTATTCATCTGGTTCATGCCCGTTCCGATAGCAGCGACGGTTCTGTCGAACTGGCCTTTATTGATGGCGTCCGTTGCTTCCGTCGCTTCACCAACATTATGAATCGCGTTGCCGCCCATGTTGACGTTGTTGTTATTGATGGTAATGTTCTTCGACGAATCTTCATTTACAATCGTCAAGCCATCGTTGTTGATCGTCGTGTTGCCCGTCATGACTGAGCCGGTCATAACATGTTCATTAGTGATGATGGTCTTGCTGTCGCCAGTGCCGATGGTAACGTTGTCATTGCTGATGGAAACGTTGCCAATATTGGCTTTTTCCGTTACCGTTATTTCTTTCGTTTCTATCGAATCGAGGCCTTTGATATCTTTAGCAAGTTTAATGTCGAGGCCGTTACTGCCATTTCCAACAACACCAATATTGCCTTCAGATAACTTGTTGACGTCGGCACCGCCTTTCAGATTCAGCGCCTCACCCAATTTGACCTTTGCTTCGCCGCTGTCTCCGGCAAAGTCACGAGTGCCAACACCGATGGTATCTGTAATGTCTTTAACGGAATCCGCTACATCCTTCAACTGGCCTTCTGTTGCAGCACGATCAGGTACATAGCCATTTTCGTCAGGATTCCAAGTCGTGTTGTCTAGGCCGGTGATGAATTTACCTTTTTCGGTAACAGGATTTCCGTCAGCATCAACTTTCGCCGTGCCATCAGCATTTTTAACCGCCACTTCTTGATTGCCCATGACGAGTTTACCATTCGTCCCATCTCCAATGGTTACTTGGCCTGCAGCACCATCTACATTCACAGTATTATCTCCCGTACCAGCCGTTACCGTAGACTTAGTCCCATCGACGACCACTTTATTAGTACCACCATCTCCGGCGCTGATGATACCCTCATTGCCCTTAATAGCTACGTTATTACCGTCTTTATCGCCAAAGGAGAGGTCGTCACTCAGTGCAACTTCGGTGCCTGCACCATTTTCAAGTTCAGTTACGGTAATATTTTTACCGGCTACGACTTTATTGGAGCCTATCGTTGACGAAAGTCCGTCATAGGCAGCTTTCAACTGATCTTCCGTAGCAGCACGTCCGCTTACGATACCATCGGTAGACGGATTCCAAGCCGTATTGGCCAAACCGGTAACGTATAAGCCGCTTTCAGTCTTACTGCTGGCACCATTATATGTTACAGACTGATTAGCAATGTAAATACCACCGGTAACTACACCATCTTTTTCAGTACCGCCTATGCGAGCGCTGTCGATACCGGACAAGTCCTTAGCAAGTTTAATCTGTAAGCCGTCATCAGTTTTAACAACGCCGACATTGTTGACGCTGGACAACAAGCTATTGCCGTCTGCATCCGTTGCAGCTACACCACCATAGATGGATAAGGTTTCACCATTTTTCTTGGTGATCGTAGCGTCATCGGACGTATCGTCACCAGTGAATTTCAGGTTGGCGCTGCTAACGGCTGAATCCATTTCACTCTTAGATGCAATATCACCTACTTCAAAGGATGTATCGTCGTTACGGGTAATGGTCAACTTGTTATCTTTAAAGGTTGCGCCCGTAATGTACTTATCCTGCAGGCCGCCAATTTCAACGGTACTTCCATCCTGCATGGTTAAGGTCATCGTGCCCACTCCAGCGTCGGTGTATTCCAACTTGCTGGACTGAATCGTACTGCCTTTGAGCTGACCCAAGTTGACGATATCCGTATCTTCCGTACCGGCTGCAACGTTGGTGATCTTATTGCCGCCATTGTCGAGACCCGTATTGCTTAACTTAACTTCTGAAACCGTCGGATTTTCTACAGCGGTTAAGGTTGTACCGTCCTTGGTGTAGGTCTGACTATCTGCATCGTAGACGGCGTCCGTCAAATCCGTATACCACTTGCCGTCCTGACCTTGAACCAAGGTATTGCCGGAATCATCTTTAGCTCCTGCAAAGGTAACACTGCCATTGCCCATAGAGATATCTTTCGCGAGTTTGACCTTAAGAGCATCGTTTTCTTTTACGACGCCGATGTTATCGGCTGCCGTAAATTCACTGGCTCCGCCAAGAATGTTGAGGATGGCACCATTGATCTTAGTAATCGTGCCATTTTCGGACGTATCGTCACCGGTGAATTTCAAGTTTACTTTCCCGGCTTCAGTCGTAAGATCCGCTTTAGTTGCAAGATTATCAACTTTAAAGCTTTCGTCGTCATTACGTTTAATGGTCAATGTATTATTTTCAAACGTAACAGCATCAACATACTTATCAGTAAGACCACTTACAGTTACAGTACCCTTAGTACCATTAGCATCGGTATTCAAGGTAATAGTTCCGGTTCCGTCAGTACCGTATTTAACAGCACCATCGGTCACCTGCGTATCAATGGCATTTACAGTGTACTTCGTATAGCCTGCAGATGAATCTGTATCTACAGTCTTAATATTGGTGCCGGCTACAACTTCAACTTTAGCAGCTTTAAGCTGAGCAACGTTGACAGCATCCGAATCTGCACTACCGGCTGCTACATTCGTAATTTGGCGAGACAATCCGGTTGTACTGTTACCTACAGAGACAGCACCTGTATTGGATTGCCATGCACCGGTAAGTTTCCGATAATTGTTACCTGCTTCTTCAAAAGCTTGTTTTTTTGCTTCATTATTTCTGTCAGCGTTATATGCATTGTAGGCCGCTTGCCATGCAGCGCTCGCATCTTTCATGGCTTGTGTCAATTCAAAAGATTTACCGGTAGAAGGATCATATCCAAGAACGCCCGGATTTCTATTTGCTAAGGAATATGCGCCTAACGCTACACCTTGCGCTACATTTTCTACTTTCGAGAAACTACCGAGGGCCATGGCATAGGCCGACTTCGTTACTGTTGCAGTGTTGCCTAATGCCGTCGCACGTTCTGAATCCGTTATGGTAGCCGTATTCCCTATTGCAGTGGCACGCAATGAATTGCTTATATTACTAAAACTTCCGACTGCAGTAGCGTGCTCCGAACCGTTTACTTCCGCTCGAGCCCCGAAAACGCTGGCATCCTTAGAGTTTTCTCCCACATAAGCTTCATCACCAACAACAGTAACGAAAGCACTATCAGCCTTTTTATACCCACCGGTCGGATCATTTTCTATGACTCTTCTACCGCTCCCGATAGCGATAGAGCCATCTAACTTAGCTGTCGCATAACTACCGATAGCCACAGAGCTCATGTTTGCTTCGGAGTCCGCACCAATGGCAACAGAGTGTTGTCCTGAAACGGCATTATATCCGACGGCAGTACCTCGTTGTTCCATGACCTTGCTGTTTTGCCCTATAGCCAGAGAAGCAGCCCCAGTGGCCTGTGCAGCGTTAATATTACCGCCTCCTGGTTCCACATCGATGAACTTGAGTCCGATTTGTACGTTTGAGCCATCTTGCTGCAGTTTAATACCTCTGCCGGCCTTCAAAGTGACCGTATCACCGGAAGCTATTTTTTTAGAATCTCCTTCTACCGTTACATCGGCATCTGATGTAGTGCCTGAACCTCTAGCGACAGCCAGCGTCCAACCTTTATCTAACTTGTTGCTCACTTCGTTGAACTGTTCCATATTAACAGCATCTGTAGAATCAACGCCTTTTGCCACGTTGGTAATCTTATTGCCTCCATTGTCGAGACCTGTACTAGACAAGATAACTTTATTGAATGTGATGCTTCCATCCCCCATAGTAAGATTCTTCGCCAATCTAACGTTGAGTGTACCCTTCGCATCATCGGCAACTACGCCAATATTATCTTCTGTTAGAGAATCTGCATCGGTGATACCGCCTGTAATATTCAAGGTATCTGCCAAGTCACGATGAACGACGGTATCGCCATCGCCTTTGAAGTTGAGACCTGCAGTTCCGGCCGCTTTGAGCTGTGCAACATTGACTGCATCTGAGTCGGCACTACCTGCTGCCACATTTGTAATTTGACGGGTATATCCGTTCTGACCAATAGATACAGCCCCCATAACAGATTTCCAAGTTCCTGTTTTATCTGAACTATGTGCTGCACCGGACGCATCATACCCAACTACACCTGCATTTCGGTCTACGATGGAATACGAGCCTAAAGCTACTCCGTTTGTCACATTGGTTACCTGAGTATTATGACCGATTGCTGTGGCATAGTCAGAACCTGTTACCGTTGCGTTATTACCGATTGCAACGGCAAATCTTGAACTATCTAATTTTGCATGAGTGCCGAGGGCTGTGGAATTTTTGGAGTTTTCTCCCACATAGGTCTCATAGCCAATTGCAACGCCGTATTCACTATCAACTTTTTTATATTCGCTAGCGGGATCATTCGCGACTCTCCGTATACCTGACCCGATGGCCACAGAGCCTGAATTATTTGCTTTTGCATAGTCACCAATAGCTACTGAACTCATATCAGCTTCGGCTTGAGTACCACCGGCAAAAGAATACTGCCCTGCATGAGTTGCATATCCGATAGCCGTACCTTGATGACCATCGGCCACACTATTTTGACCAACAGCCAGAGCTCCTCCAGCGCTTGCCGTAGCATCATAATAGGTATCTCCGGCAGAATCCATATCGATGTATTTCAGCCCAATTTGAACACCGGCACCATCTTGTTTAAGTTTAACGCCTCTACCGGCCTGTAAGGTAACGGTATCGCCAGAGGAGATTTTCTTAGGATCTCCTTCTGCAGTCGCAAGGTACGACGAAGAAGCATCAGGGCCTCTACCAACAGCAAGAGTCCAGCCTTTATCCACTTTTGTGCTTATTTCATTGAACTGTTCCATATTAACAGCATCTGTAGAATCAACGCCTTTTGCCACGTTGGTAATCTTATTGCCGCCATTGTCGAGACCGGTATTGGTCAATTTTACGGACGAAACAACCGGATTATCTACGGCGCTTACAGTAGTGCCATCAGCTTTCGTATAGATATTATTGGTAGCATCATAGGTAGCATCGGACAAATCAGAATACCACTTACCATCTTGACCTTGGACCAAGGTGTTTCCGTCAGCGTCTTTCGCTCCCGTAGGTGCAAAGGTAATGCTGCCGTCTCCCATAGTAAGGTTCTTAGCCAATTTAACATTGAGGGTACCCGTCGTATCATCGGCTACGACGCCAATATTACCTTCCGTCAAGGAAGTCGTATCTGTATTACCACCAACAACATTCAAGGTATCTGCCAAGTCACGATGAACAACGGTATCGCCATCGCCTTTGAAATTAAGGCCTGCTACCTCCAGATCTTTCAACTGAGCAACATTGACGGCATCCGTATCTTCACTACCTGCCGCAACTCCCGTAATTTGACGATAGATTCCCTTACTAGTATTACCTACAGAGATAGCCGATTCCGTGGACATATAAGCAGAAAACATATTCCGTAAGTCTGTGCGGGCTTTTAACAGTGCTTGATAATCCGGGTTATTCGTAGATACAATACCACTCAAGGAATTTTCACCGTCATTGTTTTCCTTAATTAGCCGCTGATATTCTTTAATCTTAGCCAGGCTGGCATTATAGGCTGCACTACCTTCAGCATTGGTAGATAGATTTGCCACCTCAGCACTCAGCAAATCCTGATTTTTTTGTCGCTCGCTGATATAAGAACGATATTGAGCTTCTTTTGCTGCCAAGTCAGAATAACTATTAATCGTGGAAACTAATTGATTGTATTCTGCTGTTTTCCCTAGTTTTTCAGCTATAGCCGCTCTCTCCGTCGATCCCAAGGTAGAGAAATATCCGATAGAACCTGCACTTCTATTTGCTAAACTTTCATAACCTAAAGCAACGCCTCCACCGGCATTCGCTACAGCACCTTGACCTAAAGCAATGGAACCGACACTGTTAGCCTCAGTATAACCACCGATAGCAATGGCATCTGTTACCGGAGCTTTTGCACTGAATCCAACGGCAAGGGAGTCGACGCCGTTTGTTAATGTAGAAACACCGATATTAATACTGCGTGTACCATAATTTTTATTTCTTGTACCGATAGCAATATCGGCGGTGGAATTAAGGCCGCTATCGGTAATGACATTGTACCGACCGATAACAATACCTCTCTGGGCAATATTTTCATTACCGTAGACATAGGCATTATTAACTAACTTCTCGGTTACGCTATCACTAGTAGCATCGTAAGACGTGTTCTTTATCGTATTGCCGAAGCCGGTGACAACAAGATTCCAGTTACCGAGACCGGTAGTAATATTATTCGAACCGATGACCGCCGCATCCCTGCTCGACTTATCATCGGGCACACCGGCTTGGTCATTATTTTTATTGGCTGTTTTTTTCGTATTGATAGATACGTAAGAAATCTTATTGTCGTCTACTTTAGTATTCACTGCTTTCAATTGCGCTAAGTTTACAGCATCCGTATCTTGACTGCCTGCCGCTACATTGATAATCTGGCGGGTCATACTATCCGCACTGTTACCAACTGATACAGCGCCATTACCGGAAACCCATTCCGAAGTAAGTGTCCGATATTGTTTACCTGTGTCTATAACGGCCTGTCTTTTGCTTGTATTGCTAGGATCCGCATTATATTCAACTACTGCTGCTTGCCATACATCAAATGCAGCTTTCATTTCAGCGTTTAAGGCAAAAGACTGGCCGGTAGTTGGATTATATCCAAAGATATCCGTCCTCCGATCAGCTACAGAGAATGCGCCTAATCCCACACCGCCGGTAGTATTATTAACCTTAGAACCGGTTCCTAAAGCAAGGCCATAGTTTGAAGTACTTACTCCCGAATAAGCACCAATAGTCGTAGCATACGTAGAACCTTCCGCTTTAGAAAGATGCCCCATTGCCGTAGCATATTGTGACCCGCTGACAGTGGCACCTGTACCTGTTGCTGTAGTATACGCGGAATTCGTCACACTGACGCCGGTTCCCAAAGCAGTTGCGTTTTGCGAACTGCTTACCTTAGCGGAAGCACCCAGCGCGGTTGCATTCGTAGATCCGCTAATATTAGAAGATGCTCCCATAGCCGTAGCATTCACAGACTCATTGACCTTTGAACCGGCACCTATAGCTGTTGACTGTTTCGAACTGGTTACATTAGCAGCCCCCCCTGCAGCGATAGCCTTATCTGAGCTACTCACAATAGCATAACTTCCAAGTGCTGTCCCATATTCAGAACTAGTCACTTCAGCATTAGCCCCAAGTGCATTTGCACCATCAGAGTTTTCTCCCACATACGTTTCATTACCAATAGCAACAGCAAAATCACTATCAATCTTTTTATATCCAGCGGATGGCTTATTAGCGACTTTACGTTTGCCCCCTCCGATAGCAACGGATTTCGTGGTCATCGCCTTCGCATAATTGCCTATTGCTACAGAACTCGTTGTAGCTTCCGCCTCAGTCCCTCCGGCAAAAGAATATTGTCCCGCATAAGTTTTAAAACCTACTGCGGTTCCCTGCTGCCCTTCCGCCACGCTATTTTGACCGATTGCAAGAGATGCTCCACCATTTGCTTTTGCATCATTAAACGGCCAGCCAGCCGGGGCCATATCTAAAAACTTAAGTCCGATTTGTACCTTTGAACCGTCTTGGGTTAATTTGATTCCGCTCCCAGCCTGTAAAGTAACCGTATCTCCAGAACTTATCTTTGTACTCTCTCCTGACGCAGTACCATACTTATCTGTAATTGCATCCGGACCTATCCCGACAGCCAAGGTCCAGCCGTCATATGTTGCAGCAGCTTGAGCCAAAGCCACTCGACTATCCGCAATGGGCCGTTCTTTCGACAACTTAATCGTAAGTGGATCTAAATCCTCATCAGCTACTTCTCCAATATTATCGTTCGTCAGCGATTCTGCGTCCATATTGGAACCAATACCATCCGCCACAGCATTTTCGGATGCTTGTACACTTTGCTCAATAGCAACGCTCTGGTCTGCACCTTCCGTATTCGTGGCTGCCTGGGCAATACCTGTCATGCCAGCACAAAGAGCCGTTACAGCTAAAACAGCCGCAACGGTTTTACCGGAATTCAATTTCATGGATACGGGTTTACTATGACTCTTTGCTATTTCAGAAACTACGATGTAGCAATTCTTCACTTTGCTCCAAATGACTTTGTAAATCCGATTCATATCGCTTGCCTCCTATAAAGTAATGATAAGTTCTTATCCCCTCGTCAAAATTCAGGTGTGGCACTATTTTAAATTTTATCAAAATAATTATTAAATTATAACTTTCATAATCCTAAATACATATATAATAGTAATATAAAAGAAAATTATATAAATTTATGCCTCCCTCCACAAATCAATTTTTCCGCATAAGAACTAGAGTATAACGAATATACCCCAAGTATTGAAAATAATTAACAGTCTATATCCCTATGTTATCATTCTATATATTTATCAAATTTTTGTCAATAAAGTCAATTATATGTGTAATATAAAAATCAAATCGTTTTTATTTATTATTTTTTATGAATTATTCATGAATAATTTTCAGACAAGTCCGTTTAAGTACCCTACGTCAAAAATCATTATTTCAAGCGAGCTCCGTCGTTTCTGTCCTCATGCATCGCTACAATCGGCGATGTTATTTTTATACTTCAATGGGTTTCATCATCAAGCTAAGTTTAAGGCAAAATAAAAAGAGTACCGAAACGCCCTATAATACAGGAATATCGGTACTCCGAAGACCATCTTTCGATGGCTGCAAATCATTATTTAGTTTTACTTAAGGCTTCAACAGCTGCCGTCAAATTTTCAATCTTCTGGTTCTGTGTTTCTAACTGCTGACTCTGTGCTTCGATCTTGCGATCTTGTGCTGCAATCTTATTATTCTGTGCAGTCAGTTGTTCGCTCTGCGATTCAATCTTATTATTCTGAGCGGCAATCTGGTTGCTCTGATCTTCCAATTTACGGTTCTGTTGTTCTACGACGGATTTCAAGTTATTGAGTTCCTGTGACACCGCATCCTGCGACGAATACGTTCTCGTTTCTCCCTGGCCAATACGCAAGGTTACGCCGGCGTTGACCATATTTTCACCGCCGCCATAGGACGAACCGATGCTGACCATGGTATCGTAGTTGAGCCGATAGAACGCGCCGAGAGCAACGGCATTGGCTCCTTTGTAATTACCGACGCCGGCTGAAATTTCCCAGCGGGAAGTCGGATCATAGTCTAACGGATGGAGGGCTGCCAAGGCAGCAGCGCCGGCACCAACTCGATCGACCCGGCGATCAAGACTACCAATGCGGCCATTCATTTCAGTCATCCCAGAATTGATATTGCTGATGGTACTGTCAAACTGCCCTTTGTTGATAGCATCCGTTGACGCTTGTGCATCACCGACATTTTGAATTCTATTGCCGCCCATGCTGACATTGTTGTTTTCGACGGTAATGTTCTTAGACGAATCTTCATTCTTAATCGTCAATCCGCCATTGTTAATCGTCGTGTTTCCCGTCGTGACTGAGCCCGTCGTGAGGGATTCATTAGTGATGACGGTCTTGCTGTCACCGGTCCCGATGGTAACGTTGTCTTTACTGATGGAAACGTTGCCAATGTTGGCTTTTTCCGAAACCGTCAGTTCTTTTGTTGTCACCGTATTCGATGTCACCGAGTTGAGGTCTTTAAGGTCTTTTGCCAACTTGATATCGAAACCGTCCTTATTGGAATTGGTTACGACACCGATATTACCGTCAGATAATTCGCCTGCAGCGCCGCCTTTAAGGTTCATCGATTCACCAAGTTTGACGCTGACTTTACTACCGCTATCACCCACAAATTCACGAGTACCTGAGCCAACAGTATTGCTGATGTTATTAATGGATTCAGATATATCTTTCAGCTGACCTTCAGTAGCTGCGCGGTCTTCGACGATATTGTCCTTATCCCATTTAGTATTATCGAGTCCTGTGACATAGTGGCCGGTTGTACCTTGGCCATTGTCCTGATTCCCGATAACGATGCCGCCATTCTTGGCATCACCGATAACGACCTGGCCCTTCGTACCATCTACTTTTACCTCATTCGCTACGTCGGTATCACTGCCAAAGGTAATGTTATCATTTAAGTCAATGGTATTTTTCTTAACGCCATTAGCATCGGTCGTCGTATGAATCGTAATATTTTTACCGGAAGACAGCGTCCCGTCAGTTACTTTATCGTTCAAAGCTTTAAGCTGAGCGACGTTAACGGCATCCGTATCCAAGGTCCCGGCTGCCACGTTGGTAATCTGACGAGTATAACCTTTTTCACTATTGCCGATGGAAACAGCCGCCAAATTCGATGTCCAAGTTGGGCTATCCTTTTCATCCCGAGTTAATTCTTTACCGCTCGGAATGTATCCTAATACACCGGCTTTAACATTAGTTCTAGAAGACTTACCAAGCGCTACGCTGCCTTCAATATTGGCCCATGTATTATCACCTAATGCTACGGCAAAATCAGCGTTTGCAAAGCTGTTCCGTCCTATCGCTATCGTATACGGATTTGCACCTGAAGCACTATCCCCCAATGATATCGCTGATTCATCGAGGCTCATGGCTAGATATCCAATCGCGATTGAATTCAAGGCCTCCGCATCGGACAAGGGTCCAAGGGCCACCGCATTTATACCGTAGGCCGAAGAAGCAGAGCCTATGGCTAATGCATTAGCCTGACTAGCTCTGGTTGATGCACCAATAGCCATAGCACCATCACCTTCAACAAGTGCCTCAGTACCGATAGCCAATGTATCAGTGCTTCTGGCTTCAGCTTTATAACCGATAGCAAAAGCCGATTTAGCAGAAGCTTTTGAGCTCCACCCTATCGCCGTCGCATACTGACCGTTTGTGTATGCGTTATTCCCCAACGCCAGTGATGAAGCACCTCTAGCAATAGCCGAATCGCCCAAAGCAACGGCAGAATCAGCAAGAGATGATGAGTAAAACCCTATTGCAAGAGAATTCTTTCCATTAGTATTGGCACCTGCACCGACAGCTGTCGCATATTCACCGATTCCCTTTGACAAAAAGCCCAAAGCAACGGCACCCGTAGATGAAGATACAGCCTGTTCACCGATAGCTGTTGAATAAGTTCCTGTGCCTTTAGCGGTATGTCCAAAAGCCAGAGCACCGTTCTTCGTAGCTTCGGCTTTATCACCAATAGCGATCGAATCTTCACCTGTACCTTTGGCTAAATAGCCCAGTGCCACCGACTTTGTAGACGTAGATTGAGCACCAGCCCCAATAGCCGTCGAGTATTCCCCACTACCATTTGATAAAATACCAAATGCAATTGCTCCGGTAGAGGTGGCTGCGGCCTCTTCGCCGATAGCCGTTGAATACGTTCCCGTTCCTCGGGAAGAATGACCAAAAGCCATCGCGCCTTCCCGAGTAGCTACAGCCGCTTCACCAATAGCCGTTGAAGATTTTCCTGTCCCTCGAGCGGAATACCCCAAAGCTACAGCATTCTCAGCACTGGCAGTTGCCGTCTCACCAATAGCCGTTGAGTATGTACCCGTACCTTGAGCGGAATGGCCAAAGGCCATGGCACCTTCAGCCGTAGCTTTTGCGCTGTAGCCAATAGCTGTCGAATTCTTTCCCGTAGCATTTGACATAACACCAATCGCGTTTGAAAATATACCTTGCCCCACAGCTTGATAGCCCAAAGCTACAGCCCCTACACCTGCGGCGTTTGACTCAAGCCCCAAAGCAACCGAGTTACTGGCAGCATTAGCGCTGACCCCGAGCGCCATACCATTCATGGTTGCATTAGACAGACTGCCAATAGCAATAGCAGTCCCAAACTCTGCTTTCGCTGTATTCCCGATAGCGATGGAACCATGACCTTCAGCTACTGTGGATGGTCCAATGGCAACTGAGTTACCATCCGCAGCCTGAGCTCCGCCCCCAATCGCAACCGAAGCGCCACCACTCTTTGTATCTTGCCCAACAGCTACAGAATCACGGCTATTCGCGTTAGAATTACTGCCAAAAGCAACACCCAGCCCCGTACCGTCCGTATTATTCTCAGCAGCATTTACAACGCCGGTCATACCGGCACATAGTGCAATGACCGTCAAAGCCGCAACGAGGCTTTGACTCGGACAGGATTTCGTCGTCACGGATTTACTATTCCGTTTGGCAAATTCTGATACAACGACATAGCAGTGCCTTGCTTTATTCCAAATAACCTTGTACATTTTATTCATTTTTAACCGCCCCTTTTACGTCCTCAACAAAGTAATAAATATTCGCCATTTAAAACGGATTGTTAAGACATGATTTCTCTAGTTTTAATTCTATATATATGGTTTAAAATTGTCAACTAGACGTTTTATATTTGACACTCATCATATTTGAATCTCATATTTATTCTCAAATAAACATAAATTTCAAATAAACACTTTACGTAAATTAAGGGATAAAATCCAGTAAATTACTATATTATAAGATGTTTTAGCACCTAATTTTCGTATTTCAGTTCACACAAGACTTTGTATCCCATTAAAGAAAATTCATTTCACGAGAGTGATTATTTTTTATATTTTATGACGCAAAATCGCCACTACATTGAGCTATAATAGACTTTAATGGATCCGTTTTTTTCATTAGATCATTTTAATTAGACGATAAAATAAATTGGGGGTTCATCGATACAATTGACCCGGTTATTGTGGTTTCCGATATATATACTCATTTCGTTCACCGAAAATTTTATATTTCGAATAAAATAATTAAATTTCACAACACAACAAAAAAAAACACCGGAACCCCTATATTCTAAGGGATTCCGGTGTTCCGGAGGCCATCTTTAGATGGACATGAACACTTATTTATTTTTGGTTAATTCTGCAACAGCGGCCATCAATTCTTCAATCTTCTGGTCCTGTGCTTCGAGTTTGCTGTTCTGCTGAGATACGACAGATTTCAAGCTGTCAATTTCTTGTGCCATGGCTTTCTTGGACGAGTAGGTCTTCGTTTCGCCCTGGCCGATTCTCCAGGTTACGCCGGCATTGACCATATTTTCACCGCCGCCGTAGGACGAACCGATGCTGAACATGGTATCGTTATTCGGGCGATAGAAGGCACCGACTGCGACAGCGCTGGCACCGCGGTAGTTACCGACACCGGCTGCAACTTCCCAACGGGAATCGGGATCGAAGTCCAAGGGATGGAGGGCTGCCAAGGCGGCTGCACCGGCACCGACGCGATCGACGCGATCGTCGAGGCGGTTGATGCGGTTATTCATTTCGCCCATGCCATTGCCGATATTGGTAACGACGTTGTTCAACTGGCTGACGTTTACAGCATCCGTATCAGCTGTACCGGCAGCTACGTTATGTACCTGGTTGCCGCCCATGCTGATCGTATCGTTGGTAAGTTTGATATCCGATTTGGACGAATCGGTTGCAGCAATGGTTACACCGCTGTTATTGACCGTCGTGTTGCCGGTTTTGACTGTCGTCGTCGTGACCGTGTCACCGGTAATGGACGTTGTGGTATTGCCGGAGCCTACGGTAATGCTGTCGCTGGCCGTCAGGGTCTTGGTGTCTACACTATCAAGACCGGAGAGTTTCGAGGACAACTTAATGTCAAAACCGTTGCCGGCTTCGTTGTTTACAACACCGATGTTGCCTTCCGTCAAGCTGGAGGTATCAGCGCCGCCTTTGAGGTTCAAGGTGTCGTCTTTACCGAGTTCAATTTTTTCACCAGAATCACTGACGAAGCTGCGTTTAGAATTGTTGATTTCACCGATGCTGGTGTTGATATCGCTGATGTTGCCTGCAAGCTGAGCCAACTGGCCTTCCGTGGCTGCACGATCGGCTACGTAGTTGTTCGGATCCCAAGTCGTATTGTCGAGACCGGTAATATACTGACCGCTTTCAGTCGAACCGTTGGTGGTCGTAACGTCCTGGTTGCCCATAACGATACCGCCGTTAGCTGCGTCGCCGATGACGACCTGGCCGTTGGAGCCGTCGACCGTTACCTGGTTGGAGCCAGTGCCGGCCGTAATGGTGGCATTGCCGCCGTTTACCGTGACCTGGTTGGCATCGGTACCTGCCGTAATAGTCGAGGTCGTGCCGTCAACGGTTACCTGCTGGGTTGTATCAGTAGCACTATTTACCGTAAAGGTGTCGTTCAAATTAATCGTATTGTCGTCAGCTACGGTAATATTTTTACCGGACGTCAAGGTAATGGCCGTTACATCATCACTCAATTTCGTCGACAAGGCTTTAAGCTGAGCTACGTTTACAGCATCGGTATCTAACGTACCGGCTGCTACGTTGGTAATCTGACGGGTGAGACCCGTTTCGCTGTTACCGACGGATACAGCAGCTGCCGTAGACTGCCAAGTGGAAACAAGGGCGTTGGATTGAGCCTGAAGGCTGGCTAAGGTAGTACGAGCCGTAGCGAGTTCTGCTTCTTTGGCAGTAATCTGCGAATTAATAGACGTCAAGTCAGCGCCGGTAGCCGTGTTCTTTGCCGTCTGTAAGGCAACGACTTCGCTGGACAAGGACTCTACATTAGCTTGTGCCGTAGCGATATCGGACTGAAGCTGGGTGTACGTAGACTGGTTGCTGCCCAGGATATCGGCCTGAGAGGTAATCGTACCGCTCGGATCGTAGCCGATCACACCGGAGCCAATGTTAGTTTTGGATTTGCTGCCAAGGGCTACACCGCCGGCAATATTAGCCGTCGTCTGATCGCCCAAAGCGCTGGCCGATTCAGCCGATGCGTTGGACAAGAAGCCTAAGGCTGTTGCATATTTGCCGCTAGTGGAAGCCTGGCTGCCGATAGCGCTGGAGAAATGACCTTTGGCACGCGCTGTGAAGCCGACTGCCAAGGTATTGGTGTCGTACGCTTCAGCGCCGCCGCCAATCGCCGTCGTCTGGTAGCCGTAAGCCTTGGCGTCGGTACCCATAGCCATAGCGAAAGCGTATTGATCACTTTCAAGAGGATTGGTCATCCGTTCTTCACTAACAGTGTTTTTACGTTCGTTTGGAACAGAAACGTCAGCGCTGGAACCGTCACCGGAGTTTACGCCACCTACATAAGCACGGTCACCGATAGCAAGGGAGTAAAGACCATTTGTTTCGGCACGGCTACCGATAGCCGTAGAGCTGCCACTTTTAGCTTTCGCCAAATACCCCATAGCCATAGCATTATTGGCAGATGCAGAAGAGAAATTACCAAGGGCCATAGAAAGATACTCAGTGGCCGAAGAGTTTTGACCCAAAGCCATGGACGAAGAAGCCGTTGCTTTAGACTCAATACCGAGGGCTACGCCGCCTTTAGCTGCCTGAGAAGTAGAACCGATGGCAACAGAGCCTGCATCGGTTGCACTGGAACGGTTACCGATAGAGATGGCACTCGTCCCCGTAGCAGATGCTTGGTTACCAAGAGCTACAGCACGTTCAGCACTGGCGGTGGTGTAAGCACCCAAAGCGGTAGCTAAATTACCGGCGGCTTTAGAAGCCCCACCAATCGCGACAGAATTAGTTCCCGTAGCACCGTCATTATTTTTGTTGCCGGTTAATGTAGAATTTACGGAAACATAGGAGATTTTATTAGCATCAACAGTAGCACTCAAGGTGTTAAGGCTGGTGTTCAAAGTGCTAATATTAGAGTTTATAGTACTAATATTAGTGTTTACATCGCTAATATCGGAGTTTACATTGCTTTCCAAAGCTTTGAGCTGAGCCACATTTACAGCATCATAATCGTCAGCACCGGCTGCAAGGTTGGTGATACGACGACGGTTTTCAGCTACCGTATTGCCACTTGCATCGGTATAAGAAGCATTACCTACGGATACGACACCATTGCTTGCCTTGAACGCTTCGTTTGTCAAATAACCGGTAGTCGCTACACCGGTAGTATCGGCTAAGGAGTTCGAACCTAAGGCAACGGAATTACTGGATTTAGCAGTCGCACTATTCCCTAATGCCAAAGAGTTAGCCGCCGAGGCTGTAGCAGCGTTACCATAAGCAGCTGCATTGGAGGACGTTGCTTTAGCCTGAAAACCGGTAGCGACTGCATAATAGGCGGTAGCTTGGGATCCATAACCATTAGCAATAGAATAGTGGCCTGTTGCTTGTGCAGTATTACCGATGGCAGTGGAATATCTGCCGGACGCAGTCGCACTGCTACCTAACGCATAGGCATAATTAGCCGTTGCCTGAGCGCCATTACCAATAGCAGCACTGTTAGATGAAGAAGCAGTAGCACCGTTACCGAGAGCGATAGCGGAAGGCCCGGACGCGGTAGCACCATTACCAATAGCTTCACTGCTGGAACCGGAAGCTGTTGCCGTATTACCAATAGCCGTAGCATTAGAGCCGGTCGCTTTGGCCGTATTTCCTACTGCGGTATTAGCTGCAGCGGTTGCTTCGGAAGAAGTACCGTAAGCTACACCATTGCCGGTACCCGTTGCGGTATCAGCCGCACCAGCAAGACCGGTCACACCCATGGAAAGGGCCAGGACTGTAAGAACAGCCGCTAACGTCTGAGCGGGCTGCGATTTAATCGATACAGCCTTACCGCTTCTCTTCGCTAATTCCGATACGACGACATAGCTGTTTTTTACCTTGCTCCAGATGACCTTATATTGTTTGTTCATATCCAAATCTCCTTTATAAAAAGAACATAAATCCCATATTTTCCTAATTTGTTATCTAATCGAGTTTTCTAAATAGTTAAGAACTTGTATTTCTTAGTTTTCTTGATTTTACACTAAGTCGACAGAATTTGTCAATAATGCATTTTGGAGAATTCATATCCAAAACGAATTGTACATTGCATCACAGTTATAACTCGGGGATTTAGTCCATTAGGTTTTATTTCTTTAACAAATAAAAAACGAGGCTCCCCGCAAGAGAGGAGCCTCGCTCGGCTTGTTTATGCCGTTGAAGATTTTCCGACGACTTATTTCGTTAAGGCTGCTACAGCCGCCATTAATTCTTCAATCTTTTTATTCTGCTCATTAAGTTGTTCACTTTGTGCTTCAATTTTATCGTTCTGCTGAGATACAACCGATTCTAAATCCGTAATCTTTTGTGCCATAACTTTCTTGGACGGGTAGTTGATCGTTTCGCCATCGCCGATTCGGAAGGTTACGCCAGCGTTGATCATGTTTTCACCACCGCCATAGGAGGAGCCGATGCTGACCAAGGTGTTGACGTTCGGGCGATAGAAGGCACCGATGGCAACGGCGCTGGCGCCGCGGTAGTTACCGATACCGGCCGAGATGTCCCATTTAGCTTCCGGGCTGAATTCCAGCGGATGGAGAGCTGCCAGGGCAGCGGCACCGGCACCGACGCGATCGACGCGACGATCGAGGTTGCCGATACGGTTGTTCATTTCATTCATACCCGTGCCGATGTTATTGATGGCGCGGTCGAACTGGCCTTTGTTTATCGCATCCGTTGCTTCCGTAGCATCGCCGACGTTTTGAACCTTGTTGCCACCCATGTTTACATTGTTGTTCTGGATGGTGATGTTCTTCGACGAATCTTCGTTTACAATCTTCAGGCCATCGTTGTTGATAGTCGTGTTGCCCGTCGTTACGGAACCGGTGTTTACCGTATTGCCTTCGATGGTCGTCTGGTTGTCACCGGTACCAACGGTAATCTTGTTGTTTACTTCGATGCTGTTCAGATCTTTGAGATCTTTAGACAACTTGATGTCGAAGCCTGTACCGTCGCTGTTGTTGACGACGCCGATGTTGTTGTCAGAGAGGTTGTTGGCATCAGCGCCGCCTTTGAGCTTCATCGGATCGGTGTTCTTCCGGGTTACCTGATTATCGGCACCGCTGTCACTTTCGAATACGCGGCTGGAAGATTTAACGGCTGTGTCGATGTCGCTGATCTGTTTGGAGATGCTGTCGGCGACGTCTTTCAGCTGACCTTCCGTAGCAGCCCGGTCTTCAACGATACCGGTGTTAGCAGGATCCCATTTCGTGTTGTCGAGACCGGTAACGTATTTACCGCTCTGGGAATCCGTCGTGCCGTCCGTTTTAGTACCTTCTACGGTTTGGTTTCCGATGGAAACAGCGCCCTTAGTGGCATCACCGACGGTGACCAGACCGTTGTTGCCGTCCACCGTGACTTTACCGTCGCCGGTACCGGCTGTGATCGTGGAGTTAGTGCCATCAATAGCCACTTTATTGGAGCCGCCATCGCCGGCAGTGATGGTACCGTTGGTGCCGCTCATAGCGACATTGTTGCCGGCTGCATCACCAAGGGTAACGTCATCAGCCAAGGCAACCTGAGTACCGGCGCCGTTAGCGAGTTCAGTGACGGTGATATTTTTACCGGCTACTACTTTGTTGGCAGCGACATTTGAGTTAATCGTGTCGTAAACGGATTTCAACTGATCTTCCGTAGCTGCACGGCCGCTGACATAACCGTTGGTTTCCGGATTCCAAGTGATGTTGCTTAACCCGGTGATGTAGTTGCCCGTTTCAGAGCCGCCATTGGTGTTGGCTACCGTCTGGTTGGCAATGTAAATTCCTTCACCGGCTGCAGAACCACCGACGCGGACACTGTTCAGACCGTTCAAGTCTTTCGACAACTTAACCTGTAAGGTATCGTCGCCAGATTTTACAACGCCGATGTTGTTATCGGACAGGTTGTCGCTGGCAGCCCCACCAGTAATGTTGAGGGTGCCGTTATTTTTCGTCGTAACCTTAGCCGTAGAGTCGTCACCGGCAAAGTTCAAGGCTACATTGCCTACTTGACCGGAAATATCGTCCATAGTGGCAATGTTATCAACCGTGAAGTTTGTGCCGTCATTACGGGTAATGGTCAAGGTATTATTAGCCAGGGATGCGCCGTTGATGTATTTATCCTGCAAGCCACTGACTGTGACGGTATCACCATTTTCCATGGTTAAGGTCATGGAGCCGGTGCCGTTATCAGCATAGGTTGCCGTGCCGGATTTAATAGTGCTGCCCTTGAGCTGTGATACGTTGACGGCATCGGTGTCCGCTTCGCCGGCTGCAACATTGGTAATCTTCTGACCGCCGTTGCTCAGGCCTGCGCTGGACAATTTAACGTCGTTATCGAAGGCGATGCTGCCATCAGCCATGGTGAGGTCCTTGGCCAACTTGACTTTCAAGGCATTGTCGCCGTCTTTGACGACGCCGATGTTGTCTGCCGTTGTAAATTCAGTAGCCCCACCAGTAATGTTCAAGGTCTGACCATTGCCGCGAGCAATCGTAGCGGTGGCGTCATCACCAGTGAAGTTCAGGGTGGTGTTGCCTGCATCTTCAGCAGCTGCCGCAACCTGTTTGAGCTGAGCTACGTTGACGGCGTCCGTATCCTGCATACCGGCAGCAACACCGGTAATCTGGCGAGTTGCCGTTGCAGCGCCGCCGTCCGTCGGAACACCGACCGACACAGCTGCTAAAGTGGATGTCCAAGTAGCGGAAGTATCTGTCGATGCAGCTTTGTTTACTACATCATAGCCGGCAACGCCTGCTGCTACGCTGGCTTCGGAGCCGGAGCCCAAGGCTACGCCATCATCTACAGTTGCGTTAGCATTGTTACCTAAAATAACTGCATTTTTAGCGGTTGTCGCCATCGTTGCATCAGCAGAACCTAAAACAACCGTCTTATTAGCGCCGGTCAAGGAGCGTCTATCACCAATTACAACAGCGGTTGTCGTATCAGCTACGGTATTATTGATACCGGTTACCGTTACATTATCTACGTTGGTTGCCGTGTTGCCATAGCCGGTAACAGAGTTGTACCGAGCCGTATTTCCTCTTACGCCGCTAACCGTGTTGTTTACACCGATAATAGCCGTATTCTGTGTGTAGTCAGCCGTGTTACCGCCACCGATAGCCATAGTGGAACCACCACCATTAGAGCTTTGAATACCGGTACGCAATGTATCAACCATGTCATCAACGGTTAAGTTGCTGGTCAATGTATCAACGCCGCTGATGGATTGAACCGAGTTAGTAATCTTATTGCCTGCACCGTAAATCAAGGCACCGTTAGCATTTTCAGTAATATTAGCAATACCTACAATGCTGTTTGCAATACCACTATTGCCACTATAACCGGCAGAACGAATGCTGTTCAAAGAACCGACTACATTGGCACCGAAGTTTTGAGAACCATAGAGCAAGCTGTTGAAACCGCCGGCACCGGTAAAGTCACCGGTCATAACGGAGTAAGCCCCTAACATGCTGCCCATAGCGCCTTTATTGTAGGAGTTGGAGCCGATAGTCGTCATGCCTACGAGGTTTGCCTGGGACTGATCGGTAATTTCAGAACCGCCCATGGTGTAGCCTTTCATCGTATGGTTACCAATCTGAACGCTTGCCGTACGAGCATAGGCGTTGGTCCCGATGGCAATACCGCCCGGAGATACATCGGCATTAATCGGAAGATCACTACCGGAAGCATAGTTGTCCGGGGTGAAGCTCAAGGCTTTATCCTGTTTCCCACTACCGTTCAATACAACTGCATTTTTACCGATAGCAATACTTGTCAAATCAAGACCATTGGTAGTAACGACTGCTTTATCGCCAATAGCAATACTGCTTGTACCGGTAGAATTGCCGCCATTACCTAAGATCTGAGCACTATTCCCGATAGCAATAGAGTTTTGTGTATTAGCTACAGCGCCTACACCGGCTGCCAAGGCATTTGCACCTTTAGCACCATCATTATTATAGTTACCTGCTGTAGTAGAGGTAGAATTTACACTGTAGAAATGTGTTTTATTAGCATTTACCGTATTGGTAAGGTTGGTAATATCTGTGCTGGATGCGATACCATCAACGGTAACCGTGCCACCGTCATTACGGGTAAGGGTCAAGGTATTGCCGCTCAAGGCTGCGCTGGTTACGTAGGTGTTTTTAAGACCGCTTACGGTAACGTTATTGCCTGCCGAGTCGGTCAAAACCAAGGTTCCGTCACCGTCGGTATAAGAAACGGTACCGCTGGCCAAGGTCGTGTTGGTATCGGTCGCTTTAATGGTATAGGTCGTGGAGCCATCTGTTTCCGTAGCAGAAGTAATGGTTACGTTTTCGCCTTGTTCCAAAGTGACTTTGGAGGCCTTGAGCTGGGCGACGTTGACCGCATCCGTATCCTGCATACCGGCTGCAACACCGGTAATCTGACGAGTTGCCGTAGCAGCGCCGCCGTCAGTCGGAACGCCGACAGAAACAGCAGCTAAGGTCGATTTCCAGGTTGCGGAGTCAGTCGTGGAGGCGACTTTCGTATTGGGGTCATAGCCGGCCACACCGGAAGCAACACTGGCTACAGAATCGGAGCCTAAGGCGACGCCGCCGTCAACGGTTGCGTTGGCATTGCTGCCGATAGCAACAGCATTACTAGCTGTCGTTTCTGTCGCGGCTTTTGCAGAACCGATTACAACTGTATCAGACAACTCAGATAAGGTTCTGTTCGTACCCAATACAATAGTGTTATCTACATTCGTCGCCGTATTGTTAAAGCCGGTTACGGAGTTGTACTGGCTAATGTTGCTGCTGGTACCGGTAACAGTGTTGTTGACACCGATAATAGAAGTTTTCTGAGTATAGTCAGCCTTATTGCCGCCACCGATAGCAAGCGTAGCACCACCACTCTGAGAATTTTTAATGCTAGTCATCAAAGTTTGTTGCAATTCTTGGGCAGACGCACCACCGCTGGAAGGCGCGGAAATAGAAGTGATCGAGTTGGTAATTTCATTGCCGGCACCAAAGATTAACGCACCATTGGAGTTGGCCGTTCTATTGGCCGTACCGATGACGCTGCTGGCAATACCGGAATAATTAGAGGAGGATGTAGCCGATTCAATGCTGTTCAAAGAGCCGTAAATGTTAGCACCGAAGTTTTTCGTAGCTTTTAATGCATCAAAAATACCGGCAAAGCCTCCCAAGCCTTGGTAGTCTGAACTCGCAATAGAGTAAGCGCCATTTACAGTGGAGAAAGATCCGGAGTTGTAAGCATTAGCACCCAGGGTTGTAGAGTTAATATACAAAGACTTCGCTCTTACACCGGTATTAGAAGAACCGTCAACAGTTACATCACCAAGTGCTCCCACATATTTATGGTCGCCAATCATGACGCTGCCGGAACGGGCATAGGTATTCTGACCGATGGCAATGCCGGCGGCCAACTGCGTTAAATCAGTCTGACCAAAGGTAAAGGTCTTTTCCTGTGTTCCATACATATTTTCTACATAGGCATTATTGCCGATAGCAATACTACCTACCTGATTAACATAATTGCTGGTTTTCGCCCCATCGCCTTGTATAATATCGGCAGCTTGAACGGTAGCAACGTTCGAAACAGAGAAGATGGCAAAAGCAGCTAATACGGCCGCTGCCGAAACGTACTGACGCGAGCCGCTCGACACAGGCTTGCTGTGACTCTTTGCGATTTCAGAAACTACAACGTAGCAGTTCTTTACTTTACTCCAAACAACTTTGTAAATTTTGTTCATATTCATTTCCCCCAATAGCGCGGATAATTAAAATACACGAACGACAAAAAACAGTCATAATGTTACGGTTTAAAAATTGGCAGACCAGCCTTTCCGGTCTTCACCTATACATCTTTACTTCAGACATATACTATTTTTTTACATAGCCCCTTCTCAGCTATCCCCTCCATATACTGCCTTTTACGTTCGTATCGTTTTAATTTGACCTATATACTCCAACTTTAAAACAGGTAGTCATTAATGTGTACTTTTATGGTGTAATTCTAATATATTGTTCTAAATTTTGTCAATAAAATAAATACTAAGTTTCCATTACAAATCGATATTGCCTATTTCAAAATTATCATATTTTAATTTTTCTTTACAAATGTCTCTTTGAAAACTTGAAAATTGCCACAAAAAGACCCTCTGAAAAGAGGGCCCTTCTGCTGCGATATCGCGTTTACACGATACTCGGGTTATTCTATTTTTTCAATTCCGCAATGGCCTGCATCAGTTGTTCAATCTGCTTGCTCTGTTCATCCAATTGCTGACGCTGAGCTTTGAGTTCATCGGTCTGAGCGGCCAGTTGTTCGCTCTGAGATTCAATCTTGGTATTCTGCGCTGCCAACTCGGAGTTTTGTGCGGCCAGTTTGTTATTCTGGTCATCCACAACGGATCTCAAGCTGTCGATTTCCTGGGCCATAGCATCTTTCGACGGGTAAGCCTTCGTCGTACCTTCACCAATTCGCCAGGTCACGCCGGCATTGACCATGTTTTCACCGCCGCCGTAAGACGAGCCGATGCTGATCATCGTGTCGTAGTTCGGACGATAGAAGGCGCCGACAGCTACGGCATTCGCACCGCGGTAGTTGCCGATACCGGCCGAAACTTCCCAACGGGTATTAGGATCGTATTCCAAAGGATGAAGAGCTGCCAAAGCTGCCGCACCGGCACCGACGCGGTCGACGCGGTTATCGAGCTTGTTGATCTGATTGCCGAGTTGATTCATGCCGGAACCGATGTTGGCAACCGTGTTATCAAAGGTACTCTTATTAATGGCATCCGTCGGATTCTTAGCCTCTCCAACATTGGAAATAGTTTTACCGCCCGCATCAATGCCATCTGCCGTGATAGACGGACCATCCTTAATCGTAAGACCATCATTGTTCATGGTCGTATTGCCCGTCGTCACTGAACCAGTCGTAACCGTATCACCGCTGATGACCGTCGTCGTGTCGCCGGAACCAACAGTAATGCTGTCGCTAGCTGTTAAGGTCTTCGTGGATACACTGTCAAGATTGGAAAGTTTAGACGATAACTTCACTCTAAAACCTTTAGTGCCATCGTTTACAACACCGATATTATTTCCAGTTAAGGAATCTGCATCGGCACCGCCTTTGATGCTTAAAGTTTCAGCATTGCCAACTTCGATTTTAGTTCCGGTGTCGCTAATAAAATCACGTTTAGCATTTTGAATAGCTTCGATATCAGTATTGATGTCGCCGATTTCAGTGCTGATACTATTCACCGCATCACGCAGTTGACCTTCGGTAGCAGCACGGTTTTCAACGATACCATTTTCTGCCGGATTCCATGTCGTATTTTCGAGACCGGTAATATAATTGCCAGTCTTATCCGGATTAATTACATTGCCGTCTTTATCGGTAGCTGTATCAGCTTGTTTACCAACGACAATGCCATTGCTTCCACCGACGACAACCTGGCCTTTAGAGCCATCAACAGTTACTTGATTCTCCTCAGTACCAGCCGTAATCGTAGCGTTGCCGCCGTTGACAATGACCTGATTGTCTCCGGTTCCTGCCGTAATCGAAGAGGTTTTGCCGTCAACCGTTACCTGCTGACCAGGAGCATCTGTGCTATTCAAAGTAATCGTATCATTCAGATCGATGGTATTGGTCTTTACACCATTGTCATCGGTCGTCGTATTAATCGTAATATTCTTACCGGAAGACAGTTTACTGTCCGTAGCGTCTTGAGTCAACTTCGTTGACAAGGCCTTAAGCTGAGCCACGTTGACGGCATCGTAATCATCAGCGCCACCAGCTACGTTCGTAATACGACGTCGATTAGCCGCTACTGTATCATCACCAATGGTATATTCGGTATTCCCTACGGAAACAACACCATTTGCAGCTGTAAACGCTTCATTGGTTAAGTAAGCTTCCGTTTTTACGCTATCAGGAATATATGCCAAGGAATTTTGGCCCAAAGCGACAGAGTTATCCGATGCAGCACGAGCCTTCTGACCAATAGCAACACCGTTACTTACAGTACCTGTACCATCTAAGGTATTGGTAATCGCGTAGGAACCAATAGCAATGGCATTATCGCCATATGCTCGAGCCCAGTGACCAAGCGCTGTCGCTTCTTTGCCATTGGCATAAGCCTGTTTTCCTAGGGCCGTTGCATAGTTGCCTTTACCGATGGCCATAATACCAACGGCCAAGCTATTGGTATCATGCGCTTCAGCACCGGCACCCAAAGCTGTATTCTGATAACCAAAGGCTTTAGCTGCATTACCGATAGCAACGGAGTTCATTTGTGCTTTTTCTGGAGCAATCACCGTATCATCATCTACAATAGAGGTGCTGTTTCCTGGTACGCCTTGTTCAGGATCAGTTGTCCGTTTAGGCCCGATATAAGCATTTACACCCATGGCCACCCCATTGTTAGCCGTGCTTTCTGTAAGTGCCCCATACCCCAAGGCAATACTCTGATTACCGTTCGCCTTTGTTTGAAGACCAATAGCTACTGTATTTGCTTCATTTGCTTCTGTTTCACGACCAATAGCTACAGAATCATTTCTAGTTACTTTTGCAGCATAACCAATTGCCACCGCTTGATTGGCAGCTGCTGTAGCACCATATCCCATAGCTACAGCAACTGTACCAGAAGCGTTACTTCCAGCCCCAGCGGCAATACTCCAGCCGCCTGACGCACTCGCTCCATTACCAATAGCTGTATCAGCTGTCTTAGTAGCTTTAGCATTAACACCGGCAGCTAAAGCACCAGCCCCTGTGGCCCCATCATTATTTCTGTTTGCAGCTTCAGTAGAATTTACCGAGAAGTAACGTGTTTTATTAGTATCCAAAGCACTCGTCGAAGCTATACCACTTACCGTATAGGTCGTACCGTCATTACGTGTAAACGTAATTGTATCGCCGTTTAATGCAGCACTATCAGTTATCGTATCCTTCGCATTAACAGTATATCGAGTATATCCCTCACTCGTATCTTTATCTATGCTACTAATATTTTTACCGGCGAGGACTTCTACTTTGGCGGCTTTAAGCTGAGCGACATTTACCGCATCTGTATCAGTAGATCCGGCTGCCACGTTGGTAATTTGGCGAGTAAGACCTTCTTCATTATTACCGATAGATAACGCACTCGTACCGGATATCCATGGTGCCACCAACACACGATATTGTTTCATAGCATCTAAAGCTTTTTGATCATTTTCCGGCGTCGGATTTTGATTTCGTTCATAAATCGCGGCATTTGCAGCGTCTAGTGCCGCTTGCATTTCGGATGTAAAAACAAAATCTCCACCGACAGTCGGATCATACCCAAGATAATTGCCATCTCGATCCGTAACGGAATATGAACCTAAAGCGACTCCGTTTGCCAATGTAACATTGGCACTTCGCCCAATAGCAACACCTTCGTAAGCGTTATCTGCTGCTGTTGCCAAATAACCAAGCGCGATACTATTCTCCAGCAAGGCGTTAGCATAAGCACCAATTGCAACAGTTTGATAATCTTTTGCTTTTGCAGCTCCACCGATAGCAATCGCATAATTCTGGGAGGCATTAGCCGCCGAACCGAGTGCCACAGCACTTGAAGCCGTTGCCTCTGAACGTTCACCTATAGCAGTGGCCATACTTCCCGTCGATTTACTATTACTACCGATAGCGATAGCATCGCCGGCACCTGCTAAAGCACCTTTACCAATGGCCGTATCAAAAAGCCCGGTAGCCGACGCATCTATGCCAATCGCCATGGCATGTGATCCTGTTGCACCTTTATTATCTTCATTGCTGTTTACGACAAAACCTTCAGGATTGACACTAAAGAAGCTAATCTTATTGGCGTCAACTTTAGTATTTACAGCCTTCAACTGCGCCACGTTAACCGCATCAGTATCTTCGGTACCGGCAGCAAGGTTGGTAATCTGTCGAGTTTCTTTACCTTTTACACCAACACTGACAGCTCCGCGATTGCTATTCCAAGTAACAGAATCAGCATTATCCGTCTGGAACTGCGTTAATGCATCACCGGTTACGCCCGGTACATAACCGAATAATTCACCGGCTTCACGGTCAGTTTTTGCATAGGCCCCTAAGGCAACCGCCGTATCTTTACTGGCATTGGCATAGCTGCCTAAGCTAAGCGCATCTTCAGCGGAAGCAATCGTTCCGGAGCCTAATGCAACGGCACTATCTTTAAGTGTCATCGAGTTATTCCCGATAGCCACCGAAGTATCGCCAATTGCTGTTGAATATAAACCTACAGCAACTGCACCAAGATTATGGGCCGTTGCACGACTGCCAAGAGCGGTTGCACCGTAAGCTTCACCATTTCTTGATTTTAATGCGTCTGCTGTATCTTTCGTAGATTCCACGGCATATTCTCCATCATCATCCTTGGTAATCGTCTTAGTTCCTTGGGAACCGTCAGTAATGACAATTTTATCACCGGAGTTTTGCGGTAATGCCGAAACCATAGCTCCCGTACCGACTACAGTCGCTTGTGTCGTATCAATCGCATAGGCATTGTTACCAATAGCAATAGCACTCTTACCACCATCAACAAGAGAGCTAACCCCCAATGCTACCGAGTAATCGCCGGTACGCCCCGAGCCGCTTGAAGCCGTTTTAATCACAGAATCGAAGCCAACTGCCGTGACAGAACTGCCGGTTGCTTTAGCACGTACCCCTAAAGCAGTAGAGGCTACACCGGTTGCACTCGTTTCATAGCCAATAGCCAGCGCTGCCATAGATCCTGCCGCCGCTGAAGCATCTTTACCAATAGCAATTCCACCAGTATAACGAGCTTTGGCATTCGGTCCAATAGCAATTGTATCCGTACCCGTTGCACCGGAATTATCTTGGTTCCCGGTTATCGTAGATTTAACAGAGAAATATTGGATTTTATCATTATCCATTTTAGTAGATAACGCTTTTAATTGAGCAACGTTTACTGCATCGCTATCTTCAGTACCTGCCGCCACATTTATAATTTGACGAGTCGATTCTGTTGTACCAACAGATACAGCACCATAACCTGATTTATATGGACTTATCAGTTTATTAATTTGTGAACGTATTGCATTCTTCTGTTCCGTTGTCAAAGATGTATCGGAGAGTTGCGTATTCAAAGCATTATATTCATCCGCAAATCCCCATGCTTGAGCAATTGCTGCATTATTCGTTGACGGCGCAGTTTGAGTCATCGGATTATAGCCGGTAATACTGCCTCCCCTGTCTGCCACAGAGATATAACCTAAAGCTACTCCATTAGACTTGGTAACGCTCGCCGATCTACCAATGCTGACGCCATTTGTTGCCCCATCCGTTGCCTTAGCAAAATACCCAATAGCGACACTACTGTCTTTTTCTGCCTTAGCAGAGGCCCCAAGTGCAACACCTTGCGATGCAGTCGCCTTAGCATAATGCCCTAAGGCAACAGCAGTACCAGCACCTTCTGTATAATTACCGATAGAAATGGCATTCGCACCTGCTGTTGAAGCATTATGCCCCATCGCTATCGACGTAGATCCCACTGCACTACTTTTTTTACCAATAGCAATGGATGTAGCCCCAGTTGATACAGCGGCTTTACCGATAGCAATCCCTTCTGTGCCACTAGCCGAAGCATCTATACCAATGGCCATGGCATGGATACCGGTAGCACCCTCATTATCGGCGTTGCTGGTTACTAAGGAACCACTCGGTTTTACGCTGAAGAAGCTAATCTTGTTGTCATCAACCTTATCATTTACAGCTTTTAACTGCGCTACGTTTACTGCATCATAAGAATCGGCACCACCGGCCACATTCGTAATGCGGCGACGGTTTTCAGCTACTGCATCATCGCCAATTTTATATTCCGTATTCCCCACTGATACGATGCCATTGTCTGCCGAAAAAGCTTCATCAGTTAAATACGCCTTAGTAGCTACACCGGTTGGAATATATGCTAAAGAATTCTGACCTAAGGCAATAGAATTATTCGAAGCAACGCGGGCTTTTTGCCCGATAGCAATAGCATTATTTACAGAATCGGTGCCATCTAAAGTATTCGTTATCGAATACGAACCTATTGCAATCGTATTATCGCCATAAGCACGCGCCCAATGACCGAGTGCCGTAGACTCTAAACCATAGGCACTGGCTTGCTTACCAATGGCACTCGCATAATTTCCTCTGGCATGAGCTGCCACACCAACAGCTAAAGAGTTAGTGTCATATGTTTCAGCGCCGGCACCCAAACTCGTATTCTGATATCCATAAGCTTTTGCTGTATTACCAAGAGCTATAGAGTTCATATGATCTTGATTTGGTTTCCCGGAAGACGTATCATCATCAGTAACGTCTAAGGAGTTATCCGGAACACCTACGGATGGTTGACCACCGGGAGTCACTTCAGCCCCGATATAAGAACCGATGCCAAGAGCAATACCATTAACGGCCGTAGTCGTTGCCGTTGCCTCACGCCCCATAACAATCGAGTCATTCCCGGCTGCCACACCGCTTAAACCAATCCCAATCGACGCAAGCCCCGTAGCCTGTACCGATCGCCCAAGAGCAACAGATGCTTCGTTAGTAGCTTGACTCTGTAACCCTATAGCCACCGATTGTAAACCACTAGCTTGAGCCGCATAACCCTGTGCTATTGATAAATAACCTGATGACTCTGCCTGCAAACCAAGAGCTATACTAAAGTCACCCGATGCATTAGCACTATTCCCAACGGCAACACTGGCAGCATTAGGCGCCTTTGAGCCCTTACCATATGCCACACCGGATCCCGTCCCGGTAGCCGTATCGGCAGCCATGACGCCTGACGTCATTCCGGCACAAAGGGCCATCACGGTAAGAGACACTACCATCGTTTTACTTATCCGCGACCGAGTCGTTACTGATTTCCGATCTGTTCCTACTAATTCAGATACGACAACATAACAATGCCGCACTTTGCTCCAAATAACTTTATAAATTCTATTCATGTCTTTTCCTCCTGTATTCTTTAGTTGAAAAAAAAATATAAAAAGAAACGAACAATGAAATAAAATATAAAAATTTAATAAATTGTTATTATTTGTTATTTATTCTATATAGTATTTATATAGTTGTCAATAAATTTCACTTATTATATCCATATTAATTAAGAATCTTACCTTTTATTACGATTTCAATATGTTTTTCGGGAATATATAAAGTTTCAAGAAAATAAAAATCAGGGCCTTCTCAAAGGAGAGGACCCCGATCTTATGGTAAGAACTATCAGAGGCTTATTTCTTCAAATCTGCAATAGCCTGCATCAGTTGTTCAATCTTCTTATTTTGTTCAGCCAATTGCTGGCTCTGTTCTTCAATCTTGCTGTTCTGAGCTTCGATCTTATTGTTCTGCTCAGACAGTTTGCTGTTCTGCTGATCTACGGTGGATTTCAAGCTGGTGATTTCCTGAGCCATGGCATCTTTCGACGTATAGGTCTGAGTTGCACCTTCACCAATCCGGAAGGTTACACCGGCGTTCACCATGTTTTCACCACCGCCGTAGGACGAGCCGATGCTGACCATCGTATTGTAGTTCGGGCGATAGAAAGCTCCGACGGCAACGGCATTAGCTCCGCGGTAATTACCGATACCGGCCGAGAATTCCCAACGAGACGTCGGATCAAAATCCAACGGATGGAGAGCCGCCAAAGCTGCAGCACCGGCACCGACGCGATCGACGCGGTTATCGAGTTTGTTGATCTGATTGCCGAGTTGGTTCATGCCGGAACCGATATTGGTAATCGCCGTATCAAAGGTTCCCTTATTGATAGCATCCGTGGCTGCCGTAGCTTCTCCGATGTTGTGAATAGCTTTACCGCCAGCATCGATACCATCTTTCGTTACAGACGGACCGTCGGCAATCGTCAGGCCGTCGCTACTGATCGTCGTATTGCCCGTCGTAACAGAACCGGTCGCAACCGTATTGCCGCTAATGACCGTAGTCGTATCGCCGGAACCAACGGTAATGCTGTCGCTGGCCGTTAAAGTCTTCGTGTCGACACTTTCCAGTCCGTTAAGTTTAGACGATAATTGAACTTTAAAGCCTTTACCATTGTTTACAATGCCGATATTTTTGTCCGTCAACGAGCCCGTATCAGCACCACCGGTAAGACTTAAGGTATCCGTTGTCCCGATTTCAACCTTCGTTCCACTGTCACCGACAAAGGTCTGTTTCGTATTTTTTATACTGTCATTGATCTTACCGATTTCAGTACCGATAATATCTTGTAACTGACCTTCTGTAGCGGCACGATCTGCGACGATATTGTCGGCATCCCAAGTCGTATTACTAAGACCTGTAATGTATTTACCGCTTTGTTTAACTACATTGCCATCAGCATCAACTTTATCGGTACCGTCGTCATTTTTGAGAGCAACCTCCTGATTTCCCATTATGATGCCGTCAGCACCACCAATAGTTACCAAGCCTTTTGTGCCATCAACGGTTACTTGATTAGCCGCATTTGTATCACTGCCTAATGTAATCGTATCTGCCAAACGTACTTTATTCGTACCGGTAGTAGTATCCTTATCTATAACAATATTATCACCGGCCGCCAACGCTGCTGCCTGTATATCAGCAGTCAGCTTATTGCCTAATGATTTAAGCTGTGCCACGTTAACGGCGTCCATATCATATGACCCGGCTGCTACTTGTGTAATCTGACGAGTCTTGCCACGATCCCCAACAGATACGGCACCAAGACCGGACTTCCAAAAACCATATTTATCCGAGCTTCTATCCTTTTTCTCTGGATCATAGCCGGCAAGACCAGCTCTTGTTTTTGCTACGGAATATGAGCCTATAGCGACCCCACCATCTGTACTGCCGGTGGTTACACTAGCTTTATAGCCAATAGCGATTCCATTTGCTATTTTGTTTACTTTTGCAGAAGTCCCAAGTACCACAGCATATTCCGACGTATCCACTTCTGCTAAGTGCCCAATAACGTTAGAACCGGTAGAGTCCTCACCTACATAAGCTTTATCGCCAATGGCAACGGAGAAAGTACTATCTACCTTTTTATACCCACCAGCCGGCTTATTTGGATCAATTCGCACACCGGTACCGATAGCAACCGAGCCATCTAAAGTAGCTTTAGCATTATAGCCAATGGCGACAGAACTGAAACCGGCATCAGATTCGCTGCCGCCTGCAAAGGCATTCTCCCCAGCATGGGATTTCCAACCAACAGCCGTTCCCTGTTGTTTATCTGCCACACTATTCTGACCGATGGCCAGAGAAGCTGCCCCAGTTGCCTTAGCATCATTATACGGGAAGCCACCCGGATTCATATCGATAAACTTAAGGCCAATGTCTATAGATGTTCCGTATTGGGTCAACTTAATGCCCCTACCGGCCAATAAATTAACGGTCGTACCGTCAGTAATCAATGCCGTCTTTCCTGTCGCGGTTGCTTCATTTTCAGTAGTTGTTGAATATACACTTCTATCAACGCCCAGCTTCCAGCCTGTATCCGAGCCATCATCTGCTGCCATGACACCAGGCACTATGCCGGCACAAAGGGCCATTACTGCAAGAGATGCCGCCAGTTGTTTCCCTCTCCGTGACCGCGTCGATATAACTTTTCCGTCTCTTTTTGCCAATTCAGATACGACGATACAGCAATGCTTCACTTTGCTCCAAATAACTTTATAAATCTGATTCATGCTTTTCCTCCTGTATTCTTTAATCCAAAAATATAAAAAGAAAATGTATGATAAAATTTAGAAGTTATCTTTTCCACAGCTCCAGCTGCCGTTATTGATTACCACCTTCTTTACTTTTCCAATTGTTAGATGTAATGCTGATAATTTATAAATTATCAGCATCATACATCTGTTCGATTTTCATTCTATAGATTATTACTATTTTTGTCAACGATTCATGTGTTTTATATGTATTTCAAATATTTATTTAGTTCCTACCAATCAGAAAAAGGGCCCCTCTCTAGAGAAGGACCCTCTTGCTTAGATGTTATATAGAAAAAAGAAGCACTCCATTATCGAAGTGCTTCTCTCTTTATTAATCAGCGACTTCCTATCCTCCCAGGGGGCCTCCCCCCAAGTACTTTCGGCGTTTGCGGCCTTA
>OBIU01000168.1_pt1 | contig 38368 bp, 32 predicted proteins | sample 1519871 | NCBI WGS metagenome assembly OBIU01 (sample SAMN04209229, study PRJEB22552) | human gut metagenome | biome: gut; material: feces | host: Homo sapiens | place: USA: Oklahoma
GTTTGAGGAAGCGGCCCAAGCCGCATCAAAGGAAAATGGTTCGGATTTGGATTGCTTTACTGCACCAAGGACTGCTGCACAGGTTATGTGCAGCAGTCCTTTTTATTATTTTATCGAATCCATCTTGCAAAAGCAGCGCAGTGCCTTATAATAGAGGCTGTGCCCCGGTGTGCGCGGGTACGGTTAGGATGTATAGGATAAAGGAAAAAAGTATGAGTTCTCAAACGAATACGCTGACGGAAGGCCCTCTGGCCAAGCAGATCTTTCTGGTCAGTCTGCCGCTGGCGCTTTCCAACCTGCTGCAGGTGCTGTTCAATATGTCGGACGTGGCGGTGGTGGGGCGCTTTGCCGGGTCTACGGCGCTGGGCGCTGTGGGCTCCACCAGCACGCTGGTGACCCTGTTCACCGGCTTTCTCATCGGTCTGAGCAACGGCATCAACGTGCTGGTGGCGCGTTTTTACGGCGCGCGCCACCCCAAGGACGTGGAAAAGACCGTCCACTCGGCGGCCATCATCAGCGCTGTTGCCGGTGTGGCGTTGCTGCTCATCGGCCTGCTGGGCTCCCCCGCCATGCTGCGGCTGCTGAACACCAAGGAGGATCTGCTGCCCGGCGCGATCTTGTATCTGCGGGTGTATTTTCTGGGTATGCCGGCGCTGGCGCTGTACAACTTCGGCAACGCGGTGTTCAGCTCCATCGGCGACACCAAAAAGCCGCTGCTCTACCTTTCTATTGCCGGTGCCCTGAACATTGCGCTGAACCTGTTCTTTGTCATCGTGTGCGATCTGAGCGTGGTGGGCGTGGCGCTGGCCAGCGCCATCAGCCAGTGCGTTTCGGCATTTCTGATCCTGCGGGCGCTGACCCGGGTGCAGGACTGCTACGCGCTGGACCTACATAAATTACAGCTGGACCCGGTGCAAGCCAAGAGCATCCTTGCACTGGGCGTACCCGCCGGGCTGCAGAACGCCATTTTTGCCATTGCCAACCTGTTCATTCAGGCGGGCGTCAACTCCTTTGACTCTCTGATGGTCAAGGGCAACAGCGCCGCCGCCAACGCGGATGGGCTGATCTACGACTGCATGGCGGCCTTCTACATGGCCTGCGCCAGCTTTATGAGCCAGAACTACGGCGCGGGACGGCCTGACCGGGTGAAGAAGAGCTACTTCATCAGTCTGGGCTACTCATTCGGCGTGGGGCTTGTACTGGGCGCGGCGCTGTTCTTCTGCGGGCCGGCCTTCCTTGCGCTGTTCACCACCGAAGCGGCGGTCATTGATGCCGGCATGAAGCGTGTAGCCGTGATGGCCTTTGCCTACGGCATCTCGGCCTTTATGGACTGCACCATCGCCGCCTCCCGCGGGCTGGGCAAGACGGTGGTGCCCACCGTCATCGTGGTGCTGGGCTCGTGCGTATTCCGGGTGATCTGGGTGTACACCATCTTTGCCCACTTCCACACCATCCCGGCGCTGTACCTGCTGTACCCGTGCAGCTGGATCCTGACCGCACTGGCGGAGATCGCCTATTTTGCCAGCTGCTACAAGCGTGCAATGGCCATCTTCCGCAAGCCCGCGGCGGCGTAAAAGGAAATATGATATAAAAAGGGCTGCTGCACGGTTTGTGCAGCAGCCCTTTATTTATGCTTTTGTCAGGGGGTCAGAGCGCAGCTCAGATCTCCTTCTTCAGGGTCTCGCCCATGATGTAGCCGTAGGTCAGAGCGGCGTCGAAGCCCATGCCGTACTGCTTGGCGTCCTTCTCCTCGATGGAGCCGCAGACGTCGCCGGCAGCGTACAGGCCGGGGATGGCCTTCTTGTCCTCGGTCAGGACGTGGCAATCGGTGTCGATGGCCAGACCTGCGGTGGTCAGGTAGAAGGTGGGGTCAACGCGGATGGCCCACAGACCGTCGCGGGTCTCGATGTAGGGGCAGTTGCGGCGGCCGAACTCATCGGGCTCGCCAGCCAGAGCGGCGGCGTTGTTGGCCTCGATGGCGTCTGCCAGATTGGGCAGGTTCAGCTCCTCAGAGGCCTTCTCCACGCTGTCGTAGTGCACAGCCTCGCCCTTCTCGAACATAGCAACGTAACCGTTGAAGCCGTAGGACTCGCTGTCGCGCAGCTTGACGGCAGAGGACTCGTCGAACACATAGTAGAAGGTGTCGCCGTTGTCTTTATTCAGCTTTGCCTTGGCCATGGTGTAGTGGTTATCGGAGACGATGTTGCCGATGTTGTCGCCCTTGATGTTGACCATGATGCCGGGGGCAGACTGGTGGATGAAGGCCAGCTCGAACTTGCTCTTGTAGCTGGACAGGAAGGCGGGCAGAGCGCGGTTTTCGCACTCCACATAGCCGCCGGCGTCAATACCCATCTGGATGCCCTCGCCGGTCATGCTGGAGGCGCAGTTGAAGAAGAAGTCGGCGTAGTCGGGGCTGTACTTCTTCAGCATTTCGGGGTTCTTGGCAAAGCCGCCGGAAGCAAGGCAGACAGCCTTGCCGCGCAGGGTGTAGCTTGCACCGTTCTCGCCCTTGGCGTGGAAGCCCACAACACGGCCGCTCTCGTCCTTGATCAGGTCGGTGACGCTGGTGGAGTAGATGATCTTGCCCTTCTCGTACTTCTCCACGCGCTGTGCCATGAACATCATGGCGTAGCCTGCGCCGCCCTCGTAGCAGCCGGGTGCCAGATACGGGGTGGAAGCGCCGTACTGGGTAGCGCTTTCGTAGTTGCCCATGGTGTTGAAGCCGATGCCGATGCCTGCCATCCAGTCCACCAGATCACCGGCGACGGTGTACTGCTTGGTCATGTAGGGCATTTCACCGTTGAAGAACTCGGTGCGGTGGTACTTCTCCATGGTCTGCCAGAAGTTCATCATGCCCTCCAGCGTGCCCATGGCAGAGCTGCGGAAGCTGCCGTCCACATCGTAGTTGTACTGCAGCTTGGAGCCTGCGGTGGCAACGCCGCCGTAGGTCATGGACATGGAGCCGCCGGGGATATCGCGCTTCTCCACCAGAATGACGCTGTAGCCGGCCTCCAGCAGGCGGCAGGCGCAGGTCAGGCCGGAGGTGCCGGCACCCATGATGACGACATCAGCCTCTTCCTCGATGACCTCGTTGGAAGCTGCAATGGTGACTTCCTTGGAGAAGTCGTCCACGTTATAGCCGGCCAGCTCGATGGCCTCCTTCACAGCTGCCTTGACAGCCATAGAGGTGATGGAGGAGCCGCGCAGGTTGGGCACGTTGACGCTCTGGTGCTCGACGATGGCGGCGGGGATACGGGAGCAGGCATAGTTGCCGATGCCGATGGTCTCCTCGTGAGACAGCACCTCACAGGCAGTGATCTTGCCGTCAAAGAAGGTGGTGGCAACGTGCACCCAGCTTTCGTGACCCATCGCCTTGGTGACGTACTTGCCGTCTACCGGGGAGGAGGGCTTGGTCACAGCGGAGGAAGCAGCAGAGGAAGCTGCGGAGGAAGCGGGAGCACCGGTGGTGCTGGAAGCGGAGTTGCCGCAGGCGGTCAGCAGACCGGCAGCAGCTGCGCCCATGGTGCCCACAGCGGCACCGCGCATAAAGTTGCGACGAGAGATCTTAGCCATAAGGTTCGCCTTTCTTTTTCTTTTCTCTTCTTTTTTGCGTTTTTCCTGTTCCTTCGTGCATTTTGAACATTGATACGATTATAGCAAAGTTTTGTCCCGGTGTGAAATACAAATTTGTACCATAATTTATCAAATCTCTTTATAAATCGTTTTCCCTTTACGGCCTGTGCGGAATCCTGTATAATAAAGATGACCAGCTTTTTACACAAGGAGGTGCGCCATTCTATGACGATTTACCAGTTAGAGTGCTTTATTGCCGTAGCAGAGGAGCTGAATTTCAGCGCCGCCGCCGAGCGGCTGTTCACCACCCAGCCCGCCATCACCTACCAGATCAATGCGCTGGAAAAGGAGACCGGGCTGCACCTGTTCGAGCGCACCACCCGCCGCACCAAGCTGACCGCTGCCGGGCAGTCCTTTTATCTGGACATGGTGCAGATGACCAGCTTTGGGCGGCAGGCGCTGAAGAAGGCGCAGGATATTCAGGACGCCGACCGCTCCCACCTGACCGTCGGGCTGCGGCAGCTGTTCGATTACAGCACCTTTTCCAGCATTCTGGCCCAGTTCCAGCACCAGTTTCCCAACGCCTGCGTAGACGTTGTGCCGCAGGACAACCGCCGCCCACTGGAACAGCTGCGCTCCGGGCAGCTGGATATCGGCTTTTTCTACGCCACCGAGCACTCCCGCGACCGGGACATCTCCTTTACGCCCCTGTTCGCCCTGGGCTACCATGTGCTGATGAACCCCAACTCTCCCCTTGCCGACCGGCGGGCGCTGCATCTGGCAGACCTGAAGGGGCAGAGCGTGGTGTCCTCCGGCGCATTCGACAGCTTTCTGTCCGCCTGTCAGGGGCCGTCGCTGGAGCAGCTGGCGCAGGTGGGGGTGGATTGCAGCAAGATCACCCCCAGCTTTGAGGGTGCGCTGATCATGATCCAGATAGGCACCGCCATGTCCATTGTACCCTGCCTGTCCACGGCGGTGATCCCGGGCATCGTCAAGGTGCCGCTGCTGGATTTTCCCCCGGTGACGGTGGAGATCGCCGCCATGCGCCACGCACCCCGGCTGGAGGTGCAGTCCTTTATCGAGATCGCCAAGCAGAAATACGCCCATCACCCCGACCCGCTGCGGATGGAGGCGCTGATCTGAGGCACAGCTGCTACTGTTCAAAAGTCCCCTATGACCCATAGAGTTTTGAATAGTTACTTTTTCTGCGCCAAAACACGCAGAACACTGTGCTTTTTCCCCTACTGTTCAAAAGTAGCCAGAAGTTTTGAACAGTAGGGAGCAGCTACAAATATAACGAAATTACGATACTTTCAAATACTATCCAATATTCAAAAGTGGTAATAATGAGCTACTGTTCAAAAGTCCCCTTGTGTCATAGGGCTTCGCCGCCTGTTCTGAACAGCCGCACTGCCCTGTAAAAGCAGAAAACCGGACAGCCTGCGGGCTGTCCGGTTTTTTGTGCTATCGAAAGGTTTTACTGATAATCGTGGTTGAGGAACAGGGCCTTGATGACCACCACCTCGTCATATTCCTCCTGCTCCACCTCCACGTCCGCGTTCAAGGATTTCAGGCGTGCCTTGACTGCATCCAGTGCCTCGGGCACGGTGACGGCGCGGCCCTCCTCCACGGCGTCCATCATCTGCTTGAGCACGATGGGGTGGGCGTACCAGCTTTTCACCGGGAAAGCGCCGTGGGGGTAGTGCTTGACATACTCTGCCATGGCTGCCTCGGCCTTTTCCGCACGCTTCATGATGGCGTTGTTGTTATTGTGGGCGGTGGGCAGCATATTGTAGCTGGAAAACAGGAAGATGGCGGCAAAGCCGAACAGCGCAAAGTACACGCCGTAGCTGCCGGTGTGGCTGAACACGGAGTACAGACCGTAGGCCGCCGCCGCAACACCCAGCACAAAGATGGCCAGCGCCACATAGCGGTACACCGGCTTGCTTTGCAGCTGCGCACGCTTGCGGCGCTGGGCAGTGCTCAGCTCGGCGGAAAGCTCCGGCTTTGCGTCCAGATACTCCTTTGCCCGGCGCAGCACGGTAAGGCTGTGCTGCGCGTCCTCGGAAAGCTCCGGCAGCTTGCGGGCGGCCTTTTCAGCGGCCTTTTTCTCCAGCGCCTGCTCTCCGGCAGCGCTCAGCAGATGCAGCTGCGGCTGCTCCTTGGCAAGCACTTCCAGCAGGGCGTCCACGTCCCGCTCGTCCTTGAAGTTGCACTGCTTCTGCTTGCCGCCGTCGTACTCCACCACAAGATACGCCATGGAGGCAAACACGCCCTTGCCGGAAAAGCCGCCGGAGCTCATAGCCACCCGCTTGAACACCCGGGTGATGCTGCCGTAGGGCAGATAATAGCGGCGGTCGATGTAAAAGCTGTTCAGGTACAGCGCCTTTTTGCCTACGCCGCAGGGGCCGATCTTCCGGCAGGCTTTTTTGTCTGCCTCCAGCTCCTGCGGGTCAAGCTTTGCCATGCCCAGCTGTGCGGGTTTGAAAATCATGGGTAGTTCCCTTCTTTGCTTTAAATTCTACGCCCCTATTTTCCCACGGGACGGAGGCAATTGCAAGCCTTGATTTTTAAAAAACAGCGCCCGCCGCTGTACGGTCAGGCAGCGGCGGGCGCAGGTTACTTACGGAAATATAGAGCCGTCAGTTCCTTATGCCTTGGAAGTAGAGCTCTTCTTGGTAGCATGGAGGAACAGAGCCAGCATTGCGATGGCAAAGACGATGCCGATGGGGTAAGCAACGGCGGTGTTGTAAGCCACCAGCTTGCCGTCCGCATAGGTGTTGATCATCTTGCCCAGGCACTCGGGAGCCAGCACGAAGTAGGTGCAGGACACAGCGCTCATGAAGGTTGCAGGCACGGCGGTGATCCAGAAGTTCTTCTTCTCCTTGAACAGGTACATGGAAGCAGCCCACAGGACGATCATAGCCAGCGTCTGGTTGGTCCAGCTGAAGTAACGCCAGATGACAGTGTAGTCGATGAAGCCCAGTGCGTTGCCGATGCCAAGGAAAGCACCAACGCCCAGCACGGGGATGCAGAGCTTCAGGCGGTTTGCGTAGCTGTCCTGATCGATCTTGAGCCAGTCGGCCAGGGTCAGACGAGCGGAACGGAAGGCGGTATCACCAGAGGTGATGGGGCAGATAACGACACCGATCATAGCCAGTGCCACGCCGACATTACCCATGGTCTTGAGGCAGACGTCGTAGATAGCGGCAGACTGACCGGCAGCCAGAGCCTCGGCCAGACCGACCATCTTGCCGTCGGTGATGGTGTACAGTGCGCAGCCGGCAGCGGCCCAGATCAGAGCGATGACGCCCTCGCAGACCATTGCGCCGTAGAACACGAAGTGGCCCTGCTTCTCACTCTTCATGCAGCGAGCCATCAGAGGCGACTGGGTGGAGTGGAAACCGGAGATAGCACCACAGGCAACGGTGATGAACATGAAGCTCCAGATAGGAGTGTTAGAGGGGTGCATATTGCTGAAGTTTGCCCAGATCTCGGGGATGGTATAGGCGGGGTTGGTGAAGATACCAAAGATAACGCCCACGGCCATGATGATCAGGCAGATGCCGAACAGGGGGTAGATCTTACCGATGATGGCATCAATGGAGATAAAGGTTGCGATGAAGTAGTACACCAGAATGATGATCAGCCAGAACAGAGTGGTGGTCATCAGACCGGACATACCGCCGTTCTTGCACAGGGTAACGATCAGACCTGCGGGGCCGACTGCGAACACGGTACCGACCATGATCAGCAGCACCACAGAGAACACACGCATGATGTTCTGCATCACGGGGCCCAGATAGCGGCCGGTGACCTCGGCGATGGAAGCGCCCTCATTGCGCTCGCTCATCATACCGGAGAAGTAGTCATGTACGCCGCCGGCAAAGATGGTGCCGAAGGTGATCCACAGGAACACCACGGGACCCCACAGAGCACCCTGCAGTGCACCAAAGATGGGGCCCAGACCTGCAATGTTCAGCAGCTGGACGAGGAACAGCTTCCACTGGGGCATCACAACGTAGTCAACGCCATCGTTGATGCGCACAGCAGGAGTTTCGCGGTCGTCCGGTCCGAACGTGTTGTCCACGATCTTACCATAGACAAAGTAGCCTACGATCAGAAGTGCCAGACACAGTAAGAAACTAATCATACCAGAAACCTCCTTTTGAATTTCAGCCGCCGACAGCTTATGCCATACTGCGGCTATGACCGATCTCTGGCTTCATGTTAACACCTTTTTCATAATTGTGTTAATATTTTTTAGGTATGGTTCCTATATCAAAAAGTATATGGCAGCTTATTTTATTTGTTTATTTAAACTTGCATTTTATGTCGATGGTTCGTTTTAATTTGCTCTGTTGTTTCTCAAAAATATTCTTCCGGGAACGGCCAAAATCGTCCCCGCCAAACTTTGCGCCGCCTTTTTGTGCACTTTGCTTAATCGTTTGCGATTTTCTCCCCAAAACGTGGAATTTGAGACGAAAAGCGCCCGTGAAAAAGGGGTTCAGGAAAGTCCGCGTTTGCGTAGCAATGAAAGCCCCAGTGGGGCTTTTAAGCGGCAGAGCGGTCTGCGTTAGCAGATGGAGGGGCTTTGCCCCGACAAGCTCCGCAGACTTTCCTGAACCCCGAAAATAAAAATAATTCTTCCGCTGCAACAACGACGACCGCCGCCAGCGGCGGAAACAGGGAGGAGTTGTTGGGGCAGCGGCCAGCAAGACGCGCGTGCCGCCCAAGGCACGATGCGGATGCTGGGTGCCGCAACCCGGAAGACGCGGCGCGCATTTCAAATCTTCTTCCACCCGCTGTCCTTAATGGTGGCATCCGCCTGTTTGTGCAGCAACTGCACAAACAGCTGCTCCTCCGGCTGCAAAGGCTCCCGCTCCGGGTACACCAGCACGTCCCGCATCTGCTGCTTCTGCGCCGGGCAGTTATGCAGTGCCAGATGGTACTGCTCCAGCGCGCGCTGCGGCATGGGGGACGACCACATATAGGCCGTGGGCAGGTTTTGCAGAATGGAGAACTGGCTGCACCGCTCGTACACATGGATGCGGCGGTTGGGGTTTGCCTGCCAGCGGGAAACAGTGCTCTCCTCCCCGGGCAGATGGGCGTCGCCGTGCAGCACCTCGATGTAATCGTTCAGTTCGTCCAGCTCGCGCACCTGCCGCCGCGCCAGCGGGCTGTCCTGACTGGTGAGCAGCAGGTAGGAAAACTCCATGATAGGCTCCTGCCGCAGACCGTGGCGCTGGCAGTAGCGCAGATAATAGTCCTCGTCCTCGGCGGCATAGCGCAGCAGTGCTATGTGGTAGCCCTGCCGCAGCACAAAATCCAAAGCTTCAATGGCACCGCTCTCCCGGATATGCACCCGCAGCTGCTCGCTGCGGGCTGCCTGCTGCAAAAAATCCACCGCCGCATAGGAGGCGTAGGTGGCATGGGTCAGCACCACCCGCAGCTCGGCGCAGCTGCGCTGCTGGTGCGCCTCCTGCTTCAGCTCGTCCACCTGCTGCAGCACCCGCTGCGCCTGCCGGATGAACCGCTTGCCCTGCTCGGTGGGGATCATACCCGTGGAGGAGCGCTCAAAGATGCGCAACCCGTATTCCTGTTCCAGATTCTTCAGCGCCTTGCTGACATTGGGCTGCGCCGCGTACAGCTGCTTTGCCGCCGCCGACACCGACCCCCATTTCATGATGGCTACCAGATACCGCAGTTCCGTAATATTCATGAACCCCTCCACGTTGTTTGCAGTCGTAACTGTATTGTAACAATTTCTCCGCGTCGCTGTCAAGCGGGGGAGAATAAACCCTCTCAGTCCGCTCCCCCTTGCACCAAAGCCCCCGGGTGCTATATAATAAGGAAAAACACAAAGGAGGGGCTGTACCATGCCGGAATACCGCGTGCTGCGCATTGACGAGCAGCTGTACGGCTGCGAGGAGCTGCCCGCCGGGCAGCCGGTGCTGTGCGATGTGACCCCGACCGATGCCGCCGGGGCTGCCCGCATTCTGCCTTACCCGGACAGGGAGCTGACATGTCTTGGCATCGACGAGGGAGACACCGTTTGTCTGCTGCCGGACGGCACCCTGCACAAGCTGTAAGGAGTAATTTTATGCATAATATCTATTTCACCCGCCACGGCGAGACGGTATGGAACGTGGAAAATAAGATCTGCGGCATGACCGACAGCCCGCTGACCGCCCGCGGGCAGCAGCAGGCGCGGCAGCTGGGCGAGCTTGTCCGGGACAGCGGCCTGCACATCGACGAGATCTTGTACTCTCCCCTTTCCCGCGCCGCCGACACCGCAAAGGCCATTGCCGCCGCTACCGGTCTGCCCGCCCGCTGCGAGCCCCGCCTGCGGGAGCAGTGCTTTGGCAAATACGAGGGCACGCCCCGGGACGGTGCGGAGTTCCGCATCTCCAAGACCCACTTTGCCGACCGCTATGACGGCGGCGAAAGCATGATGCAGCTGGCGCAGCGCATCTACAATCTGCTGGACGAGTTGAAGGCGGACACCGGCAAGACCTACCTGCTGGTGGCGCACAACGGTATTGCCCGGGTGGTGCATTCCTATTTTTACGACATGAGCAACGAGGAGTACGCCGCTGCGGGCATCAAAAACTGCCAGCTGGTGGAGTATACCTTTGAATAACAAGAAAGCCGCCGGGGTCCCGGCGGCTTTCTTGTTATTACGCGTCAACCATGACGGTAATGGAATTTCTGGTCTTTTGTCACGAACATATACACGCTCACCGCCAGTGCGGCAAGCTCGGCGGCGGTGACAGCCAGCCACACGCCGTCAATGCCCCACAGGGCGGGCAGTAGGAGCAGCGCGGCAAGCTGGAACAGCAGGGTGCGCAGAAAAGAGATGAGAGCACTCGTCACGCCGTCCCCCAGCGCTGTGAAGAAGGAGGACGCATACACGTTGAAGCCCATGATGAGAAAGCTCAGCGCATACAGCCGGAACGCGCGGCTGGTCAGCGCCAGCAGCTGGGCGTCGTAGCCCACAAAGATGCGTGCCACATAGGGAATAAGCACCATGGATACGGCGGTCATGCTCACAGCTACCACGGCGATCAGGCGCAGGCTCTTCTGGTAGAGGTTATGCACCTCGGCATGGTTGCGCGCGCCGTAATGGAAGCTGACGATGGGTGCGCTGCCCACGGCATAGCCCACGAACACCGCCACAAACAGGAAGGCAGCGTACATGATGACGCCGTAAGCCGCCACGCCGTTTTCTCCGGCAAGCCGCAGCAGCTGGAAGTTATACAGGATATTGACCAGCGACATGGAAAGGTTGGTCATCAGCTCAGAAGAACCGTTGATACAGGCATCCCACAGCACGCGGCCGTAAAACTGTGTTCTGCACAGGTGCAGGCGGCTGGTATTGCCGTGGTCGATAAAGTAGAACACCGGAAGCACGCCGCCCACCAATTGGCTGATAAGGGTGGCAACGGCAGCGCCCTCCACGCCCCAGTGCAGCATACCCACCATCACCACGTCCAGCACCATGTTGGTGCAGCCTGCACCTACGGTGAACCAGAAGCCCAGAAGCGGCTTTTCGGCGGTGACGAAAAAGCTTTGGAACATATTTTGCAGCGCAAAGGGCGGCAGCGCCAGCATCAGGATGCGCCCGTAGCGCACGGCGTAGTCCAGCAGCTCTCCCTTTGCGCCCAGCAGCATGGCGACCGGCCGCAGGAACACAAAGCCCAGCACGGCCAGCACGCTGACCGAAACAAGCGCCGCCAGCAGAAACATAGTAAAATAGCGGTCGGCTTTTTTCTGGTCACCCTCGCCCAGCGTGATACCAACGATGGCGCTGCCGCCGGTGCCCAGCATAAAGCCGACAGTGCCCAGCAGCTGCGGCAGCGGCATGATGAGGTTGACCGCCGCAAAGGCCGTTTTGCCCACAAAGTTGGAGACGCACAGGCCGTCCACGATGCCGTAGACGGAGGTGAACAGCATGGTGCCGATGCAGGGCAGCACGAACCGCAGCAGGCGGGAATAGGTAAAATGATCGGACAATTGGATGGTTTTCTTTGGCATAGCTCCTCCTTTTTGAACTTCACATATGCAAAAAGGCCGGATAAGAACCACCGCTCCGGTGCATTCCCTCTTCTGCTGCGGCACTACGGTGCCCACAGCCTCCGGGAAACACGAACGATGACATCTTATCCGGCCCTTCAATTACGTTGAAACAGCCCTCCGATGAGCGAAAAACAGTATAGCAAAGTTTATTTTTGATGTCAAGTCCTGCTTTGCATCACTCTGCTGCAAGGCGGACAAAGGGCGCGATGGCGTTGGCGTCGCCGTGGCGGACGATGGAGTAGGTGATATCGCAATAGGGCTGGATGGCAGTGCTCTTTTCCACGGTGGAGATGAGCAGCACCTGCAATTGCAGGCGGCGGAACAGTTCCATCATGGGGCGGATGCGGTCGCTGGTCATCTTGCTGAAGGCTTCGTCCAGCAGCACCAGACGGATGCTGTTCTCGCTCTTCTGGTAAATTTGCAGAAGGCTGGCGCAGATGGCCACATAGAAGGGTGCCTGATTCTCGCCGCCGGAGGAATCGCGGCTGACGCGGGAAAGATACGCCTGCTGCCCGGTGACCTGATTGGTCACCTTGATATCGTAGTCCAGATAGGTGCGGTAGTCCACATAGTCCGAAAGGGTGGCACCGGCGGCGGTGCGTCCCTCCTGCCGGGCGCGGGTGTTCTCGTCCACATCCGCCATGATCTTTTCCATCAGTTCGTCCACCTGACGCTCATAGGCGGGGTCGGCGGTGGCGGCAAGGTTATCCAGAGAATCGCCCTCGGTCATCTGCTGGTTGCCCTTGTCCACGATGACCTGATAGAACGCCGCCAGCTGCGGGTCGCGGCTGGGCTCCAGCTCAAAGCGGTAGACTTCCTCGCCGTAGGTCAGCTGCTCCATGACCTTGTTCAGCTCCCGGAACTGCCGCCGGGCGTTGAAGATATCGTCCTTCATGCGGAACAGGATATCCTTGCGGAAGCGGTCCTTGCAGTCCCGCTGCGCCTGCTCCAGGCGGGCGGCGTAGCGCTCCAGGTCGATGCGCACAAGGCTCTCGTGCTGGGCGCGGTACTGTTCCAGCCCGGCAAGCCCCAGAGGATAATCGCAGACGTAGCGCCGGTTGTATTCCCGCTGCGCCGGTTCAAGGGTGCTGTTCAGGTAGACGGTCAGGGCATCGTCCAGCTTGGCCTGTGCCTTTTCGGCAGCCTGCGCGGCGGCGCGGGGGGACTTGTCCGGCCCGGTCAGCGCCTGCTGACGGCTGCGGGAGAGCGGCTCCACCAGCGGATGAGCGGCAAAAAAGCTCTCTGCGGCCTGTGCGCTCTTTTCGGCGGTGTCCACCGCCTTTTGCTGCTCCGTCTCACAGGAGGAGATCTGTTTTTCGCATACGCGCAGGTCACCGCCGGTCTGCTCCACGGCAGTGCGGGCGGCTTCCCATGCGGCCTCGCGCACCTCTTCCTCCTTATACAGCTGCTGCAAAAGCGGATTCTCGCGGCACTCTGCCAGCTTTGCGGCCTGCTCGTCCACCGCCGCGCGGGCGGCGGTCAGGGCGGCGCGGGCGTCCCACAGGGCGGCAAGCTCTTCCAACGTGGTACCGCGCAAAAGGGTCTGGTACTGGCTGTATGCGGCTTTCAGGTTCTGCTCTGCCTGTGCGGCGGCGCGCACCTCCTCAGCAAGGGCGTTCATCTCCCCTGCCAGTGCCCCGGCGCGGGCGCGGCGGGCTTCCAGACCGATATAGCGCTGCGGGGTGCGCAGACGCTCCAAGCGGAAGGGGTGGTGGCGCAGAAGGTCCCGGGTGGCGCTGTCGGGATAGTTTTCCAGCGTGTCGGGGGTATCGCAGCAGACGATGCGGCGCAGGATAGTGTCGGCGTACTGCGCGGCAAGCGGGTTTTCACTGGTGACCTGTGCCGCCAGACTGTCGGCGGGGGCGGTGTCGGCGCGGCGGTTGGCCTTGCGCAGACCCGGGGTGTCCAGCAGGCTGATGGGGCCCACTTTCTCTTTCAGCGCCACAAAGGCGCTCTTTGCGGCGGCGTAGTGGGCGGGCGGCACAAGGATATCGAACCGGCGGTCGCCCAGACAGGCTTCCACGCAGTCCTGCCAGCTCTCGTCCTCCACGTTCAGCAGCTCACAGAAGATGCGGGCGTCCGACTCCATGCCACGGCTTTTCAGTTCGGCGTTCACGGCGTCCCGCACCCGGGTGGCGGCGTCCCCGTGGGGGTACACCCACTTGCCGCCGGATACGGCATCCAGCTCGGCGCGTTTCTCGGTCTGCTGCCGCTGCAAGGCGGCGGTGTGCTGCCGGGCAGCAAAATAGGCTTCTTCCAGCGGCTTTTCCTGTGCGGTCAGCCAGTCGGTCAGGGCGGGCAGAGTGTCCGGGGTCAGGTCTGCCAGCTTCTGCCCGGCGGCAAAGCCGCTGCGGCGCAGCACAGCCAGCAGGTTGCCGGTCTTTTCGGCGGCTTTTTCGGCGGTATCGGCGCGGCGGGCGGCGGCATCCAGTGCGGTCTGCCGGTGCGCCAGCTCCTCGCTGAGGGCATCCAGTGCGCGGCCTTCGCCGCTGGCACCGGCGGCGCTGTGGGCGGTCAGGTAGGCGCGGCGGGCTTCCGCTTCGGCGGTCTTGGCTTCGGCGTAGCGGGTGCGCAGCGTTTCCTGCTGGCGGCGTCCGGCGTCTACCCGCTCCTGCCAGACAGCCTTTTCCCCGGCATCGGCAGCAGCCCGCGCCAGCAGGGCGGCGCCCCGATTCACAAGGGCTTCGGTCTGTTTTTCGGTGGCTTCGCGGCCAAAACGGACGATCTCGTCCAGCGCATCGGCGCGGGTCTGGGCTTCCGCCAGAACGGAGTGCAGGTTTTCCAGCTCCAAGCGGTCACCCTGCAAGGCTTCCAGGTCCAGTTCCGGCTGGGGCAGAATATACTGGTACAGAAACTCCCGGAAGTTCGGGATCTCGTCCATGCTGGTGCCCATCTGGAACACCTCGTTGAACTTTTTGCCCAGCGGGCTGACTGCACGCCCGATGCCCAGTGCGCGGCAGATGCGGTCCCGCGCTTCGCTGGGGCTGCGGGTGTAGGAAAGCCGCCCCTCGGCGGGCTTGAAGTCCTCCTTGGCGCTGGGCGCACCGGTGCGCGGGTCGATAAAGGGCAGCTGCTCCAGCGTGATGCCGTCCTCTGAGATATACCACGTCTGGTCGCCGGGGTGCAGCTCCTGCATGGGGCCTTCGGACTCCACCCGCACCGCAATGACAAAGCTGGTGTGCTTTACGCTGTCCCAGAACTCTGCCCCGATATACGCCACGGTATGCCCCGGGCGGCGGTAGGCGTTTTCGCCGCGCTGCTTGGCGTGAACAGAGCCCTGCAGGGTGCGGCCGCTCTTTTTATTGCCCAGCGCATTGAAGTTGCGGTTGGTGGTCAGGCAGTAGCGGATGGCGTCCAGAATGGTGGTCTTGCCCACGGCGTTCACGCCGATCATATAGGTCAGGCGGGCGCAGTCGAAGGTGGTATTTTCAAAGTTATGCCAGTTGATGAGTTTCAGGCGCTTGAGTTCGATCATGCTTCAACCTCCCCTGCTTCCGTGTCTGCGCCCTCCGGGCGCTCGTACAGGCCAAGCTCGGTGCGGGTGCGGGCGCTTTCGGCGGCGGCATCCGCAAGGTCAGCGTCCGGCAGCGCCAGCAGCACCGTGGGAAATACCTCGATGCGGCTGTCCAGCCCGGACAGCCGTCCCACCGGCCGCGCCAGATTGTACCGGCGCAGGGTGCGCATGAGCTTTTCCAGCGTTTGCTGATCCAGCTTGCGGGGCAGGTTCATCTTTTGCAGCTCTGCCTGCACCTCTTCCACCGTGACCAGCACCTCGTCTGCGCTGGCGGCAAGGCTTTCCCGCTTTTGCAGGTACAAAAGCCGCAGCACCAGCAGCAGGATGCTTTCGTACTTGAGCAGCCGTGCCTGACTGCCCTCGTGCTCGTTGACCAGCGCCGCCACCTGCATGGGTGCGGGGTACAAAAGCACCGCGTAGCCCAAGGGCTTGAACACCGCGCGCACTTCGTTGAGGTGATCCTGAATATACAGATATTTTGCCCGCTGTTCCTCTACACCGCCCAGCACGAAGCAGTGGTTGAGCAGATAGTTTGCGGTCTCTTCCAGCAGATCAATGGTTGCCATCCGTGTTTACCTCCTTGCGGCGGGTCAGGACAAAATCCTGAAACCGGAAGCCGCCGCGCTCCACCCAGTTTCCGGTCAGGGTGATATCATACTCCCGGTGCGGCGACTGGGAATAGGTGTGCAGGCCGATGATGCCTGTAAAGTCGTTCGGGTATTCCTCCACAAGGGTGGAAGCGTTCACCTGCCCGCGGGCAGCCAGTGCCTGCCGCGCCAGCAGCGCCACGTTTTCCTCGGTGACGGCAAGGCGGGCGTAATCCAGCAGCAGCTGCTGCTCCTGCCGCAGCCGGTCGGGGTCCAGGGGTTCGGTGCGCACCGGGGCAAGAGGTGCTTCGGTGCGGGGCGCGGCGGGGGGATACAGCGGCTTTGCGCCGAACACTGCCGCCGGGTACAGGTGCAGCCGCGCTGCCACCGGGCCATCGTCCGGCTCGAACAGCTGCTCCGGGCTGCGGATGTCCTCCGCATAGCGGCGCAGCAGGGCGGTGACGCTGCCCTGCGCCGAGCGGTCGCTCAGCAGCAAAAACTGTGCCCGCTGCACCGCCCGCTTGCGGTAGCGGATGTGGCTGGCATCGATCTCCTTCATCAGGGTGCTCATCTCTTCCAGCGCGTCCCTCTGCTGCTGGATGAGGGCACGCACCCGGGGTGCAGCCTCGCCGGGGGCGCAGCGCTCCACCCGGGCGTAATCCAGCGCTAAGCGCGGCAGCTGGTTCTGCTCGCAGTCGTCCAGTTCTTCTTCCAGATAGGCGCGATAATTGAACAGGTTATCGCTGGTTTTAAAGCGGTGGTACGCCGCCGCCACAACTTTTTCTTCGTACTGATCGAACAGTTCCAGCACCTCCTGCGGGGTGCGGTTATGGGTCAGGCGGTCGATGTAATGCCCGATGGAAGCGTTGAGGGCGCGCAGAGACTTGTTCAACGTTTCAAGGTCTGCCGCCACCTCCCGCAGCACGTTCTCGTAAGGGCTTTTTTCCTGCCCGATGCTGCCCAGCAGCTGCCACGCCTTGTACAGCTTGCCGGTATAGGTGACCACCCGGGGGTTCAATATCTCTTCCAGCGCGTCCAGCAGCGGGGTGACTTCCGGCATAAAGGCAAAGGTCGGCTCGCTTTCATAACTGCCGGGCTGCTCCTCCAGCCAGCCGGTGCGGCGCAGACGCAGCAAAAAGCCCACCGCCAGCGTGTGGGGGTCGCGGGTGGGCTGCTCCTCCTCGTCACCCGCACCGTCGGCGTCCAGCGCCAGCGGCTTTGCCAGCGCGGCAAAATAATCCTCGGCGCGAGAGACGGCCTCGGCGCGGGAAATGCTGTAATCTGCCGTATGGCGGCACTCCTCCCAGAGCAGCAGCAAAAGCTCTGCATAAAACGCCCGGTTGGGCCCCGCCAGCGGGCGGAACAGCCGTGGGCTGACCAGTTCAAACAGCTGCATGGAAACGTCCTTTCTGTGTAAGTTCGATACCCTTTTATTGTACCACAGCGGGCGGGGTTTGTCACAAAAAGGCGAAAAAAAGCCCGCCGGGCAAGGTGGGATGATTTGGAATGCGCGCCGCGTGCGCTTTGCGCATAAACAGCGGAAGAATTATTTTTATTTTCGGGATAGCGGAGCGTCTGCGGACGCTCCGCTATCCCATTTTCACGGGAGGGGTTCACGCAAAAAGCCCCGGGGAGCGGGGTGCTCCTCGGGGCGGGGTGGGGTTCAGTTCTACGGGGTGGTGTTGGTCAGCTCAAAGCCAATGGCAACATAGGTCTTGCCGCCAATGGTCTTTGCGCCGACACCCAGCGCGGTAAGCTCCAGCGTTATGCCGTTTTTCTTTGCAGCCTCGATCTCCTGCTCCACAGCATAATACAGGGTGCGGAGACTCATTTTGTCCGGCGTGATGTTCGGCGTGTTTGCAGCCTCGTAGAAAAGCGGCACAAAGGCATTCGGCTTGCTGCTTTTTGTATCATAGCAGAGCTGCACCTGCCGCACCACGGTCTTTTCGTCACCTTCTGTTTTGCAGCGTGCACTGCCGGTCAGGCTGTCTGCGCCATGTTTCTCCTCGATGTGCTCGATGGCCAACCTCTTGATGTCGGCATCGTTTGTAACCGCTTCCCCGTTTTCAAGTTCCTTCTCGAATTTCGTTTTCAGCGCTTTCTGATAGGCGCTTTCCACCTTGGGATCAAACTCCGGGTTGCCGGGGTCGCTGCTGTCGCTGCAGGCGGTGAACAGCGCCAGTGCCATGATACCGGCCAGCAGAACAGCCGCAAGACGCTTTAACTTTTTCATGCAATGCTCCTTTTATAAAATGCAGGGGGCCCATGCGGATGCACAGGGGTATTCTGCTCTCATTTTACAGCAGCGCGGCAGGGTTCGTCAATGGCAAGTGTGCCTGTTTTTTGCCGGGATTTTTGGGCAGGGCGCAAAAAAGCCCCGGGCGGGGCAGGACGATTTGGAATGCGCGCCGCGTGCGCTTTGCGCATATTCAGCGGAAGAATTATTTTTATTTCGCGTTTGTCGCGCTCTGCGGAGCGCTCCAAACGCATTTTCACGGGAGGGGTCGTAAAGGCAAACGGCATTTGCCACGGTCAAAACAAAAAGCCCCGGAGGGCGGGTGCTCTCCGGGGAAGAAAGGACTGATGATTCTTTACTTATTTGTGGTAGTTGGGGTTCTTGACCTTGAACGCAATTGCCATGTAGCTATGCTTGCTATCTCCCTTGACAACAACGCCAATGTCTGTCCAAGCGCCATTCTGGTTGATATTGACATTTGTATCGGTATTGACCTTCTTCGAGATCTCGTTCAGAATGAGACCCAGTATCGTATCCTCATAGGAGAAGTTCGTCGCCACGAGAACCGTCAGATACTCTTTGTCCTTACCCTTTACTTCGCCGCCAAGAACGAACTTATAACCAAAGATGCTGCCAGAAGCATTGATCTTCTCATCCAAGAACTTTTCTGCTTCAGCCTTCAGGGCTTTGTTATTATCTACGCTTGCAGTGCTGGTGCTGTACTTGCCCAGGACCTTATCCTCAGCCGTTGTGTCCTCTTTCATGCTGCCAGTGTTGCCGCCGCCGGAACAGGCAGTGAGCATCACCATAGCCATTGCGCCTGCAAGCAGCAGAGCGACGATCTTTGACAGTTTCTTCATAGGGGTATCCCTCCAATCAGCGTTTTTTGTGGATATGTTTCTTTTTTCTCGAAAGGCTTTCGCAACCATCGTTGCCTTTCTGCCCTGATTATATCCGACACCTGACGGTTTTGTCAATCGGGAATATCGCTAAACTTCCTGAAGCAGTTTCGTGAAAATGATGAAAATAAGCGGGATTTGTTGCAGTTCTGATATATTCCGGAATAAAGTCTGTCTACAATTCACAGAATCATCTTTTCCCTGCCCCGGCGGCGCGGTTTTTCCGGGTGCGGGAGCACTTAAATTTGGACATATGTTGTGTTTCAGGCGTTAGCTCCCTCAGACGCGGCTTGTGCCGCGCCAGTTCCCTCGGGGAGAGAGCCCCATTATTTTGCCTTTTTACACATTTTCACCACGTTTTGGTGGTAAAATCATGTCCAGATTGAAACGAACTTGGAGGAAGTACCCATGCAACACTGTCCCGCCCGCGCGGCACAGCGGCTGGCGGCGGCAGTTCTGGCGCTGGTTTTGCTGCTGTGCGCCTTTTTGCCCCATGCCCACGCCGCCGAGCTGAAAGAGAAAAACGGCATCCGGCTGCTCAGCTTCGACACCAGCCACATTCTTTCCATCGGCAACCAGACCTCCGGCAAGTGCAGCCTGTACGCGCTGCGCTATGCCCGCACCATTCTGGACGGCAAGGTGTGCTCCGGCAGCGGGATGTGGTCGAACGGTGCGGTGTGGTCCGCAGCGGGCTACACCGGGTACTCCGGCACCCGCGCCGAGTGCCTGAAAAAGCTGTACAGCGAGCTTTCCGCCGGGCATCCGGTGATCGTGCACCTGAAAAACACCACGGTCAGCGGGGTAAAGCGCCACACGAACCGCACCTCTACTTATGAATACCACCTGACTTCCTCCGGCTGGAGCGAGGTGAACTACCCCCACATTGCCACCAGCAGCACCTACGGCCACTGGGTGTGCGTGGCGGGCATCTCCCCCACCGCCGACCCGGAAAACCTGACCGAGAGCGACTTCTACGCCCTCGACCCCGCCCGGGTAACGGCAAATGGACGGCTTGCCGTCACCCGCCTGCTGGATCATACCCTGTGGGTGGAAAACTCCCCCCTCAAGGTGCTGGGGTAAAAGTATAATATGACAGAAACAGAGCGCCTGACACCGCAGTGTCAGGCGCTCTGTTTCTATTCAGTTCCTTAATATCCCTTCACCGAGAACCCGCGCTCCCACGGGTCGGGCGGGATGTCCTTCTGGCGGATGCCGGTGATCTGGATATAGTCGCTTTTCTGGATCATGGCAAACAAGGAGATGAATTTATCCGGGTCGCCCTGCACCTCCAGCGTCACGCTGCCATCGTCCTCGTTCTGCACCCAGCCGGTCAGGTCAAGGGTCTGCGCGGCGTACCGCGCACGATAGCGGAAACCCACCCCCTGCACCTGTCCGGTGATGGTGTAGCGCCGCCGCTCCGTGCCTTCCGGCAGTGCGGGCGGGGTGCGATCCTTTTTGGAAAGAAAATTAAACACGGCAGTGTCCCTTTACAACTCCTGATAAGCGGTCATCAGGGCGGGGATGAACTGCTTTTTGCGGCTCACCACGCCCGGCAGCGTCCAGCTGGCATCGGCGGCGGGCTGGGTGTCGAAGCCATCCGTCAGCACCTCGGCGGCGTAGCGCCCGTTGCAGATGACCACGCTCTCCTCCTTGGGCACGTCGGTCAGCAGCATGTAGATGTCCTCCACGTTCTGCTTGTTGCGTGCCTCTTCCAGATACGGCTTCAGCAGCGCTTCGGCGGCGGTCAGGTTCTTGCGGGTCATATAGCTGCCCTGCGCCACGCCAAAGCGGATATCGCCGCACATGAACACCTTGAAGTCCTGCAAGAACACTTCCTCGGCGGTCTTGCCGTCCAGCTTTTCGCCGGCTTCAAACATCTCGTTGGCAAACTCGTTGATGTCCACCCCGGCGATCTTTGCCAGACGGTTGGCGGCGTTCACGTCAACGGGGGTGCAGGTGGGGCTGCGGAACATCAGCGTATCCGACAGGATGGCGGCCAGCAGCAGACCGGCGGTCTTTTGCGGGATGGTCACGCCGTTTTCATCGTACATCTGGGTGACGATGGTGGCGGTGCAGCCCACCGGCTGGTTGCGGAAGTACACCGGGCCGCTGGTCTCCAGACTGCCGATGCGGTGGTGGTCGATGATCTCCAGGATCTCGGCCTGATCAAAGCCCTCCACCGCCTGTGTGGCCTCGTTGTGGTCCACCAGAATGATGCGGCGCTTGCGCAGGTTGATGATGTTGCGGCGGCTGATCATACCGCAATACTTGCCGTCTGCATCCAGAATGGGGAAATACCGGTGGCGCACCTTTGCCATCACGCGGGTGACGTCTGCCACCGGGGTGACGAGGGTGAATTTCATGATATCGTCCCGGGTCATGTAATAGGAGATGGGCGCACACTGGCTGATGAGCTTTGCCGCCGCATAGGTATCGCAGGGGGCGCTCATGATGGCTACGCCGGTCTCGGCGGCAATGTGCTGGATGGTGCGGCCCACCTTTGCGCCGTTGCAGATGATGATGAGAGAAGCTTCCTTCTCGATGGCGCAGAGCTGGCTTTCGTAGCGGTTGGTCAGGATGACGATATCACCCTTTTCCATGCTGCTTTCCAGCATTTCCGGGGTGGCGGTGCCAATGCGGATGTGACCGGTGGTGCACTCTGCGTCCTCGCTGCCCACCACCATGGTGGCGCCCAGCGTTTCCAGAATATTGCGGTAACTGGTGCGGCTCTTGGCAAGGATGCCGGTGTCGAACAGGTCCATGTTGGCGGTGGCGATATCCTTCACCGTGATGACACCCTGCAATTCGTCATCCTCGCTGGTCACGGGGAGGGTGTCGATCTTCTGGTCGCGCATGATCTCCCACGCCTTGCGCAGGCTGGTGGAGCCGGGGATGCCGGGCACCTGCCGGTAATCCACATCCCGGATCTTAGGGTTGACATCGGTGCACATCCGGGGCGGCGTGACCCCGAACTTTTTCAGCACAAATTCCGTTTCCTGATTCATCTTGCCCGCACGCCGGGCTTCGCAGACCAGATCGCTGGTCTTATTTTTCAGCTCTGCATAGGCAATGACAGAGCAGATGGAGTCGGTGTCCGGGTTGCGATGCCCGATGACAACGACCTTGTGCGCAGTTTGCTGCATACTTTACCCCCTTATGGGTCCTCAACTTCTTATCATTTACCAAGGCAGCGCCCCTCTCCTGCACAGCGGGGCGGGCTGCAACCTTATTTTAACACAACTGTGCCCATGGGTAAAGGGCGCGCAGCGCGGCAGACTGTTGCTTTTTGTCACTTTCTTGTATACAACCTCTTGCATTTCGACAGCTTCCGCTGTATGATAGAAGCATTCGAGCTTTTTTGTCATTTGCAACGGAGGACAGCATGAAATCGTCCAAATTCACATCCACTCCCCTGTTTCCACGGCAGGCGCTGGTGGCGCTGCTGCTGCCGCTGATCGCGGAGCAGGCGCTCAGCGTGACCATTGGTCTGGCGGACACTTTGATGGTATCCTCGGTGGGCGAAGCCGCCGTGTCCGGCGTGAGCCTTGTGGACAGCTTCAACACCCTGATGATCCAGATCATGAGTGCACTGGCCACCGGCGGTGCGGTGGTCACCAGCCAGTACATCGGCCATCAGGAGCCAAAAAACGCCAAGGCGGCGGCTGCGCAGATCTTATTTGTGCTGTCCAGTTTCAGTGTGCTGGTGGCGGCGGTGGTCATCGGCGGGCGGCACGCCATCCTGCGGGGCATCTTCGGCTCCATTGATGCGGACGTGATGCACTACGCCGAGACCTACTTTCTGCTTTCGGCGCTGAGCTACCCCTTCATCGGCCTGTACAACGCCGGTGCGGCGCTGTTCCGGGCGCAGGGCAACAGCAAGATCAGTATGCTGTCCAGCTTGGTGATGAACGTGGTGAACATCGGCGGCAACGCGGTGCTGATCTACGGCTTCGGCATGGGGGTCATGGGCGCGGCGCTTGCCAGCCTTGTGTCCCGCGCCATTGCCTGCGCGGTGGTGCTGTATCTGCTGCAAAAGCCGGACTGCGCCCTGCGGGTGGACAGCCTGCGGGCAATGGTGCCGAACGGCGGGCTGATCCGGCGCATCCTGCGGGTGGGCATCCCTGCCGGCATCGAGAACGGGATGTTCCAGATCGGCAAGCTGTCGGTCTCCAGCCTGACCTCCACCCTTGGCACGGCAGCCATTGCCGCCAATGCCGTTGCCAATACCACCACCACCTTTTTGAACGTCCCCGCCAACGCCGTGGGCATGGCTGCCCTGACCGTGGTGGGGCAGTGTCTGGGTGCGGGCGAAAAGGAGCAGGCAGTGTACTACTCCCGCCGCCTGATGCTGACCGCCTACTGCGGCGCGTGGGTGATGAACCTTTCGGCCTTCTTCTTTGCCAACCGGTTCGCGGTGTCCCTGTTCAACCTCTCGCCGGAAGCGCAGGCCATGGCGCTGGACATCATGGTGTGGTTCAACATCGTTTCCCTGTTCGTGTGGCCGTCCAGCTTTACCCTGCCCAACATCCTGCGCGCCGCCGGTGACGCCCGATTTACCATGACCGTGAGCATCGTGTCCATGTGGACGTTCCGGGTGGGCTTCTGCTATCTGGCAGTGCTGTGCTTCGGCGGCGGGCTGCTGAGCATCTGGATGGGGATGTATCTGGACTGGGTGTTCCGCTCGCTGTGCTTCTATCTGCGCTTCCGCCGCGGCAGCTGGCTGGAGCAGAGTGTGATCTGATTTTTTCTTTTTGCAGGAAACCGCCGCTCTGATTCGTATTATCAGCAGAAGAGCGATGGCATTTTTTACAAGTTCCACAAATTATTTTTTCAGCACTTGACAAAGTTTTCACCTTTCGTTCTTGCAATCTTCATCGTTCGGGCGTATAATTTCTCAATGCTATCGAGTTCTGCTCTTCTGCAAAAGGAGGCTATTCTATGAAACGCAGCTGGCTTGCGCGCCACCCTGTCGGGTTTATGGCGCTGTATTCTATATTTTATCTTTCCGTTTTTCACTATCTGGAGTCAAACGTCCCCCTGCGCAGCATTCTGGTGCACTGCCGTCTGGACGATCTGATCCCTTTCTGCAAATATGCGGTGATCCCCTACTTTGCATGGTTTGTGTGGATCCCCTTCACCCTGTTCTATCTGCTGTGGAAAGCCCCGCGTGAGGACTTCTGGCGGCTGTGCCTGCCGCTGTTCTCCGGCATGACCATTGCACTGGCGTGCTACGCGGTGCTGCCCACAGCGCTGGACCTGCGCCCCTACTGGGTGCCGGGCAGCGACATCTTTGCGCGGGTGGTGCGCTTTTTGTACCGCACCGACACCGCCACCAACGTCTGCCCTTCCATCCATGTGTTCAACTCGGTAACGCTGCTGCTGGCGTACTACCGCAGCCATATCTTTGATGCCCCGCGCCGCCGCTGGATGCGTCCCGCAGCCGCTGTGCTGTGCATTTCCATCGTCTGCTCCACCGTGCTGCTCAAGCAGCACAGCTGCATTGACGTAGCCTTGGGTGCGCTGCTGGCACTGGTGCTGGACAGCGCCTTTACCGCCGCCGAGCGCAGCCAGCTGCCGCAGGTGCGGAGAGCTTAAGAAAGAAAGAAAAAACGACCCCTGTCAGCGCCTTTGGCGCTGGCAGGGGTCGTTTTTTCATTTCCTTTTTTAAAACAGCCCCTCGGGCAGGCAGATATCCTGCTTGGGGACTTTTGCCCACGCAAAGTCCGGCACAAGGCTTTCCGGGGTGCGGGGTGCCGGCTCCGGCTGCAAGCCGTAGGCATAGGCAAGCTTACCGATGATCTCCGGGGCGGTGTATTTTGCCCGCAGATTTTCAAGGCTCTGGTCGCCGTCCCGCTTGGACAGCCGCCGCCCGTCCGCTGCCAGCAGCAGCGGGCAGTGGGCAAAGCGGGGCGGCTGCAGACCCAGCAGACGGTACAGGTACAGCTGCCGCGCCGTGGAGGATAACAGGTCTGCCCCGCGCACCACCTCGGTGACGCCCATGCGGGCATCGTCCACCACCACTGCCAGCTGATAGGCAAACACCCCGTCTGCCCGGCGCAGATAGAAATCGCCGCAGTCCCGCAGCAGGTTTTCGGTGTGGGTGCCCATGCAGCCGTCCGTAAAGGTGATCTCCTCGTCCGGCACCATCAGGCGGTAGGCAGGGGCTTTCTTTTTGCGCTTTTCCGCGATCTCTTCCGGCGTCAGCCCCCGGCAGGTGCCCGGGTAGATGACGTTGCCGTCCGAGGTGTGGGGTGCGCTGGCGGCGTGCAGCTGGGAGCGGGAGCAGAAGCAGGGGTACACCAGCCCCCTCTGCTCCAGCTTGCGGTAGCTTTGGGTATAGATGTCCCCGCACTCGCTCTGGTAATAGGGCGCGTGTGCGCCGCCGGTGCTGCCGCCCTCGTCCCATGTAAGCCCCAGCCATGCAAGATCCTGTTCCAGCAAGTCGGCATAAACGCGGGGGCAGCGCTCGGCATCCAAGTCCTCGATGCGCAGCACGATGCGCCCGCCCTGACTTTTTGCGCTGAGCCACGCCAGCAGGCTGCACGCCAGATTGCCCAGATGCAGCCGTCCGCTGGGGCTGGGCGCAAAGCGCCCGGTGACCGGGCGGCTGGTGGGGACAGGGGCTTTGTTTTGCATGGGTGTGCTTCCTTTCGCTTTTACTGGTTTTTTCTCATTATAAGCCCTTGCTGTGCAAAGGTCAATGCGCATAAAAAAGCCGCCGCAGGCGGCAATGCCTGCGGCGGCTGTAAGGTCGGCTGCTCAGTGCAGCTCCGGCCAATAGCCCTTGTTGGCTTCGATCATATCGTCCAGAATGGCCTTTGCAACGCTCATGCTGGGCACAGTCTTGTTCAGGGTAAAGGCCTGCAGCACCTTCTCGTAGCTGCCTTCCACGCAGCCCTCCACCAGCAGCTTTTCGCTGTTGAGCTGCTGCATCATCAAGCCCTGCTGGAACAGCGGGATGTTGTCCCGGGCAATGACCTCCGGGCCATTTTTGCCGATGTAGGCGGGCAGCTCCACCATTGCGTCATAGGGCATATTGGGGATCGCGCCGCGGTTCTCGGTGATGATGAGGAAGCGTGCCTTGGTGTCGTTCTTCAGCGCAGCGGAAAGATCTGCGATCCAGTCGCCGTGGCTGCCGGCATAGAAGGTGTTGGCGTCCACCTCGCCGGTCTTGAGGTAGTGGTCGATGCCGTCGAACAGGTTCTTTTCGCGGGTCTCCTCCACCTCGTTGGCGCGGGTGTGGTTCGGGTCCGAGTGCTCCACGAACTCCTTGGCCTGCAGATAGTAGTTCAGGTAGGTGTTGGGCAGGTACTCCGGGAAGTTTTCCATGATCTCGTACTCGCCCTTCCACACATAGTACCAGCTGCCCTTGGTGTGGCGGTTCTGGCTGCTGGAGGAAGTCAGCGCGCCCATGCCCTTGAGGTAGCTTTCCGGCAGAAGGATCTTGTTCTCCTTGATGTAGGCGCGCAGCTTGGGCATCAGGTCCTCGCCGTGGTACTGGATGGAGGTGAACCAGCCGAAGTGGTTCAGGCCAAAGTAATCGTAAACGATCTCCTTCTTGTTCTGGATGCCCATGGCGGCTGCCACCACGTCAATGATGGCGATGGGCATATCGCAGATGTTGATGATCCGTGCCTTCGGGCGCAGCTTACGGCAGGCTTCGGATACGATGGCGGCAGGGTTGGAGTAGTTCAGGATCCAGTAGTCCTTCTTGGCATACTTTTCCACGTCGTCGATCAGCTTGATCATGGGGAAGATGGTGCGCATTCCGTAGGCCATGCCGCCGCAGCCGCAGGTCTCCTGTCCCACGCAGCCGTGGCGCAGAGGGATCTTTTCGTCCTGCTCCCGCATGGCGTAGCCGCCCACGCGCATCTGGGCAAACACAAAAGAGGTATCCGTGTAAGCCTGCTGCACATCGGTGGTGACCACCAGCTTGATGTCGGTATTCAGCTCCTTATGCAGGACCCAGTCCACCACAACGGCAACCTTGTCCTGCCGCTCCTTATTGATGTCGAACAGACGGATCTCGTCCACTTCCAGTTCTTCCCGGCGCAGGGCGATGGATTTGACGATACCGGCGGTAAACGTGCTACCGCCGCCAGCAATGGTAATGACCATAGTTAAACGCTCCTTTTTTGTATTTTCAGGTTAGCCCGGCGCAGTCCGCCGGGGCGCGGAAAAGCGGTTTACTGGTTTTCCAGCTGTGCCTCCACAGCACGCTTGATATCGGCCACCTGCAGACCGTAAACGATCTGGATATCGGTACCCTTTTTCACGATGCCGCTGTTCGGCAGCTTGTTGATGGAAGCTTCGTCCAGCTTTGCGGGGTCCTTGATGTTTACCCGCAGACGGGTGAAGCAGTTGTCCACCGACAGGATGTTCTCCTTGCCGCCCAGACCATCGATGACGCACTGTACCTCGGCAGCGTTCTTCACGCTTGCCTTCTTGGCGGGTGCATCGCTCCCCGCGGTCTCGGTGCTCACCTCTTCCCGGCCGGGGGTGTGCAGGTTGAAGGCCTTGATCAGCAGGGTGAACACCACAAAGTACACTGCGATCTGGCACAGCGCCAGCAGGTACAGGGTGGGATAGTTGGTCTTATCTGCACCGGCGGAAAGGTTCATCAGAATCGAGCCGAGGAGGTTGGTGGTAAAGCCGGTGACATGGAAGATGTGCAGCAGCACGATGAACAGGCCGGAGATGCAGGCGTGTGCCACCCACAGGATGGGCGCAGTGAAGCAGAACATGAAGTCCAGCGGCTCGGTGATGGAAGCCAGAGAAGCGGTAAAGGCCAGCGGCACCAGAACGGCAGCGGTCTTTTTGCGGTTCTCCTTGCGGGCACAGAAGATGAAGGCCGCCACGATGCCAAAGTAGCCGAAGGTCTTGGTGAAGCCGGTGTACATCCACACGATGCCGTCCGAGAAGGGCAGACCCATGCTGTACTCCATCATCATGACGATATAGGAGCCGGTGTAGGTAGCATCGCCCACGGTCAGGCTGTTGCCCAGTGCAGAGAACTGGAAGGGGGTGTAGATGAGGTGGTGCAGGCCGGTGGGGATGAGGAAGCGCTCCAAAAAGCCGTACAGGAACAGGCCGAAGTTGCCGGAGGTGGCGATCAGATCGGTCAGTGCGCTGATCACGTTCTGCACCGGCGGCCAGAAGAAGCAGGAGCCAAAGCCGAACAGGATGGAAAAGACCACCATGCAGGTAAAGGACCAGCGGTTGCCGGAGTAGATCTGGGTGATGATGCCCTTGAACTGCTTTTCACAGGTGCGGTTGTACACCCAGCCGCAGACCAAGCCCAGCAGGATACCGCCGAACACGCCCATATCCACCGTCTGGATGCCGAACACGGTGGACTGACCGGTGCCGTACAGACCCACCAGCGGGTCAGCCTCGGCCAGCATACCCAGCTGGGTCAGGGTGACGTTGCCGGCGGTCAGGTACATAAAATAGCTCATCAGGCCGATGATGGCAGCCTGCTGCTTGTTCTTTTTGGCCAGCGCCGCTGCGATGCCCACGCAGAACATCAGGCTGAGGTTGTTGATGATGACCATGATGCAGTTGTAGATCAGCTGTCCCAGCAGCTTGATGGGGGTCCACTGCAGAACGGGGATCATCGCACTAAGGCTTGTGCTGGTAAGCAATGCGCCCAGCACAAGGATCAGGCCTGCTGCCGAGATATACGACAGCGGTGAGAGCATGGCTTTGGAGAACTTTTCCAAGCCATTCATGACTTTTTCTTTCATCGTGTAATACTCCTCACTTTTTGACTTGACTGTTTTGGGGGATGATTTCTATTCCGCAGGGCTTCCGGACGCCCTGTTGAAACATTTTAACCAACGATCTTGGTCAGGTGGATGAGCAGATAGACCTGCTCCTGATGATCCAGCTCGTAATCAAATTCCTGCCGCAGATAGGCATTGATGCGCTGCAAGCACACCTCGTTGCGGCTGTCGCGCTGCAAAAGCACCGTATACATGGATTCCAGCCCGGCATCCTGCCACGGGGTGTGCCGCAGGATGCGCGCCGCCAGAAACTTGAGGTGCACGGTCAGGCGGGTGGTCTCAAGGCTTTCTTCCTCAAAGGTGCAGTGATAGGTATCACAGATGATCTCCTTGACCGCCTTGACGAACTTTACGGTATCGTAGGCCAGCGCGCCGTCCGCCGCACCGGCTACCAGATGCAGGGCAATGTAGCCCGCTTCGTCCTCCGGCAGCTGTACGCCGCAGAACTGCCGGACAAGTTCCAGCGCCCTTTGCCCCACCGCGTACTCCTTCGGGTACAGCATCCGGGTCTCCGAGAGCACGAGGTTGGGCAGAAAGGTGCCCTTTTCCACACGTTCCAGCGCAAAACTGATGTGGTCCACCAGCGAGATGGTGCTTTTGCTGCTGAGCAGGATGCCCTGCTCCTCTGCCGCCAGCGAGATGCGCTCGGCGGCCTGCATCACCTGCGGGGTGACGTTATCCAGCATCTTGAGGAACTTGGTCTGCAGTTCGTTCTGCACATAGTACACCTTGGAAACGCGGCTTTTGTCGATCACGTCCCCCGGGCGGCGGCCAAACCCAAGCCCGTTGCCCACGAGAATGGCTTCCCTGCCGTCCGGCATGACCACCGACACCGCATTGTTATTGAATACCTTTACAGCCTGCATCGCCGCACTCCTCCGCTTCCATGCCGCAGCTTTTGTGAAAAAGAAAAAGGGCACAAGAACCAAAGGGATGCCGTTGCCGCCTTCCCTCTGATGCTCATGCCTGATCGAACAGTTACACGCACTGATAAATTCACTTGTCTGCTTTTGATTGTACGAGCCAGCGCGGAAAATGTCAATGCGTTGAACTGCCCGAAATTCAAGCTGCATTTTTGTATATCCTGCACAGGTCTGCTTGAAATTCGTCCTGCGCAGAACGATTGACAACGCCGTGCGCAGAACGTATACTTAGAGTGTAGATCCCGCTTTGCTCCGGAGGCTTGCCGGGGCACCGTTTACGGAGGTTTTTCTTATGAGATCGAAATATATCCGCTCCCTTGCGCTGCTGCTGTGCGCCGCTTTACTGGGCTGTCTGCTGGCAGCCTGCGGCGGCTCTGCAAGCAGCCCCGCATCCAGCGCTGCACCCGCCTCGGACAGCGCATCCGCTTCCGGCAGCAGTGAGCTGCCCTCCTCCACCACAGAGGCCAACACCGGAGAGCTGAACCCCGGCAACTTCGACGAGAACTCGGTGTTCTCCATCACCGGCACAGAAAACGCCTTTGCGCCCTGTCTGGGCTGGGGGCCCGGGGTATCCGGCTGCTCTTTGAAATCGGTCATCGCGGCGGCATCTCTGCTGCAATGGGCCGAGGGCGCACGGATGTCCAGCCGCTCCCCGGAGGCCATTCAGGAGGCCTTTTACAGCTGGTACGACGGCCTGACCGACAACCAGCAGGAGGGCTTTGCCGAGGCTTGGCCGCTGGTCAAGGACGCCGCGCTGGACCTGCTCAGCGATAAGGACAGCATGACCGGCCGCATCGCGGACGCAGGACTGGACGCTGATACCCTGCCCGGCTGCACCCTGAAAAACTGGCAGGCGCTGCAAACTGTGCTGGACGATATCGTGCCGGAGACGAACGGCGAGGCTTAAACGCAACCTTAAATTTTAAAGCGCAATGGGGCGCTGACCGTGTGGTCAGCGCCCCATTTTGTCGTTATACCTTTTTCAGCACATACTGGCGGGTGCCCATACCCACCTTCTCGGCCTGTTCAAGGGTGGCCTTCCACTCGATGTTGGGGTTGGAGTCCTTGAAGTTGTCGTGGTAGCAGTTCCAGCCCGGCTTTGCAAGGTTCGTGCCCAGCTGGCTGTTGGGCAGCGGGGCGGCGTTCAGGCAGGCGTCCACGCAGGCCTGGTCCAGCGCCACAGGGTCGAAGGACGCAAAGATGCCGATATCCGGCAGGATGGGTGCATCGTTCTCGCAGTGGCAGTCGCAGTTGGGGCTGATGTCCTGCACCAGAGAAACGTGGAAGCAGGGACGGTCGTGGCAGACTGCGGCGGCATACTCCGCCATTTTGCGGTCCAGCAGCTCGTTGGCGCAGTCGTTGGGAGAATAGATGGCGTCAAAGCTGCACGCGCCGATGCAGCGGCCGCAGCCCTTGCACTTGTCGTAGTCGATGACCGCCTTGTTTTCGGCATTGTAAGTAATGGCGTCCGAGCCGCACTCCTTGGCGCAGCGGTGGCAGCCGCGGCACAGCCCCTCCTGCACGGCGGGCTTGCCGGCAGCGTGCTGCTCCATCTTGCCCGCGCGGGAGCCGCAGCCCATGCCGATATTCTTGAGCGCACCGCCAAAGCCGGTGGACTCGTGGCCCTTGAAGTGGGTCAGGCTGATGAACACGTCCGCATCCATGATGGCGCGGCCGATCTTGGCGGTCTTGCAGTATTCGCCGTTCGGCACCGGCACTTCCACCTCATCCGTGCCGCGCAGACCGTCACCAATGATCACCTGACAGCCGGTGGTCATGGGCCAGAAACCGTTCAGCTGGGCGCAGCTCAGGTGCTCCAGCGCGTTCTTGCGGCTGCCCGGGTACAGGGTGTTGCAGTCGGTCAGGAAGGGCATACCGCCCTGCTCCTTGCACAGGTCTGCCACCACCTTGGCGTAGTTGGGACGCAGAAAAGCCAGATTGCCCAGCTCGCCGAAGTGCATCTTGATGGCCACAAACCGGCCGTCCATGTCGATGTCCTTGATGCCGGCGGCAATGCACACCCGGCGCAGCTTTTCCAGCAGGCTGGTGCCCACCGGACAGCGGAAATCCGTATAGTAAACTTTGGATGCTTCCATGGTGTTTTTCCTCCCATATCCTTCCGGCGGCGTCTGCCGCGCGGTCTCTCTTTTGTTCAGGCAGTACCGCATGATTCCAAGTGCCGATACGGCGAGCGAGGTGCGGCAGATGCTAAGCCAAAAGCGCAGATAATACTTTGTGTATTATCGAGCATTTTGGCAACGCAGATGCCGTGCCGCAGCCGCCGGAACGGTGCTTGAGCCGTCAGGCGGGAATTGTGCGGTACTGCCTTCAGTATAGCACACCCGGCCGAGCGGTGTAAACAGAAAATGGAGCAGCGCCGTTTTTCTCTACCCATTTTGGGGTTGACAGTCCTGCCCTGCGGTGTTATCTTATATCGGTTCCAAAAAACAGAACGGATGTCAAGATACAGGAGTTATTTCTATGAACGATTTTGATACATTCCGGCGCGAAGCCGTAGCCGCCGTCCGGGTGGCGCTGCAATGGTTCTTTCTGGCGGTCCCCATGGGTCTGCTCTGCGGATTTCTGGGCACCTTGTTCCATCTTGCTGTCGAACACGCCACCGAGCTGCGTGCCGCGCAGCCCTGGCTGCTGTTCCTTTTGCCTGTGGCGGGTCTACTCATCACCGCCCTTTATAAAGTAACAAAGTGCGAGGGCGTGGGCACCAACAACGTTATCCGCGCTGTGCAGAGCGGCGAACCGGTCAGCATTCTGCTGGTGCCCGCCATCTTTCTGGGCACGGTGCTCACCCACCTGTGCGGCGGCTCTGCCGGCCGCGAGGGCGCTGCCTTGCAGATGGGCGGCAGCATCGGCTGGAATCTTGGCACCCTGCTGCGGCTCAAGGACCACGACCGCCGCACCGCCACCATCAGCGGCATGGCTGCGTTCTTCTCTGCCCTGTTCGGCACCCCGCTGGCGGCGGCCTGCTTTGCTATGATGGTGGAGGATGTGGGTCTGACCTTTACTTCTGCCTTTGTCCCCGCCTTTACCTCTGCCCTCATCGCCTACGGCTGCTCGCTGGTCTTTGGCATCGCGCCCACCCACTTTGCCCTCACTGCGCCGGAGCTGAATGTCCGCACCGCCCTGCTGGTCATCCTGCTGGGCGTGGCCTGCGCTGCCGTTTCCCGCCTGTTCTGCTACACCCTCCACTTCATGGAGCACACCGTGCCAAAGCTTCTCCCAAACCCGTGGGTGCGGGTCTTTGCGGGCGGCGTGCTGGTCATCGGCTTTTCCTATCTCTTCGGCGTGGGGCGGTATAACGGCGCGGGCATGAGCGTCATCACCGCTGCCGTGGAGCAGGGACAGGCACTGCCGTGGGATTTTCTGTGCAAGATCTTCCTTACCGCGCTGACCCTTGCCTGCGGGTTCAAGGGCGGCGAGGTGGTGCCCAGCTTCTTTGTGGGCGCTACCTTCGGCTGCGTGGTCGGCCCGCTGCTGGGTCTACCCGCCGAATTTGCGGCGGCGGTGGGGCTGGTGTCCATCTTCTGCGGTGCCACCAACGTCCTGATCCCCTCCATCCTGCTGGGCTTTGAGCTGTTCAGCGGCGCCGGGCTGGAGCTCATCGCGCTGGGCTGCGGTATCTGCTTTATGCTCTCCGGCCACCACGGCCTGTACAGCAGCCAGACCTTTGTTACCAACAAACTGCGCTCGGAGTATATGTCCCATAAGTGGCGCGTAAAGGTGAAAAAAGAGGAAGAGTGAGCTTTCCTATCAAAACAGGGGCTGTTGCGTAAGCAACAGCCCCTGTTTTCATTATAAGCTTTTCTCTTATGCCAGCGCGGTAATAGCCGCCACAGCCAGCACGATAGCACCCAGCACGATGCGGTAGATGCCGAAGAACTTGAAGTCGTGGCGCTTGACATAGTCCATCAGGAAGCGGATGGCTGCAAGGCTGACCACAAAGGCCACAACGCAGCCCACCAGCAGCACAGCGATCTCGGTGCCGGTGATGGATACGCTGGAAATCGCGAACTTGACCACCTTGAGCAGGGATGCACCCGCCATGACCGGGATGGCCAGATAGAAGGTGAACTCTGCCACGCAGGCGCGGGAGAGCCCCAGCAGCAGACCGCCCACGATGGTAGCGCCGGAGCGGGAGGTACCGGGGATGATGGCAAGGCACTGCCACACGCCGATGAGCAGCGCGTCCCGGTAGCTGATCTGTTCCAGCTTTGTGACCCGGGGCGTGGTGCGGCGGTTCTCCACCACAAGGAAGAGCACGCCGTACAGGATCAGCATGGCGGCTACGGTGATGTAGTTATAGAAGTGCTCCTCCATCCAGTCGTCCAGCGGGCTGATGACCAGCACCGGCAGGGTGGCGGCTACCACCTTGAACCACAGGTTCCACACGCTGGGCTTGGAGATGACCTTGCCCTGCCGCAGCCCAAAGGGCCACAGCTTATTCCAGAACAGCACCACCACGGCCAGAATGGCACCCAGCTGGATGACCACCCGGAACATGGACATGAATTCTTCACTGGCATTGAACTTGACGACCTGCTCCACAAGGATCATGTGACCGGTGGAGGAGATGGGCAGCCACTCGGTAATGCCCTCCACGATACCCATCAGGATCGCTTTGATGATCTCGAAAAACGTAATAAATCCCTCCTGCAGCACCCGGTTGGATGCGTAGTTTTTTCAAAAGCAGTTCCAGTATACCATACTATGAGCCGCTGTGCATACAGATTATAGAAATTTTCCCCCGGGCGCTGTATTTATCTGCCCCGGGAAATGTGCTATACTATAAAAATAAGAAGTCTGTCCGCTTTCTGCGCCCGGCGCAGAAAGCTCTGAGAACAACGAGGTGAACCTTCATGAACATACTGGTGATAGGCTGCGATCAGGTGGGTGCGGCGCTGATCCGCGATCTGGAGCGCATCGGCCATGATATCTCGGTGGTGGAAAAGGACCCTGAGCAGCTCAAGCGTCTGGATGCCTTTGACGATTATACCTTTCACGGCACCGCCCTTGTGGGCGACCCTACCGACCCGGACACCCTGCGCCGGGGCGGCGTGGAGAACTGCGACGCCGTGGCGGCGGTGACCGAGGAGGACTCGGTGAACCTGATGGCGGCGCAGCTGGCAAAGAACATCTTCCGCCGGGACAAAGTCATCTGCCGGGTATCCGATCCGCATCTGCAAATTTTATACCACAAGGCCTACGAGCTGGAGACCATCTGCCCCACCGTGCTGACTGAGCAGGCGGTGTTCCGGGCACTTTCCAAGTAAAACAGCCTGTTTTTGCTTTACAGACCGTAGAATGAGGTAACGATATGAAAGTTTGTATTGCCGGCGGCGGCCGGGTGGGCATGTATCTTGCCCAAAGCCTGCTGTCCCACCGCCATAAGGTGACCATCATCGAGCCGCAGGAGGCGCTGTGCCGCACCCTTGCGGATACGCTGGATATCCCGGTCATCTGCGGCGACTCTCTGAGCTTTGACACCCTGCGCACCGCCGATGTGGCCAGCTGCGACGCCTTTGTGGCGGTGACCAACACCGACGAGACCAATCTGGTGGCGTGCCAGATCGCCAAGCGGGAGTTTGGTGTGAACCGCACCGTGGCGCGCGCCTCCAACCCCAAAAACCGGGACATCCTGCATACGCTGGGCGTGGACACCGTGGTGTGCGGCACCGACAACCTGAGCCATATTCTGGAGCGGGAGATCGAGACCGACACCATCCGGCAGCTGCTGTCTCTGGGCGGCGGCACTGCCAGCCTGAACGAGATCCTGCTGCCGGAGGACTTTCAGTTCGCGGGCAAGGAGATCAAGGAGATCCCCATTCCCGGCGATGCCATTCTGGTCAGCATCACCCGGGATACCGAGTTCATCATCCCTCACGGCAGCACGGTGCTGCTGCCGTGGGATAGGCTGCTGTGCCTGACACAGGACGACACCCTGCATCTGCTGATGGATGCGTGGGGGCTTTCCTCCCACAAATGAGCGAGCAGGAGCTGCTGCGCACCGCGCTGGTGCTGCCGCCCCGCGCCCGCCGGGTGCTCTGCGTCTGGGCAGCTGTGCCCGGGCTGGTCTGCGCGCCCTTTGCCTTCTGGCAGAGTGTGTGGGCGGGCGCGGTCTTTTGCGTTATTTGGGCGGCGCTGGTGGCGCTTGTCCGGGCGCGCTGCTGCAGCTTTGTCGCCGCCCTGACGGCGGACAGCGTCACGGTGCAGTCCGGGGTGGCTGTCCCTGTGCTGCACCGCATCCCGCGCCGGGCGGTCACCGGGGTGCAGCTGCTGCGCACCCCGCTGCTGTGGGCGGCAGGGTGCACTGTGCTCCTTGTGCGCAGCCCGGGGCTGCAATTGGTGCTGCCCGGCATCCCCGCCGCACAGGCGACTGCGCTGGCAGCGGTACTGATGGAGGGCAACGTATGAGCCGGGAAAAGCACTTTCACCCGCTGGCGGCGCTGCATCTGCTGCGCAAGACCCTGCTGGTGTACCTTCTGCCGCTGGTACAGGTGCTTTTTGACCGCAACTGGGACGCTTTGCGTGCGGCGCTGCGGCAGGAGCTTGTATTGCTCTTCTTTATCAGCGCCGTGTGCTGGGCAGTGTACTATGGCGGCCGCTGGCAGGTGGATGCCGAGGGCACGGTGCACGTCAGCTGGCGGCTTGGCGTGCGGCTGGACCGCGCCCTGTGCGCCGAGGGGCTGGCAGCACTGATGCTGGAGCAGCCCCTGCTCTACCGCTTGACCGGTGCCTGCCGGGTGGTGCTGTACCCTGTGGGGCAGGCCAAGACCATCACGCTGTATCTTACCCGGCAGCAGGCCGAGGAGCTTGCCGATGTGCTGCTGCCGGTGACAGACCCGCTGTGGCACGCGCCCAAGGGCGGCGAAAAGCTGGCCTTTACGGTGCTGGGTGCCAACGGCCTGTCTACCCTGATTTTATGGTGGCTGGCCATCCACCAGACCCAGAGCTACGCCCCGGACGCCCAGACCGCTGCCCTTGCGCAGCTGGGACAGCTGGCGGCGCTTGTCGCCCGCTGGCTGCCGCTGGGCACGGCGTGGCTGCTGGTGCTGGCGGGTACGCTGTTCTGCATCAGTCTGGTGCGCAGCGCTTTGCAGGCGGTGCATTACACCGTCTGGCGCACCGACACCCAGCTGGGCAGCCGGGGCGGACTTGTACGCCGGTACGAGATGCGGCTGCGGCTCTGCCAGCTGAACTACGCCGACCTGCGCCGCTCCCCCGCCACATGGGCACTGCATTACTGCCCGGTATTTGTCTCGGCAGGGGCGTGCCGCCCGGAGCTGCCCTTGTTCGTCTGGCGGGAGGGCACCCCGCTGCTGCGGGAGCTGCTGCCCGAGATGGCGCAGCTGCCCCCGGATACCCGCGCCGACACCACCGACCGCAGCATGGTGTTCTTTTTACCGGCGGGCATCCCGCTGGCGCTCTGTCTGCTGCTGACGGCGGTGTCCCGCACCACTCTGCCTGCCCTTACCCTGCCGCTGCTCATCCCCACCGGGGTATTTGCCGCCCTGCTGGGCGCTGCCGCCGTGGGCTGGCACCGGGAGGGCGTATGGCAGCAAAAGGGACAGCTGCTGCTCTGTCGGCAGCACCGGTTCCATCTGCACCAGCTGTGCGTGTTCCACCCGGACACCTGCTTTACCGCGTTGCAATCTCCTTGGGCGGTGACAGTGCAGCGTGCCAACCTGACCCTTGTGTTTCCCGGCAAAGAAAAGGTCACGGTGCGCAGCGTGCCGCTGGCGGCTCTTGATTTTCTGGAGATATAGAAGTATACTTGCGATGCCCCGCTGAACCTACGGTCGGCGGGGCATTTTTGTAACACAGAGCAACGGAGACTATTTTATGATAAAGACTGTATTATTTGATCTGGACGGCACCCTGCTGAACACCATCGATGACCTTGCCGATGCCGGCAACTGGGTGTGCACACAAAACGGCTGGCCCACCTTTACGGTGGCACAGTTCAAGATGATGGTGGGCAACGGCATCCCCAAGCTGGTGGAGCGGTTCTCCCCCGCTGACGCCCGCACCCCGGCGCAGCTGGCGGCGACGCTGGCGCAGTTCACCGCCCGGTACGATGCCCACAAGGAGGACAAGACCGCGCCCTACCCCGGCATCCCGGCACTGCTGGACGCACTGAAGGCTGAGGGCATCCAGTGCGCGGTGTTCTCCAACAAGGCTGATGCCCTGTGCGGCGGCATCATTGCCCACTACTTTGGCACCGGCCGCTTTGACGCCGTGCGGGGCAACCGCCCGGGCGTGCCCACCAAGCCCGACCCCACCGGGCTGTACGCCCTGATGACCGAGCTGGGCGCAGACCCCGCCGCCACCCTTTTTGTGGGCGACAGCGACGTGGACATCCTCACCGGACACAACGCGCAGCTGCCCGCCATGGGCGCGCTGTGGGGCTTCCGCGGCCGCGCCGAGCTGACCGCCGCCGGTGCTGACGCACTGGCAGAGGTGCCGGAGGACATCCTGCGGTATGTGCAGGAGCAGAACAAGTGAATACACAAGAGGCCGTTGTACAGTATTTTGTGCAACGGCCTCTTGTGTATAGGACAATTTAAAATGGTCTCCGCTTCGCTCTGACCATATTTAGCGGAAAAGCATTTTATAATAATTCGCGTTTGTCGCGGCCTGCGGGCCGCTCCAAACGCATTTTCACAGAGAGGGGCTTAAAGGCCAAGCGGCAGCTGTCTGAAAGTCAAAACCACCGGCTGAGCCGGTGGCTTGAGTAAGCCCTAGAAGGGCATAATA
>OBIU01000179.1_pt1 | contig 36246 bp, 20 predicted proteins | sample 1519871 | NCBI WGS metagenome assembly OBIU01 (sample SAMN04209229, study PRJEB22552) | human gut metagenome | biome: gut; material: feces | host: Homo sapiens | place: USA: Oklahoma
GGCCGTGTGGGAGGAGCTCCACCACAGGGACCCGTTCCCCTGGTGGCTCGATTGACGGAAGGGAACTCCCGTTCTATTGGGACACACTTTTTGTCCTATAACCCCGCGCCTAATTCTCAGAAACGTGCCTGTCCCCCTTCTGAGGCGGGCGTTCTGGGATAGGGTACCTGTGCTTTCTGAAAAAAGCGCACGTAGCCGATGCGTTCGGCGGCGCGGATGCACTATAGTTTGCCGTGAATGCAACGTGCGCCCGCGGCCGAGTGCCCGCTGGGTGCGCGACGACCAAGCGTAGCGTGCAAGGAGAACTATGGCCGCAGAGAATCAGCAGCAGGCGGGGCAGCCGGGATTCGTATCGCAGGAGCTCGATCGCATGTCGTGCGACATGATGGACGAATTCCTCTTCTCGCTTTCCGAGGGCGAAGACCCGGGCGTTGTCGCATGCATCGAGGATGCGGACGGCAATCGTGCCGCGGTGGCGTTTTCCGAGGACGGCGACGAGGTGTGCCTGCAGGCGGCCGATGGCTTCGTGACCACGGCTTCCCGGGAAGGCTCGCCGGAGGACGGCGTCGGCCAGGCGGTCCGCTATGCGATCCTGTACCTGGGCTGTGTGCAGGAGATGGACGGGGCTTACAACGACGCCATGATCACGGTGTTCGGCGAGCAGGGTGCCCCCAGCGCCTATTCCGCATTTACTTTGGTGAAGGGCATCGGCCAAGGCGAGAACTTCATGTGGAGCGACCCTGAACCCGCAGGAGAAGAGCCCCTTCTGGTCTAAGTGTGGTTAAAATTGAGCGGTTACGGCGGAAAACCTACCGTACGCCTAATTCTCAGACAGTATCGTTACAACTGAAGCGAGGACTTATATATGCGCGTTGATAACCTGAGGAACATCGCCATCATCGCCCACGTCGACCATGGTAAGACCACGATGGTCGACAAGCTGCTGCGTGCCACGGACGCTTTCCGCGCCAACCAGCAGGTCGAGGACCGCGTGCTCGACTCCAACGACCAGGAGCGCGAGCGCGGCATCACCATCCTGGCCAAGAACATCTCCATCGAGTACAAGGGCATCAAGATCAACGTGCTCGATACCCCCGGCCATGCCGACTTCGGCGGCGAGGTCGAGCGCGTGCTGCGCATGGCCGACGGCGCCCTGCTGCTCGTCGACGCCTTCGAGGGCCCCATGCCGCAGACCCGCTTCGTGCTGCGTCACGCTATCGACACCGGCTTGTTCATCATGGTCGTCATCAACAAGATCGACCGTCCCGGTGCCGAGCCCGAGCGCGCGTTCAACGACTGCCTCGACCTCATGGCCGATCTGGGCGCCTCCGATGAGCAGCTCGAGTTCGCCATGGAGCACGTCGTCTACGCGTCCGGCGTCAACGGCTATGCCCGCCTCGACCCCGAGGACGGGAACATGGACATGTACCCGCTGCTCGACATGATCGTCGACGAGCTTCCCGCCCCCGATGTCGACGTGGACGGCCCGCTTGCCATGCAGTGCGTCACCATCGACCACTCCAACTTCGTGGGCCGCATCGGCATCGGCCGCGTGTTCTCCGGCACGATCCACCAGGGCGACAGCATCCTGGTGGTCAAGAACGGCGGCGAGCGCGCGATGGCCACGGTCAAGCAGCTCTTCACGTTCGATTACCTCGGCCGCACCGAGTGCAAGGAAGTCGGCGCCGGCGACATCGCCGCGGTCGTGGGCATCGATGGCACCGACATCGGCGACGTCTACACCGACCCCGAGAATCCGGTCGAGCTCGATCCCATCGAGATCGATCCCCCTACGCTGTCCATCGTCTTCGAGGCTTCGACCTCCCCGCTCGTGGGTCGCGATGGCGACGTCGTCGGCGCGCGCCAGCTGAAGGAGCGCCTCTTCGCCGAGCGCGAGAACAATGTGACCATGCGCATCGAGGAGCTGCCCGATAAGAGCGGCATCGAGGTGTCCGGCCGCGGCATCCTGCATCTCTCCGTCCTCATGGAGACCCTGCGCCGCGAGGGCTACGAGTTCCAGGTCGGCCGTCCGCGCGTCCTGTTCAAGAAGGATGAGAACGGCAACGTGCAGGAGCCGGTCGAGCAGGCCGTCGTCGAGTGCCCGGACGAGTACGCCGGCAAGGTCATCGAGGTATTCGGCAACGCGGGCGGCACCATGACCAACATGCAGCCCGGTTCCACTGTCACGCACATCGAGTTCCGCATCCCCACCCGCGGCATCATGGGCCTGAAGAACCGCGTCCTCAACGTCACCCACGGCGAGGGCGTCTTCTACCACACCTTCCTGGAGTACGGTCCCTATGCGGGCGAGATCGGCGCGCGCAAGAACGGCGCCATGATCTCCATGACTACCGAGAAGGCCGTCGCCTACGCGCTGGGTACGCTGCAGGAGCGCGGCGCGCTGTTCGTCGAGCCCGGCACCGAGTGCTATGAGGGCATGCTCGTCGGCGAGCGCAACCAGCCCGGCGACATGGTCGTGAACATTGCCCGCACCAAGAACCTGGGCAACCAGCGTTCTTCGACGGCTGATATCTCCGTGCAGCTCGTGCCGCCGCGCACGTTCTCCCTGGAGGAGGCGCTCGAGTACATCGTCGATGACGAGCTCGTCGAGATCACGCCGAAGAACATCCGTCTGCGTAAGCGTCTGCTGAACGCCATCGACCGCAAGAAGGCGGCTGCTCGCGCGATGAAGTAGCGCATGAGCTCTCGCACGCCGCAGCTCGTTGCGTGGGGACATCCCGTTCACGCGGCGGCTGCGAAGTGATTTTTGGTGCACTTTAAGGCAGTGGGCCGGTTTTGGTGCATTTGAAGGCAGGTAAGTCCGGGGGAACTCGGATTTACCTGCCTTTTTCTGCGCGAAAATCACTATCTGCCTTCAAGTGCACCAAAACCGGCGCCCGCGCGGCCGACACCAGCGCACCCGGCGCCCGCGCGGCCGACACCAGCACAACCGACACCACCAAAACCGGCGCCCGCGCGGTCGACACCAGCACAACCGGCGCCCGCTCGGCCCGGCGCCGGCCCGCTGGCGCGCGGATACCGCGGCCGCGCTGAAACGGCCTCAGGCTGCCGCGAAGGTCCTAACGTCCTCGGTGCGACGCATCGTCCTCTCGGTCCGGGCGGCGCGCGACCTTGTTGCCGAGGGACTTCGTGGTGGTGGCGACCTTCTTGATGGGCTCCTTGACTTTGTCGAGGTTGACCTCGGTGGGCGAAAGGATGTTGAAGCGCAGCGAGATCCAGCGGAGCCCCATGGTGATCGCAACGCAGATGACGAGCGCGACCGGCTTCGAGGACCCCAGCGCCTCGACGAGCGCGACATAGGCCGCGGCGCCCGCGATGGAGGCGATAGCGTAGAAGTTGCCGCGCTGGAATATGGAGGGCGTCTGCCCGAGGAAGACGTCGCGCATCATGCCGCCGCCCACGGCGGTGAAAAAGCCCATCATCACGCAGTTGACGGGCGTGAGGTTGTAGATCATGGCCTTGTCGGCGCCGACGGCGGCGTAGAGGCCCACGGCGAAGATGTCGAGGACGGCAATGAGCCGGTCCGGTTTCTCGACGATGTCGGGAAAGATGAATGCGCAGGTAGCGGTCGCGATGGAAACGGGTAGCGCCAGGGGCTGGCTGAGGATGTAGACGTCACCGCATTGAAGGATCACGTCGCGGATGAGACCGCCGCCCAGGCCGCACGCGACGGCGAGGCCGATGCCGCCCACGTAGTCGAGTTTATGTTCGCGCGCCGCGAGGCTGCCCGAGATCGAGGCGACGATGACGGCGAGCATCTCGAGCCAGAAGGGGACGGTGACCTGTTCGCCTGTCGCACCTGCGGTGATGGCGACGGCCGCGGCGGCTGGCAGGGTGAGTGGTGTCATGGGTGTGCGTTCCTTTCCGGCGCGCCGTCTCGTGGTGGGTGCGCGCGGAACTATCTTACTCGCCCGTATCGCGGCGGCGTCGCTCGCCCGATAAAAATAATTTTAGATAGTTCCAAATTTGCTGTTGCGCGATGCGGGGTTTACGGTACAATAACTTTCGCATTTAACGGAGAGTTGTCCGAGTGGCCGAAGGAGCACGATTGGAAATCGTGTAGGCGCCAAAAGCGTCTCCAGGGTTCAAATCCCTGACTCTCCGCCAGTTAACTCTCATGGCGCGTCCTTTGTGGTGCGCCATGTTTTTACTCCAACGGAGGAGTGGCAGAGTGGTTGAATGCGGCGGTCTCGAAAACCGTTTACCCGGTGTTCCCGGGTACGAGGGTTCGAATCCCTCCTCCTCCGCCATCATGGAACGAGAAGCGAGTCCTTGTGGCTCGCTTTTTATATCCATATGCGGTGTTGCAATCGCTTAAGACCACTTAATAGCAGCTTAATTGGGGGCATCCCGCGTCTGCCGGGCCTGTCGAGCGGATACACTTCTCGTAGCAAAGATAGAAGCGAGGAGGGTGGTCATGACCGATCATATCGATGGGGCCACGGTTGAGCTGATGCTTGCCGACAATCAAAGGACGGCGCTCGAGCATGCGTTTGCGGATGCGCGCCGCTGCTTGATGGAGGATGGCTCGATGGTTCCGTTCAGCATCCTGTGCACGTCGGACGGCTTCGATGTTTCCGATCATCCCGGCAACGAGCCACAAGAGGTATATGAATCGATGAAGTCGTTGCTCGCGCGCGAGATGCCCGAGGCTTATATATTCGTTTACGACGGATACGTCGACCTGATGGACGGTCGCAGCGATGCCATCGTGTGCGAGACGGCCCGCCGTGGCGAGTTGTCCGCCGCACTGCTGGCTCTCCCATATGCGACTCACGAGGGCGGTTGTGATTTCGCGTCGACGTTCGCGTCGGTTGGGACTACGAAGCCGCTGTATCCCAGCGGTACGAAACCCATCGTGTCCGGGCTTATTGCGCTCGAGGCGGAGCGCCGGGGCGAATCAGCTGACGGCGGGGATTGTCATTGCACCGTAGAGACGCCCCGTGAGCCCTCATCGATGACGGAAAGCTAACAGCAGTGTAAATGGGGAAGGAGCACCATGCTTGCACATGATTTGAGCTTCAGCGCGTCGTGGAAGATGATGACGCGCGACAAGGGCTGGTTGAAGCCCATCTTAGTTCTTACGTTGATCGGCTGGATTCCCATTCTGGGGCAAATCGCCATACTCGGCTACGGTTTCGAGTGGGCGAGGCTGACGGCTTGGGGCGTCGATGCGGCGCCGAAGCAGCGTGGGGTCGATTATGGAAAGATCCTTACAACCGGCGGGCGCGCCTTCGTCATCTCGCTCGCGGTCAACGTCGTGCTGGGGATTCTCGAGTCGCTGATTTTCGGCGTCGAGATGGGGGCGCTGGGCCTCTTCGGTTCGTCGAGCAGCGTGCTGGGGAACTTCGCGGTCGTGGGCGCTCTGGGCGCGTCCGGTGCCGTCGCCATCTTCTTCGAGATCGTTAACATGCTGGTGGGTGCGTTTATCATGGTCGCCGTGATGCGCGCGACCATCTACGACGACTTCTCCGCAGCTTGGCGCATCGACCGCTTGTTCCAGATGATTTCCGACGACCTGGGCGGGTTCCTGCGCGTGTACGTGATCTCCCTCATCGCCGGCTTGGTGAATTGGCTGTATTCCTTCATCCTCGGCGTCGTGGGCACCATCGTGGTGATGGGCGGCGCCGCAGGCGTCATGGCGTACGGTTACGGAACGGGCCTGATGGGTCATGGCGCCGAGCGCATGCTCATCCATGCCCTGTTGGGCATGGGGCCCGCTGTCTTGCTGCTGGTGGTCGTGCTGGGGGTGCTCGCCATGTTTCTTGGCGGCGTGATCTCGACGGCGATGCAGCTGGTGACGATCAATGCGACGGGGCAGTGGTTCACGCGCTTCGACCTTGCTCGCTGGGGCGTGTCCTCAGCTCCCCTGCCTGTTGGCGTTCCGCTGGTGAAAGGGTTCAATGTGTCGGTTGGGACGGGGACGCCGTCTGGGGCGCCGTCCGCCGGGGCTCCTTCGACTTCCGCGCCGGCTGCCGCCGCAGCTGCCGACGTGAACGCCGCGGCTGCCGCAACCGTCGCTGCCGATGTGACCGCCACTGTCGTTGATGTGGCCGATGCGCCCGCCGCCGCTGATGCGACTGCCGCCGACGTCGCCGCTGCGAACGCCATCGCCGCCGCAGCTCCAGATGATACGGGCGCCGCGGTCGAGGCCTCTGCCGACATCGCATCCGCGGGGATGTCCGCCTCGGAGACGGCTCCCGGAGCACCGGGCTCCGTCGATACCGCGCCGCACGCCCCCATTCCGCTGCCTCCGATCAGCGAGTTGACGGGCGCGGACGCCTCCGAAGAGGCCGATCGAACTGAGTCGGAAGAGCCTTCCGAGCCGCAGGCGGCGGAGTTCTCGACGAAGGGGGCGGCTGGTCCGGTTGAACTGCCGCCCATCCCCATCGATGGCGCCGAGCGGCCGTCGATGCCCGCCGGGGACGATCGGGGCGATGGCGCGTCGGTCGATGACGGGTCGATCGAGGACGGCGCCGAATCGGAGCCCGAGGAAGCGGTTCGCTAGCGTTCGGCATCGCTCGCCCCCGCAAAAAAGAAGAACAACGGTCAGGCCTCGTGCGCCATGGTGCGTGCGGGGCCTGTTCATGGAGAAAGAGGGGGATCCGCTTACACGATTTGGGGTTCTTGTGATGGCGCGCGACCGCCGACCTGCCCTGTTGGCCGTTGGTAAGGGAGGGCGTGCGTAATTGAAAGCGGCGGTGTGCTGGAAGGTGCGGATGAACGGGATAATGGCCGCGTTCCGACGGCATCGGTGGGGAGCCGGATGATTTGTGGAGGTAATGCGGTGCCTAGCTGGGTGAACTTGAGCGGCGAGCAAGCGGCGGCTATATTTATCCAGTACTTTCCTGCTTCGGGCGCACCTTCACGACCCGGAGCCTTATGCCCAGAGGAGGTGACCAAATGAAGGCTTATGAACTGCTGTTCTTCGTCGACCCGTCTCTCGATCCCGAGACTCGTCTCGCCGTTATGAAGCGCATCGACACCACGATCGCTGAGGGCAATGGCAAGGTCGACAACGTTGACGAGTGGGGCAAGCGCAAGCTCGCCTACGAGATCAACAAGCTCACCGAAGGTGACTACACCCTCATCAATTTCCATGCAGATCCTACTCAGATCGCCGAGCTCGACCGCGTTCTGCGCATCACCGATGCCGTGGTTCGTCACATGATCGTTCGCCGCGACGACCAGGAGTAAGAATGTGTTTGGACGCCGCAGCGCGCTAGGGGCGCGATGCGGACGCGAGAGGTAGTGAGTTACGAATGAGCATCAACCGAGTCAATATTTCTGGCAATCTCACCCGCGATCCGGAGCTGCGCGCCACCGCCGGTGGCACCCAGGTTCTTTCCTTTGGTGTGGCGGTTAACGACCGCCGCCGCAATCCGCAGAATGGCGAGTGGGAGGACTACCCCAACTTCGTCGATTGCACGATGTTCGGTACCCGGGCAGAGGCTGTGAGCCGCTATCTCTCCAAGGGCGCAAAGGTCGCGATCGAGGGAAAGCTGCGTTACAGCTCCTGGGAGCGCGACGGCCAGCGCAGGAGCAAACTCGAGGTCATCGTCGATGAGATCGAGTTCCTCTCCCGCAACCAGCAGGGCGCGGGTCAGGGTGGCTACGGTCAGCCTGCCTACAATCAGGGTGGTTACGACGCCGCCCCGATGAACGCCCCGGCTGCGCCCGCCCCGGTGCCTCCGGTCGCCGAGGTTTACGATGAGGACATTCCGTTCTAACGGATTGTTCACCTGATTTAGTGAGAGGCGGGGCGGCGAAAAGCCGCCGACCGCCAAGCGAAAGGTATTTTGACATGGCTAATGATTTTTCTGCACGTCAGCCGCGTCGTAAGTACTGCCAGTTCTGCAAGGAGAACACCGAGTATATCGACTACAAGGATACTCAGCTTCTCCGTAAGTACATGACCGACCGCGGCAAGATCAAGCCCCGTCGCGTCACTGGCGCTTGCACGCAGCATCAGCACGACATCGCGAACGCCATCAAGCGCGCTCGTGAGATGGCTCTCCTGCCGTACACCGTTCCCGTGGTTTCCTCCCGCGGCAACCGCGACCGCGGCTAGGAACCCCTGGGCCTGAGTAGATAGATGGTGAACGAGGGGAACGATACGGGTATCGATCGCGTGACTCCGACTGGTGCGATGCGCGGGCGCGGCCCACGCATGCTCTCCGGCATGGTGTGGATGGCGCTTGGAATCGTCGCCGGGTTCATGGTTCCGTTTTTCGGCGTTGTCATGACGGGTTACGGGATGCGCGAGATGGTTGAGGCGAGCGGGACGAAGGGATTTCTGATCGCCGCGCTCGAAGCCGCCATCATCGCGGCAGGTGCTTCGTTTTCGAGTCAGACCTATGCCGCTATGGTTGCGATATCGTTCGTTGCCGTCGCGGGTACCGTTTGGCTCATGCGCGCTCAACGCGCGACGGTGGGCGGCGTAAGCGTGCTTGTCGCCGTGGTGACGCTTCTGAATCTCGGTGTCGAGATGTCCTTTGCCATGATGGCGGGGACTACGGTGTCCGAGGTGTATCGGGGGATGTTCACCGCGATGACCGACGGCGCGCTTCAGGCTGCCGGGGGCGGGATTCAGGCCGAGCTCATGGTTCGTCAGCTCGAACCCGTCTTCATGGCCATCTGGCCCTTCGTCTACGTTGTCTCTTCGCTCTCCGATGTCCTCGCCGCCTCGATCGGGTCGTTCCTCATGGGCGCCCGCACGTCGGAGATGGCGAAGATGCCTCTGATTGCCTCGTTCGACATGCCGTTGTGGCCTGTCGCGGCGCTGGCGCTTTCAGTGCTTGGCCTCGGCGTTTCCGCAGCTGGCTTTCCGGGCTCGCAGGTTGTGCTGACGGTGAGTGCGACCGTTCTGCTGAGCGTTCGCATCATCTTCGCGCTGCAGGGTTTCGGAGTCGTCCTGAGTCTGATGGGGCGGTATCGCCTCGGATGTTTTGGGCGTACGGCACTGACGGTTCTATCTATCTGGCTTGAGACGATGTTCTTCCTAGTGAGCATCGTTGGTCTGGTTGACGTATGGGCCAACTTCCGCAAACTTGAGCGGAGTTCCTCACGCAACCGGGCACACTCGTAAGAACGCACCGATGTATCGGTGCATGTAACAAGGAGATCTCATGAAAGTCGTTCTTCTGGGTGAGATCAAGGGCAAGGGTGGCGAGGGTGACGTCGTAGACGTCGCTCAGGGTTACGCCGAGAACTACCTTTTCCCGAAGAAGCTCGCCGTTGCGGCTACCAAGGGCAACCTGAAGCAGCTCGAGGAGCGTCGCAACAACATTGAGAAGCGCGAGGCCGTCCGCATCGCTGACGCCAACGCGCTCAAGGAGACCCTCGAGGGCAAGTCCGTTGTCGTCGACGCCAAGGTTGGCGACGAGGGCGTTCTCTTCGGTTCCGTCACCTCCGCCATGATCGTTGACGCTATCAAGGATCAGCTTGGCGTCGAGGTCGACCGCAAGCGTGTCGAGCTTGGCAAGGCCATCAAGGTCGCCGGCTCCCACGAGGTTGCTGTTTCGCTCTATCGCGAGATTCGCGCCACGGTGACGGTTCTCGTCGGCGTTACCGCCGAGGAGGTCGCCGAGGAGGCTGAGGAGACCGCTGAGGTCGCCGAGGCTGCCGCCGACGCTGAGGTTGTCGCCGAGTAAATTCTTTCGGCATAGCAACATCATGAACCCGGCCCTCTCGAGGGTCGGGTTTTTGCATTTTGGCGGCAACCATTGCATGGGCCGGACGGTGTCGCCGTGGGGATCGCTCGGGTTATGAACAGGTGCAGATCAACATATTGATGAGACCGAGATATCCACCGAAGATGCTGAGGCTCTGTAAGGAGATTGATGCGACCGCGCCATCTCGCATGCGGTCTCGCTTGCGTCATTTTGTTCGCCGGACTGGGAAGTCTGCATGAACGAGCTTTAAACATATCAGTCTACCTGCGAAGATGATGCGTAGCGCAAAATAGGAGACACCAGGCGGCCGGTGTTCGGCACGCATTTGAGGGAACTGGATGTGCTGGTATGAACCTGTGGAAAACTTTTTTCAATGCGGTATAAAATTGTGGATAACGTGGATAACTGCTATTTTCCCAGCAGAAGGCCGACATAGTTATCTACAGGTTGTTGTGGAGTTCTAAAACCGCAGGTAAAGGCGGTGTCAGCAATGCTTGACAGATCCGCGCGCTTCAGCGTTTATCTTACTAAGACTAATTGGGTATGGTGCGCGACCGCGCGAACGAGAAGGAGTGGCTCATGGAGCTGATGAGTGAACGGGGAGACCGTTCCTGGGGTTCCTCGGGGGTTTCCGAGCGGGGCGCGCAGCTCACCCCTCCGAACAATATCGAGGCCGAGGCACGGGTTCTGGCGGCGATGCTGCTATCGAGCGAGGTCGTCGAGGAGGCGCTCGTCGAGCTGCTTCCCGACGATTTCTATCGACCGGCGCATAAGACGCTGTTCATGGCGATGCACGAGATGTACGACAGGAACCTGCCGATCGATGCCATCACGCTTACCGACTACTTAAGCTCTATCGACAAGTTGGAAGCGGTGGGCGGCGAGGCCTACATCCTGGAGCTGATGGGGCAGACGCTGTCGCTGGTGAGCTGGCAGCATCATGCGGGTATCGTACGGCGCGACTCGATGCTGCGCGAGATCATCGGTGCGACGAACCAGATCAACGCGCTCGCGTACAACGCCCCCACCGACACCAAAGAGGTCATCGAGCGCGCCGAGAGCATGCTGCTCTCGGTTACCGCCCGCGAGGTTCGCAGCTCCTATAAGCCGCTGACCGATTTTATGGTCGAAGCGTATAAGGAGGCCGAAGAGGTCTGCGCCGCCGGCGGCGTCTCACAGGGTGTCCCCACGGGATATCCGAGCCTCGACCGCATGCTGATGGGCTTCCGCGAAGGCCAGCTCGTCATCATCGGCGCGCGCCCCGCCGTCGGTAAGACCTCGTTCGCATTGAATCTCGCTTTGAATGCAGCCGCCGCCGGATACACCGTCGGCTTTTTCTCTCTTGAGATGTCCGGTAAGGAAATCGCGCAGCGTCTGATCTGCGCCCACGCCCAGGTCGATATGTCCCATTTCCGCACCGGTCGCATCTCCCCGCAAGAATGGGCGAATATCAACGAGGCCACGCAGGAGCTCTCGAAGCTCGATATCCTCATCGACGACACGCCCGGTACGACGGTGACGGAAATCCGCGCGAAGGCGCGCCGCATGCTGCACAACAAGGAGCGGGCCATCGTCATCCTCGACTACCTGCAGCTCGTGAGTCCTCCGGCGGGGCGTCGCGCGGAGAGCCGCGCGGTCGAGGTGTCCGAGATGAGCCGCGCCCTGAAGATCATGGCCAAAGAGCTCAGGATCCCGCTCATCTCCCTCTCGCAGCTCTCCCGTCAGGTCGAAAGCCGTACGGGAAAGCGCCCGCAGCTGTCCGACCTTCGAGAATCGGGCTCCATCGAGCAGGACGCCGACATCGTCATGTTCCTCGACCGATCGAGCTCAGAGCAGGAGGCGGCGCGCGACGACCGTCCGCCCGAGGGCATCACGCGAATCGTCCTGGCGAAGAACCGTTCCGGCCCGATTGGTGACGTGGACCTGGTGTTCCTGCCCTCTTCGACGAAGTTCTACGAGCTCAACGAACATGCGGACGAGCAGTGACGGCATTTGCCGAGCAAATAACGCAAATACCGTGTGATGGCCGCGGCGGGCGCCGCGCCGCCTATAATAGGAACGTTGGGGGGTATTCCTCCGTACATTCGATTCTTTTGAGGAGTTGTCATGACGTCGGCAGTGTTGGTCGGTACCCAGTGGGGCGATGAGGGCAAGGGCAAGATCTGCGACCTTATCGCGCCGGATTTCGACTGCGTCGTACGCTATCAGGGCGGTAACAACGCGGGCCACACCATCGTGGTGGGTGATAAGAAGTATGGTCTGCACCAGGTTCCCTCGGGCATCATGTATCCCGACTGCATCTCGGTGATCGGCAACGGCTGCGTGGTGAACCCCGTGGTCCTGCTGGAAGAGATCGACATGTTCGAGCATGACGGCATCTCGACCGCCAACCTGAAGGTTTCGGGCAACGCCCATGTGATCATGCCGTATCACATGGATCTCGACGGCGCCTTCGAGGAGTCGCTCGGCGCCGCGAACATCGGCACCACCAAGCGCGGCATCGGTCCGTGCTATCAGGATAAGATGGCGCGCATCGGCCTGCGCATGCAGGACCTGCTGGACGAGGCCGTGTTCCGCTCCAAGCTCGAGGTCGCCGTCGCCCGCGCCAACGCGCTGCTGGGCAAGGTCTACGGCAAGCCCACCTATACGGTGGAGCAGATTTGCGAGACCTACCTGCCTATGGCCGAGCGCCTGCGCCCCTACATCTGCGAGACGGGCATCTTGCTGAACGACCTCGTCGAGGCCGGCAAGTCGATCCTCTTCGAGGGAGCGCAGGCCACGCTGCTCGATATCGATCACGGCACCTATCCGTTCGTGACTTCGTCCAACTGCACGGCAGGCGGCGCCGTAACGGGTTCGGGAGTCGGCATGAAGAACGTCGACCGCGTGCTGGGCATCATGAAGGCCTACATCACGCGCGTGGGCTCCGGCCCCATGCCCACCGAGCTGCCCTATGAGGACGGTCCGGGTCACGTGCTCACCGAGGTGGGCGCCGAGTACGGCGTGACCACCGGCCGCCGTCGTCGCTGCGGATGGTTCGACGGCGTGATCGCGAACTACGCCGCCCGCGTCAACGGCCTCACCGATATCGCCCTCACCAAGCTCGACGTGCTGTCCGAGTTCGACACCATCAAGGTGTGCGTGGCGTACGAGGTCGACGGCGAGCGCTATACCACCGTGCCCGAGCACGAGGCTCGCTTCGCGAAGGCCGTTCCCGTGTATGAGGAGCTGCCCGGCTGGAAGTGCGATATCTCCGGTTGCCGCACGTTCGAGGAGCTTCCCCAGGAGGCGCGCGACTACGTGGCGTACATCGAAAAGCTTGCGAAGACCCGCATCTCGATCGTTGCGGTTGGTCCCGATCGCGAGCAGACCATCATGCGTAGCTGGTAGCCCACCTGCGGGATTCAGCTCGTCACAAGAACGAATCGAATCGGGTTCCACCTGAATCGGGTTCTACATGAGATTGTAAGTGCGCAGGTCCTACAGGGGCCTGCGCGTGTATGAGGAGGACGCATGAGCGCATCCGAGAACACCATCGATATCCTGCTGCTGGGAAGCGGCGGCCGCGAGCACGCCTTGGCGGCGAAGCTCGCCGACTCGCCCCGCTGCGGCAAGCTCTACATCGCTCCGGGCAACGGCGGCACGCTCGAGGTGGGGGAGAACGTCGCCCTGAACGAGGCCGACCCCGAGGCGGTCGCCGATTTCGCGCGCGAAACCGGGTGCGGCTTGGTGGTCATCGGCCCCGAGGCTCCGCTGGTGGCCGGCGTCGCGGATGCCGTGCGCGCCGCGGGCATCCCCTGCTTCGGCCCGGGTGCCGAGGGAGCGCAGCTCGAGGGTTCCAAGCTCTTCTCCAAGCAGCTCATGGCGCGCGCCGGCATCCCCACCGCTGCCTACGGGTCCTTTACCGATGAGGAGTCCGCGCTCGCCTACGTGCGCGAGCAGGGCGCTCCGGTGGTCGTCAAGGCGGACGGCCTCGCCGCGGGCAAGGGCGTCGTGGTGGCGCTCACGCTGGACGAGGCGCTGGATGCCGTGCATGAATGCTTCAACGGCGCGTTCGGCGATGCCGGCAGCACCGTGGTGATCGAGGAGATGCTCACCGGTCCCGAGTGCACGCTGCTGGCGTTCACCGACGGCAAGACCGTTCGTCCGATGGCGACCTCGCAGGATCACAAGCGCGCGCTCGAGGGCGACCTGGGTCCCAACACCGGCGGCATGGGCGTGTACAGCCCGGTGCCGATCGTGACCGACGACGAGCATGCCGCCATGTGCAAGATTCTCGACGAGACCATCGCCGAGGCGCAGCGCGAGGACATCGATTTCCGCGGCTGCCTGTACGGCGGCTTCATGCTGACCCCGGCGGGCCCCAAGGTCATCGAGTACAACGCCCGCTTCGGCGACCCGGAGACCGAGGTGCTGATCCCCCGCCTGAAGAGCGATCTGGTCGAGGTCATGCTCGCGTGCGCCGAGCAGCGCCTGGACGAGGTCGAGCTCGAGTGGCGTGACGAATGGGCCGTCTCCGTCGTGCTGACGAGCGCCGGGTACCCCGGGTCCTATGAGAAGGGCAAGGTCATCACCGGTATCGATGATGCGGCGGCCATGGAGAACGTGACGGTGTACCACGCCGGTACGGCCGTGAACGACGAGGGCGAGCTGGTGACCTCCGGTGGTCGCGTGCTCGACGTGACCGCGCTGGGCAAGACGTTCGAAGCTGCTCGCGACCTGGCATATGAGGCATGCGACAAGATCGCGTTCGAGGGCAAGACCCTTCGCCGCGATATCGGTCTGCGTGCGCTGCGCGGCCGCGACGCCTGGGATGCGTAGGAGCGTTCCAAACGCCGAGGTCCCGCAAGTGCGCCCGTATACGAATTAGATGAGCGAGACGCGCATCCCATGGTGAGAATCATGATGATGCGCGTCTTTTGCATCAGGAAGGAGCAAGGTATATGAGCAACGAGGAGTGCGAAGCAAGGGTCATCGACGGCGCCGATGAGCCTGCGGACGAGGAGACGATGCTGGTACTGGGTGACGAGGATCCCCGTGATGCCGAATTGCACGAGAAGATTCTTTCCGAGGAGATGGCGTATAAGGGGAAGATCCTGGATGTGCGCTCCCTCGATGTGGAGCTCCCCAACGGGCATCGCTCCAAGCGCGATATCGTGCGCCACCCGGGCGCCGCGGCTGTCGTGGCGCTGACGGATAGCGGCAAGATCGTGCTCGTTCGCCAATATCGCACCGCGCTCGACCGCGTGACGGTCGAGATTCCCGCCGGCAAGCTCGATCCGGGCGAGGATCCGCTGGAGTGCGCTAAGCGCGAGCTGCGCGAGGAGACGGGGTTCACGCCGCGCCGTATCCGCTATCTCACGACGATCGCGACGTCGTGCGGTTTCAGCGACGAGCTCATCCACATCTATTTCGCCACGCAGCTCGAGTTCGATGGCGCATCGCCCGATGACGACGAGTTCGTGAACGTCGATCTGGTGCCGCTATCCGAGCTGATCGACGCGGTGCTTGACGGAAAGATCGAGGACGCGAAGACCGTCGTGGGCGCGCTGGCCCTCGATGCGGTCTCGCATCGGCTGTAGCGGTCGAGTGCGTGCCGGCGCCGCGGCGTTTCCGTAAGGGGCTGGTCCTCGCTTCGCTGCGGGAAAGCCCCTTACGGAAACGCCGCGGCGCCGACCGATTCGGCCGTGCGGTCGATGCTCGGGGAGGATGGAGGGACCGAAGCGGGGACGGGGGAGCGCCCGGCTCGCTTCGCTCGCGGCGCCCGAAGCGGTGCGGTGGTGCCCGGCTCGCTTCGCTTGCGGCGCCCGAGGCGTCTTTGGGTTGTTGGTTGTATCGGGGAGAATGGACGGTATGTTTAAACGGTTTTTGTCATATTACGGCCCTGAGAAGGGCTTGTTTATAGCGGATACGCTTTGCGCGCTCACGTATGCGGGCATCGACCTGGCGTTTCCCATCATCCTTCGCGCGCTAACGGGCGGGTTGTTCACGCAGGGCGCAGCGGCGATCATGGATGGATTGCTGTTCTTGGGTATCGGGCTCGTGGTCATGTACCTGGTGCGCACGGCGTGCGTCTACTTCGTGTCCGCCCAGGGACACATCATGGGTGCGCGCATGGAGTCGCGGATGCGCGAGGACTTGTTCGACCAATACGAGCGCTTCAGCTTCGGCTACTTCGACGCCCATAGCTCGGGCGACATGATGAGCCGCGTCGTGAACGACCTGTTCGATATCTGCGAGGGGGCCCATCATCTCCCGGAGTGGATCATCATCTGCGGTATCAAGATCGTGGGCGCCCTGGTCATCCTGTTCACGATCTCCTCGTCGCTCGCCGCCGCGCTCACGCTGGTGACCGTGGTGTTCGCCGTCATCATGATCCGCCAGAACTTCCGCATGCGCGAGGTGTTCGCTGAGAACCGCACAAAGATCTCGGAGGTGAACTCCCAGCTCCAGGATTCGCTGGGCGGCATGCGCGTGGTGAAGTCGTTTGCAAACGAGGAGACCGAGCGCGCCAAGTTCCGCGCGGCAAACGACCGCTATCTCGAGTCCAAGGTGAACCAGTACCACGCGATGGGCGCCTATCAGGCGACGAGCGCCTGCATGACGGCCGTGCATTACCTGACGATCGTGCTGTTCGGCGGCTTTCTCGTGGCGAACAACCAGATGACGGCGGTGGACCTAGCGACCTTCGCGCTCTATATCAGCTTGTTCACCAGCCCCATCGAGACGCTGGTCAATTCGACGGAGACGTTCCAGAAGGCCATCGCCGGCTTCCGTCGCATGGACGAGGTCCTGGCGACGGCACCCGATATCCGGGACGCGCCGGATGCCCGCCCGCTCGAGGTTGGCGGCGGCGCGATCGAGTATCGCGACGTGTGCTTCTCCTATGCCGATGCGGACCTAAGCGAGCACGGAAAGAGCGAGCGCCCGGTTATCGACCGCCTGAACCTGAGCATCCGGCCCGGCGAGACCATCGCGCTGGTGGGCCCGTCCGGCGGCGGCAAGTCGACCACGTGCTCGCTGCTGCCGCGGTTCTACGACGTGTCGTCGGGGTCCATCACCATCGACGGGCAGGACATTCGAACGGTAACGCAGGAGAGTCTGCGCCGCTCCATCGGCCTGGTGCAGCAGGACGTGTACCTGTTCGACGGCACCCTGCGCGAGAACATCGCCTATGGTCGCCCCGGCGCGACGGACGATGAGATCATGGAGGCTGCTCGCAGGGCGAACATCCATGAATTCATCAGCAGCCTTCCCGAGGGCTACGACACGGTGGTTGGCGAGCGCGGCGGCCGCTTGTCGGGCGGTCAGAAGCAGCGCGTCGCCATCGCCCGCGTGTTCCTCAAGGACCCCGCGATCCTCATCCTGGATGAGGCGACGTCGGCGCTCGACAACGAGAGCGAGGGCGCGGTGCAGGAGTCGCTCGAGCGCCTCGCCGCCGACCGCACCACGATCATCATCGCGCATCGCTTGTCGACCATTAAGAACGCCGACGAGATCGCGACGGTGGAACGTGGCAAGGTCGTGGAGCGCGGGACGCACGATGAGCTTCTCGCTCGCGGCGGCACCTACGCCCGTTACTATCGAATGCAGTTCGAAGGCGTGCGCGCGATCGATGTGTAGCGCGATCAGCCCGTCAAGGCGTATGCGCGCCCTGCGCGCGGCGCAACCAACCCGTTAGGCAGATTATGGCGAAGAAGCCCCCCCTCACCTCAGAAGAAGTCGTCGAGCTCTTCTCCGAGCTGGATGAATCCGGTGTGCTCGACCCCGATCGGAAGAAAGACCGCGCGAAGCGTCGCTCCCTGTTCGCCCGCGCCCGTAAAAACGGCGGGGACGAGGCGGTCTCCGCGTTGGTCGAGGATGGGAAGAAGTCGCGCCGCGCCCGCCGCGCCGCGATCGATCCCTTGTCCGAGCAGGACCCTTCTGGCTCCCAGGTGGGCAAAACCATCTCGCGCACCGGCGCCCTGGTGATCGTCGGCGCCTTGCTGTTCGTGCTGGGCATGCAGGTCGTCTACGGCGTGAACCGCCGCCTCAACACGGCGAACCTCTCCGAGAACGTCGACCGCTTCACGGTCGAGCACGCCATGGAGAGCGGTGTGGAGTGGGGTAACGGATTCACGCAGTTTCCCGCGACGTTCAGCGTGGACGAGGCGGACGAGCGCAGCGGGGTCGTCGAGGTCACGGTGGTCGACACCGATTCGGCCAACGAGCTCGAGTTGCTCTCGAACTCGCAGATCCAGGCGGCGGCGTTGGCGACGAACGCCCTGCTCAACGAGAAGATCGACCGCGTGGTGTACAACGTGTGCGCGCTGGTGAACCGCGATGGCTCCTACGCGCACGACCGGCTGTTCGGCTTTATCCCGGCATCGGGCACCCGCAAGACCATCCTGACGTTTATCTGGACGAAGGAGTCGTCCCAGTACTCGAACTACATCGACTGGAAGCTTAAGATCGTCGGTATGGACGACAGCACCACGGGGAAGATCCAGGAGCAGGTGAACTCGGTAAGCAGTCTGATCGAGAACGACGGCATCACGCAGAATGAGGTTAACGAGGAGCGCTTCGAGATGCAGCGGGAGCACCTGCTGCATGGCTCGGAAATCTTCCGCGGCGGCCCGCGCGAGAAGAGTCTCGAGGAAGTGCTAGCCTCCGAGAAGAAGAGTTAGCGGACTGCGACAACCGCTTTGCTTAAGAGACCGCCTCCCGTATCCCCGCGCTGTACGCGCCCAGGGATTCGGGAGGCGGTTTTGCCATGCAAAGAGCCGGGTGCGGGGACCACGGCGAGGCCGGGCGGCGGATCGCCGTGCGGCGGGTTTACGCGAGCAGCGATGCCACCTTGCCCAGGGTGGGCTCGAACGAGACGCCGCGAACCTCGAAATCGGGCTGCTCCTTCGTGATGCGCATGGCATCGCGCACCAGGTCGCCGGCGAAGACGACGGCGTCATGCAGCGTATGGCCGGAATAGAGCGCGGCGGTGAGCCCGCTGGCGAACAGGTCGCCCGTACCGTGCAGCATGTAGGGGAGCAGCTCGCTGGTAACCTCCTGGATCGCTCCTCCGTCGATGGAGGCGTCGGCGAGGTAGTTCCTGATGATGCTCTCTCCCTGATGGACGATGCCCTTGATAACGACCGTCTTGGCTCCCATCTCGATCAGCGCGTCCACGTTGCGCTGGACGAACGCCTCGTCGACATCCTGCCCTTCATAGGGGATGCCCGTGAGGATGGATGCCTCGGTGAGGTTGGGGGTGAGGACGTCCGCGCCGTCCACGAGGTGCGCCATGGCCTGGCATAGCTCATCGGTATAGGTGGGGTACTTGATGCCGCCGTCTCCCATGACGGGGTCGACGATACGGAGTGCCTGCGGGTACTCGCGATAGAGGCGCTGGATGACCGCTACCTGCTCTGCGGAGCCCAGGAAGCCCGAGTAGATGCCGTCGAGCTCGATGCCCTCCTGCTGCCAGGCGTCGAGGTACTCGCCGAGCATGTCGGTGGTGTCATGCATGTAGAACACGGGGAATTTGGTGTGGGCCGAGAACAGGGCCGTGGGCACGGGGCACACGTCGATTCCCGCAGCCGACAAGACGGGGATGGCGACGCCGAGCGAGCACTTCCCGTAGCCACACATGTCGTGCACGGCGGCGACGCGCGGTATGTACGATCCGCTGCGCTCGTAGAGGGCTGATGAATTGGTGCTGGGGGTGAGGGTAGACATAGCGATGCCTTCTTTCTTCCGCGGACTTATGGACCAGCGTACGAGTACCCAGCATAGTGCTTTTGACGAAAAATGCGAGCATGAAACACGGGCGAAACGTCCCGGGGACCGCGTCGTCGGAGGGGCTGGCGCCGCATGCCCGGTACGGGGCGCGCGAATGGCAATCCCCAGAGAATGGCCACAGGCTATGAATAAAAACAGCCAATATCAATCAATTGATGAATATTGTTGCTTCTGCATACCAAATGGTGAAGTTTGGTCTACAATACCACGAGCCAAATGGACCTTTAAGCCGGTACCGAGAGACCGAAAAGGAGATGCGAATGAAGGCGAATCAAGGCAGGGGCAGCGCCCTTGCAAACGCCATGCTGGCTGCAACCAGCAAGGGCGAGACGTGCCCGGCGGTGCTCATGCTCGACGATGGAACGATGTTCTACGGCAGGGGTTGCGGCGCGCGCGGCACGGCGATCGGCGAGGTGTGTTTCAACACGTCGCTCGAGGGATATTTCGAGGTGCTCACCGATCCCTCGTATGCAGGTCAGATCGTGACCATGACCTATCCTCAAATTGGAAATTACGGAATCGACGAAGCCGATGCGCAGCTCTCGTGCGCGCCCGGGTCTTCTCCCGCGCCGGCTCTGCGCGCGATGGTGGTGCGCGATATGTGCCGCACGCCGTCGAACTGGCGCTCGGCGACGAGCCTGCCCGCCTACCTGGAGCGCCGCGGCGTCGTGGCGATCGAGGGAATCGATACGCGCGCCCTGGTGCGTCATCTGCGCGAGACGGGTGCGCAGAAGGGCATCGTGTCCACCGAGCTCGCCTCCGCGACGGAGCTCCGCGCCGCACTCGACGCCGCTCCCGGCCTCGTGGGGCAGAACCTGGTCGAGACCGTGAGCTGCGATGCAGGATACGCGCTCGACGCGCCTTCGCTCTCCTCCTCGAGGGCGTTCGGCATGGCGCCGGCTGCGCCCGTACGCCATCGCGTCGCGGTGTACGACTGCGGCGTGAAGCGCGGCATCCTCGAGGGGCTCGTCCAGGCGGGCTGCGAGCTCGAGGTCGTGCCGTGGGACGCGCCGGCGGAGCAGGTGCTCGCCACCGAGCCCGACGGCGTCTTCCTGTCCAACGGCCCCGGCGACCCCGATGCGGTCGAAGCCACCTATAAGCAGGTCGAGCGCCTGCTCGGTCGCGTGCCGGTGTTCGGCATCTGCCTCGGGCATCAGATGATCAGCCTCGCGGCGGGCGCCCAGATCGAGAAGCTCAAGTTCGGCCATCACGGCGGCAACCAGCCCGTGATGAACCTGCTCACGCGCCGTGTCGAGATCACGGCGCAGAACCACGGCTTCGGCCTGGTCTTCCCCAGCCTGGGCGCGCTCGTGCCCGAGCTCTCCGACGGCGTCGCCGAGCATCCTGCTGACGGCGACCTGCGCTTCTGGGTGCGCCGCGGCGTAGCGCCGGTTGTCGAGAACGAGCGGTTCGGCCGCATTCGTCTCACCCATGTGAACCTGAACGACGGCACCGCCGAGGGCATCCAGCTGCTCGACGTCCCCGCGTTCAGCGTGCAGTACCACCCCGAGGCGGCTCCCGGTCCAACCGACGCCCACTACCTGTTCACGGCGTTCACGCGCCTGATGAACGGTGACGAAGACTATCTGGATATCGATATCGCCGCCGACCGCCTGGCCGGCTGGAAGTTCGCCGAGGAGGGCCAACATGCCTAAACGTACGGATATCAGCAAGATTCTCGTCATCGGGTCCGGCCCCATCGTCATTGGCCAGGCGTGCGAGTTCGACTATTCGGGCGCGCAGGCGTGCAAGGTGCTGAAGGAGGACGGCTACGAGGTCGTGCTCGTCAATTCGAACCCCGCCACCATCATGACCGACCCCGACCTCGCGGACCGCACCTACGTCGAGCCCATCACCCCGTCGTTCATCGAGCGCATCATCGAGAAGGAGCGCCCCGACGCGCTGCTGCCCACGCTGGGCGGGCAGACCGGCCTGAACGCGGCGGTCGACCTGGCGAAGGCGGGCGTGCTCGAGCGCTGCGGCGTCGAGATGATCGGCTGCGATCTCGCTGCCATCGAGCGCGGCGAGGACCGTAAGCTCTTCAACGAGGCCATGGCCGAGATCGGCCTCGAGGTCGCCCGCTCCGGCTACGCGTACTCCATCGAGGACGCGCTGGCGATCGCGGAGCGCGTGGGGTATCCGTGCGTGCTGCGCCCCAGCTTCACCCTGGGCGGCGCGGGCGGCGGCATCGCCCGTACATCCGAGGAGCTCGTCGAGATCGTGCGCCAGGGCCTCGAGCTATCGCCGGCAAGCGAGGTGCTGGTCGAGGAGTCCATCATCGGGTGGAAAGAGTACGAGATGGAGGTCATGCGCGACCACGCCGGCAACGGCATCATTGTGTGCTCGATCGAGAACCTCGACCCCATGGGCGTGCACACGGGCGATTCCATCACGGTCGCTCCGGCGCAGACCCTGTCCGACCTGGAATACCAGCGCATGCGCGTGGCATCGCTCGCCATCCTGGAGAAGGTGGGCGTAGAGACCGGCGGCTCCAACGTGCAGTTCGCCGTCAACCCCGAGAACGGGCGCCTCATCGTCATCGAGATGAACCCGCGCGTGAGCCGCAGCTCCGCGCTCGCGTCCAAGGCTACGGGATTCCCGATCGCCAAGGCCGCGGCCCGTCTGGCCGTGGGGTACACGCTGGACGAGATCACCAACGACATCACGAAGGCGACGCCCGCGTGCTTCGAGCCGTCGATCGACTACTGTGTGGTCAAGGCCCCGCGGTTCGCGTTCGAGAAGTTCAAGGGCACCGACACCACGCTGTCCACGCGCATGAAGGCGGTGGGCGAGGTGATGGCGATCGGCCGCACCTTCGAGGAGGCGTTCGGCAAGGCGATGCGCTCGTTGGAGGACGGTCACGTCGGCTTGCTCGCTGCCGGCCGCGACGACCTCTCGAAGCTCGCCGACGACGAGGTCGAGCGCCGTGCCGCGACGCCCGCGGAGCATCGCGTCTTCTTCGTGGCCGAGGCGCTGCGCCGCGGCTGGGGCGTGGACCGCGTGCACGAGCTGACGCATATCGACCCCTGGTACCTGGCGCGCATCGCCGACATGATGGCCGTGCGCGAGGCGGTGCGCGGCCTGCGCGTCGAGGATATCGATGCCGACGCCATGCGCCTGCTCAAGCAATACGGCGCGAGCGACGCCGAGATCGCGCTGCTCACGGGGAGCGACGAGCGCTTCGTGCGCGCCTACCGCAAGGGCCTGGGCGTGCTCCCCAGCATGAAGACGGTGGATACCTGCGCGGCTGAGTTCTCGAGCGAGACCCAGTACCACTACAAGACCTACGAGAACCTCATGCGCGCCGGCGAGGACGCCCGCCGCTCGGTCGCGGGCGACGAGGTGGCGGCGTGCTCCAAGCCCAAGGCCATGATCTTGGGCGCGGGCCCCAACCGCATCGGCCAGGGTATCGAGTTCGATTACTGCTGCGTGCACGCGAGCTACGCGCTGGCCGCGCAGGGCTTCGAGACCATCATGGTGAACTGCAACCCCGAGACCGTGTCCACCGACTACGACACGAGCGATCGCCTTTATTTCGAGCCGCTCACCTACGAGGACGTCATGGACGTCATCGATGTGGAGCGCCCCGACGGCGTGGTGGTGACGCTCGGCGGCCAGACGCCGCTCAAGCTCGCGCGTATGCTGAAAGAGGCCGGCGTGCACATCATGGGTACGCAGCCCGATGCCATCGACCTGGCCGAGGACCGCGAGCGCTTCAGCGCCGTCCTCGACCGGCTGGGCATCATGTATCCCCCCGCGGGCATGGCGACCTCGTTCGAGGAGGCCGAGGCGGTGGCGGCGCGCATCGGTTACCCGCTGCTCGTCCGTCCGAGCTACGTGCTTGGCGGCCGCGGCATGATGATCGCCTACGATGCCGAGCACCTGCGCGACTATATGGCGGAGGCAGCCCGCGTCTCGCCGGATTACCCCGTCTACCTCGATCGATTCCTGGAGGGCGCGATCGAGAGCGATGTCGACGCGCTCTGCGACGGCGATGAGGTCTACATCGGCGGCATCCTCGAGCACATCGAGGAGGCGGGCATCCATTCCGGCGACTCCGCGACGTGCATCCCGCCGTTCTCGTTCTCCGAGTCGCTCCAGGCGAAGCTGCGCGACACGACCCGCCGCATCGCCCTCGCGCTCGGCGTGCGCGGCCTGGTGAACGTGCAGTACGCCATCAAGGGCGAGACGATCTACGTGATCGAGGCCAATCCGCGCGCGAGTCGCACGGTGCCCTTTATCTCGAAGGCCACGGGCGTTCCGCTGGCCAAGATGGCGGCGCGCATCATGGTCGGCGAGAAGATCGCCGACCTCGGGCTGCCGAGCGACGAGCGCGCGCTGGATTGGTTCTGCATGAAGGAGGCTGTGATGCCCTGGGGCCGGTTCCCGGGTGCCGAGGTCGTCTTGGGTCCCGAGATGAAGTCGACCGGCGAGGTCATGGGCATCGCGAGCAGCTACCCGCAGGCGTATGCGAAGACGCAGCTCGCGATCGACTACGAGCTTCCGTCGCCCGAGGACGGCAAGGTCTTCATCTCGGTGTGCGATCGCGATAAGCGGCACATCCTGTCCGTCGCGCGCATCCTGCATTACCTGGGGTTCGAGATCTGCTCGACGGAAGGCACGGCTCGCGTGCTGCGCGGCGGAAACGTGAAGTGCGAGGTGGTCGAGAAAGTGAGCGGTCCGCGCGACGGCGCCCGTCCCAACGTGCTCGACCTGGTGGCGAACGGTAAGATCGCCTTCATGATCAACATCCCCTACGGCCAGGGGTCGCGCGGCGATGGATATACGCTGCGCACCGAGGCCGTTCGCCGCGGGGTGACCTGTGTGACGGCCCTTTCGGCCGCGAATGCGTTCGTCGCCGCGCTCGAGGCGGAGCGCGATGCCCGTTCCGGTGCCGACGAGGCGGACGGCATGCGCGTGATCGCCCTGCAGGACCTGGCGTAGAGCTGCGAGCGGGCCCGCCGCGGACGGCGTGACGGCAGCCGGCGTGGTGACAACCGTCGCGACGACAATCCGAACAGCGGGCAAGCCTCCCGTTTCTCATATGAGAAACGGGAGGCTTTTGCATGCCAACGGGCCTTCGGCTCCGTCGTGAAATGCTACCCAGGCAACGCGTATGCTTATGGAACGCTCTATCGCTGACGGCGTTCGGAAGGTATACGCACAAATCGCGTAACATATTTCTGTAAGGTGCTCGGCCGGTGCGGGGCCGGGCCTTGCCGCCGCTACGGGGCCGGGTGTTCGGCAGCCGCGGCGCCGGGTGTTCCGCCGTCGCGTGGCCGCGCGTTCGGCAGCCGCGGGGTCGATGCGGGTGGGCGTCCGGATACAGCGCGCGCATCGATGCATCGGCGCGCGAATTCATGGCGAAGCATCTAGCTGGGAGAACGATGCGGCGTTTTCAATAATAATCTCGCACACATGTTAGGAATCTTGTGATATAGGACGATACCAGTTTACAAAACAATAGGTAAACAAGATGCAGTAGTTACCTGGTTGTAACCAGCAACAATGCCGTTTAGCGAAAAATGGATACCGTTCGCGGCGCATAGGATGCCGCTCACCGAAGGGTTTTTCTATTTCCCATTATTCTGAAAGGGTTAATCAATGGGGGGTGGACCATCTCGTCGCACGGATTGTTTCGAGATGAACGCCTACGGACGTTGGCCCTCCTGGAAAGAAAGGAGGTGCGAATGAAGAGAGGCAGATTTGCAGTAGCCGCGGCCGTTGCTATGGTTGGCGCGCTTGGTTTCTCGGCTCCCGTATTTGCTGCGGGTTCCGGTTACGGTGCGGTGACCGTTAAGCAGGGTGGCGATAGCATCACCATCGGCAACGGCGCTCTTTCTCGTACATTCAGCACTGCCGGGAACAAACTGAAGACGACCGAGATCAACAACATGCTCGGCGGTTCCAAGTTTGCTCCGCAAGACGGTTCCGAGGAGTTCTACATCGAGCAGCTCGCCGAGAGCACGCGTGTAGAGCCCGATAAGGCGCTTACGAGCGTCAAGCCCCAGGGTGGCGCCGTTTCGCGCGCCACGGTCGAGGTTTCCTCGACGATGCAGGAGGAGGGCAATGCCGCGGCGAACGCCATCGACGGCAATCCTGCTACGTATTGGTGCTCCGTCGATACCGCCGGCGGCCAGTGGCTGGTCGTCAACTTCGGCGGCGAGAAGACGGTCAAGTCCTTCGAGTACACGCCGCGCGTCGCAAACGGCAATAACTGGGATTGCACCGGCCGTATCAAGAAGTACGTCCTGGAGTACAAGAAGGGCGACCAGTGGGTCGAGGCCTCCGAGGGCGATTTCAACGCAACCGGCAAGACCACGGTCGAGCTCAAGGATGCTGTCAAGACCACCGCGTTGCGCCTGAAGGCAACCGAGTCTTATCACTGGAGCTCCGACAAGGTCAACACGGCAATTAACGTTGCCGAGTTCGATGCGAAGAACGCTGCTGGCGAGAGCGTTCTGACCTCCACGGCTGCCGCCAACTGGACCGCCGAGGCCAATTCCGTGCAGAACGGCGATGGCGACGGTGCCGCTGCGCTGATCGACGGCAATTTCGACACGTACTTCCATTCTCGTTACAACGAGAACGGTACTGGCGACCAGAGCAAGATGCCGGTCGATATCACCATTGACCGCGGCCAGGGCGCAAGCTCCTCCTTCCAGACGGTGGGCTATGCCGGCCGCAAGGGCGCCGCGTCCTCGAACGGCAACGTCAAGAAGTTCGAGCTCTACGTCTCCAACGACAAGGCCAAGCTCTATGAAGCCGCCAACAAGAAGGGCTCCTTCAAGGTCGACTACGCCGGTGCATACGACGGACAGACCCCCAAGATGATCTACTTCGGCCTTAACGAGGCTCAGAATGGTCGCTATGTTGGTTTCCGCGTCACCGAGGGCGCAAACGGCAACTTCGCTGCGGGCTCCGAGATCGATCTGTATGCCGAGAAGTTCACGTCGGTTCCCGAGGGCGAGGCAAAGGGCTTTGTTTCCAGCAAGCTCGAGCTGCAGAAGACCGAGGTCTCCGATACCGCCGACAAGCCGGGCAAGATGATCACCTTCACCTTTGCTCCCGCCCAGTTCGGCAATGGCAACGGTACCGTGGTGGAGAAGGTCGTCATGTACGACGGCGACCACTTCATGCGCAAGTTCCTCGAGGTGAAGCTTGAGGACAAGACCGCTCGCATCAACTTCATCGACGGCGAGCACCTTGTTACCAAGGAAGGCGACAAGACCTGGTCTATCCCCAAGAACTCCGGCGTTGTAGCCATGGATGCTGCCAAGGCGACGCTTGGCCAGCCCATCTACATCAACGGCATGTTCGTTGGTTCCGAGTTCCCCGAGACCGATACCCAGATCGCGGACGGCCTGGGCCGCTCCCGCTACTGGACCGGTAAGAATTTCGAGGACTTCAAGCGCGATAACCAGCTCACCACCGATGGCAAGTACGTCTCCTGGCAGACGGTGTGCGGCGCCACGCACTCCGATGGTTCCGATATGAACCTCATCCAGAGCGACTTCTTCGCCTATATCACGAGCATCTCCAAGCCGAGCGAGTTCCGCATCCAGTACAACTCCTGGTTCGACAACATGATGTTCATCGACGACGAGAACATCATCGAGTCCTTCCAGGCGGTGGACAAGCACCTGTCCGAGACGGGCGTGCGTCCGCTGGAGTCCTATGTCGTGGACGACGGCTGGAACCAGTACCGTCAGACCGAGAGCCAGTACACCTCTGGCGACGACCTGCGCCGCAACGGCCCCCTCGGCGGCAAGCTCGGCGTGAACACCGAAGGCTTCTGGCAGTTCAACAACAAGTTCCCCGAGGGCCTTACGCCCTCCTCCGAGCTCGTGAACAAGCTTGGCTCCAACTTCGGCGTGTGGATCGGCCCGCGTGGTGGTTATAACTACAACGGCAACCTGGCTAACATCATCCAGGCTGCGGGCAAGGGCTCCGCGGCCGGTGGCTCCATCGACGTTGCCGACCAGCGCTATGTCGACAACTTCAGCGACATGGCCGTGAAGTGGATGGAGGACTACGGCGTCAACTACTGGAAGTGGGACGGCTTCGCCGACGGCGGCCAGTACGGCACCTTTGCTTCCGGTGACGGCGTTGTGGGCTACGACGAGAACCATCATCATATGTACGGTGGCCCCCATGGCTACTTCCATGCCACCGACCTGTGGGAGAAGTGGATCGTCCTGTTCGAGCGCGTGTGGGATACCGCCGACGCCGAGAGCATCGAGGACCTGTGGATCTCGCTGACCTGCTATGTGAACCCGAGCCCCTGGTTCCTGCAGTGGTCCAACTCCGTGTGGCTGCAGTGCGTTGCCGACCGCGGCGAGCGTTGGAATTCCGTCCTGAACAACAAGATGGACAACATGCTCACCTATCGCGACGGCTGCTACTACGACTTCGTGGAGAAGCACGAGTTCCAGTTCCCGCTGGCGAACGTGTACAACCACGATCCCATCTACGGCAAAGAGGGCACCGGCATCACCGCCGCCTCTATGAATGGCGAGCAGTTCCGCAACTACATGTTCATGCAGGGTACGCGCGGCACCGCGTTCTGGGAGCTTTACTACTCCGATTCGCTGTTCGATGAGGAGAAGTACCTCATCAACGCCGACTTCCTCGCATGGGAGGAGGGCAACTTCGACATGCTTCGCAACGCGAAGATGATCGGAGGCAACCCCGACACCACCGCTACGCTCGATGGCGGCGTGAGCCAGGCTGCCGGCACGCAGGATGCATACGGCTTTGCCGGCTTCAACATCGAGGGCACCGAGGGCATCATCTCGATGCGCAACCCGTCTGCCCAGAACAAGACCATCTCCTTCAAGCTGGACGATGCCATTGGTGCGAAGGCCAAGGGCACCTGGCACAAGGCGATCGATCACTCCTATACCGCCAACGGCGACGCCATCGCGGAGTCTGCTGACTCTTTTGCCGCTGGCTCCACCGTCGAGGTGACCCTCAAGCCGGGCGAGGTTCAGATCTGGCACCTCAGCCAGAAGGCTGACAAGACCGCTCCCGTGCTGTCGAACATCTCCGTTGAGAACAGCACGACCGTTCGCGTTCAGGCTTCCGAGCACGTTGCCGGCGCGGGCTTCGAGGTGACCGTCGACGGCAAGAAGGTCGAGCTGGGCAAGGACGCTGTCAAGGCCTATGCCGACCTGAAGACCTTCGATATCACGCTGCCCGAGGCCATGTCCGACGACGCGACCGTTGAGGTCAAGGCTACCGCCGGCACCGACTCGGTGAACAACAAGCTCGAGGGCTCCGTCGACGCCAAGCACTACACCGACGGCGTTGTTGTCGACGACGAGCAGGTTGCTGCTCAGGACGAGCTCTCCTCTGCCGACCGCAGCATCGAGGGCGACAATGGCTTTGCCGTGACCGCCACGGTCGACGGTGCGCTGAAGAACACCACCGTCCTGTCCCAGGGCGATCAGTGGTCCCTGTCCGTGAACGCCGAGGGCAAGGCCGTCTTCACCGTTGCGGGCGTATCCGCCACGGCTGACGTTGCGCTTGCCGAGGGCGACAACGTCATCACCGGTGTTCGCGAGAACAACGGCATGGTGAAGATCTACGTCGATGGCGAGATCTCTGGTTCCGACTACAACGCCGAGAAGGCCTTCGTTTCCATGAAGGCTGACAAGGTTGTTGCCGGCGCCGCCGCAACCGACGTGGTTGTGTACAACAAGTCTCTGGGCTACGACGAGGTTCCCGCCTCGCCGCTGGCTGAGCTCATTGCCAAGATCGAGTCGGAGAAGAGCCTCTTCACCGAGGAGTCTTGGAGCGCTGCCGGTATGGACGCCCTGCTCGAGGCGGGCAAGACGGCCCTTGAGGGCACGGACGCTGCCGCTAAGGCCGAGGCATACGACAACCTGCTCGAGGCCTACGGCAAGCTCATTCCGCGCACGGTTATGAACCTCGCTAACGGTGCCGAGCTCTCCGCCGCCTGGGTCGATGGCGCCACCGATACCCCGGCTACCAACAGCGGCAGGCCGCTGTCCGTTGCCACCGACGGCAGGATTGATACCGGCAGCTACGCCATCTTCGGTAACGACAACAAGGCCGCCGGCTCCTACATGGAGCTCGACCTTGGCGAGACGTGCCGCATCGACGCCGTGAACCTGTGGCGCTATTGGCAGGATAGCCGCACCTACAACGGCACCGCCGTCGTGGTTGCAAATAAGGCGGACTTCTCCGACGCCCAGGTTCTCTACTACTCTGGCGACCAGGACCTGTACGGCCTTGGCGAGGGCAAGCTTACGGGCGACGCCCTGTATGCCGAGTCTTCCAACGGCAAGGTGCTCTACGGCGACGCCGAGGGCGATAAGCCCGTGAAGGCTCGCTACATGCGCCTGTATGGCCATGGCGTTAAGGACGGCGGCAAGGAGAACCACATCGTGGAGCTCCAGGTTATGGGCGCCCGCCTCTCCGCCGATCCGTATGATCTGGCCGGCCTGAAGGCTCTCATCGCCCAGGCCGAGACCGCGCTGGAGAACAAGGACGACTACACGTCCGACTCCATCGAGGATCTGAAGGCCCCGCTGGCTGCTGCCAAGGAGGTCGTGGCAACCATCGAGGGCGGCGCGACCGACAAGCCCATGAGCTATGTCATCAACGCTCGCGAGGCGCTGAAGGCTGCCATCGACGCACTCGAGCTCGTCAAGCCCGATCCCCAGCCGGTTGAGTACACCGTGACCTTTGACTACGGTTACGAGGGTATGGAGACCGCAACGGTGAAGGTCCTCGAGGGCCAGAAGGTTGCCAAGCCCGACGATCCCACCCGCGAAGGCTACGTCTTCAGGGGTTGGTTCAACGGTGACGCGGCGTACGATTTCGATGCCGCTGTAAAGGGCGACCTGGTTCTTACCGCCACGTGGGAGAAGGCCCAGGATCCGGGCACCAACCCGGACAAGCCCGGCGAGAAGCCGGATGTCAAGCCCGAGAACCCCTCGGACAAGCCGACTGACCAGGGCGACAAGCCCTCTGGCAAGCCGGGTTCGAACGGCTCGCTCGTTCAGACGGGCGATCCCTCGATGATCGCGCTCGCGGCTGCGTCCCTTGCCGGTGTTGCCGCGCTTGGCGCCGGTGCTGTTGTGAAGCGCCGCCGCTAGTGCTTTGATTGAAGGGTGGGGAGCCTTGGCTTCCCACCCGTGCGAGGCGTCCTTCGATGGGGGCCTTGATCTGGCGACATAATCACCCTCTCGCATGTGATGAGGGCCTCCATCCGAGGGTGCCTCGCACGGAAGCTCCCCGCATCTGTCTTTTAGGAGATCGATGTGGGGAGCTTTTTTATGTACGCGATATCGAAGGGGTCGCCCTGGGTGGTTCTGTGTAGTCGTTACCTGTTTTAAAACTTAATACCAGTTTACAAAAGATAAGGTTAATGCTTCGAACACATTATCTGGTACATACCAGTTGAAGACCGTTCACAGCGGAAAAGGGGCCGCCTGCAGGGCTCCTGGCCGTTTGCCGAAGGGTTGATGGAACGACTTGGTACTGTTGAGATGTCTTTATAGGTTGGGGGCTTATGCCGAAAGGCGCTGGGGGTGCATGAACCCATGCTCGAGCCTCCACAGGAGAAGGGAGGTGCGAATGAAACGGTGCACATTTATGTCGGTTGCAGCAACCGCTGCCATGGTCGGTATCCTCGGCTTCTCTACCCCCCCCGCGTTTGCGGCGTCCGGGTACGGCAATGTTGAAGTGAAGACCGACGCTGACAAGAGCATCACCATCGGCAACGATGCATTCGCCCGAACGTTCAGCTTCAAGGATGGAAAGCTGAAGACGACGCTCATCGACAACAAGCTGGGTAAGACCCAGTTTGTTCCGGGGGCACAATCCGAGGAATTCCTCATTGAGGGTATGTTCGAGGCCGCGCGTCAGGAGCCTGCGGAGGGCTTCCTGCACAGCGTGAAATCTGGCGCTGGTGCCACCGTTAACGTTACGGTGAGTGCCTCGAGCGTTGACAGCGGCGAGCAGGCGCTTGCCGACAAGGCGATAGACGGCAAGAATGACACCTATTGGGCATCGACTGAGACCGCCAATAAGGACATTTGGTTCGAGATTGACTTCGGTGCCAACCGCTCCTTCAAGTCGTTTAGCTATGTCCCTCGTTACGACGGGTCCGCTCACTATCATTGCACGGGCCAGATCTGGAACTATAAGATCCAGAAGTGGGACGGCAAGGCCTGGGTCGATGCCTACGAAGGCGAATTTAAAAAGGGTAAAGAGGATGGAAAGCAGGACGTTACCCTTCCCTCCATTATTACCGCTCAGAAGATTCGCATTGCAGTAACGGACTCTTACCATTGGCAGAGTGATAAGGGCGACACCTCGATGAACGGCAAGTTTGCCAACATCGCGGAGATTGACTTCTTCGATGAGTCTGGTAAATCCATAGTTCATCCCGAGGCTGTCGAAGCCGGCGAGTGGTCCATCACGACCAACTCCGATAAGGGTTCTGGCGACGGCCAGGGCATCAAGGCTCTCATCGACGGCAATCTGAACTCCTACTGGCATTGCAACTATGAAAATGGCCAGCCGGTGAACATGCCCGCGACGATCACGATCGATCGCGGCGACGCTCAGAAGGACGTTGCGTTCCAGACGGTCGGCTATGCAGGCCGCAAAGAGGGCGCTTCCACCAACGGCAACTTCAAGAAGTACGCTGTGTACGCCTCCAATACCAAGGAAGGCCTGTTCGACGAGAAGAACCTCAAGGACACTTGCGAGGTTAGCTACGCTGGCGCCTATGCCAACGGTAGCCACAAGATGGTCTACTGCGGTCTTGATGAGGCTGTGACCGGTCGTTACGTGGGCATCAAGGTTCTCGATGGCAACGGTGGTTTCGCCGCCGGCGCCGAGCTCGATCTCTTCAAGGAGAAGTTCGACTCCGTACCCGAGACCAGCGGCGGCATCTTGAAGGCTTCTGCCATGAAGCTCGCCGGCGATCCCGTTGTGATGGACACCACCGCCACAATCCAGGACGTTGAGAAGACTGGTAAGCTCATCACCTTTGCATTTGAGCCCGCTAAGTTCGGTGAGGGTAACGCTACGGTTGAGCTCAAGGCCGTTATGTACAACGGCGACCATTTCATGCGCAAGTGGATCGAGGTTAAGTCTGAGGATCAGGATATTCGCCTGAAGTATATCGATGGCGAGCATCTTGACCTGAGCGGTGTCGATGACACTCAGCAGTGGACCATTCCGACGAACGCCGGCGGCGTCGTTGAGATGGACATGGAGAAGTCGATTCTGGGCCAGCCGTTCTATGCCAACGGCATGTTCTTCGGTTCCGAGTTCCCCGTTGCCGATACGCAGATCGTGAGCGATACCGGTCGTGCGCGCTATTGGTCTGGCAAGAACTTCAAGGATTTCGCACGTGATGACGCTGCAACCTATACCGGCCTGAACGATGAAGGCGAGTACGTCTCCTGGCAGACGGTGAGCGGCGCGACCCATGCGAACACCCTCGACCTCAACCTTATCCAGACGGACTTCTACGCCTACATCACCAGCATCTCCGAGCCCAGCGAGTTCCGTATCCAGTACAACTCCTGGTTCGACAATATGATGCGCATCAACAACGAGAACATTGTTAAGTCGTTCTACGACATCGATAAGAACTTCTCTGAGACCGGCGTTCGCCCGATCGAGAACTACGTTGTTGACGATGGCTGGAATCTGTATCGCAAGACTGCGGGTACGATGAGCTCGCAGATTGATATTGAGCGCAATGGCCCGGTTACCGATGTAAACACCGCCGGATTCTGGCAGATCAACAATAAGTTCGGTGGCAACCTGAACGAGTCCTCCAGTCTTGTGAAGAAGCTCGGCTCGAGCTTCGGCGTGTGGATCGGCCCGCGTGGTGGTTACAACTACTTCAGTACGCTTGCCGATATTATCGCCGAGGCCGGCAATGGTTCGAAATCGGGTGGTTCCATCGACGTCGCCGATACTCGCTACGTGAAGAAGTTCGAGGAGTTCGCCATCGATATGATGGAGGACTACGGCGTGAGCTATTGGAAGTGGGACGGCTTCATTAACCGTGGTCAGTTTGGCGACTTCGCTACGGGCGAGAACGTCGCTGGTTACGATGCGGCCCATCAGCATATGTATGGTGGTCCCAACGGCTACTTCCATGTGACCGACATGTGGGAGAAGTGGTGCCTGCTGCTCTCCAATGTACAGGACCGTGCCGATGAGCTGGGTCTGCCCAATTTCTGGATTTCACTTACTTGCTATGTGAACCCCAGCCCCTGGTATCTGCAGTTCTCCAACTCTGTGTGGATGCAGTGCAACGCCGACCGCGGCGAGCGCTATAACTCGGGCGAGCTCACGGACAAGATGAACGCCATGCTCACCTATCGTGATGGCGTGTACTACGACTTCATCAAGAACCATCAGTTCCAGTTCCCGCTGGCCAACGTGTACAACCATGACCCGATCTATGGCAAAGAGGATACGGGCATCACGGCTAAGTCCATGGACGGCGAGCAGTTCCGCAACTACCTGTTCATGCAGGGTACGCGCGGCACCGCGTTCTGGGAGCTCTATTATTCCGACTCCATCCTCGACACCGAGAAGTATCTGGTGAATGCCGACTTCCTCAAGTGGGAGGAAGAGAACTTCGACATGCTGCGCAACGCTAAGGTTATTGGCGGCACTCCCGCCAAGACCGCTACGCTGGCAGCTGGCAACGGCATTAACGGTGCTAATCCTGCAACTGGCGAGCAGAATGCCTACGGCTTCTCTTGCTTCAACAACGCAGGTGACGAGGGCATCATCTCGATGCGCAACCCGGCATACTCCGACAAGACCATCGAGTTCACGCTCGATAACGCTATCGGCTGCACGAGCGAGGGCGAGTACAAGGTCGCTCTCGACCATGTGTACACCGAGGGCGACAGGGAGGCTGCTGAGGCTCCCAAGACGGTTACCAAGGGCAACAAGGTCAGCATGACCCTCAAGCCCGGTGAGACCCAGATCTGGCACCTCACCAAGAAGGGCGACACCGAGGCCCCGGCCTTCAATCGCCTGTATACCGAGAGCAACACCACGCTTCGCGTCCAGACCAACGAGCACGTCAAGAACGCCGCCTTCGAGGTGACCGTTGATGGCAAGAAGGTCGACGCTAAGGTCGCCAAGGCTTACGCCGACCTCATGACCTTCGACATCACCCTTACTGAGGCCCCCGCCGATGGCGCCAAGGTTGAGGTCAAGGCTACGGCTGGAGAGGACTACGCTGGCAATAAGTTGACCGCCGCCATCGCCCGTGACTTCCATATCGATGGCGTCGTGGTTCGTTCTACGAGCGTCTCGACCCCGAGCATCGCAGCTGCCGACAAGAGCTTCGCCGGTGCTAACGGCTTCGCCGTTGCGGCTACGGCTCCCGTCGCTGCAGATACCATCCTGGTCTCCCAGGGCAACGAGTGGTCGCTCGGCGTCAACGCCGAGGGCAAGGCGGTCTTCACTGTTAATGGTGTGACGGCTGCGTCTGAGAACGTTGTGGCTGGCACTGCAACCATCACTGGTGTTCGTGAGAACAACGGTATGCTCAAGGTCTACGTCAACGGTGTGCTTTCCGGCTCTCAGTATGATGCCAAGAAGGTCGCCAACCACAGCGTGAAGAAGGCCGACATCACTGCCAAGGCTGGCATTGCCGAGGTCGTTGTGTACGACAAGGCCTTGTCGTACGACGAGGTTCCGGCCTCTCCGCTGGAGAACCTGATCAAGACTGTCGAGGGCCTGAAGAACAAGGTCACCGTTGAGTCTTGGACGGCAGCCAATATGGATACTTTGCTTGCCGCTGCGAAGGAGGCCCTGAAGGGCACCGACACCGCTGCGCAGCAGAAGGCTTATGATGAGCTGCTCGCAGGTTACAACAAGCTCGTTCCCGGTACGGGTACCGCCAAGGTTGTGAACTTTGCTCGTGGCAAGGAAGTCATCGCTGCCTGGAAGAGCGACAACAGCAATGCTGCGAACAATAACGACATGCCTATCAGCAAGGCCGTTGACGGCGTGAAGAACACTACGCAGCAGTACGGCGAGTTCGGTGACGATAACAGGGCCGAGAGCTCCTACCTGCAGGTTGACCTTGGCGCTGTTCAGAATGTGACGAGCATCAATCTTGTTCGCTACTATCAGGACGGCCGTACGTATCCGAACACGACGATCGTCCTGTCCGAGGACAAGACGTTCGATACGAAGGACGTAATCGTCTACAACTCCGATACCGAGAATAAGAACGGCTTCGGCGCTGGTGAGGATCAGCCGTATGCCGAGACCTCTGCAGGCAAGACGTTTGACGTTAAGGCCGGCACGCAGGCTCGTTACGTTCGTGTGTACATGAACGGCAATAAGCGCAGCGATGGTACCGGTAACACCAACCATGTTGTTGAGCTTGAGGTCATGGGTCCCGAGAAGACTACGATTGGCGATCCGTTCGGCATCGAGTCGCTCGAGGCGCTTATCGCTCGCGGCAAGACTGCGGTCGAGAATGCTGACAAGTACACGCCCGAGAGCATTGACGCTCTGAAGGCCAAGCTGACCGCTGCCGAGATGCTTGCCGAGAAGGTTCGCAAGGAAATCAAGGCCGGTCAATTTGAAACCACCTATGGTGAGTTCAACACCACGCGTGATGCGCTCCAGAGCGCACTGAACGGTCTCCAGCCTGTGGCTCCCGAGCCCGAGGTCGACAAGACCAAGCTCCAGGCCAAGTACGACGAGGTCAAGGACCTCAAGGCCGACGGCTACACCGCCG